>JAESFP010000172.1_pt1 | contig 31659 bp, 19 predicted proteins | sample 9266181 | NCBI WGS metagenome assembly JAESFP01 (sample SAMN14502547, study PRJNA617102) | algae metagenome | isolation source: Pegethrix bostrychoides GSE-TBD4-15B and co-occurring heterotrophs from... | place: USA: Grand Staircase-escalante National Monument, Utah | collected 2006-08-15 | reverse complement strand
CGAAAGTAGAACAGGATGAACAGGAGCTTATCTTCGATGGCTTGGAGATGGGGTTTGCGACCTCCGCCATAGCGACGGTGCCGAGGTGGGTCGATGAACTGCTGTTGGAGGTAGGCTTGCCATGCGGCCTCAAAGCTAGGCAAGAGAGCAGCAAACTCGTCAGGTCTGAGTCCTGTGAGGCTATTGAGGATGCGGGGTTTGTGCTGGACTAGGGCATAGCTGAGCATGGCAGGCTCCCAGAATCTGAGCGTCTTCTCTTGTGAACATCTTACCTTTATTACAGATTAAGTCTAATAATTACAGCCGTACTGTTAGCAAGTAGGCCAAAGGTGGCAATTGCACAAGAGCCGATGATCAAAATCAGGTAGGTCAAATCAGGCAGCGACTCGGTCAGCAGATCAGCCTGAATTTGCTGAAGCTGAGTAGGTTCTGCTTTAGCTCTCCGAAATTGTCTAAGACGTTCACGCAAGTGGAGTAAACCTGACACGGCTCGATTGACTAAAGATAGGATAATTCCCAGTTAACTAAAGCATGAGCTATGTGAGCCATCATCTAGCGCAGGGAGGATGTTAATTGCCTCGCCAGCAGAACCTCCCTAAACACGGATGGCAAATGGGTAGCGAGTCCGCCATAAAATATAGAGTGAAATCTGTAGATAAGCCCAAGTTTCTACTAACTTTCTCTTCAATAGATATTTGTAGTTATGCCGAGATAATAGCCTGAAGACAGATTTACTAATTCTCATTAGAACTTTGATTTTGCCTATAGATGTCACTTTTTCATCATTTTTGGGAGATAAGCTAAAGGATAGAAAACTACAAGATGAGACGCTCTATTTCCTTCTGAGGGTAGAAGACAAAGATGGATCGATTTCCCGACTCTTAAAGAGCATTCTGTTTATCGAGGTGTTTTATGGATTGGCAGTCATTGTTTCACTGGGTTTATGTAGCAGGGATGGCAGTTGGAGCCTTATATTTTTGGTCGCTAAGTCGTAATCCCAAAGGTGTACCCCAATCTGAGTATCTAGTCGCTATCTTTATTCCTATTTGGTCAGGGCTAGCATATATGGCGATGGCGCTCGATCAAGGCAAAATCGAAACGGCGGGACAGGTAGCTCATTATGCTCGTTACATTGATTGGATTGTCACTACCCCGCTGCTGCTAACACTCTCTTGGACAGCGATGCAGTTTGTCAAAAAAGATTGGACGCTGATTGGCTTCTTGATGAGTACGCAGATTGTGGTAATTGCTACTGGGCTGATTGCTGATCTGTCAGAACGCGATTGGGTAAGGTATCTTTGGTATATCTGTGGCGTGGCTGCTTTTTTAGTTGTGCTGTGGGGTATTTGGAATCCACTGCGAGCTAAAGCGCGTCAGCAGGGGGCAGCATTATCAGACTTATACAACAAGCTGGTTACGTACTTTACGGTGCTATGGATTGGCTATCCTGTGGTTTGGATCATTGGCCCATCTGGCTTCGGCTGGACTAATCAAACGGTAGATACATTTCTATTCTGCCTACTGCCGTTCTTCTCCAAAGTAGGTTTTAGCTTTCTCGATTTGCATGGGTTACGTGGCCTGAGCAGTTCCAATCAGCCTTATTCTACAGACCCTGCAAATCCTACAGATTCTACAACTGAGCGTAGCTTCTGGCAGATTGAGTCTGGCCTTTTATCGGTTCGAAGAAAGCGGCAAAGCTCGTTTCGCAGACGCTCGCTATAAAATTCACCGAGAGGATGAACCACAGTTGATACAGCGGCTTGCCGATTCATGAGGGGCAATAGCAGCAGTGGGCACTACTTTTGCGACTCTCTGTTGTCCTTTATCTGACCTGACTGCAAACCGCTGTAAACCGCTGCTACAGGTTAATCAAATTTAATCAAACTGGCTTAGCAGACTATGCTGGACTGGATCACACACATAGTTTCTGGAATGGGCTACTGGGGCATTGCCCTATTGATGCTACTAGAAAACTTTTTCCCTCCTATATCCGAGGAGATAATTATGCCTCTAGCCGGATTCACGGTGCAAAAAGGTGAGCTTGATTTTCCGCTTGTTGTTTTATCAGGAACAGTAGGAGCACTGGGTGGCATACTGGTTTTGTACTGTCTGGGGCGACAAATAGGCGAACAACATCTGAGACAGTGGATAGACAGGCATGGTAGATGGCTAAGTCTATCGAGCAATGATGTCGATAGATCAAAAAAATGGTTTGAGCGACATGGAAGCAGCGCAGTATTCTTTGGTCGATTTGTTCCCGGTATTCGCACTTACATTTCCTTACCAGCTGGTTTTGGCGAGATGCCTCTCTTACCATTCATGCTTTATTCGGCATCTGGCACAGCGATCTGGGTCGGACTATTGACCTACGCAGGCTATGCTCTGGGACAGAACTATCAGTTAGTAGAGAAATATTTGGGGACTGCTTCTCTAGTTATGCTGCTGGCTGTAGCGGTAGGTATAGCTGTTTGGGTAACTCGTCGCCGACTAGGGCGAAATCAAGAAAAGTAAACTGTTGTCTCTGACTCAACCGAATGCAACCGAATGCAACTTAATACAGTAGAAAAAGGTGCTAGCAATTAAATGCAGTCAGATCTACTTACTCGCGAGTAATCCGCAGAATTTTGTCTTGTTCGGGCGGGCAACTACCGCGACCGTCGCAATTGCTAGTTGTCACATATAGCTCGCCGTCAGGCCCCATAATTACTTCTCGCAGTCGCCCCTGCTGCCCCTGCAAATAAACTTCATGTTGCTGTACCTGGTTTGTCTCAGGGTCAATCACAACTCGCTGCAACTGCCCTGCTCTCAGAGCGGCAATCATCAAGCTCCCTTTCCACTCAGGGATCGCATCACCTGTATAAATTGTGGCGCCTCCAGGCGGTAGCGCTTGCTGCCAGACAATCGATGGTGTCACCAACCCTGATGCTGACTCACAGCGGTACGTGGTTGGCCAGCCCAAATTGTCACCCGCTTGGGCCACGCTGACTTTATCATGTCCTGATCGTCCCAGTTCGCCGCTGGGGCCATGATCGCTGACCCAGAGAGTTGAGGCGTTGACCCAGTCAAACCCTTGAGTATTGCGGATGCCCAGAATATAAGCCAGGTTGTCTGCAAAAGGATTATCAGCGGGTATTGCTCCGTCAGGCGTGACGCGCAAGATCTTACCTGCCAAACTATCCACATTTTGCGAGAGATCTGGTTCTCTAGCATCTCCCGTGCCAACATAAAGCATCCCATCCGGGCCAAATCGAATTCGCCCGCCGTTATGGAATTGGGCAACTGGAATATTATCCACAATAATTCGATCGCGGCTCGCACTTAGCCCATCTTGCGTCAGCTGCCACCGCTCGACTCGGTTCACAGCCGCGCCGCCGTTGTCAGCTGTAAAATAGACATAGAAGAAGCTATTATTGGTGAAATCAGGATGGGCTGCAATCCCCAACAGACCTCCTTCCCCGCGATCGCTGACACCGATAGTGGCCACCGCCTCGGGTCGCAATTCACCGTTCTGCACTAGCCGCACTCGTCCTGCTCGCTCTGTTACCAACATGCGATTATCAGGCAGAAACGCAATTCCCCAAGGCACATCCAATCCAGTCACGACTTCTTCAACCTGCACGTTGACCTTTCCTTCTGGGCCAAAGCCGCTTTCCACTAGTCTGCATGCCTGCTGGGTTGAGGCTGGTTGGGGAGCAGTTTGCGCTTGATTCTGGGGAGATGTGAGGATTGGCTGGGTTGGTTCAGAGGTGGATGCGCAGGCGAATAAACCCATCATGCTGAATGTAATTCCACTGATACAAAGTTTTTTCCGCATTGATCCGCTCCTATTCAAAACGTTATGCCTAAAGTTCTATCCGGGGCTGAGTCTGGGCGTTATGCAATTTTAGCACTCTCGAAATCTCTGCTGACTGCTCACGGGGGCTACATTGATGGAGCAGCATGGCAACCAATCCTGTCCAGCCCGTTTGATGATTCGCACCCAGCCCAGCGCCATTGTCGCCGTGAAAATATTCGTAGAACAGCAGCAGATCTCGCCACTGTGGGTTCTTTTGAAATAGGCTATTATCGCCATGCACAGGTCGATTGTCTGTCTCGTCTCGTAGGAATATACTAGTCAGTCGCTGTGACAGCTCAATTGCAACTTCTGCCAGCGTCATCCACTGACCTGATCCGGTTGGGCATTCCACCCGAAAATCATCTCCGATATATCGCTGGAATTTCTGCAACGATTCGATGATCAGAAAATTCATTGGAAACCAGACTGGGCCACGCCAGTTAGAATTGCCGCCAAACATACCTGTAGTTGATTCGGCTGGCTCGTAGGCAACGTCATGCGTCTGTCCGTCTACTTCAAAGCGGTAGGGATGCTCAGCGTGAAACTTAGAGAGCGAGCGGACGCCATAGGGACTGAGAAACTCATCCTCATCCAACAAGCGACGCAGAATCGCTCTGAGCTGATCGGGTGGGTTGACAATTGCCAGCAGCCGATTAAAGCTGTCGCCTGCTTGCTCCAGGGAGGCAATATTGCGCTGTAAATTGGGACGATGATCAATAAACCACTGAAAGCGCCGCTGGAAGCTGGCCACCTGAGCGAGTACGTCAGGCTCCAGAATTTCGACGGCAAACAGCGGCACTAATCCGACCATCGAGCGCACCTTCAGATAGTGATAGTCTCCATGCGGCAGGTGCAGCACGTCATAGAAAAACTGATCGGCTTCATCCCAGAGCGGCACGTTAGTCTCGCCCATATGGTTGATTGCATCAGCGATATAGAGAAAATGCTCAAAAAACTTGCTGGCGATATCTTCGTAGACGGGCTTGGTTTTGGATAGCTCTAGCGCCATTGCCAGCATATTGAGGCAATACATCCCCATCCAGCTTGTCGCATCAGATTGTTCTAGGTAGCCGCCAGTAGGCAACGTGGCGCTGCGGTCGAAAATGCCAATGTTATCGAGTCCCAGAAAGCCACCCTGAAAAACATTGTTGCCGTTGTTATCTTTGCGGTTGACCCACCAGGTAAAATTGAGCAGCAGCTTTTGAAACACGCGCTCTAAAAAGTCAGTGTCAGCCACGCCGTACTGCCCCTGCTCAATTTGGTAGACGCGCCAAGTGGCCCAGGCATGAACCGGAGGATTGACATCGCTAAAATGCCACTCATAGGCCGGGATTTGACCGTTGGGGTGCATATACCACTCTCGGGTGAGGCGGTCGAGCTGCCGTTTGGCAAAATCGGGGTCGAGCATTGCTAGTGGAATACAGTGAAACGCTAGATCCCAGGCTGCAAACCAAGGAAACTCCCATTTATCTGGCATCGATAGAATATCGTCGTTAAATAGGTGAATCCACTCGGGGTTGCGAGGATGGTGACGCTGAGGAGAAGGTTGGGTTGAATCCCCGGTGAGCCAGTCTTCGACAACATAGTGATAGAACTGTTTTGTCCAGAGCAGCCCTGCAAATGCCTGCCGCTGCACCTGCTGCGCTTCTGGCAAGAGACCTGGCGTGATCTGCCGGTAGAATTCGTCGGCTTCCTGCTGGCGTTTTTGGAAGATGGCATCGAAATCAGTCGTGAATCGCTCCGCCAAATCAGCAGCATTGGTGAGTCGCAGCCAGACAACTTGGGTCTCGCCTGCGCTCAGCGTTAAAGAATAGTGTGCCGCAGCTTTGGTTCCCGTTTGGGCGGGGTTGACGGCATCAGCTTGCTGATGAATCAGGTAATTGTTGATGCCATCTTTAACATAGGGCGATGCGTTTTTGCCGCCAAACAGTCGCTCATGATTCGTTTCGTTCTCGGTGAACAGCAAGGCATCAGCAGCCTGACAGTAGAGCCAGCGGTCGCCCAGCGTCGGATGTGCAGCATGAATCACCTGAGTAGACTGCCAAGCAGCGGACTGCCGAGATTCGACCTGCCGCAGGATCGGCTTCTGGCTGGCTTCATCCCATGACCAACTGTTGCGAAACCACAGCGTCGGCAGCAGATGCAGCGCTTTCTCCTCGCTTGAGCGATTGGTGACGCAGATTTGAATCAAGATATCTTCATCTGTGTTTTTAGCATACTCAACGGAGATATCAAAATAATGATTATCAGCAAAAATGCCGGTATCTGCCAATTCAAATTCTGGGTCGTGGAAACCGCGCTGCTGGTTTTGAGAGACTAGCTCTGCATAGGGGAATGACTGCTGCGGATACTTGTAGAGATATTTCATGTAAGCATGGCTAGGCGTATTGTCGAGGTAAAAGTAGTACTCTTTCACATCCTCGCCATGATTACCTTCTGGGCCAGTTACTCCAAACAATCGCTCCTTCAAGATTGGGTCGGCTCCGTTCCAGAGCGCAACTGCAAAGCAGAGCCGCTGATGGTTATCAGAAATGCCAGCAATGCCATCTTCGCCCCAGCGGTAGGCGCGTGAGCGGGCGTGATCATGCGGAAAGTAGTTCCAAGCGTTCCCATCATCGCTGTAGTCTTCGCGCACTGTGCCCCACTGCCGCTCACTCAAGTAGGGGCCCCAGCGCCGCCAGTAGGCCTGACGCAACCGATCTGCTGCTAATCGCTTTTGTTCTGCGCTGATCATGGTAAATCCTAAGAACGTAGTGATGCTGGGATTTCTTCTGGCACAACCCAGTAATAGATCGTGCGGCCATCTACTTGAGTCACCTGCTCAGGTTCCCAGTCGCCCATATCAAAAGAATGAGAGACAATTCGCGTTCCGGGTCGAAGCTCTTCTAAAAGTTTAGGGCGTAGGCGCAAATTGACGTCTGGCAAGAGGTAGAGCGTCACGACCGTTGCTTCGCTGATATCTGTCTCAAACAGGTCTTGCTGCACAAACTGAACCCGATCGCTCACGCCTGCTTGACGCGCCCTGTCATTCGCCTGCTGCACCAAGGCCGGATCAATATCCACACCCATTCCTCTAGCACCATACTCTTGAGCCGCTGTAATCACAATTCGACCATCGCCGCTGCCCAGATCGTAAATCACATCGTTCTGGCTGACGTTAGCAACACGCAGCATTTCTGCCACAACGGATTCTGGCGTAGGGACATAGGGCACATCCCGATCGACAGCCTGCGGCTGGCTGGCTGGCTGCGAAGTTTGGGCTGGCGAAGTTTGGGCTGGCGAAGTTTGGGCTGGCGCTGTAGCTTCAGTGTCAAAGGCTCTTTGCGGTTGGCAGCTCGCCACGCCCATCCCAACAATCCCGGCACTTGCGACGATTAACATGAATACTTGGTTCAATCTCATGGCTATTGATCTCCGTTTGTGATTGTAGTTGCTTGCATTTTTAGCGATTCGTCAAGTCAGAGACTCATACGGTGAGGTTCAAACCGGCTAGAGTTTCAAATTTGTTAGAAGTTATAGCCAACGCCTAGAATCACGCTGCCTTCGGTGTCGCGGAAAAACGCTACATTGCCTTGAGCGGTTAGCGTGACCCGGTCGGCCACGGGAACATCAATGCCACCTGTGATCAAGGGTCTTGTGAGACTATCACTGCCAGTCGAAATTGCCAGACCGCCCCCGACGAAAGGGGCAACCGCAAAGTCTACATTCTCCGCAACGGGCGCAATTGGGAAGTCTGCCGTCAGCGGCAGCAGAATCGTTGGATCACCTCCGACGACCAGCCCCGGACGCGCCGAGAATCGGCTGGTCAAGCCGATTTTGCTGTAGATCGTAAAGTTGCCTCTGCCCATCGCGGTATCACCGCCAAAGCCAATGTTGCCGCCAACGCCAATATAGCTGGGGCCAGAGCGGGTCGCCCGACCGGGCGTAATCTGCTGCGCGACCAGATCCTCGGCGGATTGCGAGACGGTTAGTTCAGCAGATTCAGCAGGGACTGCATCTAACGGCTCTGCCTGCACCGAAGTCGCGAGCATTGGGAATACAGCAACCCCGATCAGAATGGCTATACCTGTGCGAAATTGAGTAGTCATGATGCTCTCCTAACAAACTCTGTCGAACGTTCTGTATCGAACGCTGAGGAATCTAGCTGCGGTTGAAATCTGCCTGATCTAGATATGGTCTAGATGCAGTCTCACTCCAATCTCTAGAATCTCCGACTCGACTGTTCTTACCTACTCAGTGTGAACGGAAAATGTGACTCAAAAATGACTGATTGCTGCTGCAACAAATATCTCACTTTTTGTAGAGGTGAGATTTGGGCCAAAATATACACATAATTTAAAACAAAGATTTAAAACAAAGACAGTTGGACTGTTAGCAATGGGCGATGAGATTCTCAGAGGGGCAGTTCAATCTGAAAGGTAGAGCCTTTACCTTCAGTACTCGTGACATAAATCTGGCCGCCATGTGCCTGGACAATTTGCTGAGCAATCGCCAATCCCAGCCCGAAACCGCCGCTCTCTCTAGCGCGCTCGGTATCAACTCGATAGAACCGCTCGAATATATGGGGGAGATCCGTTTTGGCAATGCCAATACCTGTATCGACGACCTGAATCATCGCCTGATGCGAATGAGTTTCTAGCCGCAGCCACACCGTTCCGCCTGCCGGGGTGTACTTACAGGCGTTGCTGAGCAAGTTCTTCACAGCCTGCCGCAGCAGCTCTAGATCAGCCCGCAGCTCAATCGGATGTTTCGGTAGGTGGGTGACGAGCTTGATATCATGCTTGGCAACCTCAGCAGTGTAATCAGCAGCCAACTCCTCCAGCAAGTTGTTCAGGATAACCGGTTTTAGCAACTCTGAAGCGATTCTTCCTGAATGGCGAGCCAGCAATAGCAGATTACTGACTAGACTATTTATAGATTTGCTGCTGTCAATAATGTTTGCTAAAGACGGCTGAATTTCGGGAGCATCTTTGGCCAACAGCATCCCAACCTGAGCGTTCGTGAGGATAGCAGAGAGAGGCGAGCGCAGCTCATGAGAGGCATCCGCAGTAAAGCGCTGGAGCTGCATGTAGGCTTGGCGGATCGGCTGCATGGCAAGGCCTCCTAGTTGCCAGCCTGTGAAGCCAATCAAGATCAAAGCAATTGGTACAGTCAATGTCAAGACGAGCTGAAACTGACGCAGATCGGCTTGAGTATCGGTGAGTGGAACAGCGATTTGGAGATAGCCCAGCAACCTATTGCCTTCCTGCACTGGCAGCGTGACTTGACGAAGCCACCGATCGGTTGGAGCTGGATCGTTCAGTGAGAGGAACCCTGGAGAAGCGCTCAACTGCTCTGAAGGTGGTGCGCCAAAAAAACGCTTCAGTTGCCCTTGGGCATTATACCAACGAACATATACCAGCTCAGTATCAAGCGGTTGCAAACTATTGCCCAGCAGCGGGACATTGTTGAGATCAACCTGTGGCTGATCCTGGCGCAATTCATACTGAACGCTAGCCGCCATAATCCTGGTTTTTTTGTAGAGCAGCTGATCTAATGCTTTGAGTTTATCTTCAGCCCGCAGGTAGTAAAGCGTCGCGGCAAACAGAATGAGAATGCTCCCCATCGACAGCGTAAACCAGCGAGCTAAATTACGGCGACTGCGATTGAACATTTAGCTTCGAGACTATAAGCTCACGATCACTCTGATGGACTCAGTCGATATCCCATGCCATATACTGATCCAATCCAGCTTGCAGCCTCTACCTCTTGGAGCCGCTGACGCAGCTTGCGAACTAGTACAGTAATCGCGTTGCTCTCTGGCTCAGTGCCCCATTCCCATACGGCGTGCTCAATCTGATTGCGAGTTAGCACCTGTCTCGGATGTCGCATAAAATACTCTAGAAGCTGAAATTCGCGGCTGGAAAGCCTAGCTACCGTGCCATGTCGCTCAACAGTGAGGCTGTCAAGGTGGAGCTGCAAATCGGCAAGCCGGAGGATATCTCCCCGCCAGAGCGGTGAGCGCCGTCGCAGTGCCCGCACCCGTGCCATAAACTCAGTGACATCAATCGGCTTGACCAGATAATCATCCGCACCCGCATCTAACCCCACAACTTTGTCAGGTGTTGTATCCTTAGCAGTAATGATTAGCACTGGAGTTGCTTTACCCGCAGCGCGATACTGTTGGCAGAGGCTGACTCCACTGATATAGGGCAACATCCAGTCCAGAATCAACAGATCGTACTCTTTCTCCGACAGCAACCACTGAGCCGTTTTCCCATCTCTGACCCCATCCACATTGTGCCCTGCTCGAGAGAGCACAGTTTGCAATGGCATCAATTGCTTCGTGTCATCCTCCACCAGTAGGATTTTCATACTTGGATTTTGCAGTACATTTTATTCACATTAGAACAGTCCTATTGGATCATCGTCTTCCATTAGCAAGATTTCAAATATTGCACGCACGATTAGGATGCCAGTAATCCCATCAGGTGAGTACCAAGGCAGAAAGCGCCATGAGGCAGATCAGCAAATATTGGCTGCGAGGTTTGGGTCTGGAATTTTGGCTGCCTTTGCCCCTGATAGCGCTAGTTTTTTGGCTGAGCTGTAGCCTGATGTCAGCGCAGGTTCTCAGCCGTTCTTATGGTGCCGCAGACAAACTGCAAGCCGATACGCAGCTGGAGGTATATGTATCGGTTAACATTGCTACGATTAAAGCAGTGATTGACCGAGCTCAAGGAACAACTCAGCTGGAGGTGCAGACAACAGAGTCGAACTTGAGGAAGCTGGAATTTACCTTTCCTGTCACGGACACCAATCAATTAGAATCTACGATTGCTCAAGAGCTAGGGCTCTCTCGCCAAGATGTCAGAAAGTTAGTGCGCTACGAGATCACAGATTGAAGGCGATTAAAGGCACAGTTCATTCAGCCCAAACAAAGCTTCTGATGGCGGTGAATGGTAACTTGGTGGTGAATGGTAACTCGCAGCTTACCTCGACGGAGATTTATCCTTCAATTCAGCAACGCCGCTCTTTTGACATACCGCTACCCAAATCGCTACCCCAAGCTTGATCTTTCGCAGGCTTGACAAATCTGGTAAATTCAGGGTGGGAGTTCAGCGGGAAAGGTATGAACATTCTTCACGGCACATGGATTCCGGACGAGCCTGATCCAAATGAGTTTATCCAGGAGGGATGCTTTTGTCTCTGGGTGGAAACTGCTGAAGTCGCAGAGCCTGCCCCAGCTGATCCAACTGCTCGACATCCGCAGCAGTTGAGCCAAGCCGCCCTTGCCGATTTTTTAGTCGAGCAGCTCGGCTTCAAACCGCCGAAGGACAACATCTACCCGCAGTATTTCCTGCTGCCCACCCATGACCAGCAGCCCTTGCCCTCACTGGAGCTGTCCCGCTACCTAGAAACCGAGTTGCCCGAAACCTTTGAGTGGGACTACTGGCAAATTGACTGCTTAGAAATACCGCCACAGGGCAATTTTCAGACTCAGAGTCGCAACCTGATCCAAATGCTGAACGAGCTGCATTTTCTAGCCAGCACCAGCCTGACAGAACTTCAGCTTGGCGCAGATTTGCTGTTTTGGTATCACTACAGCCAGAGCTTCAAGCAGATAGTTTTCCGCGATCACTATGTTCCAGCTCTGAAATATCGCGTGGTTCAGAGCCAAAAGACTGGCTCAAAGCAATCTGGCTCAAAGCAGGCTGGCTCAAAGCAAGCTGGCCAGTCAAGCGGGCAGTTCAAGATCTATCCCGGCTGGGAAATTATCTCTAACGCCTACGAGCAAGAAATTGAACGCTTTGTAGACTATATGCCGCTACTCTGCGTCAGCGGATTCATTGACCGACCGACAAGGCTAGAATTTCACCAGCCCGAATGGCTGCTGCGCCACTTCTCTGAATGCTTTGTGACCCATCTGCTGCGCAGCATGCCCAGCACCGCCGCCTTCAGCAAGAAATTTGAGGGGACGCTGGTTGAAGACTGCCTGCGCTCTGACGAACCCGTTTCTACAGAAGCCGCGCTCGTTACCTACCAGCAATGGCAAAACTGGCGTGACAAGATTACCCGCAGCCAGACCAACCTGCCCTTCTATCTCTGCTTCCGACTGCATTCCCCCGAAGACCCAAAAGCACTCTGGTTTCTGGAGTTTCTGGTCGCAGGCCGCGATGATCCTTCAACTCGCGTTTCGCTGCTCGACTACTGGCAGTTGAGCACTGCCAAACAAAAGTCAGCGCAGAGCAAGATTGGCAAGAACTTTGAACAGCACTTACTCATGCAGCTCGGCTATGCGGCACGGATCTACCCGAAGCTCTGGGAAGGGCTGGAAACCGATCAGCCAACCGGGGTGCAGCTGAGCACCGACGAGGCCAGCAGTTTCCTCAAAGATCTCGCCTGGGTGCTGGAAGAATCCGGCTATAAGGTGATTGTGCCTGCTTGGTGGACACCTAAAGGCCAGCAGCGAGCTAAGATTCGGTTGCGCGCCAGCGGACGCAAGCTGGGCAGTAACAGTAAGAGCAAAGGGTATTTTTCATTAGAAACCTTGGTGGACTATCAGTATGAACTAGCCATCAACGGAGAACCCGTCAGCGAACGCGAATGGCAGGCGTTGGTCAACGCGAAATCTTCGCTAGTGCAGTTTCGAGGTGAATGGATGGAGCTGGATCAAGATCAGATGCAGCAGATGCTGGAGTTTTGGAAAAGCCACAAGCAGGAGCATCCAGAGCTTAGCCTGATTGACTTCGTGAAGCTGATGGCCGAAGGCGATGACTTTGAGGTGGAGCTATCGCACGATCAGGCTCTAGCCGAGATGCTGAGCAAGCTGAACGACAAAAGCGGTCTGGAGGTGCTGCCTGACCCACAGCAGTTTCAAGGTCAGCTCCGAGAATACCAGAAGCGTGGCGTATCCTGGATTAGCTACCTGGAGAGCATTGGCTTCAACGGCTGTCTGGCTGACGATATGGGCTTGGGTAAGTCGGCGCAGGTGATTGCCCGCCTGCTGCAAGAGCGCGAGCAAGTTGCCCAAAAATCTGCCTCAAAATCTGCCTCAGAATCTGCCCAAAAATCTGCCCAAAAATCTGACAAGCCGCTGCCGACCTTACTAATTGCCCCCACCTCGGTGGTGGGCAACTGGCAGAAAGAGATCGAAAAATTTGCGCCACAGCTCCGCTCCATGATCCATCACGGCAGCGACCGCAATCAGGAGCCAGAATCGTTTCGGCAGGCGGTTGCCCCCTGCGACGTGGTAATCACCTCATTTACGCTAGCGCGCAAGGATGAAAAGCTGCTGAACGGCATTGAGTGGCAGCGGCTCGTGGTGGACGAAGCTCAAAATATCAAAAACCCGAAAGCCGCCCAGACCAAAGCGATTCTGAAGCTCTCGGCGCAGCATCGACTGGCGCTAACGGGCACGCCGATTGAAAACCGCCTGCTCGATCTCTGGTCGATTTTCAACTTTCTCAATCCGGGCTATTTGGGCAAAGAGAGTCAGTTTCGCCAGTCGTTTGAGACACCCATTCAAAAAAACAGCGATCCCTCCCGCTCTGCTGTGCTGAAAAAGCTGGTCGAGCCGTTTATTTTGCGCCGCGTCAAAACCGACCCAACCATTATCCAAGACCTGCCCGACAAAGTAGAGCAAAAGCTGTTTTGCAACCTGACCAAAGAGCAGGCAGCGCTCTACGAGGCGCTGGTCAAAGACGTGGAGCGACAGCTAGAGGATGCCGAAGGAATTCAGCGCAAGGGGTTAATCCTTTCGACGTTGCTGAAGCTGAAGCAGATCTGCAACCACCCTATGCAGTTTTTGCAGGACGGCAGCGCCTTCACGCCAGAGCGATCTCACAAGCTGGAGCGGCTGCAAGAGATGGTCGAAGAAGCCGTCGAAGAAGGGGAAAGCCTGCTGGTGTTTACGCAGTTTACCGAGATTGGGGAAGCCCTAGAGCGATACGTGAAGCATCACCTGCACTACAACACCTACTATCTGCATGGCGGCACGGTGCGGCAGAAGCGCGAAAAAATGATTGCTGAATTTCAAGATCCGGAAACCGAACCTTCTGTGTTTGTGCTGTCACTCAAGGCGGGTGGGGTGGGAATTACGCTCACAAAGGCCAATCACGTCTTTCACTTTGATCGCTGGTGGAATCCAGCGGTAGAGAACCAGGCGACCGATCGCGCCTTTCGGATTGGCCAGAAAAAGAACGTGTTTGTGCATAAGTTTGTAACTATTGGCACGCTCGAAGAAAAAATAGATCAGATGATTGAAGATAAGAAAAAATTGGCAAACTCGATTGTTGGCTCTGATGAATCCTGGTTGACCGAGCTAGATAACAATGCCTTTAAGCAGTTAATTCGCCTCAATCGCAGTGCGGTAATGGAGTAGCATATGGCCAGCAACTTTTCACGAACCTGGTGGGGTAAGCAGTTTATCGCCGCATTAGAAGATATTACGGACGCTGGACGCTTGAGCCGGGGCCGCTCTTACGCACGCGGCAGTAAGGTGAAAACCTTTCACATCCAGGACGGTACCGCAATTGCTCACGTGCGCGGCTCGGTCAATCCTTACTTTGGCGTTTACACGGAGCCAACCTACACAACTGTCGTCGAGATCCAGCCGATTAGCGACGCTAAATGGCAGGCGGCAATTGCTCATATTGCCTCTAAAGCCAGCTTTATTTCTAAGCTGCTGCTCAACGAAATGCCAGACAATATTGAGGATGCCTTTACGCCAATGGGGCTACATCTGCTGCCCAACAGACGAGCTGATTTCAAGACAAGCTGCACCTGCCCAGACTACAGCAATCCCTGCAAGCATATTGCGGGCGTTTACTATCTGCTGGCCAGCCAGTTGGATGAAGATCCGTTTTTGCTGTTTGAGCTGCGTGGCCTCTCGCGCCATAAGCTGAAGCAAGAGCTAGCCCGTTCGCCGCTGGGGCAGGCTCTCTCTGCTGAACTCGACGCGCAAACCTCAGAGCCTCGACCGGCAGCCGCTTACTACAGTCCTCATCAGGCAATGGAGCTGCCAGCCGATATCAGCCTGCGCGACTTTTGGCAGGGCGCTAAGCGCTTACCTCTGTTGGAACCTGTCCGGCAAGATGGTGTGCCTGCGGTGCTCATCAAAAAACAGGGCGACTATCCGGCCTTTTGGGACAAAGATCAGTCTTTCATTGCCTCCATGGAGGAGCTATATGAGCGCGTCCGCACCAAGAATAAGTTCTAGCGAGCCAGCGCTAAAATACCGTGCCGTCGCTGATAATTTGCAGGGGCGGTCTGCCGTCAGCTCGCAGCGTAGCGGCAATTTTGCGTCCAGCCGCCCAGGTTCCGCCCTCCAAAACCTTGACCAGCGGCAGGCTGTTGGCATCTAGATCGAGCTTTTCGCGGATTTTGGCCGCAATTTGGTCGAGCAGCAGAATCGTCAGGGCACGCCATTCGACAATCACCTCCGCGTCGGGTCGATGCGGCTGGCTAAGAATATCAGGCTGCTTGGGTTGCAGCAGCCCCAAATCGAGGCAGAGTCCGCCGTTGCGGTATTCAGCCAATCCGGTAAGCTGGTCGAGATTGGTAATTTCAAAGCCGAGCTGCTGCAAGGGTTCCAGCAGCGAATAGGTGAGCCACTGCGACAGCTTGTGGAACGGCACGAGCTGCGACCCCAAGCTGATACCTAGCGGTTGATCTGGCAGCTGATCTGGCGGCTGAATGGGCAGCTTAGAATGTTGCCAAACATCGCCCAAATTCTCGCCGGCCAGGGTGACGCGCCCCGGCCAGATCGGGCTGAAGCCTGCCAAAACTGCGGCAAAGACATCTGTAGCCGAAATTTGCCCGCCCATTTGCCCGCCCATTTGCCCACCAAGGGCTCGCGCCGTCAGGTAGTCCACTAGGCCACCTGGACGCGGATCTGTTGTCCCAAACAGCGCTGGAGCCTCAGCCAGCGCCAAGCCCAGCTGTTGGAGCAGCTTTAACCGGCCTTCCAGCCCCACTAGCGGGTTGGATTCTGACAGCTGAAACCCTTGCGACAGCGCGGCAACAGTCAGATTTTGCAGTCCTGCCGCATCCGCCATCAGCCGAGTCGGGCCGCTGGAAAAGCTGCCGCTCAAAAACAGATCGTAGCTCGCCACAGCCAGCCCTTCTGAGCGCTGAAACAGCTTGCCTGTTGCGGGTTCTCGGTAGCGCCAAGCCGTGCCAGCTCCCGCATCTAGCAATACGCTCGTCACCGCCAAATCAAACTGGATGCGGGCATATTCGAGCGGATCCTGCTGCCAGCGCGGGGCAAGCTGCGCCAGCCGATCAATGCCACCCGCCTGAAAATGTCGCCAGCGGCTGTGAAACGGCACCTGCCAGTCTGGGTAGTTCTGCTGAATTACCTGAATCACATAGTCAGCTACGGCATCGAGCTGGCTGAGATCGCAGCGAAATTGTAGCTGATCGTCCAGGCAAAGCTTGAACAGCTCACCGCAGCGTTCGCGAATTGCCTGAGGTGACCGCAGATACTGCACGGCTGCAAGCCCAGACTTTGCTGAATCTAATGTTGGGTCGGAAGAATTCTGCATGAGCAGGGGGCGATGATGGAGAACAGGTGGGACAACTGCGCCGAAAGTCGCCGAAAGTCGCCGAAAGTCTGAATCAGCGGTTCAGGAGACAGGGGAGAAGATCGGTCAAATGGCCGCCGAGATTAACAGGCATGAGGATTCATGCCAGCAGTGTTCCGTGAGTTGCCTATAAGAATCTATCACGCATGGCAGCTGGGTTTCGGCTGCGTTCAGCTACTTGCTGATTTCAAAGCTGCCGCATCTTCACAGCCGAACCGTCGCAGCCGTGGTGCTAGCCGTGGTGCTAGCCGTGATGCTTTCTGTACCTTTCTCAGCCGCCGGACGCGCAATTGGCACGACCTGTACGGCGCAGGCTTTCAGCTCTGGCTGACCGGATTCCGGGCAAGCTTCAGCGTGAGTCAGCGCGTTGGCTTCTGCGGCCTCAGCCCAGAGCGTCCCCCAATGCATTGGCACAAACAGCGTATTCGGCGTGATCGCCTGTGTAACTTTTGCTTTGAGTCGTGCCATTCCCCGCCGCGATCTGACTTCGAGCCAGTCACCGTTCTCAATCTTGAGCTTCTTAGCATCTTTGGGATGGATTTCCAGAAACGGCTCCGGGTGCATTTTTCGCACCTTGTCCACTCGCCCCGTGCGCGTCTGTGTATGCCAGTGACCGTAGAGTCGGCCTGTGGTCAGCACAAACGGATAGTCGGCATCCGCAGGTTCGGCCAAGCCACGTGAGTGATAGGCTCCAAAGCGGGCGCGTTGGTCGGGCGTGTTGAAGCGCAGGTCGCTGTAGAGGCGGTCAGGGGATGGCGGCGTTTGGCTATTGGGCGGGCTATTGGGCGGGCTATTGGGCGAGTTATCAGGACAAGGCCACTGCATCGGCCCTTCTCGGCGCAGCCGCTCATGGCTCATGCCGGTCATATCGCAGGGGCGACCGCTGGTGAGCTGCACAAACTCGGCGTGAACTTCGGCAGCGCTGTTAAAGGCAAACTGCTTGCTAAAGCCCAAGCGTCGCCCGACTTCGGCAAAAATCACCCAGTCGGGACGGGCTTCTCCGGGGGGCGTGCGGAACTGCGGTCCCAGCGTCACCCGGCGCTCGGAGTTGGTCATCGTGCCGGGGGCTTCGCTCCACTGAGCCGCAGGCAGCAGCAGGTGAGCATAGGCCGAGGTTTCGGTCGGGTAGTAGGACTCTTGATAAATCGTGAAGGGCGAGCGCAGCAGTGCAGCCTTGGTGCGCTCCAGATCGGGCAGACTCACAACCGGATTCGTAGCGGCAATCCAAAATAGACCCACCTCTCCAGCTTCTAATCCCTGGATCATCTCCCAGGCTGTTCGTCCCGGCGTATCAGCAATCTGGCCAGCGGGTAGTCCCCAAAACTGCTCGACTTCGGCGCGATGGGCGGGAACTTTGACGGTGCGATATCCCGGCAGCAGGTGAGAGAGTCCGCCCGCCTCGCGTCCGCCCATGGCGTTGGGCTGCCCAGTCAGCGAAAATGGCCCTGCTCCCGGCCTGCCAATCTGTCCGGTCATGAGGTGCAGATTGATCAGCGTCCGGGCTTTGGCTGTGCCTTCGGAAGATTGATTCACGCCCATTGACCAGAGCGACAGCAGGCGCTGCGATTCGCCCCAGTAGCGAGCGGCTTGCTCCAGCTCGTCCAAGCCAATGCCGCAGCGGCGCACGACGAGTTCTGGGGGATACTGACGGATCACCTCAGCATAGTCGACAAAGCCGCTGGTGCAGTCGTCGATAAACACCAGATCGAGTTTTTCCCAGCGCATCAGCAGATGTGCAATGCCGTTGAGCAGGTCGATATCGGTGCCCGGTTTGATGGCCAGATGCAGATCGGCGGCTTCGGCAGTGGGGGTGCGGCGCGGATCGACCACAATCATTTTGGTGTCGCGGTGCTGCTTGTGGTGCTTACGCAGCCGATTGAAAATGATCGGGTGGCATTCGGCGGTGTTGCTGCCGATGATAAAGGCGCAGTCGGTTTGCTCTAGGTCGTCGTAGCAGCAGGGCGGGCCGTCGCTGCCAAAGCTCTGGATATAGGCCGAAACTGCCGAAGACATACAGAGCCGCGAGTTGGCATCAAAGTTATTTGTGCCCAGACAGCCTTTAATCAGCTTTTGGGCGGTGTAGTAATCTTCGGTGTTGAACTGCCCAGAGCCGTACATGCAGATGCCGTCTGCGCCCTGGTTGGCCAGCACCGCCTGAATCTGCGCCGTAATTTTGCCCAACGCCTCGTCCCAGCTAATCCGCACAAACGGCTGATCAAACGATTCGCGCCACATTGGGTGTAGCAGGCGATCTTTGGCCAGCGACTCGGTAATCGTCGCGCCTTTGACGCAGATCATCCCCTGACTCGACGGATGTGCCCGGTCGCCCCGCACTTGCCAAATGGGCGTACCCTGCGCGTCACGATGTACAGCTTTACCGGGCTGAGCAGGCGGTAAAACCTCCAGACCGCAACCAACGCCGCAATAGGGGCAGATCGTTCGGGTGGGTTCGGACATGATGCAATCTCAAGAATGGTTGGAAGCGGGGCTTACTCTACGTCGTCATGGGCAAAGCGGCGATAGAGGAAGTCGAGGGCGCTGTTGCGAAGTTCATAGTAGGTGGGTGATTCCATCACCTGCGCTCGGTCGCGCGGACGGGGAAACGGAATCTCCATGATTTCGCCGATTTTGGCAGCAGGGCCGTTGGTCATCATCACCAGCCGGTCGGCCAGCAGCAGCGCCTCGTCAATGTCATGCGTAATCATCAGCACCGTTACCTGATGCTCTGTCCAGATTTTCAGCAGCTCTTCCTGCAATTCCTCGCGGGTGATTGGGTCAAGTGCCCCAAACGGCTCGTCGAGAATCAGCACCTGCGGACGCAGCGCTAGCGCCCTCGCAATGCAGACCCGCTGCTTCATGCCGCCAGAGAGCTGTCCCGGCTTTTTGTCAGCTGCTTCCGACAGCCCCACCATGGCCAAGTGCTCACGAGCAATCTGGTCTTTTTCGGCCTGCGGCTTGTTGGGCCAAACTGAGTTGATTCCCAAAAAGATATTTTCGTAGGCGCTCAGCCAGGGCAGCAGTGAATAGTTTTGAAACACCACCATCCGGTCGGGGCCGGGTTCGGTGATCACCTGCGACTGCAAGCGAACTTCGCCCCCGGTCGGCTGTCGGAAGCCGGAAACCATGTCGAGCAGGGTGGATTTGCCGCAGCCGGAGTGGCCAATCACGCAGATAAATTCGCCCTCGCGGACGTTCAGGCTAATGCCGTCGAGTACGGTATAGGAACCTGTCGGCGTTGGGTAGACCTTGGAAATATTGTCGATTACTAGAAAAGCATTCGGGTCGATCTCAGCAGCAGGGCTGTCAGCTTTATTGAGGATTTGCATAGAAGTCCAGAGAAGAGTAGAGGAATCAGAAAATCGTTCGCGAACGCGAATGGTCAGACGAACGATCGGAGCTAAGCTGCAATGACTGCTTTATCAGTCGTGCCATCTAGAGTGCCGTCTAGAGTGCCGTCTAGATTACCGTTGAGGTTGCCGTCAAGATCAATTTCCTGAATCTGAATCTCCTGCTTAATCGCCAAGCTCTCCAGGTAGCCCAGCGGGTCGTCAGGGTCAAACAGCTTGCCGTCAAACAGCGCGAACGCGCCGCGATTGGGTGCAGAGTCCGGCATTTCCAGCGACCGGGCCGCCGCGCCGTAGACATCCATCCGTCGCACCCGATCCAGCACCTCTACCCAGTTCTTCGGGAAGGGCGCAATCCCCCAGCGAGCCAGCTGCGTCAAGATCCACAGCCCTTCGCCTCGGCTGGGGGAGTTGGTCATGTCGATATGGAACTGGTTGAACCGCAGCAGCATTTCGGGCGGCTTGCCGTCGCCTCGGTCATAGGCATCCAGAAACCCTGAGCGAATATAGTCGAGCTTGGCTCCCACGTAGGTGGGCTTGGCCAGCAGCTCGGCAATCTCGGCCCGGTTGCGCCGATCGTCGCAGTATTCGGTGGCCTCCAGCAATGCCTTCACCAGCGCCAGATGCGTTTCGGGATATTGATTCGCCCAGTCTTCGCGCAGCCCCAGCACCTTCTCGGGGTGGCCTGCCCAGAGTTCCAAATCCTGGGCAATCACAAAGCCCAGTCCTTCGCTGACCGCATGGGCATTCCAGGGTTCGCCCGCGCAAAACCCATCAATGTTGCCAGCTTTCAGCGTCGCCACCATCTGCGGCGGCGGAATCACGGTCAGGTTCACGTCGCGCTCTGGGTCAATCCCGCCTGAAGCCAGCCAGTAGCGCATGATCAAGTTGTGCATCGAGGCCGGATGTACCGTCGCCAGCGTGTGCTGATGTCCTGCACCCCCAGCAGCCCCAGCATCATCTGCCAGCAGTGCCTTGAAGTCAGCTAGATTGCGAACGCCCGCCTCAAAGAGCCGCTTGCTAAAGGTAATGGCGTTACCGTTGCGGCTCAGCACTAGCGGGGTCACCATCGGCGTAGGCGCTTTGCCCCCCATCCCCACTGTCAGACCCAGCGGCATTCCGGCCACCATCTGCGCTGCATCCAAGCGTTTAGAAACCACGCCTTCCGCAATCGCCTTCCAGCTTGGCTCCCGCGAGAGGATGACTTCTTCTAGGCCATATTTTTTGAACATCCCCATCTCCTGCGCCACCACCAGCGGCGCGCAGTCGGTCAAGGGCACAAAGCCAATCTCCAGATTCACCTTCTCCAGACCGTTGCGGGCAATGGCAGACACCTTTGCCTGACGCTGCTTGGCCTTCTTCTGCTGATTCAAGAAATAGCTGATTTCGCTGCGGAGCGCGTAGTAGTTGGGATGATTCACCACCTTCAGGCGCTCACGGGGACGCGCAAACGGAATATCGAGAATTTGCCCCACATAGGACTCTGGCCCGTTGGTCAGCATCACAATCCGATCGGACAGCAAGAGCGCTTCGTCTACGTCATGCGTCACCATGATGCAGGTGAGCTGATTGTCCTGGGCAATCTGCATCAGCTGATCCTGTAAGCTGCTGCGGGTCAGGGCATCCAGCGCCCCAAACGGCTCGTCTAGCAGCAGCACTTTCGGCTTGATGGAGAGCGCCCGCGCAATCGACACCCGCTGCTTCATCCCGCCCGAAAGCTGGCCGGGAGTTTTGTCGGCGGCGGGCTTCAGCTTCACCATATTGATATGATGCTCGACAATTTCGCTGCGCTCAGCCGCCGACAGATGGCTCATCACTTCATCCACCGCCAGCGCAATATTTTGGCGCACCGTCAGCCAGGGCAGCAGCGAATAGTTTTGAAACACCACCATCCGGTCAGGGCCAGGTTCAGTCACCTGCCGACCTTCGAGCAGAATGCCGCCCGCAGCAGGTTTTGCCAGTCCGGCAATGATATTCAGCAGCGTTGACTTACCGCAGCCAGAATGCCCCAAGAGCGTCACGAACTCGCCTTTCTTGATCTCCAGGCTGATGTTTTTCAGGGCAATATAGGCTCCACCGTTTGCGAGTGGAAACACTTGGTCTACGTGATCGATTACAACAAAAGCGCTCATGGGAAATCAGGAGATAAAAGGTCGAATAAACTGGAACCAGCCGAGAATTTTAGCGTTAATTTTAGCGTTAACTGTCTTTAGCCCTACTTCTGCTTTAGCTCTACTTCTGATCAGCCGGCACCACGCGATCGGCAATAAAAGTAATCAGCTTGTCGAGCAGCAGCCCCACCAGCCCCACATAGATAATCGCCAAAATCACCTCGCTGACGATGCCGCTGTTGTAGGCATCCCAGATGAAGAAACCAATCCCGACACCGCCCGTCAGCATTTCTGCCGCCACAATTGCTAGCCAAGAGAGGCCAATCGCAATTCTTAGTCCTGTGAAAATATAGGGAACCGTAGACGGGATCAAAACTTTAGTGAAGTACTTCGCCTTCGAGAGCTTCAGCACTTTGGCGACGTTGTTGTAATCCTGCGGGATATTTTGTACGCCAACACCCGTGTTGATAATAATCGGCCAGATTGCCGTAATAAAAATCACGAAAATTGCCGCAGGCTGTGAATCTTTCAGCGCCGCCAGCGAAATTGGCAGCCAAGCCAGAGGCGGCACGGTTCGCAGCACCTGAAAGATCGGGTCAAGCGCCCGAAACATCAGCGTGCTCACCCCTACCAAAACGCCCAGCGCCACACCTGCAACAGCGGCAAGGCTGTAGCCTAATGCGACCCGCTGGAGGCTCGCCGCCAGCTGCCAGAACAGCCCTTGGTCAGTGCCGTTACCGCGATAAAACGGATCGATGATCAGCGGCCAGGTTTCTTCAATGACCTGAATTGGCCCTGGCAGCGTCGCGCCCGGAATTGAGCAGAGCAACTCCCAGATTGTCAGCAGAATCAGCGTGGCAATCACGGTCGGCAGCAGATTCTTCAGGCCAGTTAATACTTTTGTGCCAAAGCTAGTGGCGTAGGGGTTGTGCGCGGTGCTGATGTTGGTGGCCATGCAGGACTTCCTTAGCGTTGAGTTGGGTTGAGCGGAATGTGGGAGATCCCCCTAGCTTTAGTAAAGGGAAACCAGGAGCTAGGGGGTAAGAGAGTCAGCAACAGGGAGAAAGCTATAAAAGCTATAGAGAAATTACGCCTTCACGATCTTGAGGCTCTTGAGATAGGCTTCCGGCTTTTCAGGGTCGAACTTAATGCCGTCAAAGAAGGTTTCAACGCCGCGTGAGGTGCTCTTGGGAATCATCGCCTCTTGGCCAATTGCCTTCGCCGCCTCCTGCCAAATATCCTCGCGGTTCACCGTCTTGATCAGCGCGGCGGTATCGGTATCTTTCGGCAGATAGCCCCAGCGGATATTTTCGGTCAAGAACCAGAGGTCGTGGCTTTGGTAGGGGTATGAGGCCCCGTTGCCCCAGAACCGCATCCGCAGGTCGCTGCCGGTCAGCGTTCGGCCATTGCCGAAGTCAAAGTTGCCCTTCATCCGCTCAACGATATCTTCGGCAGGGACTTTGAACCACTGACGGCCAGAGACAATTTTGCACATCTCTTCGGTGTTGGCTAAGTCATCACACCAGATTTGCGCTTCCTGTACCGCCATCGTAATCGCCTTAGCGGCTTTGGGATTGGCCTCTACCCAGTCAGCCCGCATCGCCAGTGCTTTTTCGGGGTGATCTTTCCACATCTCGCCCGTCGTCAGCGCGCTGTAGCCCACCTTTTGGTTCACAGCCTGGGCATTCCAGGGTTCGCCAACGCAGAAAGCTTCCATCGTGTTCACCTTGATGTTCGCAACCATTTCTGGGGGTGGCACCACAATCGTCGAAACATCCTTATCTGGATTAATGCCGCCTGCGGCTAGCCAATAGCGCATCCAGAGGTCATGCGTACCGCCGGGAAAGGTGACGGCACATTTCACATCTTGGCCGCTGGATTTATTGGCTGCAAACACTGCCTTGAGCGGACTGCTATCTGCACCCAGCTTTAGATCCGCGTGGCTGTTCGCCAGCGTAATCCCCTGGCCGTTCACGTTCAGCCGCGCCAGAATATTCATCGGGATTTTGGCGTTGCCTTTGGTAATCTTGCCTGCCGTAATCAGGTAGGGCATCGGGGTGAGGATATGCGCCCCGTCGATGCCGCCGCCGCCCGATCCCAGCTCGATATTGTCGCGCGTCACAGCCCAAGAAGCCTGCTTCACCACCTCGACATCCGGCATCCCATATTTGGCAAACAGCCCCTTCTCTTTGGCGATAATCAGCGGCGCGGAGTCGGTGAGGGCAATAAAGCCCAGCTTGGCGGTGGTGACTTCGGGCGTGTCGGCAGCGGCCACAGGGCTAGGTGAGGCGGGTGAGGAGCTGCTGCTGCTGGAAGTTTGGGTCGAGGTACAGCCGTTGATGATCAGCGTGGCGGCAGTCGTGGCGCTGGCCGTAACCAGGAAATTACGTCTTGAGATTTTCGACATGTTCTTCTCGCTTAAAAAGATTAGATAGGGAAATGGGATGAATGAGTGAATCCAAAATCGACTGCAATCAGAAGATTAGGCTAATCGGATCAGATGATTCAGGCAATAGGTTCGCCCTTCACCTTCGCTCCAAACTGCTGCACCAGCAGATCGCGCAGCATGGGCTGTAGGTCATCGCAGGCAATGCCCTTTTGGACACAGGTGCCAAGATGAGCATCTTTGCCCACTTTGCCGCCCATGTACAAATCCACGCCATCAACGGCCTTACCGTCCTTACGGGCTTTAGTGCCCATCAGGCCAATGTCGGCGACCTGCGGCTGTCCGCAAGAGTTAGGGCAACCCGTCCAGTGAATCCGCACCGGCTGGGTTAGCTCGATCTCCTCGTCCAGTGCGCGCGCCAGCGCCAGCGCCCGATTTTTGGTTTCAATCAGGGCAAAGTTGCAGAACTGCGCTCCGGTGCAGGAGACAAGGGAGCGCACCAGCGGCGTCGGCTGCACCGAGAATTTTTGCAGAATTGGCTCCTGCAAGAATGCCTCTAGATGCGCGTCTGGAATATTCGGGATGATCAAGTTTTGCTCGACCGTCAGCCGAATCTCGCCGCTGCCGTAGACTTCGGCCAGACGGGCTAGCTCGTACATATCCTGGGCAAACAGCCGTCCGACCGGCACATGCAGCCCTACATAGTTGAGTCCGGGCTGCTTCTGGGCGAAGACACCAATATGGTCGCGCTTGTCCCAGTCGATTTCGTCTTGGGCCGTTGCGGGCTGTAAGGGATGACCCAGCGCCTGCTCTACCTCAGCTCGAAATCTGGCCATGCCCCACTCGTCAATCAGCCACATCAGTCGCGACTTTTGGCGGTTGGCGCGCAGGCCGTAATCCCGGTAGACTACCAGAATGGCACGACAGAGATCCACCACATCCGCAGGCGACACCCAGGCATCTAGCGGGACGGCAGCCTCACAGCGCTTGGCTGAAAAGAAGCCGCCCACCACGACGTTGAAGCCCAGCTCTTTCTCACCATTGTTCTCGTTAAATGCTGGCACAAAGGCAATATCGTTAATCTCAGCGTGGACTGAGTTATCTCTGCCGCCTTCAATCGCAATGTTAAATTTGCGGGGCAGATTTGTAAACTCTGGATTCCCCTCGCCCTTATTCGTAATCATATCCTGGACTTGCTGCACGAGTTCACGTACATCAATCAACTCATCAGCGTCCAGTCCTGCAATCGGTGAGGCAGTAATGTTTCGCACGTTGTCCATACCTGACTGAACGCTGGTGAGTTCAGCAGTTTTCAGCTTGGCAAAAATCTGCGGTAGATCTTCGATTCGCACGCCTCGCAGCTGAAGATTTTGGCGGGTGGTGATGTCGGCATTGCCATCTTCGCCGTAGCGCTGCACGATCTCGGCCAGCACCCGCATTTGCTGACTGCCAATAATGCCGCTGGGCAACCGCAGGCGCATCATAAACTGACCGGGCGTAACAGGCCGAAAAAATACGCCGAGCCACTTGAGTCGATACTCGCGATCGGTAGCATCCATGGCCTCCCAGCCCACTTGAGCAAACTGATCAAGTTCATGCCGAACAGCCAAACCGTCTTTCTCAGCCTTGAGCTTTTCAAATTTGTTTTGGCTGGCAACCTGATTGGTGGTAACGCTGGTCACGGTTATATCCTCGCTGGCTTAGAACTAAAGCTGCCGTTGATGAATCTTAATTGCAGACAGATTAAGGAAAAGGCTGGATAGATTTAGTAGCTGATGTTACATAAATTCACATTTAATGCGATTCCTGCACTCCTACATGCGTGAATCGCATCGAAAGCGCTAGATCGAAGGCGCTAGGTTGAGCGGCGAGGTTCAGCTAGAGCCGCAAATTGAAAATCTGGCTTGCTAACTTGTCACGCTCATTTGTCACGCCAGCTTGTCACATTAACTTGTCACGGTTACTTGTAACTATGCAGACGGAACATTAGCAGTGCAGTAGCTAAACTCACCAACGAACGAACTTGAGAACGAATCTAATGAGATTGAACAGAGGGTTTAGTGTCTTCGGATACAAAATGTAAATTGATATGGATATTTTGCTGGCCTTGATGCATATTTTGCATAATACGGGTTGAGATGCGCTGGTCTTGATCACGGCAATCGCAGTAGACTCAGCGGTAGGCCAGCCATAATCTTGCGAACTCATGAGTGAATCAGTCTTTGACCCTCAGCTTGAATCTCAGCCTGTGATCGCAACGTTAGAGAGGGACGCTGTTCCTGAAGCAAGCTCAAACACCGAGCTAGCAGCGGCCATCATTGACCTCCAATTTGGCGACTTTCATCGGCGCTGGGATGCGGCAAAGCGGCTGCCGGGATTGGGGGATCGGGCCATTGCGCCGCTGTTGAGCCTGATCCCCACAGCGGATCAGGTGACGGTTGACGACTGGGAGCTGCTTTGGTTTGTGGCGCGGATTTTGGGCAACTTTCAGCATCCGACTGCCGTATCAGCGCTCGTCAACCTGCTGGAGACTGCGCCAGATCCCGAAATTACAACAATGGCAGCCATGGCGCTAACCAACTTTGGCGAGGCGGCGCTGCCGGCACTGACTGACCTCTTGAGACAGCCCGCTACGCGGCTGATGGCGTTACAGGCACTGGCGCAAATTCAGCATCCGGCGGTGCTGCCTCTCTTATTAAAAGCCGCCACAGATAGTCTGGCTGCGGTCAGAGTGGCGGCAGTCGTGGCGCTGAGCCAGCTTCAGGCTGCGGAGGCAGCAGTTTTTTGGGCTGCGTTTACGGCTAGGCTGAGCGACGCGGCAGCAGAGGTGCGACGGGCGGCGGTCATGGCACTGGGGGTACGCTCGGAGCTGTTGACGGCTGAGTTGGGAGTAGAGGCGCTAGTTGCAGCATTGCGTCCGCTGCTAGAGGATGAAGCCCTAGAGGTGAGGCGGCAGGCGGTGCTGTCGCTGGGGCGAGTCAGCAGCGAGGCAGCAGTAGCGGTACTGGGTCAGGCGCTCCATGATCCAGATTCGCTGGAGCTGCAAGTTGAGCTGCTGCACGCCTTAGCCTGGACGGAGCGACCGACAGCGCTGGCGCAAATTCAGCGCTATCTAGAGCGGCATCTGGCTTGCCAAGCCGCTCAGCCCACCGCACTGGATCAGGAGATCGTCGCGGTTTTGGGGCGCATCACAGATCAGGCGGCACTGGCCACCCAAATGCTGCTGGGACTGCTGGCCGCTGCTCACCCCATTGCCCAGACGGTGACAGGCAAGCAGCAGATTGCGCTGAGTCTGGGACAGTTGCAGCAGGCGGAGGCGATTGATCCCTTAATCGATCTGCTAGCCGACTCAGCGGTGACGGTTCGGCTGCATGCAGCAGCAGCGCTCAAACAGCTGGCGGCTCAGGGCGCGGCGACTCAAATGCAGCGACGCTTGAGCGACCCGACTAGTTCAGCTCAGCTACGGGCAACGCTGGTCATGGCGCTGCAAGAACCGCAGTTGGCCCGTGTCTCCTAAGTCTCTATATTAATAGGCTCTCTAATGGGCTGGCGATCCTGCAAACACTTCCAGTCAGCGCCGCCTTGAGTTTTTATGTTTTGACTGGTTTATCCTGACTGGTTCATCCTGACTGCTACAGTCAATCAGCTGGCATTCCATACCGCAGCAGAATGAACTGAATCAGGTTGAGTCGCAGATTACAGATTAAGAGACTCTCATTTAACCCCCACTATCGATAAGCGATTAGCATTTTCCGCCCAAATAAGTTGCAGAAAAGTCTATTAGAGAGCAAAGTATCCCCGGAAGTGGGGTATATAATTGGCACGTCTTTTGCAAAAATTAACTTTAAGTGGGTCCGATTCATACTCTTTTTACATGATGTTGCAAAAAGCTTCCGCGTTTTCTCTGGGATTAGCCCTCGTGCTGACAGTAGCCCCCAAGTCAGCTCTGCTAGCTAAATTTAAGCTGGCAACTGAACCAGCTCAGGCTCAGGCTGCTGCCCCTTCTGCCGCACCCCCTGCGTTTCCGCTGCCATCAACTCTGCCTGCGGGTACGGCGATCCGCATTGATGGCTCAGCCAGCATGGCGCTGGTTAATCAGGCGTTGAAGCAAAAAATTGAGGCGCAGTATGCTGGCACATCGGTGGAGCTAGCCAGCCAGGGCACTGATAAGGCATTGCAGGCGGTTTTAGACGGCACTGTCGATCTGGCGGCAATTGGCCGTCCGCTCACCGCAGCCGAGCAGCAGCAGGGCTTGATCGAAGCGCCAATCAGCCGTGAGAAGATTGCCATCCTCGTCGGTGCTGACAATCCCTTTAGTGGGGATCTCACCTTTGAGCAGTTCGCCCAGATCTTTCGGGGCGAAATCCGCGACTGGTCAGAAGTGGGAGGTGCAGCTAGCCCAATCCGCATGATTGATCGCCCCGAATTTAGCGATACCCGTCAGGCGCTCAGCCAGTACAGCACCTTTCAGACCGCGCCGTTCCAGACCGGAGCAAACGCCACCCAGCTGGACTCAGATGAGACGAGTCAGGCCATTGCTGCCTTAGACAGCGACGGGATCACCTACGCCATTGCCAATCAGGTACAGGGGCAGCCCGGTATCCGGATCATCTCCATGCACGGCACGCAGCCAACTGATCCCCGCTATCCCTACTCTCAGCCGCGTGGCTATGCCTACAAAACTACCAGTCCCGCCGTGCAGGCATTTTTGGGCTATGTCAACGCTCCCAGCGGACAGCAGGCCATCGCCGCCGCTAGTGTCGCCGCGCTTGCTGCCGCTCCAGCTGCTGTACCTGCTCCTCCTGCCGCTAGCCCAATTACGCCACTGAGTCCGGTTGCGCCGCTGAGTCCGGTTGCGCCAGTTGCGCCAAGTCCAGTTGCGCCAAGTCCAGTTGCACCGAGTCCAGCCACGCCTGCCCCTGCTGCTAGCCTGCCTGCTGATGGCGGGATCGTTTGGTGGCCTTGGCTGCTGCTGCCACTGGCAGGCTTGGGGCTATGGTGGGCTTTGAAGGGACGCGGCGTTGAGACTTCGGCTGCTGTGCCACCCGTCGCAACCCCTGCCGTGCCGCCGCCAGTTCCGCCACCAGTTGCACCACTGCCAGAATCACCGCCAGAATCACTGCCAGAACCATTACCGGAGTCGCCCACACCGCTGGCTGAGCCATCTGTGGGATTGGGCACCGCAGGGTTGGGCACCGCAGGGTTGGGGGCGGCAGGGTTAGCCGCAGCGGGTTTGGGAGCAGCAGGAATCGGCGCAGCCGGGTTAGCTGCCGCCAGCGCTCGCCGCAGTCGGATTGTGCTGACTGCTCGGACTGCTGAGCAGGGCTACGCTTACTGGGAAGTGCCGGACTCTGAGAAAGCGGCAATGCGCCAGCGAGGAGGCGAGCAGCTAACGCTGAGAATTGCCGACGTGACGGGTCTTAGCCCTAACCAAGCGCCGCAGATCGTTCAGGACTACAGCTGCGCTGAGTCTGATCAAGATCGGCAGGTGGTTTTACCGCAGACAGATCGGGATTATGTTGCTGAGATTGGCTATTTCGACTCCAGTCAAGCTTGGCTACCGCTGGCTCGCTCGCAGCCGGTGCGGGTGACGGCGCTGACAGGGCTTGCTCCAGAATCATCTCCAGAATCATCTCCAGAACTAGCTCCAGAATTTTCAGGACAGCCTTTCCAAACCCCGCCTGCTGCGGCTGGACTGGCCGACATTGCGGCGGTGGGAGCTGCGGCGATGGGATCGGCGGTGGGAGCTGCCGTTCTGCGACCTAAAAGCCGGATTGTGCTATCTCCCTACGACACTGAGCAAATTGCGGCGCGCTGGGAAGCTCCAGAATCAGAGCGAGCATCGCTGCGGCAGCAGGGGGGAAATCGATTTGCCATGCGGCTCTATGACGCGACGGGTGCGTTTGATTTCCAGCAGGCTAATCTGTCTGCGGTCGCTGACTACAGCTGCACTGAGCTGGATCAAGGCCAGGTTGTGCCTGTTCCTGAATTTGACCATGACTATGTGGCCGAAATTGGCTACTGGACACCCACGCAACGCTGGCTGAGTCTGGCGCGTTCTAATTCGGTGCGCTTAGCGGCTCCGGCTCCGACTGGATTGGCGCAGACTTCAGCTGTGGCTACGAAGTTTGTAACAGAGCCACCCATTGCCCCGGCTCGCCTGCCCGACTTGAATATCGAACAGCTTGCCTCGGTGGATGAAAACTTGCCGGATCTGCCAGATGGCTATGGCGAAAGTCAGATTGTCCTGCTCCCTCGCGATCCTCAGTGGGTCTATGCTTACTGGGACGTGCCTGATTTGCATAAGCAGGCACTCCGGCAGCGGGGCGGTCAGCGATTTGCGCTACGGTTTTATGACATCACAGATGCGCGTCCGAATCCGCACAGCTTGCAGCAGTATGAATGTAACGAACTGGCTCGCGACTGGTACATTCCGGTGCCGATTAGCGACCGCGATTACGTGGCGGAATTGGGTTATGTTACGGATGATGGTCGTTGGCTGCTGCTAACGCGCTCAAACCCAGTTCGGGTTCCGCCAATCTACAGTAGCGATTGGTACGAGGAGGAGTTTGTCACCATTGACTGGGACAATGATCTGCGCGAACAGAGCTTCGGCAATCTGGTTTCGCCAGCTCGGAAAGCTAGCGGTGGTTTAGTCGATGAGCAAGTTTCTGGGCTAACTCAATCCGCTGAATCTCAGCATGTGGCTGGCTCACTGTTTGGCTCCATGCATCAAGTGCCAGCCGCCAGCTCAATTACGCTAGATTCTGGTGTCGGCATGTCGGGCGTGGGCATGTCGGGCGTGGGCATGTCGGGTGTGGGCATGTCGGGTGTGGGGGTATATACGTCGTCAGGTGTAGGTATTCCAGGTATCGGCATTTACACGTCATCGGGTGTCGGCCTGATGTCAGGCATTGGCCTATATACGTCGTCGGGTATGGGTATGTCTGGTGCAGGCATGATGTCAGGTATCGGTATATATACATCATCTGGCATGGGTATGTCTGGTGTAGGTATGTACACAACATCCGGTATGGGTATGTCAGGCATCGGCATGTCAGGTATCGGTACGTATACGTCATCTGGTCTGAGCATGTCGGGTATTGGCATGATGTCAGGAATTGGGATGGGTATGTCGGGAATTGGCATGTACACAACATCCGGCGTGGGTATGTCAGGTATCGGCATGTCGGGAATTGGCATGTATACGTCATCCGGTATTGGCATGTCAGGTATCGGGATGTATACAACATCCGGTGTTGGCATGTCGGGAATTGGCATGTACACAACATCCGGTTTGGGTATGTCAGGTATCGGGATGTATACGTCATCTGGGATTGGGATGTCAGGTATCGGCATGATGTCAGGAAGTGGAATGTACACAACATCCGGTGTGGGTATGTCAGGTATCGGCATGTAT
>JAESFP010000171.1_pt1 | contig 31818 bp, 32 predicted proteins | sample 9266181 | NCBI WGS metagenome assembly JAESFP01 (sample SAMN14502547, study PRJNA617102) | algae metagenome | isolation source: Pegethrix bostrychoides GSE-TBD4-15B and co-occurring heterotrophs from... | place: USA: Grand Staircase-escalante National Monument, Utah | collected 2006-08-15 | reverse complement strand
CAATAGCGCGCAATTTTGCCCTGAATTTGTATCGCCACAATGGTTTTGAGAATATGGCTCAAGCTCAACGGCTCGCTGGCTTTGGTCTGAGCACACTCAAGTTATTATTTAGAATGAAATAACCCTGATCCTAGAATAGGGGAAAGAATCCTAGATTTAGGATGTGGAGATGGAGCGCTAACATTGAAGTTACGTGAGTTTGGCTGTGAAGTGATTGGTGTTGATTCTAGTCCAGACTTCATTAACTCAGCTAAATCACTTGGTTTGGATGCGCGTCTTCTAGATGGGCATAACCTTAATTTCAGTAATGAATTTGACGCTGTATTCAGTAACGCTGCCTTACACTGGATGACGAGACCTGACCAGGTAATTGATGGCGTATGGAAATCCTTGAAACCAGAGGGAAGATTTGTCGGAGAGTTTGGTGGTCACGGTAATGTATCAGCGATTGAAACTGCCTTACGCCAAGTATTGTGGAAGTATGGTATTGATGCAGATACCATCAATCCTTGGTATTTTCCAACCCTAGAAGACTACCAAACACGACTGGAAGCAGGAGGCTTTAGAGTCAACGAAATTGCTTTAATTCCCCGCCCAACTGCGCTCCCCACTAATATTGGTGGCTGGCTTTCAACATTTGCTAATCCGTTTATTGGTGCAATCGCAATTTCTGAGCGTGATGCTTTCTTAGCAGAGGTGATTGGTAGTTTGAAGCCTAGCCTGTGTAACGCTTCGGGTCAGTGGTATGCTGATTATGTAAGACTACGATTTTCAGCCAGTAAATCACCTTTGCTACAATCTGTAAATATCGCAGGATAACAACGCATGTACCGAAACGAACCGTCATATTGTGAAGAGGCGTAGGCTATCTGCGTCCGGTGGTGCTAGCTGTTAGACTGCAACACTTCCAATCAAATTCCAGATCTGAGACTCAGGAATTGCCAAGGTTCTTCGAGCGAGGAAGATCTGCGTCGGATTGATGCCGTTGCACCCCAAGGAGTTGCCGCAGGCGAACGCTATCACGCGCAGGGGATGGCAACGCTGAATCGCTGAGGCTGCTATGCGAACAACTTTTGCTTCAGACCAATTTCGGCTTTGGCATGGAGATAGCGCGGGTCAGGCTGAATGGCAATAGCGCGATCATAAGACTCAATTGCGTTGCCGTAAGCCATAATTTCGGCTAGCAGCAGCCCACGATTAAACCAAGCCTGATGGTAATCGGGCTGGATGGCAACGGCTCTGTCATAGGTTGCCAGCGCCTCTGCATATTTTTTCTGACCGCAGAGCGCGTTCGCCCGGTTATTCCAGGCTCGACAGTAGTTGGGATCCAGCGCAATAGCCTGATCAAACGCAGCCACTGCCTCAGCAAACTGTTTGGCTTCGCAGTGGGCGCAGCCTTTGCCATCCCAGAATTCAGGCTGAGTCGGATTGAGATCTAGAGCTGTCATTGAAGCATTCTCGTCATGTTAATAGCTCGATTGTAAGCTAGACTCAGCTTGCCTTCTAGGAGAGGTTTCTGCCCTGCCTCAAGTTCGGTTATACGCATCTGTGCTGCTTCCCAGAACGCTCAGTCTAGGAGCACTTGGCAGTTCCAAGACTTAAAAATCTGGTATGGCCTGTGATTCTACCTGAGCAATCTCTGCGGCTGAAAGCTGATAGATCTCATAGACAAAAGCATTTATCTTTCTATCTATGTCTCGTATTTTTTCGACATCTTTCACTTGATCTAGGTTGCTAATTTGCTCTACTAAATCAATAATTTGATCGCGCTGATTTGGCTGATTGTGATCGCAGACCACAATCGGCAGCTGGCGCAGCTGGGGGGCAGCAATTCTCATATAGCCACCCTGAAGTCGATTACCGCCAAAGCGAGTCAGCAGGTAAAAGCTGAGCAGGCGGCTGTTGAGCAGTCCCAGCAGATAGCGCGGCTCGATAGCTTCAGATTGAGCGATGACCGAGGTAGATTTTCCGGCCAAGATGCCGCCATTTTGATCTAGCAGGCATTCCAACCGCAGACTCATCCCAGCCACAATAATCTTAGGCTGTCGCGCCTGATATAGTCTTTTGGGTGGCAACTGCTCAAATTGGGCGGCAGCAACGGTCGGATATAGATAGGTCTGTCCCAGGTAGCGCAATCGCTTCTGTCCCCATAGGCAGCGGTAGCGATCAATAGTGCCGCTGTTAACCAATCGCAGATCGGCAGCGGCAGGGGCAGAGCTGTCCTGAATCAAGCCGCGCAGCAGATAGGCTTCTGCCACAGTTGCCGCCCCAGATAGCTCAGCTAGGTCACCGAGTTTGGGCAATTGTTCGAGCCGTCGCATCAGATCACTGGCCTCCAGCCAGGGATGCCTCGAATCGGCAGGGTCAACCTGCAGCCAGCTGGTGGAGGCAACCTGTTCCAGCGTCAGCATTTTTTCATATCGCCAGCGTTCAGAGCTGTAGCACTCAGCGTTCTGCATAGGTTTCTGTATAACTTTCCGCGCTATGTATACAATCGGATAGACCGCAGCCTGAAAGATTGGCAGATCTGAATAGTCACGGATCGAGAGGAGCTGTGTTTGGCTCAGCATCTCTCTAGTGGCTGCTGCATAGTCAGCCGAAAGCAGCTTATTCGGCACAACCAAGCTGCTGACTCCACCAGGGCAGCAGAGCTGTAGCGCTTTTTCAATGAAGATACAGAACAGATCCCAGTTGCCAGTTGCGGCTTTGTAGTGCTGGGCGCAGTAGGTTCGCCAGTCAGGATATTCGGCGCTCATCAGCTCGGCATCTAGATAAGGCGGATTGCCAATCACCAGATCGAAGCCGCCAGCTGCCATGACTGCCGGGAAAGCGCTCTGCCAAAAGCTGACGCCATTTGAGCTGCAATCAATCACGGCATTGCCACAGCGAATATTTTGCTCTAGCTTCAGCAAACTAGCGTCACTTTGATCAATAGCGCCTAGCTCAATCGACTGGAGCCACAGCGAAATTTGAGTGACAGCAACGCTGCCTGGATCTAGATCAACACCGTGAACATAGGCGAGTAATTTACCTGCATCCAGATCCGCCGCCTGCTCTGGCCAATTCTGCTCTGGCCAATTCTGCTCTGGCCAATTCTGCTTGGGCCAATATTGGTGTAAATATCGATGAGCTGCCAGCAGAAACGCCCCGCCACCACAGGCTGAATCGAGAATTTGCGGAATCCCTTCTGCCAACTTCCCCTCAACTGTCGAGCGAACGATATACTCAACAATCGGCTGCGGCGTATAGTAAGCGCCGTGAGACTTCCGAGATTGTCTGCCAATTCTCGCCAAACCTTGCTCATAGAGCAGCCCTAAAATATCCACCGAGAGATGGCTAAACTGGTCGCGCTGAGGATAGTAGAGACTGCCCAAAATGCTCTTAAATAGCGGATCAGCGCCATCAAGTCTCGGCATCAGATCTAGAAACCGTCCGCCCGTCTGCTCACAAAACCCCTGCCAGCGCTCGCTCAGCCTGACGCTCAGATCATCCTGCCCACAAAGCTGCTGGAGCGTTGGCTGCTGGAGCGTTGAGTTGCCCAGCCGCATCTCCCACAGATGCAGCACCCAAATCGCCAGCGGCAGTTGCGCGACTGTCTCGGCTGATGCGTGATTAGCCGCCAGCGTTTTTCGCCAGACTTTGGTGAGTTTCAATGCCGCCTGATCAGCCAAAGGATTCAACTGACATCAACCCCCAACCGACTGACTAGCGTGAATTAACCCGGCGCAATAGCTGGCTGGAGACATTCTTGATTCGAGAGGCCAAAGTCGCAATCTAGGACTAGAATAATGAACTGCTTCTCTATTTTCCCATGTTCTAGATCATGCCTACCGAATCTACCAGCCAGCCCCAGCTGATGACGGTTGAAGCCGTCGAAAAAGCGCTGAATCGCTCGCGAGCCTCAATCTATCGCTATGCCAACACCGACCCGGAAACGCTGAACCCGGCTTACAATCCTCAGCGGCTCAACCCAGAATTGCGCGTCGACAAAGATGACCTGCTGCTGTTTCACCCCAACGAAGTTGCCCGATTTGCCCAAGACGTGCTGCGAATCAAGCAGGTCACGATTGAGCTACAGCAGCCTGCCGAGACGGTGACGCATGAGCTGCTGCGGGCAATTTTGGCAGAGCTACAGGCAATCCAGCAGCAGTTGCGGTCGGGTGAGCATTAGCTGCCCATGCCCAAGACGCTCCCCAGCGCTCGCATCATGTTCTGGGGCTGCATCGCGTCGATGGCGGCGGTTGGCTCATAGCCGCAGTGCACCATACAGTCAGCGCATTTGGGGTTGCCGCTCTTGCGTCCGTACTGACTCCAGTCGGTCTGGTCGAGCAGCGCTTGAAAGCTCTCGTAGTGGCCTTCGTTGAGCAGGTAGCAGGGCTTTTGCCAGCCCAAAACGCTGTAGCTAGGGCTGCCCCAAGGCGTGCACTCATAGTCTTTTTCGCCAGTCAGAAAATCGAGGAAGAACGGGTTGTGGTTGAAGTTCCAGCCCGTTTTGCCAGCCCTGTAGGGCGCGAGAATTTGCCGAAACAGATCGCGGGTTTGGGCTTGCTTCAGGAAATGATCTTGATCGGGTGCCCATTCGTAGCTGTAGCCCGGTGAAACCGTCATGCCGTCAACGCCTAGCTCGGTGAGGAAATCAAAGAACTGCTGCATTTCCTGCGGGTTCGCGCCCTCAAAAATCGTCGTGTTGGTGTTGATCCGGAAGCCTTTCGCTTTGGTGGCCTTGATGGCAGCCACCGCTTTATCAAATACGCCTTCGCGGTCTACGCAGCGGTCGTGATGCTCTTTCAGCCCGTCGAGATGCACCATAAAGGTGAGATAGGGAGAAGGCGTGAATTTCTCCAGGTTTTTCTCCAGCAGCAGCCCGTTGGTGCAGAGATAGACGTACTTGCGGCGAGCCACTAGCCCCGCCACAATTTGATCGATCTGCGGGTGCATCAGCGGCTCCCCGCCCGGAATTGAAACAATCGGCGCACCGCATTCTTCCGCCGCCGCAAAGCACTGCTCAGGCGTGAGCTGCTGCCGCAAGATCTCAACTGGATGCTGAATTTTGCCGCAGCCCGTGCAGGCTAGATTACAGCGAAACAGCGGCTCTAACATTAGCACCAGCGGAAATCGCTTGCGGCCTGTCAGTCGCTGGGTGACTAAATATTTGCCCACTTCAACGGCTTGCTGAACGTGAATTGCCATGCGGCGCTCCTGAATCGGTAGTAGATCTGTCGTAATCGACATCGTAAGGGCAGTCTACTCTATTTGGGCATGGGCACAGGAAGAAAACAGATTTTGAGCGCTTTGAATTTTTGTCGCTTGTGATACATCACCTCAGAATGCATACAGTATACTGAGGTGCAATCTGCGAAACTGTAGCCCAGCAAATGCTAGCTCGATACGAGTCTACAGTTTTGCCATCTAGCCTACGCTTTTCGTATCAGTCAGGCATTGCGAAGTGTTCTGATGCTGTATGGTCTGCCGCATCATAGAACGCGATAAATACGTAGTTGACCTATTTCCCAACCTATTTCTTTATTGGTTTTATTAATCTGAATCAGTCTAGAGATATTGGTAAGAACGTAATGTGGAGGCAGTGTGAACGATAAGGCAGCTTCTTTTTTTTCAGATTCGGTTTTGCTCTCTCAATCGGGAAGGATACATATGGAATCAGTTGAGCGGATAGAGTCTTTAGCGTCTCGCCCTGAAGTGCAAGTCCTGGCCAATCCTGGTCATAGCCTGGTTTTAGAGCAGGTTATCCATCGGTTTGGAGAGATGGTTGCGCTCAAAGATATCAACCTGGAGATCCGACCCGGCGAATTTATTTCGCTATTGGGGCCAAGCGGCTGCGGTAAAACCACTCTGCTGCGAATTATTGCTGGTTTTTTGAAGCCTTCCGCCGGACAAATTAGCATTGATGGTCAGCCTGTTGTCAATCTTTCACCTAATCAGCGCGGCGTGGGGATTGTGTTTCAAAACTACGCGCTGTTTCCGCATATGTCAGTTTGGGACAACGTTGCTTACGGCCTGCGCGCCAAGCGATTGTCCAATGTCAACGTCAACACAAAAGTTGGCGAAATGCTGGATCTGGTACAGCTGGGCCATTTGGCTAAGCGCTATCCCAGCGAGCTTTCAGGCGGTCAGCAGCAGCGAGTTGCCATTGCCAGAGCGCTGGCCGTTGGCCCAAAGCTGATGCTGCTCGACGAGCCGTTTAGCGCCCTCGACAAAAACCTGCGGCTCGATATGCAGATCGAGATTCGGCGGCTGCTGAGCGCACAGGGTGTCACGGCCGTTCTGGTCACGCATGACCAGGAAGAAGCGATGAGCATGTCAGATCGGATTGCGGTGATGTCGCAGGGGGAAATTCACCAGTTTGACAGCCCTACCCAAATTTACGATCAGCCAAAGACGCGGTTTGTCACCACCTTTGTCGGCACCTGTAACCTGCTGCCTGCCCAGATTGTCGGACGAGACGGCGCTGATGTTCTGGTACAGGTGGCGGGTGGCCGTCTGCTGGTTCAGAGCGCGTCGCTGCCGTCTGAGCAGGATTTACTGCTGGCGATCCGCCCTGAGCATCTGCGGATTCAGCTCCAGCCCGGAGCGCATCGGCTGTCCGGCACGGTGGAGCTTTGTCTGCCGCTCGGCTCGTTCATGGTCTACGAGGTGCGAATTGATGCAGCCACCAAGCTGAAGGTGACGCAGCCCCGCAGCCCTGGCGTTTCACCTCTAGAAGCCGGGACTGAAATCTATCTAGAGCTGGTCTCGCCGCAGGCTTGCTCGCTGTTTCCGGCTCAGGCTTAATGCTTGAGGATATTTTGTTTGAATATTTGCTTGCTCAATCAGGAGTTTCACTATGAGCTATCAGATCAAGCGTCGTCAGTTTCTCGGCGGTAGTTTTGCAACCGGGCTAACGCTGGCCGCCCTTAACGCCTGCGCCAATCAAACGCAGTCTACTGCCGACGGTTCGCCTCAAGCCGGAGCGGATGGCAAGCTGGTAGCCGCAACCTATCAAGGCATTTGGGAAGATGCTCATCGCAAAATCCTGGTGCCTGCTTTTAAGAAAGCGAGCGGCGCTGACGTGACGCTGGTGCCGATGTTTGCAGTCGATCAGGTGGCGCGACTCAAAGCTGCTGGCTCAACCAATCCGCCGTTTGACGTGGCGATTCTCGACCCTGGGCCGCTGGTGAATGCGCCCAAAGACGAGATCTTGCAGGCGTTCCCAACCGAGATCTCCAAGCATTACAACGACATTCTGCCCCGCTACCAAAAGTCCAGCAGTTCGGGCGATTGGGGACCAATTATTGGGCTTCAGTTTGTTGGCATTGCCTACAACCCAAAGAAAATCACCACGCCGCCGACCTCTTGGGCTGATCTCTGGAAGCCAGAGTACAAGGGACGAGTTGGCATTACCAACATGAACAGCACGCTGGGCACAGGCTGGATGGTTGAGGTGGCCAAAATGTACGGCGGCAGCGAGTCGGATCTAGAGCCTGCCTTTAAAGCGGTAAAGGAACTGCTGCCTAGTTTAGCTGCCGTTGCGCCAAATTTGGGGGCGCTCTCGACGCTGTTCCAGCAGGGTGAGATTGATATTGCGCCGCACAACCTGGCCAGCATTGCGCTATTGCAAAGCAAAGGCGTGGATGTTGATTGGGTGATCCCGAAAGAGGGCAGCTATGCCTTTGGGGCTTCGATGCATGTGGTAAAAAATCCGACAGCAGGCAAGGAGCTAGCTACCGCCTATATTGATGCCGCCCTGAGTACCGAGGTGCAGTCGGCAATGGCGGATGAGCCTTACTATATCGCTCCGGTGAACAAAAACGCGCCGCTCAAGGGAATCTTGGCTGAAAAAATTGCGACCAGCTTTGATGACTATGAGAAGTATATCTATCAAGACTGGACGGTGATCAGCCAGCAGCGCTCGGAGTGGATTGAGCGATTTAATAAGGAAGTTACGGTATAGGGTCTAGTTGAATTAACGCGAGAGGATCAAATATGTCACGTCAAATACTGCGGATGAGCCGCCGAGCGGTTTTGGGAGCTGCTGTTTTTGCGGGCGCAGGCTGGGCTTTGAAGGGCTGCACGGGCACGACCACAACGGCCAATAGCCCAGAAGCTAGCGCGACTACAGGCGGCAAGATTATTGCCACGACGCTACCCGGCTCTTGGGAGCAGTTTAACCGCAGTACGCTGGTACCAGCCTTCAGCACGGCCAAGGGCGCTGAGGCTTCGCTGGTGCCGCTGGTTTCAGCCGAGCAGGTGGCCAAGCTCAAAGCCTCGCCGAACAGCCCGCCGTTTGACGTGCTGGCGCTGGACTCTGGCGTATTTGAAGGCGCACCCAAAGAGCTGTTTCAAAAGCTGCCGGTTGACAAGCTGACCCACTACAGCGAGCTAGCCGAGCGGTTTCAAACGCCAGATTCCTGGGGGCCGATTATTGGCGTGCAGGCCGTCGGAATTGCCTACAATCCTAAAGTGATCACCACGCCGCCTACCTCCTGGGAAGATCTTTGGAACCCGGCCTACAAAGGTCGCGTGGCGCTGATGGCGATGAAAAACAATCACACGATTGGCTTCATGCAGAAAATCGCTCAGATGCAGGGCGGCAGCGCCGAGAATATGGAACCCGCCTTTGCAGCGCTGAAGCAGCTCGCGCCTAATCTAGCAGGCGTGGTGGCCAATGCCGGAGCGCTGATTACGCTGTTCCAGCAGGGCGAGGTGGATATTGCGCCGCATGATCTCAACAGCGTTAAGTTGCTCCAGTCGAAGGGCGTTGATATTGACTGGGTGATGCCGAAGGAGGGTGGCTTTGCGCTCACGCCGATGATGAGCATTGTCAAAAGTCCAACCGCCAGCGTAGATTTAGCTGCGGCCTATATTGATGCGGCGATCAGCAAAGACGTTCAAACCCAGATGACTGAAACCACCTACGTGCTGCCGACCAACAAAAGCGTACCCATCCCGGAGCCGATTGCTAAAAAGCTGGGTGGAAGCTTAGAAGAGATTATTGCTAAGCTGGAGTTTATGGATTGGGCAACGATCAACGCAAATCGGACAGAGTGGGTTGAGGAATTTGACAAGATTGTGCAGGCATAGCATGTAGTGAACGGCAAAGAGGAACATACTATGAAAGCATCGCAGCTATTTTCGCCCAAAGAATGGCAGCTCGCCCTGCCGCTAGCTTTTTTCCTGCATTTGTTTTATGTTGCACCATTGGCCATATTGCTAGCCTCCAGCTTTCAGCAGGCTCCTGGCGTGGCCGGGGTTTCGCTGGCGCAGTACGGCAACTTCTTCGGCGATGCGGTGAATCGAGATGTGCTGGTGGACACGTTTATTTTAGGCGTTCAGGTGACGCTAGCCTGCCTGATTTTTGGCTATCCGGTTGCCTATATTTACGCCCGTGCAGTGGGTATTTGGAAGACGATTCTAACCTTTTTAATTCTGCTGCCGCTGCTCACCAGCGCCGTTGTCCGCACCTTTGGCTGGGTGGTCATTTTGGGCAAGCAGGGCTTGGTCAACTCGGCGCTGCTGGGCTTAGGAGTTCTGCAAGAGCCAGTCAAGCTGCTGTTTACCCATCACGGCGTGGCGATTGCCATGACGCAGATTCAGCTTCCCCTAATGATTCTGCCGATTGTCGCCTCCATTTCGCAAATTGACTCGCGGCTTCTAGCGGCTTCTGCTAGCTTGGGCGGCGGCGCATGGCGGACATTTTGGAAGGTGGTCTTTCCGCTGACGTTACCTGGCGTGATCTCAGGCTGTCTGCTGGTATTTGCACTAACCGTTAGCTCGTTTGTAACGCCTTCGATCATTGGCGGCGGTCAGATCATGTATATGCCGACGTTAATCTATCAGCAGGCTGTGGTGCTGCTGAATGGCCCCTTTGCAGCCGCGATTTCGGCAATTTTGCTGGTGATGGTGCTGACTGTCGTGATTGGACTCAGCGTTTTGAGTCAGAGAAGCCGAGCCTATATTCGCTAACCTTACCCCCTGAAAGCCCTATGTCCTCTGCTGCACCCTTTGCGCCTCAGTCTGCAACGCTGGAAAAAGTCGATCGGCTGTCCTTTAACTGGGTGATCTGGGGCATCGCCATTTTCAGTCTGGCGGTGCTCACCCTGCCCACGCTGATTGTCGTGATTGCCTCGTTTAGCTCTGCCCAAACGCTGCGCTTTCCGCCGCCGGGATTCTCGTTGCAGTGGTATCTGGCGCTGTTCAACTATCCAGAACTCTGGACGGCAGCGACAACTAGCTTTCAGGTCGCGCTTTGGACAACGGTACTCTGTGTGTTGCTAGGCGTTGCTGCTGCGCTGGCAATGTCGGGCAGTCGCGCGCGCTGGGTTTCGGCAATGGATGCGCTGGTGATGTCGCCGCTAGCGCTGCCCGGTATCGCGGTAGGCCTGGGAATGCTAACGTTTTTTAGCATCATGGGTGTTCGACTTTCACTGACAACGTTAATTATTAGCCATGTGGTAATCTGCATTCCTTATGTGATCCGCACCACGTTAGCGAGCCTGACTCAGTTGGGTTCGGCGCTGCGTGAAGCATCAACTGTATTGGGTGCAGGGCCAATCTACACGTTCTTCCACGTAACGCTGCCGCTGATTAAGCAGGGCGTAATTACGGGTTCGTTTATGGCGTTCTTGAGTTCGTTTGACAATATTACCGTGTCGCTGTTTTTGTCAGATGCGCGGACTGAAGTGCTGCCAATTCGGATGTGGTCGATGATTGAGAACGATCTAGACGTGCGGGCGGCGGCGATTTCGGGGCTGCTGATTTTGGGTACGGCGCTGATGATGATCGTGATGGAGCGCGTCTCAGGGCTGTCAAAGTTTCTGGTGAAATCGTAACTCTTCCCAGCAGGGATATCATCTGAGGTCTTGAATCTGAGGTCTTGAATCTATGTCAACATATATCCAAATCGTTGGACGTGGGCAGTATCTATCTCGTCGGGCCGTACTCGGTGCAGGTCTGTTCGCCGGCACCAGTCTATTGCTCAAAGCCTGCGCCGGCAGTTCAACTTCTCAGAGCAGTCCTGTTGGAAAACAGCTCGTGATCACGACCTTTGCGGGGAGCTGGGAGCAATTCTACCGCAGCGAATTGATACCCGCCTTTACCGCAAATGATCAGGGCACGGTTAGCGTAATTCCGATGGTGTCGTTAGAGCAGGTGGCCAAGCTCAAAGCATCACCTCAAAGTCCACCCTTTGACGTGGTTTTGCTAGACGAAGGGCCGTTTGATGCTGCGCCCAAGGATCTATTTCAGCCAGTTTCTAGCAGTCTATTGTCAAACTACGAGCAAGTTCTACCGGCTCTCAAAAGCAAACAGGGCTGGGGGCCAACGACTGGGGTTCAGGCTGTGGGGATTGCCTACAATCCAAAAACAGTTTCATCACCCCCAACATCTTGGAACGACCTACTCGATCCGCACTACAGAGGGCGAGTTTCAATGCAGGGCATGAAAACCACGCAGGGCACCTCAGTCATGGTGCAGTTCGCTCGGATGAACGGCGGCGGTGAGGCGAATATTGAGTCAGCGTTCACGCTCTTAAGGGAACAGCTCAAGCCCAACTTGGCTGGCATTGCGGCGAACTCAGGTGCGTTGGCAACCTTGTTTCAGCAAGGTGAGATTGATCTAGCACCTCACGATTTGAATAACGTTATTTCTCTGAAAGAAAAAGGGCTAGATATAGACTGGGTGGTACCTCAAGAAGGTGGGATTGCATTGCGCCCAGCGCAGCAGATTGTGGCGAACGCAGCTAATCCAGAACTTGCAGCAGCTTTTTTGAATGCGGCACTCAGTCAAGAGGTGCAAACGGCAATGGCTGCTGCACCCTATTATTTTCTGCCAGCTAATCAGACCGTAAAACTCTCAGGTATCCTAGCTGAGAAGCTAGGCAGCACAACCGAAGAGGCATTGACCAAGCTCATTCTGCTGGACTGGTCACTCATTAATCCGAATCGGACAAAATGGATTGAACGATTTGATAAAGAGGTTCAAGCTTGATGGCATCATGCAGCAAAGGCTCGACGACAGGGTGAGCACGACGTGATTGCGGCGATTGTTGGAAATCCCTGCAAATTACCTCACTGCAAATCACCGGGCTTGACCCGAAGCGAGTCCAGGGCTGGGCAGTTTGTTTGCAGATTAAAGAGCTTTCCAGGGGAACAGCGCCATGACTTTTGACTGGGTGATTCGCAACGGGCAGGTAGTGACTGCTGCCGACATCATGCGGTGCGATATTGGCATTCGAGGCGGCAAAATTGTGGCGCTGGCGGCAGAATTACCGCAAGCCGTGCAGGAGATCGACGCAACAGATCGGCTCGTCTTGCCCGGTGGCGTCGATGCCCACTGCCACATGGATCAGCCCATGGGCGGCGGCGTGGTCATGGCCGATGATTTCTTTACCGCAACGCGCTCTGCCCTCTGCGGCGGCACTACCACCGTGATTCCGTTTGCCTGTCAAATCAAGGGCGAGTCGCTGAAAGCTGCCGTGGCCGACTATCACCAGCGGGCTACCGGCAACGCGCTAATTGACTATGCCTTCCATCTGATTGTCTCCGACCCGACGCCAGAGGTGCTAGACCAAGAGCTGCCCGCTCTGATTCAGTCCGGCTGCACCTCGTTTAAGGTTTACATGACCTATGACGACCTGAAGCTGAACGATCGGCAGCTGCTTGACGTGCTGGCTGTAGCCCGACAAGAGCAGGCTTTTGTGATGGTTCACGCCGAAAACAGCGACTGCATTGCCTGGATGGTGCAGCGGCTAGAGCAACTCGGCAAAACCGCACCGCGCTATCACGCCACCGCTCGCCCAATGCTGGTGGAACGTGAGGCGACGCATCGCGCGATTGCGCTGGCTGAGCTGGTGGACGTGCCGATTTTGCTGGTGCATGTGTCAGGGGCAGAGGCAGTTGAGCAGATTCAGTGGGCGCAGAACCGGGGGCTGCGAATCTATGGCGAAACCTGCCCGCAGTATTTATTTTTAACGGCGGAAGATCTGGCACGTCCGGGATTTGAAGGAGCCAAATGCATTTGTAGCCCGCCACCCCGCGACAAGGCAAATCAGCAGGTGATTTGGGATGGATTGATCAACGGCGTGTTTCAGGTGTTTGCCTCTGACCATGCGCCGTTTCGCTATGCCGACCCGCAGGGCAAGCAGGTGGGTGGCGCTGGCTCATTCCAGCATATCCCCAACGGCATTCCTGGCATCGAAACCCGGCTGGCACTGCTGTTTTCGGAAGGCGTGAACAAAGGGCGGATCGATCTGAATACGTTTGTGGCGTTGACGGCAACCAACCCGGCCAAGCTCTACGGACTCTATCCGCGCAAAGGCACAATTGCAATTGGCGCAGATGCCGATCTGGTGCTGTGGGATGCCCAGAAGTTAACCACCATCACCAACGCATCGCTGCACCACAACGTAGACTACACGCCCTATGAAGGCATGAAGCTACAAGGCTATCCAGAAACCATATTCTCACGCGGCGAGCTGGTCTACGATCAGGGCAAAATTAGCGCAGAGCGCGGACGGGGGCAATTTCTGCCCTGCGAACGCTCTGGCTTTGCGCGTCCAAAAGTTCAGCAATAGCGCAGGCGGAGCCGTTTAGAAACTCTAGAAAATTGCCAGCACCTCATCTTCTAGGGCTGGCCCCTCGATCCGCACAGTTCGCTTGCCCTGCGCCAAGATGTCCCGACAGCCTAGATGCAGCTGATTGAGCTTGTCGCCATCGAATGCATAAAACCGCTGGCTGCTGAGCGCATAAACTAAACGCCCAACGCCGCTCCAGAAGATTGCGCCAGCGCACATGGGGCAGGGTTCGGTGCTGGCATAGAGCGTACAGGCTGCTAGCACCTGCGGGCTGTAGGTTTTCCCAACCATTCGCAGCAGATTCGTTTCGGCATGTCCTGTGCAGTCTTGTTCCGTAATCTGGGTATTCTCAGCTTCCGCAACAATCTGTCCTTCAGCATCTATCAGCAAGGCTCCAAACGGTTGATTGCCGTGCTTTTTGGCTGCTCTAGCAATCTGAATAGTAGTTTTAAGATGAGCTAAATCAAGGTCATTCATCAGGTTAAAAATAGCAATAGAGCAAAGTGCAACGCCAAAATCTGCACCTTAAAAGCGTAGCCTGCATCACTCTTTCATCCTGTGAGCCTGTATACAATATCCCGCAAATTGGCGCAAGTAGAGGCAGTCGCTGCTGTATGCTCAACGACCATGGAGTAAACGTATGATGGCAGGCGGTATTTCGATTCACGTCATGGATGTAGTCAAAGGCTGTCCAGCTGAGGGAATGCAGGTAGAAATTCTGGCTTTGGACAATCTCTCTAAGCAGATTGCGGCAGGCAAACTCACAGCTCAAGGGACGCTGGATCATCCTATAGTGCAGGGTACAGGCATAACGGCAGGAATCTACGAGGCCGTATTTTACATTGGTGACTTTTATCGACAGCGGGGCGATGCTGTACCAGAGCCGCCGTTTGTGGATATCGTTCCCTTCCGCTTTGGCGTGAGTGACGCGGCTCAGCACTATCATCTGCCAATGAAGGTTTCTCCCTGGGGCCTCTCCCTGTTTCGCGGCGGAGCTTGAGCAACAAACCAAAATGCAGATTCATCAGCTCTCGGCGGTTGAACTTGTCGCCGCCATTCGCAGCCGTCAACTCACCGCTATTGAGGCTGTGACGGCCTGCTTTGAGCAAATCGATCGGCAGAATGAAAGCCTGAAAGCCATCATTACGCCCTGCCGCGAACGAGCAATGGCTGAAGCCGCCGCCGCAGATCAGCAGGTTGCAGCGGGCGAGCCACTCGGCGCTCTGCATGGCGTACCGTTTACAGCCAAAGATCTGACTCCAACTGCGGGCGTTCGCACCACTTACGGGTCACTAATTTATGCCGATCATGTTCCGCAGCAGGATGAGATCTGCGTGGCGCGACTGCGAGCCGCTGGCGGCATTTTAGTTGGCAAAACCAACACGCCCGAATTTGGTATGGGCGCACACTGCACCAACGCGCTCTATGGCCCCACCGCGAACCCTGATGATCCTAGCCGCAGCTCAGGCGGGTCGAGCGGCGGCGCAGCGGTGGCGGTGGCAACTGGCATGAGCTATCTGGCGCAGGGCACCGATATGGGAGGCTCTTGCCGCACACCCGCTAGCTTTTGTGGAGTGGTGGGACTGCGCCCTGCCGCTGGACGGATTCCGCGTCGCCGTAAGCCGCTGCTCTGGGATTATCTGGACACAGATGGTATCTTAACGCGCTCGGTCGAAGATGCGGCGCTGATGCTTTCGGTGATGGCGGGTGCAGACTGGCGCGATCCGCTGTCATTGGGCGCAGCAAACTGGTCAGCGCCAGATTTTTCAGCTTTACCCACAGCTTTACCCACAGCTTCGCCGACTGTGCGGCTAGGGTTCAGCCCCAACTTGGGAATTGCCATCGTTGACAGTGAAGTTGAGGCGGTGTTTCGAGCGGCAGTTGAGCAGATTGCGCCGCTTTGTCTAGAAACAGCGGCAGCCTATCCCGACTGTAGGTTGGCGCAGCGTTCTTTTGAAACCCTGCGGGCGGCCACTATCTGCCATAAGCAGCGGCAGCATTACCAAAAATCCCCAGAGCTGCTCTCAGAAACCGTGCGCTGGAATATCGAGCGGGGCAGCCAAATTTCAGCCGCCGAGCTGCTGCAAGCTGAAGCAGACCGCGACCAGCTTTATCTCAATTTTCTGAAGTTTTTTGAGATGTACGACGTTCTAGCTACCGTTAGCGCGAGCGTTCCGCCCTATCGACATGATCAGTCAGAAATTCTAGAGATCAATCGTATCTCGCTCCGCAATATTATCGATTATCTCACTGTTACTTACAGCGTTTCGCTAACCGGACTGCCCGCAGTATCGATTCCCTGCGGTCGGACTGTTTCTGGCTTACCGATTGGGATGCAGCTGGTTGGCAAGCCACAGGGGGAAGCAGCCTTGCTTGAGGTAGCCTACCTGCTGCAATCAGCGTTTTCTAGGGGCATAGCGGGATAAGCTATACACCGCCGACATTTGGCCGACATCAGGACATTGCCCACCCGCCGAACCTACTTTTTCTGATTCATTGCCGAAACGCCGCTCAGCAGCATCACCAGACCGCTGACCAAAATTACTGCTGCAATGCCGCCCGTCAGCCAGTCCATCCAAATTGGGGTTTCCATTGATCTGCTCCGCTACTTTGATCTGCTCCGCTACTTTTGCCCAAACCCTTTGCCGCGCGTTGTCCTTGCCCAGACCATCAGCTCACCGTTTCTGCCGCCTGCCGCGAGCTGTTCGCCCGTTGGATGCCAGCTTAAGCTCGAAAAGCCGCCGTCTGCACCGTTGAGCATTTGCCCCAGTCGGGCGGCTTTCGGCCAGAGCACCACCCAGCCATCTTCGCCGGCTGAAGCCAACAGCGAACTTCCCGGCTGAAACTGCATTGCCTGAATCCGCGCCTCATGCTGCCCCAACACCTGCCCTTCCCAGCCAATTGCATCATCCAGATGGCGGTGCCAAACCACAATGCTGTCCGTGCTGGCTGAGGCGAGCAGCGGCGCACCCTGCTTGACGGGCGCGTCTGTCCAGGCCATCTGGCGGATCTTGCCAGGGAAGCCGCGCATCATCCAGGGTTCGGTCGGGCGCTGCACGTCAATGACCGAAATAGTCTTGTCGATATTGCCAGAGGCGATGTAGCTGCCTTCCGGCGACCAGAGAATGGTGGTGCTGGCTGAGGCAATCTCAATCACCTCTGGGTCGGCGTCCCAGTCTAGGGCGGACCAAACTTTGATACTTTGGTATCCAGCTACAGTGAGGCGGTCGCCGCTTGGATGCCAGGTGATGTCGAGCACCGAGAACCCGAAGTTCAGCGTGGTCAGAATCTCGCCGCTTTCACCATCCCAGACCTGAACGTATTTTCCCAAGCTAAACGCTAGCTGACTGTGGATTGGACTCCAGGCCAGTCGGTCTACCCAAGCCGGAGCGTTGTCCAGCGTCGCGATTGGCGTAGGTTGAGGCAGTCGCCAAATGCTGACCTGGCCGCTCTGGCCGCTTGCGGCAAGCAGCTTGCCGCTGGACGAGAGGGCTAGAGCGTCAATCGACTGGTCGGTTGCAGCCTGCAAGATAGTCTTCGTCTTGCCGTTATCCTGATAGCCAACTAGCTCACCAGCCGCAGAAGCCGCAAACAGCACCTCAGGCGCCCAGACAATCGCCGTCACATAGTCATCCAGAGACTGCTGCCAGAGTGGCTCAAAGCTCTCGGCTTGCTTGCTGCTTTTCTTCTGCTTTGCCTTTACGCCAGACACGCGCGGAAATCCTCTCGTAGCTGAGCTTCATCCAGATTACGACCAATGAATACGAGTTCGTTTCGGCGGGTTTCGCTGTCTTTCCAGAGGCGGTCGGGTCTGCCGTCGAACAGCATGTGAACACCCTGGAATACGAAGCGGCGATTGTCGTTAGAAATGTTCAAGATGCCCTTCATCCGAAAGATGTCTTGACCTTGCGTTTGCAGCAATCGATCTAACCACTGATTTAACTTCTTCTCGTTCACAGCACCGTTCTCAATAATTGCAACTGATCCAACTGTTGCGTCGTGGTGATGTTCGTGATGGTGCTCGTGGTGATGCTCGTGTTCGTGATGATGCTCATCCTCATCTTCCAGAAAGCTTGGGTCAAGCTCCAGCGCCCGACTCACGTCAAAGGCTCTCACGCCCAGCAGCCGATCCATCTCCACCTCAGCATTCTGGGTGCGGTAGATCTTGGCCAATACGTTCATCGAGCGAATCCGCTGCTCTAATTGCTCTAGCTGCGCTGGCTCAACTAAGTCAGTTTTGTTGAGCAGAATCACATCTGCAAAGGCGATTTGCTCGACTGCTTCTTCCGCGTCCCAATGCTGCCAGATATGCTTGGCATCCACTACAGTTACCACCGCATCAAGCTGAGTTTGCGACTGCACATCTTCGTCCATGAAGAAAGTTTGGATTACCGGAGCGGGATCGGCCAAACCCGTGGTTTCAATCACCAGATGATCAAACTTGTCACGTCGCCGCATCAGGTTGGTGATAATCCGAATCAGGTCGCCGCGGACGGTGCAGCAGATACAGCCGTTGTTCATCTCGAAGATTTCTTCGTCGGTATCCACTATCAGCTTGTTGTCAATGCCGATTTCGCCGTACTCGTTGACGATCACCGCCACCTTTTTGCCATGCTCATGTGTCAAAATCCGGTTGAGCAACGTGGTTTTGCCCGCTCCCAGATATCCGGTCAGTACCGTCACGGGCACGGTCGTCACGGGTACGGTATTTACTTCTGCGGCGACCATATCACAATGCCTCTTCTAATGCCTGAATCTAGTACCTGAATCTAATACCTGAATCAATGCCTGAACTACAGCTCTAGCGATCTCATCGTAGCGGAGATTATCGCCGTTAGGAATCGGCCTGAAGCTGAAGTGCTTTCTGCTGCATCATCCGGAAAATATTGTAGAAGCCGTTGGCGCGTGAGGGCGTGAGGCTAACGTTGAGTCCAGTCTCCTGGATAAAATCAGGCGTGAGCTGCAAAACCTCGGCAGGCGGCAGTCCATCTAGGCCGCGAATCAGCAGCGCCACCAATCCCTTCACCAGCTGCGAGTCCGAGTCGCCCTGATATTTCACCTGCCCCTCAACCAGATCAGCCGTGATGTACACCTGCGAAGCGCAACCCGACACTTTGTTCTCAGCCGTTTTGTCAGACTCTGGAAAAGCCTCTAGACGCTTGGCCAGCGATAAAAGCTGCTCGTAGCGCTGTTTGGGGTCAGAGACTCTGGCGAAGCGCTGGACGATTTGGGAGAGGGCGGGCGGCAGCGGCGCTGAGGTTTCAACCATGATTCCAAACGGCTAGGGGTGGCAGAATTCAAGTACGCCCTCACCTTAGCGCATTTTAGAACGGCACATCTTTATAGAACGGCACATCTAGAACGGCACATCGTCGTCCGGATCGCCTGCTTCTGGCTCTAGCTCAATTGCAGCTTCCAAAACGGCGGCTTCACTGACGCTTGGCTCTGGCTCGGCGCTGCTGACAATTTGACCGTTAAACATTTGAGCAAAGCTCTTGGCCGCTCGACTCACCTCATCTTCGGCCTGCCATGCGGGTACGGCTGGTTCGGCTGGAGGCTGCGGTTGCGGAGGAGCCTGAGCGATTGGAGCCTGAGCGCTGGAGGTTTGAGAAGTGGGCTGCGGTGGAGCTGGGCTGGGCTGGGGCGGCGACCTGTAGGCGGTAGGCGCTGCTGAGACGGCTCTGCTGCTGCCTTGCGGTGGACTCAACCGTTCGGCAGCAGAGATATTTTCGAGGCTAGAAGCCGGACTGGTCGCCGGAGCTGCCACAACTTCCAAACTCACTTTGATTGGATGCTCAACGAATTGGGCAAAGGCGGTTTCGAGATTGGCCACCCGCAGCTGCGCCATTTTGAACAGCGGCTGTGAGGTGATCCCAACTCGTGCCACCTGTGGTTCCAGCGCTAACAGCCTCCCCTGCTGCTTGAAGAGTTCCTGCGTTCCGGGGGGGTGAATCAACCTCAGAATCGATTGCCAAGCTTGCTCCAAGTTGGTTTCCGCAGCAGGCACAGCAGGCGCTTGTGCAGGAGTCGGTGCTGCTGTGGTTGCTTCTACAGGTGGTTCTACAGGCGCTTTTGGCTGCTCAACTGTCTCTGCTACTACTGTTTCCCTAACAACATCCCTGACAACCTCCCTAACAACCGGCGTAGCTGCAACCGGAGGCGGGGCTGGCTTGGGAATTGCCGCAGGAATTGCCGCAGCTTTAGGCAGCGAGACAGGTGCTGAAATAGATGCTGAACTGGACATTACTGCTGGCACGGTCTGATCTGCAATCTCTGGAAGCAGCCCCAGCAGCGTCACCTCCAGCCAGAGGCGCGGCTGAGTGGTGTTTTTAATTTGCAGTTCGCTGGCGCGGAGCTGCTGCTGACCTTTGAGCAGGCTGCTGACGCTGAGATTTTTGACGAAGCTGACCATTTCAGCCCAGGTCGGAGCCGTGACGGCCACCAAATCGCTGCGCTGCGGCGTGGTTTTGGCGATTAGCAAATCGCGGTAGAAGCTGGCCAAATTTTGCAGCACAATCAGCGGCTCGCGCCCCCGATCCATCAGGGTTCGCAGCCCGTCAATCACGCCCGTCGAGTCGCCTGCGCCGACCCGCTGCACCAGCGCCAGCAAATCGCGTTCCGGCACCGCGCCCACCAAATCCCAGACCCGCTCTGGCACAATTCTGCCTTCCAGCAGGCTGAGCTGATCGAGCGTGCTTTGGGCATCACGCAGGCCACCTTGAGCCAACTGCGCCACCAGCTGCACGGCTTCAGGGCTGATGTCAATCGCTTCTTGATCGGCAATTTTGATCAGATGCCGAGTCATGGCTCCCAGCTCAATCCGCCGAAAGTCAAACCGCTGGCAGCGCGAAATAATCGTCGGCAAAACCCGCTGTGGGTCGGTGGTGGCCAGCACAAACACCACCCGATCCGGCGGCTCCTCTAGCGTCTTCAGCAGCGCGTTGAAGGCCTGGGTGCTGAGCATGTGGCATTCGTCAATCGAATAGACTTTGTAGCGACACTGCACCGGAGCAAACTGGGCGCGTTCGATCAGCTCCCGGATGTTATCTACGCCTGTATTGCTGGCCGCATCGATCTCAATCACATCTAGGGCTGAGCTGTTGGCAATGCTGCGACAGACCTCGCAAATGCCGCAGGGGGAGGCCGTGGGCCGATCGCTTCTCAGGCAGTTGAGCGACTTAGACAGAATGCGAGCGCTGGAGGTTTTGCCCGTGCCGCGTGCGCCAGTAAACAGATAGGCCGGGGCAATCTTTTGCTGCTCAAGCGCCTGAGTTAGCGTGGTGGTGATTGCCTCTTGGCCAACTAGCTCAGCTAAGGTTTGGGGTCGATATTTGTGGTGTAGCGGTTCGTATGCCATGAGGACGACCAGATTTTCTCCTCTATTTCTCCTCTATTAGGGTAAGCGAGGATCGATTGAACAAGCGTACTGTTTCCTTAAGTTTAACCCTGCAATCTCTGTCAAAAGATTGACGGCTAACCGCAGCCTGATTGCTTAACCTCGACAGAGGAGAGATAAATAACTACTGCCTATCGGCTTACGGTTTTGCATTCTTCACCTTCAGCAACTGATTCAGCAACCGACATAACCTCCAGTCACTGACACAAGAAGTTAACTTACACAAGAAGTCAACTTGAGAACTAAGTCAACTTGAGAACTCACAAGGAGAAGCAAATGATCATCAGAAGAACTCTAACCGGCAACCTGCTGCTTGGACTAGCAGGACTAGGTTTAGCCACTGCCATTGGTGCCTGTACTCCGACCACCGATACCTCTACGACAACCGGCGAATCCCCAGTCACGGAAAGCCCGATTGCAGAAAGCCCAATTGCAGGAAGCCCAACAGCCACAGCAGGCGCCAACGCTACGATTGATCAGGTCGTTTCTAGCAACGGTTCGTTCAGCACATTGAATTCAGCCATTCAGGCGGCAGAGTTAGAATCAACCCTGAGCGGCGCTGGGCCTTACACCGTTTTTGCGCCGACGGATGCTGCGTTTGCCGCTCTGCCGCCCGGAACGCTAGATCGGCTCCTGCTGCCTGAGAACAAAGCCCAGCTTCAGCAGTTGCTAAGCTATCATGTCGTACCGGGCAGTGTTACCTCGGCGCAGATTACGCCTGGAGAGGTGAATACAGTAGAAGGGGCGCCCGTGAATATTACGACTAGTGCAGGTGAAGTCACCGTAGGCAACGCTAGAGTCACCGAGCCAGATATTACTGCCAGTAACGGTGTAATTCACGCGATTGACCAGGTGCTTCTACCGCCCGATCTACAAGTTGAATAGGTTCTCTAGTGCAACAAGCCAGAGTGCAACAACCCAGACTGGAGGTGGCTCTGGCGCTAGGCTTTACGGTTCCGGCGACCGGAGCGCTTCTGGCAGGGGCAGCTTGTCGCCAAGTTGGTAGCCTTGAGTTGAAATCTGTTGATTGAGCCGTTTAATCCGCCGTGCCGAACCAGGATGAGTGGCCAGAAAATCTAGTGACTCGCCTGGTTGGCTGATTCGAGCGAGAAAGTCTGTTGCGCCTGCCACCTGTCCATAGGTGCGTTGTAACAGCGTCAAGCCAAACTGATCGGCCTGGTATTCTTGGCTCTGCGAATAGCCTGCATCCGTGAGGGCGGCTGTCCCAGAAACCGCAGCCCGCTCTAGGCCGCTCGTATCACCAAACAGGCTCGTCAAAACGATTTGTGTTAGGATGCCGCGCCCTAGCTGCCGCAGGTGATCCCGATGTGCAAAATGTCCTAGCTCATGACCTAAGACCATCATCAGCTCATTCTCAGACTTGATTTTGGCCAGCAGTCCCTGATAGATAATAATTTTATCTCCTGGTAGCGCCAGCGCATTCACAGTATTATCTGGCACATATAAAACTTGATAGTCTCGATCTGATTGAGCAGGATCTAACTGAGGCAGTCTAGCTTCCAAGCGATCGAGCAGCAGATTGAGCTGATCCTGTTGGGCAGAAGGCTCGACTGTTTGCTCCAACGCAGGCAGCATGAGTGCGCCTAGCTGCTGCTCAACGCTGACTGGAACCCACGCAACGAGCAAGTCGGTGATGGCCCCGACTGACGTAATCAAAGCCGCAATTAGCCCTAGTGCAAAGCTGAGCAGCAGCAAGATTTGACGGTTCTGGGGCGGTGGCGAACGGTCGCTGTAGCCAGTTGTTTCCGGGGGCAGTTCGATAGACATGAGGGATCTGGCAGGCTAGCGCGTCAGGCGGAAGGGGCGTAGGAAATTGATCAGCGGTGTGAGGCTGCGAGACTGCACCCAGAGCTTGCCTTGACCTTGAAACCGACAGACCAACCCTTCGCCGCCAAAAATCCCGGTGCGGAGTCCGCGCCAGCTTAAGCCGCTGATTAGCTCGACGCTATAGCTGAGGCTCTCTTCAAACGCGACAATATAGCCAGTATCCACCACGTAGTCGCCCGTCACCGGAATTTCTAAAATCGCACCGTAGGAGCTAAACCAGAGGTCACCGCTGCCAGAGACTTTGATTAAAAACAGCGACTCACCGCTGAAAAAGCCCTTGAACCCTTGAAACTTGGTGTTCATTTCCAGGCTGGGGCTAGCGGCCACAAAGCTAGAGGACTGGAGAAATAGACCGTTGCCAGCTAGCTTGTAGTGCTGAATATCACCCGGAACTCCGGGAGACAGCAGAAGTTCGCCGGGGCGACTGGCCGTAAACTCGCTGACAAACAGCGACTCGCCGCCCAGCATTCGCCCCACGCCCTTGAGCAACCCGCCTCTGACCTTTGACTTCATCTGGATGCCGGTATCCATGGCCGCCATGGCTCCTGACTCGGCCAATACCGTTTGCTGAGATGCTAGCTGAAGCGTTAGCTGGGCGTAGCTAGGCGCATGTTCAATTTTGTATGCGATTGAGTTCATATTAGTTTCCGATTAGCTCGTTTCTGCTCGTTTTTGCTTGACTTCGGTTTAAGCTCGGCACGTTTCAGCTAAGCGCCTACAGGTTGCCCAAAACCTGCTCCAGCACGCCGCCCACAATCTGGCCTTTACTGCCGCTGATTGCAGGTAGACGACTCCCCACAAACTGCCCAAAATGGCCGAGACGATGCGTTTGGCAGTAAAGTTTACCTCGACCCTGAAACCGACAGACCAGCCCTTCACCACCCAAAAAAGCGCCAAGCCAACTTTCGCCCGGTTTAGTGATTGCAAAGCTCAGCGTTTTTTCAAAAGCGACAATATTGCCTGTATCGACAATATATTCACCGTCTACCTCAACTTCGTAGATGCTGCCAAAGGAATTGAGCAGTACCAAACCCCGCCCGCTTGCCGTTAGCCAAAAGATTGACTCACCCGAAAACATGGACTTGAAGCCTTGAAATCCCAGGTCAATATTCACCTGTCCAGTGCTGGCCAGATAGCCCGTAGACTGAATCACCAGATCGCAGCCCGTGAGCTGATAGGGTAGTAAATCGCCCATCAGCTTCGGAGCCAGATAGATCTCTGCCGGACGATCTCCAGAGCGAAACAGGCTCAAAAACAGCGACTCGCCCGCAACCATGCGCTTGAGTCCTCCCAGGACACCGCCGCCTTTACCGCGCCGCAGAGTTGTACTCACGTTCAGATGTCCACTCATGGCCACCATAGCTCCGGCTTCGGCCAGCAGCTCCTCGCGGGGTGCCATCTGAATTTTGGCTACAGAGCTATCTGGCTGATGTAGAATATCAAGTTTCATTTGAGTTCTGTTTATGTTTTATGATTGTTATGTTTTATGGTTGTGGCTTACTCTCGTTCTTTCAGCTCTAAGTATCTCACTCTATATCTCACTCTGGCCATCTAAACTTTGTAACGCAGAAACCGTACCAGGCCACTTGTGGTACGGGATTGCAGATAGATTTTTCCCCGGCCAGTGAGCCGATTGACAATGCCTTCACCAGATGTCACCGAACCCACGAGTCCGCCTGCCAGTCGCGGATTCATTTTGATCCCGGGCTCGTAGGCTAGCAAATGCCCAGAATCGACAATGCAGTCCTGGTTGACCCGTCGCTGAGAGATGCCGCCGTATCCGCCAAAAAACACCATGCCCCTGCCGCTGACCTTCAGCTTAAAAAGCCCTTCGCCCGCTATCCAGCTCGAAAAACCCGCCCAATGCAAGCTCAGAGCTACGCCTGCCGTATGCGCTAGATAAGCGCCCGGTTGAAAGCAGAGACTGTTGCCCTTCAGCTCTAGAAAGGTTAAATCTCCCGGCATCGACTGACTCAGCACTAGCTCTAGCGGTTGCTGCGTCCGGTTGCGGAACTCGTTGACGAACAGCGATTCGCCGCCCAAAAACTTCTTGAGCAGTCCTGGAATTAAGCCGCCCGAAAACTGCGTCGTCATGGATAAAGCCGCAGACATGCTCAGCATCGCGCCCGCTTCAGCCGTCAGTCGTTCGCCCGGATTGAGCGTCACAAACAAAGTCGCAAATGCAGGTTTATACCGAATTTCGTACTTCACAAAACCACCTCTGGCCTGTTCCTATCTATTCCTAATTGCTCTCAAAATGCCCAAACGCTCGGTTGCTTTACCAAGCGTGGCCAACAAATTTGACCAACAAATTTGGCTATCAGAATTTGGCTATAGTTTGACTACAGATAGCGCCGTGCCGATTCCGAATTTGTCAATCCTGGATTCGCAGCATAGGGTGAGTCGAGAAATTAATTTAGAAATAAACGCGAAGGCTGAAGCAGCAGGTGAAGTCTAAATCACCTGAATGGATGAGCGACTAGTAGGATGAACAAGTTAGACTGAGCGGTTAAATTGAAACTATCAACAGAACGCAAGTCGAGTTGCAAAGAGCAGCTCAAAACAGGGAGAACAACAATGGCTACGAACCGTTTTACATTACCTCAAGAAACTCGGAAGCTGCACCGCCAAAATATGCAGCAAACGCTGATGCGCCGTATGGCTGTCGCTAAAGCTGCTGAAAATCAAGCCTTGATTGCCATGCTGGAAAACGAGCAAAAAGAGCTGGCTCTATGGTAAGTGTTTATGCGGCTGGAGTTCCTGTCTAATCGTCTAGTTTGATGTCTAGTTTGTACTTAAGGATGAAAAGCGTCAGGCTCTGGCTTCGACGCTTTTTTGGGCGGGTTTCTCGCGGATATAGCCTACTCAAGCGGCGAGCGAAATCGTTAGAATGGGAAAAAATCACGCTCGTCTGAGGCTATAATCTGTGGTTACATCGGTTTCACTCCAAAATCGGTTGTCAGATGCGATTGCGCCCTATCGCCAGCAGGTGGACTACCTAGAAATTCGTCTGGAGCAGAGCGAATCGACTGCTATCGCCTATCGCGGCAAGCAGCTAGATGCTGTAGACCGGAGCTTTGCACTCTCTGGCGGGATTCGAGCCTGTCATAAAGGCGGCTGGAGCTTCGTTACCTTCAATGGACTGGCCGATTTGCAAAACCGGATTGAAGAGGCGCTTGCCCAAGCTAAGCTGATCGGCAACGCCACCACACAGCTCGCCCAAGTCGCGCCCGTTCAAGACTATGTCGCTGTTGAGTTTGCCAAAGATCCCAGGGGCATCTCGCTAGATGCCAAGCGGCAGTTGATCGAAGCCTACAACCAGATTTTGCTAGAGTTCGATCCGCGCATCCAGACCACTACCGCTGGCTACAGCGAACGCTTTGGCACCACCTACTTCGTCAACTCGACGGGCAGCTGCATTGCCCAAGAGCGGCTAGATGTATCGGGTCGATTTGGGGTGGTTGCCAGAGGCGAAGGCAACGTGGTGCGCCAGGGCTTTGAGTCGATCCATTCGCGTTCTGACTATGCCGTGCTAGAAGGTGTTGAGGCGCAGGTCAGGAGCGCCGCCGAACGCGCTGTGCGTCAGCTAGAGGCGCAGCCAGTCAAGGGCGGCCAGTACCCGGTGATTCTCGATCCTTACCTCTCAGGCGTGTTCATTCACGAGGCGTTTGGGCATTTATCAGAGGCCGATTTTGTCTACGAAAACCCGAAGATGCAGGAGCTGCTGGTGCTGGGCAAGCCGCTGGCCATTCCTCAGCTAAACGTGGTTGACGATGCGACGATGCCGAACCTGCCCGGTACCCTGAAGTATGACGACGAGGGCGTTCCGGCTCAGCGCAAATATTTGATCAAAGACGGCGTGCTGACCCAGCGCCTGCACAGCCTGGAAACTGCTGGCAAAATGCAGGAGCAGCCGACTGGCAACGCTCGCGCCCTTAGCGCCGCCTACCCGCCAATTGTCCGCATGACCAACACGGGCATCGAAGCAGGCGACCAGACCTTTGAGCAAATGATTCGCGGCATTGAAGAGGGTGTCTACGCCGTGCGAATGCTGGGGGGGCAAACGAACGGCGAGCTGTTCACCTTCGCGGCTGCCGAAGGCTACATGATCCGCAACGGCGAGCTGGCCGAGCCTGTCAGCGACGTGACGCTCAGCGGCAATGTTTTCCAGACGATGAAGGATATCGAAGCCGTGGGCAATGATTCGGCCTATCGCAACGGCGGCTGTGGCAAAGGCGGTCAATCACCGCTGCCGGTAAGCGTGGGCGGGCCACACCTGCGGATCAAAGATGTGGTGGTGGGCGGGCGCTAGACGAGTCTCGGCCTCTGCTGGCTGCAAATCGTGCTGGCTGCAAGTAACTAAGCGGTAAAGGAAGGACTCAATCCCAACGCTGCAAGTCCCTTACGATAGGTGATTGAACTCTTGTCGCCAGCAATATGCACTTCATCTTGCAGCCGGAGCGGCAGATCTTCAGGGTACTGCTCCTCAACGATGGCCTTATCTTCGGCAAAAACCTGATCGTTAAAGTCAAGCGTATCCTGCAAAGGAGCATCTTTGTCAAAGTTGCGGCAGATGGGCACAAACAGCCGCGTCTTGCGAGCAGAAACCGGGCAGGCTGCGTTGAGAATCTGTAGCTCCCCATTGGGAAACGTGACGGAAAGCTTGGCCGTAAACGGCTGCCAAAGCTCAAACAAGCGCCGCCACTTGAACCCATCTGGGTTGAGATGCTTCATGTGATGCGGATAGTTGCTGACCGTGCTGATGTAGTCGGCGCGAAAGCCATGCGGCAGCACCTCGACCGGGTAATCTGGCACTGCTGGATTTTGCCGCTCTCCGAATGAGTCCGTATGGATAAAGGCAAAATGGCTCACGTCTAGAAACCCCTCAATTTGCCGTCCTGATGCCGCATCAATATCGACAGAATTGGGCAGCACCTGAAGGTAGTCTGGATCATCCCAGACGGCAAAATCAGGAAAATGCACCTCGCCATTGTCAATGAGCCGCACCCAAACTAGGCCATATTTCTCAATCGTCGGATAGGTTTTGAGCTTTAGCCGAGCCGGGATTGCCGCATTCGGTTCAGCTGGAATGCAGATGCATTGACCCGCTTTGTTGTAGCGTACCCCGTGGTATCGGCAGATTAGCTCATCGTTTTCTAGCCAGCCTAGACTGAGCGGCACACCTCGATGCAGACAGAGATCGCGGGCTGCTGTCAGTGAACCATCTGAAAGCCGAAACAGCACTAGCCGCTCATCCAATAGCTGAGCTGCGTAAGGCTGATCTAGAACATCATGCGAGAACGCTACAGGATGCCAAAACGAAGCCAGTATTTTCCAGTCTGACTCATTGAACGTGCAGTGGCGCGGCAGCGTTTCTGTGATTAGCATCTGTAACCCGTAGTTCTATTTCTTTATTTCTCTGCATGTCGGTAATTTACAAGATGGGCTGCTTTTTTTTTGTGATGTATGTAACAGCAGGTACAACAACTCCATAACCACTCCATAACAACTCCATCCAGTAATCCAGTCCTCTAGCTCTCAAATTTCTGCCGCAAAAATTGACTCGTCCTGCTGAAAGGCTTTGAATTCCAGTGCATTGCCGCTAGGGTCAAGCAAAAACATCGTCGCCTGTTCGCCAACTTCGCCCTTAAAGCGCAGGTAAGGCTCAATCACAAATTCGACGTTCTGTGCCCTCAGCAAACGGGCAAGCTCCTGCCAGTCGGCCATCTCTAAAATCACGCCCCAATGCTGGACGGGAACCTGCTTGCCATCGACTGTATTGGTCGGCAGACTGCCTGTTTCGGGACAAAGATGTGCTGTAATCTGATGCCCAAACAGGTTGAAATCAATCCAGTGATCAGCAGTACGACCAACGGTGCAGCCTAGCACAGACTCATAGAACTGACGGGTTTCGGCTAGATCTTGCACCGGAAAGGCGACGTGAAATGGTCTAATCTTCATGGAGGTTTGAGGGGGAGAGACATAGGTTGAATCTATGCGTATTTTAACCATCTAAGCGGTTTATCTTGGCGCGGGTGGCGGTCTGAACCGCCTGTGCTTCCAGTCTGGATACAAGTCACTTGCTTGGGAAAAGCAATATAAAGCTGTATATATAAATTGCATCCCACATCTGCTAGCCGCTCAGGGATAGCTGAGAGGGATAGCTGGAGATGGCTCAGTGATAAACGGCAAAGTAAAAACTAGGAAGAAAAACCATGCCAGCGATTGAAGTCATTTGCCTCGTTGGGGCGGCGTTTCTGTTGGTTAGCATCTTTGCCAGCAAGCTATCTAATCGGGTTGGTGTGCCAGCGCTGCTGTTTTTTCTGCTGATTGGGTGGCTGGGGGGGCATCTGGGTGGCCTAGAGCTAACGAATCCTGAAATTGCTAAATTTGTGGGTGACTTTGCCCTGATTTTTATTCTGTTTACAGGGGGGCTTGACACGCGCTGGAGCCAGATCCGCCCGGTGCTCTGGCAGGGGCTTAGCCTTGCGACAATTGGTGTCCTGACGACCATGCTGCTGCTGGGTGGCTTTGCCTGGTTTGTGCTCGGCTCATTCGATTCTTTTATGATTGGGATCGAGGGGATCTCGCTGCCCTCGGCGCTGCTGCTGGGCGCAATTGTCTCATCCACCGATGCTGCCGCCGTGTTTTCAGTGCTGCGCTCTAACCAAACGCAGCTCAAGGGCAACTTGCAGCCGCTGCTGGAGCTAGAGTCGAGCAGCAATGATCCGATGGCGGTCTTGCTCACCGCCACCATTATCAATCTCATTGCAGGCCAGCAAACCTCAATCTGGCAGACGGGACTCACCTTAATTTTGTCGCTGCTGATTGGGACGGCCATGGGGTACGGCTTAGGCCGACTGAGCGTCTGGCTGCTAAATCGGCTCAACCTCAGCTCTCCGGGGCTTTACCCGGTTGCCACAATTGCGCTGGTCTTGTTCACCTACAGCAGCAGCACTCTGCTGGGGGGCAATGGTTTTCTGGCGGTCTATCTGGCCGGGCTGGTGCTGGGCAATTATGCGTTTGAGCATCAAGAAACAGTCGCTGGATTTCACGAAGGGTTTGCTTGGCTGATGCAGATTGTGATGTTTCTGACGCTGGGTATGCTCTCGGTGCCGTTTGACGCTGACCTTCTGCCACTAACGGCGGTGGCGGTCGTCATTAGCCTGTTTCTGATGCTGGTGGCGCGCCCGATTAGCGTCTTGATTAGCCTGTCTTGGACAGATCTGCCGCTGCGAGAAAAGCTGTTTATTTCCTGGGTGGGACTGCGCGGCTCGGTGCCGATTGTGCTGGCCACTTTTCCGCTGGCGGTGGGCATGACGCAGGCCGGAGAGATTTTTCGGGTGGTCAGCCTGATTGTGATTATGTCGGTGCTGGTGCAGGGGTTCTCGCTGGCTCCCTTGGCACGCCGCATCGGATTGGCGGTTGAGTCGGGGGAAGTGGTTGGCGAGGGTTGAACTATACTAAACCTGATTCTAGATCTGCTCAACCATGCTGAATCTGACTCAACGCCTAAGTGCTGCTAGCGCCAGCGCCGCTCTCTCTCCAGACCTGACGCTGGCTTTAAGCGCCGCAGATCGCAGCCGGTCGCGGCATTATTTTGAAACGGAGTCGGGGCAAGGGGTTTATCTCAGGTTGCCAAGAGGCACAGTGCTGCATCACGGCGACTTGTTGCAATCAGAAGATGGCCAAACCGTTGTACAGGTGACGGCGAAACCTGAACCCGTGATGGTGGCAACTGCCCAAACGCCGCTTCAGCTTTTGCAGGCGGCCTATCATCTGGGCAATCGGCATGTGCCGCTAGAGGTAAAGGCTGAGCATTTGCAATTTCTGCCAGACCCGGTGCTGAAGGCAATGCTGGAGCAGATGGGGATAGAGGTAAAAGAGGCGATCTTACCGTTTGAGCCGGAAGCCGGAGCTTATCTGCGCCCTGCATCAGCTCATGAGCATAGTCACTCTCATCATTCGACTGATCACGCATGAATTCACCGCAGCCTTTACTTTCCTTACTCCAGCTCGTCAGTCCTGCGTTACCTGTTGGAGCCTACAGCTATTCTGAGGGAATTGAGACGCTGGTGCAGTCTGAGCAAATCACGAATGCTGCTGAGCTGGAGCAGTGGCTCATTTACGAGCTGAGCTATGGCGCAATTCGGGTTGAGGCGGCGGTGATGGCGCGGGTCTATGGGGCAGCGCTGGAGGCTGACTTGCAGCAGATAAGCGTCTGGAATCAATGGCTTTCGGCGCTGCGTGAAACTGCCGAACTGCGCGAGCAAAGCTGGCAGATGGGCTGGTCGCTGCTGCGGCTGTTGCGGGAACTTCAGCCTGATAGCGGTCTGTTGCAATGCGATCCCTGTAATTTTGCGACGGCTTTTGCGGTGGCGGCAGCGGGCTGGCAGATTGAGCTATCGGCGGCGACGCTGGGATACTTGCAAAGCTGGGCGGCCAATTTGGTGAATGCAGGACTGCGGCTGATTCCGCTGGGTCAAACGCAGGGACAGCGCATTTTGCTCAACCTCCAGCCGCAGCTTGAGCAGACTGGCGCTGAAGTTTTGCAGCTAACGGACGCGCAGCTTGAATGCTGTAGCTGGGGCGCGTCAATTGCTAGCATGCAGCACGAAACGCTCTACTCGCGGCTGTTTAGAAGCTAAGTCTGGAATTATCGCCTGCTGAGCTGAAGCTAACCAAATTGCGCTTTTTCTAGCATCTATGGCTACTCTCAAGGCTATCCGGCATCTGGTGATTTTGGCGCTGATTGTCTTGGCGGGCTGCATGTCCTCCTCGCCCAGCAAAACTTCTGCCGTGATGCGGGAGATGGCTCGATACGATGCGCCAGTCGTTCAAGTCGGGCAATATCTTAGCCAGAGGTGACTGTAATTGCTTTCGCCCCCTTGTATCTTGAGAGTCAAGGTGTGAGAGTTAAGGTGTGGTAGACCGTCACCCCCTAGATCGAGAAGATCGAGATTTAGCCAGGGTCGCCACACCTCTCATCCTCAGGTCTAGCTCGTAT
>JAESFP010000170.1_pt1 | contig 33277 bp, 23 predicted proteins | sample 9266181 | NCBI WGS metagenome assembly JAESFP01 (sample SAMN14502547, study PRJNA617102) | algae metagenome | isolation source: Pegethrix bostrychoides GSE-TBD4-15B and co-occurring heterotrophs from... | place: USA: Grand Staircase-escalante National Monument, Utah | collected 2006-08-15 | reverse complement strand
CCGCTTTTGGGGCAGAATCATGCAGTGGCTGCACGGTACTTCTTATGCGCGGTTCCAAGACTTAGCCCAAGGACATATCGACCACCATATCAAGGGCGTTGATCTCTATATTTTTGATCGGATTAGCTTTATCAACAGCCTCCCCATGCTGCTACAAAACCTGATTGCAGGACTGGAATGGCTCTATTTTCCTGCGCTACTTTTCATTCGACAGATCGTTGGAGTGAGCTTAATTTACCGCAATGGCAACTGGCAAGATAAAGCAAGAGTTATCGTCGTGCTTCTGCTTAGGATAGCGATGTTTGCAGCATTGGGCTGGATTTCGCTCCCAGCACTTTTGCTCTACAGCTTGGCCTATATTGGTGCGGTACATGTTATCTTAATTGTGGATTGCTTGCAGCATACCTATGAGCTGTATCCCTATGATGCAGTGATTCACAAAAAGACGGTCGCTCATGAGCAGGCACATACGTTTAGTACATTGCTCTCGCTGAAATATCCCTGGCTGAATCTCCTACTGCTCAATTTTGGCTACCATAATGCACATCATGCCGTCATGAAATGCCCTTGGTACAATCTACCTGAGTTGGATGCCGTAGTCGCTGAGCAGCATGACAACCACTACATTACACTACCGCAAATTCTGACTCGCTACCATCAGTTTAGAATTCGTCGCCTATTTGATAGCTGCGAAGGCAATGTCTATCTTGACGCAGCAGGAAACTTGAATTTAGATGAGTTTTATGGCGTAGCTGGCGGGACTAGCCTGCTGCTGGCTTGAGCGGCTGCATAAGTGATACTATCGAAATCTGCCAGTCGGACTTGTAGTACTGTGCACGAAGATCTGTGCCTTAACTGCTGCCGTTACCTGTGCGATCATTCTCTATGCGATAGTGACCAAAAGACGTTGCCCAATACCGTCAGAGCTAGAGCAGTTCCGCCGCCAACCCAAGCCAGCATTGGATCATAGCCGCCGCGCGTCAGATTCGTCATCCAGAGTGCCGTCAGATCTGAGCCGAGCAGGCGGTCTGCGACGAGCGGGAAAAGATACATGAGCGCTGCCCCGACAATTAGCCAGCCCACCATAGAGGCGAGCAGAAATATTGTCTTGGCGGTAGATTGGCTACCCATGAGCAACTGCTAAAAACGACTGAGTAAATCAGGACTGGAGTTTAGATTATCATAGTCGAGCCAGTCAGGCCACTTCTGTTAGCGGTCGGCAAAGCCGAGTAGGATGGTTGAGGGCTATTCAAGCTCAGCCAATCTCTCTACTCGTGAGGCAACTCCCTTGAAAAGTCAAACTAGCTGGCAGACACCGCTGCTTGTCGCAATTCTCTCAATCGTCGCCATCATTGGCCTCAGCTCCTATGTGATTATCAATCCAGGAGAAGCCGGGGTGATCAGCATTTTGGGTAAAGCCAGAGATGGCGTGCTCTTAGAGGGCGTTCACTTCAAGCCGCCGTTCGTCTCAAAAGTTGATTTTTATGATCTGACCGTCCAAAAATTTGAAGTGCCGGCTCAAAGCTCGACCAAAGATCTCCAGCAGCTTTCTGCGAGCTTTGCGATCAACTTTCGTCTAGACCCGATCCAGGTTGTCTCGATTCGACGTACTCAAGGTACGTTACAAAACATTGTTTCAAAAATCATCGCACCCCAGACTCAGGAGTCTTTCAAAATTGCGGCGGCTCGCCGAACTGTAGAAGAAGCAATTACTAAGCGCAATGAGCTAAAGCAGGACTTTGATGAAGCGTTAAGCGGTCGTTTGGAGAAATACGGAATTATCGTTTTGGATACGAGTGTGGTTGATCTCGCTTTCTCAACTGAATTCTCTAAGGCAGTCGAAGAAAAGCAAATTGCCGAACAGCGCGCTCAACGTGCGGTATATATTGCCAGAGAGGCAGAACAAGAGGCCGAGGCGACCGTCAATCGTGCCAAAGGACAGGCCGAAGCCCAGCGATTGCTGCGAGAAACCCTGACCGCAGAGCTGTTGCAGAAGCAGGCGATTGAAAAGTGGGATGGCAAGTTTCCCCAGGTTCTGGGCGGCAGTGGCGCAATTCCCTTTCTGAATCTTGACGCTGCGAAGCTTTCCACGAATGACGGGTAACTGGACAATCGGCATTCTGTTTTTGAGCCGCAGCTGAGCTGAGTTGACGAAGAAGGGCAGCTTTAAAAATCTTATCAGTGCTAGCTCTGCCGATATCGTTCTCAGCCATGACCTAAATCGGATATCATAATTGTCCCAGCTTGATCGAATGTTTCTGCTTGACGATCACTCTTGATCCTATCGATAAAAACCATAGACGCAATACCTGCGAGTTGAAGAACATGGCACAAGATCAAATTCCGACAGCAGTGATTACGGGCGCATCCTCAGGTGTTGGCCTCTATGCCGCCAAAGCGCTGGCGCAAAAAAACTGGCATGTGGTGATGGCCTGCCGAGATTTGGCTAAGGCAGAGGGCGTGGCGCAGGCGGTCGGTATTCCGCGCGATTCCTACAGCCTGATGCAGATTGATCTGGGTTCGCTGGCGAGCGTTCGTACCTTTGTCGAAAATTTTAGAGCCAGCGGCAAAACGCTGGATGCGCTGGTTTGCAATGCCGCCATCTATATGCCGCTTTTAAAAGAGCCGCTCTACAGCCCGGATGGCTACGAGCTGAGCATGGCGACCAATCACCTCGGCCATTTTCTGCTGGCCAACCTGCTGCTAGAAGATCTCAAGCGCGCCGCCGCGCCGCGGCTGATCATTCTGGGCACCGTCACCCACAACCCTGACGAGCTGGGGGGCAAAATTCCGCCGCGTCCCGATTTGGGCAATTTTGAAGGCTTCGCGGCAGGATTCAAAACGCCGATTACGATGATTGACGGCAAAAAGTTTGAGCCAGTTAAAGCCTATAAAGACAGCAAGGTGTGCAATGTGCTGACGATGCGCGAACTCCACCGCCGCTATCACGACAGCACCGGCATTGTCTTCAGCTCACTCTATCCGGGCTGCGTGGCCGATACACCGCTGTTTCGCAACCACTACCCGCTGTTTCAAAAGATTTTCCCCTGGTTCCAGAAAAACATTACGGGCGGCTATGTCTCGCAGGAGCTGTCGGGCGAGCGCGTGGCGATGGTGGTGGCCGACTCAGAATACGCGCAGTCAGGAGCCTACTGGAGCTGGGGCAACCGCCAGAAAAAAGACGGCAAATCGTTTGTGCAAAAGGTATCCCCCCAGGCTCGCGATGACGAAAAGGGCGAGCGGATGTGGGAGCTGAGCGCTCAGCTGGTTGGACTCAGCTAATCACATGGTGGATAGGGGGCCTATGCGATCCAGATTTTTGGGACTGCTGGGATTAGCGCTAGCGGTAACTGTTTGGTTGAGCCTACTGGTTCACACCTCTGCCCAAGCACCACTCCAAATACCGCCCCAAATGCATACTGCTGTCGGGCGTTTAGGGGCAGTTGCTTCGGTGGATGCCAGAGCGACGCAGGCGGGAATCGCAGTCCTGAAAGCGGGCGGCAACGCGATTGATGCAGCGGTGGCAACCTCGGCGGCACTGGGCGTGGTTGAGCCATTCTCGACCGGGATTGGCGGCGGCGGCTTCATGGTGATCTACCTCAAAGATCAAGACCGCGTAATCACAATAGACGGGCGCGAACAGGCTCCAGCGACAGCCAGCGTCGAGATGTTTAACGATCCAGACAGCCCAGACAGCCCAGGCGCGCTGCTGCCCTTTGCGCCCAACCGGATCAGCAGTGGTTTGGCGGTGGGCGTACCCGGAACGCTCGCCGAATGGCAGGAAGCCCTGAACCGCTACGGGACGCTGACTCTGGCGCAGGCGCTCCAGCCTGCGATTGATCTAGCTGAATCTGGCTTTGAGGTCGATGCGACCTTTGCAGGCCAAATTGCCCAGAATCAGGAGCGCTTTGCCGCTTTTCGCTCTACCCAAGCGCTCTACCTGCCCAACGATCAGCCGCCTGCGGTTGGCTCCAGGTTCCAGAATCCTGAGCTGGCCAAAACCTACCGAATTCTGGCAGAGCGCGGGCTGAATGCTTTTTATCGAGGGGAGCTGGCCGAGGCGATTGTGCAAACCGTGCAGAATCCGCCTGCGGTCGAGTCGCCACCGTTTCGAGTGATCCAGGGTGGCATGACGCTGGCCGATCTAGATCGCTACGGGGTGCGCGTCCGGCCTGCGGTGGCAGCTCACTATCGCGGCTATCGCTTTTACGGCATGGGCTTACCCAGCAGCGGCGGCATCACCACAGGCGAAGTGCTGAAGATTGTCGAAGGGTTTGACCTGGGACAGCTTGAACCAGCCGCCGCTTGGCATCGGGTGATTGAAGCCGAGCGGCTTGCCTTTGCCGACCGCGCCGCCTATCTGGGCGATCCAGAATATGTGGATGTGCCGCTGGCTGGCCTGCAAAGCGATGGCTTCGCCCAACTGCGCCGCGCCGAAATTGCTGATCGCGCCACTGCCGACCAAGCTTTCCGCGCCGCTGCGGCTGATCCGCTGCCCTTTCAAAACGACCCCAGCCCCAGCCTGACGGCCAGCAGGCTCAGCGCCAAAATCAGCGATCACGAAGGCCGCTCCACCACGCATCTCACCGTCAGCGACCGCCTGGGCAACGTCGTCTCCTACACCAACACCATCGAATCAACGGGCGGCTCTGGCATCGTCGTTCCGGGCTACGGCTTCATCCTCAACAACGAACTGACCGATTTTGACCCGGTTCAGCCCCACCCCAATTCGCCTGAACCGGGCAAGCGTCCGCGTAGCAGCATGGCTCCCACCATTGCCTTCGCCCCAGACGGCACAGTGCTGGCCTTCGGTTCTCCCGGCGGCTCCACAATTATTACTACTGTCATCGGCATTGCCGTGAATATGGTTGACCTCGGCCTGCCGCTGGATCAGGCGATTGCGGCCCCCCGGATCTCGCAGCGCAACGGCGGCACGACGCAGGTAGACAGCGGCTTTGAGCAGAGTGAGTTGGGGCAGCAGCTCAGCGCATTGGGACAAATCTTGGAGCCTGTGCCGGAAATTGGGGCGGCAACTGGGCTGATCATGCGGCCAGATGGCAGCATTTTGGCTGCTGCTGAACCGACCCGACGCGGTGGTGGCGCAGCTCTGACGGTTCGGCCATGACTGGTTTTTAGGTTCACACCTGATTCGCAAAATTATATGCTTAGCTATTCACGGAATCAGTTTTATGCATCTCTATAGAGAGATGAGTTCTACTCGCCTGCTCTAACCTAACAAATATGTAGGTCGCAATTATGCTCATCGCAATCAGTTCACCCCCATCTTCCAACGCAATCAAAAGTGGGTCGAGTACCGGTATCCGGATGGCGCTATGGAGCAGATCTGCACCAATGGCAAAACAGGCAAACAGTCCTAGCAAAACGATGAGTTGCCGCACCGTGCGTTTTGCGGCTGTCTGGCCAGTGGGGTAGGCCAGCGCAATCAACCCGGCAAAGACCAGCATAACGCCGCTGTAAAACAAGAGTTCGCCAAAGTCCTGAGCCTGCAAGCCCCAGAGATCAGAGAAGGCGAACCGTTGGCTAATCACCGCCCCAGACTTCTCATGCAGCTTAGCAGCATCATCCAACAAAATATAGAAAAACAGCGTCGCTAATACACCATAGAGCCATGAGCGGTAGCGCAGCGCCAGAAATCCCAGCGCAAGCGCGATCCAAAACTCTTTCAGGTATTGAAATATTTCACTGAAACCGCGATCAACCTCAAGTGCTAGCCCAATATCAGTTGAGAAATAAGTGTAACGAAATAAAAGATGAAGGGCGATAAAGCTAAAGTCAGTGATCAGCAACGCACCCAGCAACAATTTAGCCAAATCGCTCATTCGAGAGAACATGTTGCTTCCTTACTTAACCTAAAATTAACCCAAGCATAATGCACCGACAACTTGAGCCCTATCAGCCTAAAGATAGATAGCTGTTGCGGAAATACAGCCAAAATGGAGCTAAATGGAGCATCAGCCTCTAGGAATCAGGCTGAGCACCCAGCTTTCTTGCGCCAACGGAAAAACTGTGTGGGACAGCATTCTGGGCAGGCGCTACGATATTTCAACCGTGGGACGAGTGGCAGTGCGGAAATATATCCAGCGACAAGAAGCGGAAGATCAACGGCTAGAGCAATTGCGACTCACTTCTAGCAATCCGATCGGATCTATTAGATCTAATAGATGAGTGGATAGGATGAAAGCTTTGATTTATCTAACTATACCTTCATGGTTCATGTCAGATTTCTACAGTCTACTTACTTGTTAGATTTACTTGTTAGATGGTTTCAGTGCTTGCTCTGTGGCAATAATATGGATATCTATATGTCTAAGAGCTTTGAGCAGCTGTTGCGTTAAAGATCCCCGCAGGAGAATTCTCCAACGAGAGCGCTGGCTTTCGCCAATCACAATTTGAGTAATATGGTACTTTTGAGCAATATCTGAAATCGCTTTTGCCTTATTCTGCTCTGTAATACGCATGAATTGCCCATCAAATTCTTTGAGCAATCGCTCGCATGTTTCAATATGGAGGCTTTCTTCTTTGGTCAGAAAGCGCTCAAGATCATCTACGAATAAGCCATATAAAGGGGCATGCATATATGCTGCAAGGCGAGCACCTCGTCGAATTAACTGAAGCGAATTGGGGTAGGTTGATACACAAACTAAGACTCGTTCATGAATGTTACAGTAGGGGACAGAAGCATGTGAATGGTTAGATCCTGCTTCTAATGCATCTTCTTCTACGTTGTCTGCCACTTCACGTAGTGCTAATTCCCGCAAAGCGATCAGGTTGCGGCGTTGAAAGAAGTTTTGGAGGGACTGGTCTACTTTTCCTGGAGCGTAAATTTTGCCGTCTTTTAAGCGTTCCTCCAAGGTTTCTGGAGTGACATCCACTACCACTACTTCATCGGCTTCGTCAAGCAGGCGATCGGGAATTCGCTCGCGCACAACTACCCCTGTAATCCGAGCAACTAGATCGTTTAAGCTCTCCAAGTGCTGAATGTTCACAGTTGAGAACACATCAATCCCTGCTGTCAAAATTATTTCAACATCCTGATACCGTTTCTCGCGTTCGGAACCGGGAACGTTCGTATGGGCGAGTTCATCTACGAGAGCAAGTCGAGGTTGACGGGCAATCACAGCATCTGTATCCATTTCTGTCAGCGTCACACCCGACCAGGTAATTTCCTTGCGAGCTAAAATTTCTAATCCAACGGCTTTTCGGGCTGTCTCTTGCCGATTGTGAGTTTCTAGTAGCCCAACCACTACATCTGTCCCTTCCTGTTTTAGCCGATGTCCTTCCTCCAGCATTTTGTAGGTTTTGCCTACACCAGGAGACATCCCAATGAAGATCTTATGCTTCCCACGTCGAGCAAGACGAATAGAAGAAGTATCAGGCGATGGGGGCGATGGGGTATCCATAAGCTGTGAACTTCAAGAGCTGCGGGTGATTATGAGAACATTGGCACTCAGATTGAGTGCTTGAATATTCTATTTTCGCTCATCCTCATCAATTTGATGCAACGATGAGCGATTGACCAGTCTTTGACAGTCACGTCACAATCACATCACATTCCATCAAGAGAACGAGAAGCCCTACTCCCTGTCGTCAAAACGCCAGAGTTCGGGGACGAGTCTCGATTGCAACGCGATCGCTGAAATATTTCAGTGACTTGCTGAATTTGCTCAGGGGTAGGGGGTGGCGTCTCCTTTAGGGCATAGTCTAGCCCCAGCATATTCCACTTGTATTCTCCCATTTTGTGAAAAGGCAGGACTTCGACGCGCTCCACATTGCTGAGAGTGCCGACAAACTGAGCCAATGCTGCGATATTCTGGGGATCATCGGTGAGGCCGGGAACGAGGACAAATCGAATCCAAGTGGGCTTGTGGATGGCCTCTAGATGGCGGACGAAGGCGAGGGTAGGCTCTAGCGAGACATGCGTGACTCGTTCATATAGAGTGGGATCAAAGGATTTGATATCCAGTAAAACTAAATCGGTGAATTCCAGAACTGCGATCGCCGTCTCCAATTGAGTATAGCCCGATGTATCTAAGGCGGTATGAATCCCCAATTCTCGACAGCGACGAAAGATCTCGCGCACAAACTGGGGTTGCATCAGGGGTTCGCCGCCGCTAACGGTGACGCCGCCCGGTGGACGAATATAGGAGGCGTAGTGTTGGATCTCATTGATTAGAGCCTCTACCGACACTTCTTTTCCATCCTCTGAGTTGCGGCTATCTGGGTTGTGACAGTAGAGACAGCGCAGAGGGCAACCCTGGACAAAAATCACAAACCGCAGGCCGGGGCCATCCACAGTGCCGCAGGTTTCGACGGAATGGATGAATCCCCGGCAATCTTGCTCTGGAGGCAAGGGCGCTGGGAGTAAGCAGTAGCTGGAGGGAGTGGGTGGGATGGCAGTCATAGTTAAAAGGTGAATTCACTCCTATACCTCGAAGACTGAATATCGTTCAATCTTCGAGGTATTACGCAGACACAATTAACGGAACGATTAATTCCTGAATTGGATCTCTTGGGGCTAGATCGGGCTAGAACTGTTCGTGAAAGGTGCGGTTAATCACATCCAACTGTTGTTCGCGGGTGAGTTTGATGAAATTGACAGCATAGCCCGATACGCGAATGGTAAGCTGGGGATACTGTTCGGGATGATCCATGGCATCCAACAGGGTTTCGCGGCTGAGAACATTGACGTTGAGATGATGACCGTGATCGTGGAAGTAGCCATCCAGCATTTGCACGAGATTGTCAATCCGATCGCCCTCGGTTTTGCCCAGAGCCGTAGGCACAATCGAAAAGGTGTTGGAGATGCCATCTTGGGCATGCTGGTAGGGCAATTTAGAGACCGAAGCCAGTGAGGCAATCGCGCCTTTGGTGTCGCGTCCATGCATGGGGTTAGCACCAGGGGCAAAAGGCTCTCCCGCTTTACGCCCATCGGGGGTATTGCCCGTTTTTTTGCCGTAGACAACGTTGGAGGTAATGGTCAATACCGACTGGGTGGGGACTGCATTGCGATAGGTTTTGTGTTTGCGAATCTCATCCATAAACAGTTCCACTAGCTCAATCGCAATCTGATCCACCTGATCATCGTTATTGCCGTACTTAGGAAAGTCGCCGTCAATCTCATAATCGACCGCCAAGCCCTGTTCGTTGCGAATTACCTTGACCTGGGCAAATTGGATCGCCGATAGCGCATCGGTTACGACTGACAACCCGGCAATGCCACAGGCCATCGTGCGTAGAATATCTCGATCATGCAGCGCCATTTCAATCCGTTCATAGCAGTATTTGTCATGCATGTAGTGAATCACATTCAAGGTGTTCACATAGGTCTTCGCTAACCATGCAACCATCTGCTTAAACTTGGTCATCACCTCGGCATGATCCAGATAGTCGCCTGTAACGGGGGCAAAGGCAGGAGCGATCTGCTCACCCGACTTTTCATCTTTACCGCCGTTGATGGCGTAGAGTAAGCACTTCGCTAGATTGACCCGTGCTCCAAAAAACTGCATTTGCTTGCCGACCCGCATGGCAGAGACGCAGCAGGCGATCGCATAGTCATCTCCCCAAAAGGGGCGCATTAAATCATCGTTTTCGTACTGCACCGAGCTAGTATCTGCCGAGACCTGGGCGCAAAACTGCTTAAACGGAGCTGGCAGGGCTTCAGACCACAATACGGTGAGGTTGGGTTCGGGGGCTGCACCCAGGGTATATAGCGTTTGCAGGAAGCGGAAACTGGTCTTCGTCACCAACGTGCGTCCGTCTGCGCCCATGCCGCCGATCGATTCAGTCACCCAGGTGGGGTCACCAGAAAATAGGGCGTTGTAGTCGGGGGTGCGTAAAAATCGCACCATGCGCAGCTTCATCACAAAGTGGTCGATCAATTCCTGTAGGCTAGCTTCGGTGGCGGTGCCGTTGCGCAAATCGCGCTCAAAATAAATGTCTAGAAAGGTGGAAACGCGCCCCAGCGACATGGCCGCACCATTTTGCTCTTTCACCGCTGCTAGGTAGGCAAAGTAAGTCCACTGCACGGCTTCTTGGCCAGTGCTGGCGGGACGGCCCAGCTCAAAACCATAGCTGGCGGCCATCGCTTTGAGTTCCAAGAGTGCCCTAATTTGCTCCGAAATCTCTTCTCGCTGCTGGATCACCGCCTCATCGATGACATCGACTTCCAGGGAGGTTTGCTGGGCCTTTTTGTCTTCAATCAGCCGATCGACTCCATACAGGGCCACCCGCCGATAATCGCCAATAATCCGTCCCCGTCCGTAGGAGTCGGGGAGGCCGGTAATGATGCCGGAATGCCGCGCGAGTCGCATTTCGCGGGTATAGGCATCGAATACGCCATCGTTGTGGGTTTTACGATACTTCGTGAAAGTTTCGCGGGTCTGCGGATCGAGTTCGTAGCCATAGGCTTTGAGTCCGGATTCCACCACGCGGATGCCGCCCAAGGGCATAATTGCCCGCTTCAAAGGGCGATCAGTTTGGAGGCCAACGATCTGCTCTAACTCCCGATTCAAATAGCCGGGAGCATGGGCGGTGATGCCTGTGGGCACTTGGGTATCGACATCCAGGATGCCGTTTTCGCGTTCTGCCTGCATTAACTCCAGCACCTGCCCCCAGAGGGTTTGGGTGCGGTCGCTCGCAGCAGACAAAAAATTGGCATTGCCTGCGTAGGGCGTATAGTTGCGCTGAATAAAATCTTGAACATTGATTTCTTGCGTCCAAGCTCCGGGCTTAAATCCAGCCCATCCAACATTTACTGGCGCACCAGTAAAGCCGGTAAACGACTTGGCTTCGGTGGTCGCAACAGGACTCATAACTGTGCTCATAGGTTCGCTCCTTTAGGGAATTTGAAGAGGTATTTAGAGGTATTGAACTGGACAAGCTGAAGCAGATCGCCAAGATGAGAGGGGATCTGTTGGGTCAGCGTCATGGAGTCGCGTTCGCCTCCAAGAGATTGGGCGATTGGTGATAAAGCGCATTCAACTGGCTGTAGAGTGCTCCCTTGAGATCGGTCGTGGGGGCGCTACTCAAAAAGGGTGCAATCCCTTCGTAGGCAGCGCGGTAGAGTTCTGCCAGGTCTTGGATGAGAGGATAACGGGGGTTCGCACCGGTGCATTGATCATCAAACGCCTGTTCTGCCAATTCTTCCAACGCTCCATAAAAGCGTTGGTCATCGGGAACTAGCTCTCGGATATTGGTGGGAATCTGCAAGCGATGTTTGAGATCTTCAACGGCGTAAATCAGTCGATTTACTTTATCATCTGGGCTGTTGCCTCCCAAGTCGAGACGATCGGCGATTTGGGCATACCGCATTTTGGCATCGGGATATTTATATTGCGAGAAAATCGCCTGCTTAAACGGAATATCCGTCGCGTTGTAGCGAATCACATGGGAGATCATCAAGGCGTTGGCTAACCCATGTGCAATATGGAAACTCGATCCCAATTTATGGGCTAGAGAATGACAAATTCCTAAAAACGCATTGGCAAACGACATCCCTGCAATCGTGGCGGCATAGTGAACCTTTTCGCGGGCTTCGGGATCGCTGCTGCCGTTTTGGTAGGCACGGGGCAAGTATTCAAACAGCAGGGCAATCGCCTCCAGCGCCAGTCCGCTGGTAAAGTCCGTCGAAAATACCGAAACGTAGGATTCTAAGGCGTGGGTCAGGGCGTCAATGCCGCCAAAGGCAGTCAAGCCCTTGGGCATTTCCAGCACCAGCGCCGGATCGACGATCGCCATACTAGGAGTGAGCGCGTAATCGGCCAGGGGATATTTGATGCCTACACTATCATCTGTGACTACCGCAAACGGGGTGACTTCTGAACCCGTGCCCGATGTGGTGGGAATTGCGACCAGTATCGCCTTTTGCCCCAGTGCAGGCAGTTCATAGACGCGCTTGCGAATATCCATAAACCGCATCGCCAAGCCTTCAAATTCCACATCGGGCTGCTCATACATCAGCCACATGATCTTGGCGGCATCCATCGGTGACCCGCCCCCCAAGGCAATAATCACATCGGGGTGATGGCGGCGCAGTTGCGCTAACCCCTGATTGATATTGGAAAGCGTGGGATCGGGTTCGACATCGTGGAAGATATCGTGTTGGATGTGCAATGCATCTAGAACCGTCGTAATTTGATCCACCAGACCCAAGTCAAACAGTGGTCTATCCGTCACAATAAATGCCCGCTGCTTGCCCTTGAGATCGCCCAACGCAACGGGCAATGCACCATGCTTAAAGTAGATTTTGGGTGGCACGCGGAACCACAGCATGTTCTCGCGCCGCTCGGTAATGGATTTGATATTGAGCAAATGGCGCACCGAGACGTTTTCGGAAATGGTGTTGCCACCCCAAGAGCCACAGCCCAGGGTCAGAGACGGATCGAGCCGGAAATTATATAAGTCTCCAATTGCCCCCTGTGCCGCAGGCATATTAATCAATACGCGCCCGGTTTTCATCTGTCCTCGAAAATGGGTTTGGTGAGCCTGATTGGAGGTCGCAGTGTACAGCACCGAGGTGTGCCCCTGGCCGCCAAAGCTGACCAACTGCTCTGCTTTAGTCACAGCATCGGCAAAGTCAGCGGCACGATACATGCCCAAAATGGGGGAGAGTTTTTCGTAGGCAAAAGGCTCGTCGGCGTTCACGTCTGAGACTTCTCCAATCAGCACTTTGGGCATGATCGGCAGGGCACAGTAGTTATCGTCGGTGCCGCCATCGGGACGCTGATGCAGGTCAATGCCCGCCAAGGCCGCAATGGTGGGGACGGGTTGCCCCACAATGGCCGCATTTAGGTGGCCATCTTTGAGAATGACCTGAGCCAGCTTTTGGCGATCGCTCGGATTCAAAAACTGTGCCCCGCGACAGATAAACTCCTGTCTCACCGCTTCATACACCGAATCCACCACCACGACTGACTGCTCTGAAGCGCAGATCATGCCGTTGTCAAAGGTTTTGCTGAGCAGAATCGAACTGACGGCGGTTTGGATATCTGCGGTTTCGTCAATCACTGCTGGGGTATTGCCCGCCCCCACGCCCAGAGAGGGATGCCCTGACGAGTAGGCAGCGCGCACCATCCCTGGCCCCCCGGTAGCCAGAATCAGCTTGATGTCGGGGTGTTGCATCAATGCCTGTGAGAGTTCCAGGGTAGGTTCGTCAATCCAGCCGATGATGTGATCGGGAGCACCTGCGGCAATTGCCGCCTTTAACAGAATTTTCGCCGCCTCCACGGTGCATTGTTTAGCGCGGGGATGCGGCGAAAAAATGATGGCGTTACGGGTTTTGAGAGCAATCAGAGCTTTGAAGATGGTGGTTGAAGTAGGGTTGGTGGTGGGCACAATGCCCGCCAAGACTCCCAGAGGTTCGGCAACTTTTTGAATACCAAAGGCATGATCGTCTTCGATTAACCCGCAGGTTTTCTCATCCTTATATTTGTTGTAGATAATTTCTGAGGCGAAGTGATTTTTAATCACCTTATCTTCCACGATCCCCATTCCAGTTTCTGCAACAGCAAGCTTTGCAAGGGGAAGACGGGCTAAATTCGCTGCCTGAGCAACTTTCTTGAAGACCTGATCAACCTGTACCTGCGTGTAAGTTGCGTACTGTTCCTGGGCTACGACCACCTGTTGAAGGAGGGTTTGCAGATCTGCAAGCGTTTTAACTTCCATGTCAATTTACTCCATTAGCTGTCGAGGCAATATAAATCTTTAATTTTCCTTTAAACATTCCCGCGTCATGCCCGTTAGTATCAAGCTTTACAGAATAAATTTGTAGATATTGAACCTTGAAGTTCTGGTTTTTCTTTGGTTAAGCAAAACGCACCATCAAGGTTGCTAAAAGAATTTCCAGAGATTTAGATGCAACTCCATATTGATTGATTTTGTATACACCCGCTAATTATACAATGCTTTTTTGGGGTTGAGAGCTTATTTTTGCCATCTTCCCCTGAGTTATTACAGTGATCTTCCGCCAACTTATTGTGATGAGGCAGGGTCGCGTATAAAGCTATATCTATTCACAAGATTTTATGATTTCTTTAGAATATGCGTCGAGCGTGAGTAGTCTGCAATCTTTTACTTGGAGTAACTATGGAACCGCGATGTAACGGTCTTGTTTGGGGCACTGAGATCGCTAGGATAGGAGAGGCCATTCAGTGACATTGGCTTTAAGCGGACAGCGTGGTTGAAGGCTCTGGGCTGTTGCCGTGCAGCTTACCTTCCCCTAAAAAAGATGCTGTTGGCGAATATACTACAACTGCCGTTACAAGAGTGTTACAGCGAATCATAGGAATAACAGGAATAACAGGTGACGAAGATTGAAGTAATCTGTAGCTGTTCAACCTCGCCGAGAAGCGGGAAGAATAAACTCTTGGCAGAAGGGAGAGATGCATAATGAGGAACGAAATACATAGCGGCGTCAGAGCAAAAATTTTCACTGATTGAAAAGGTTTTAGTGAAGAAGTAGTAATCGAAGAGATATGCTTATTAAATTTATTTGAATACAAAAATAACGTAAACAGGAATAAATTTATTACTATAAAGTGACTATTAGCTAATGCTTAGAGCGTATCAATGGGATCTGCGGCGTGCCGTCGGGGCAGTTTCATGGGCGGCAGAACAAGTTTAGTCAAATATGGAGTCGAACTCAGATGAGGGTACGGTTGGTAGTGAGTTACTTCAACTGGATATGGCGCAGTCGGAGTGGGACAACAGCAGCAGAGAGAGCAGGATTAACGGTTTACAACTGGGATTGGCAAGACGTTGCTACCTACCTCACACTGCTTTAGCTCACAACCAAGATACGCGACAGCAAAACCGCTAAGCATGTCGAGACAATTTTAAGATATTCAGGTGATGCCTATCTAGCAATCGAGCGATATCATGCCAAACCTTCGTGATGAATGAGATAGTTCAGCTCGGTTGCTAGCCACTCCTGAAATAGCCGGTGGATGATTTCTTGGCGAATCTCTGGCGTTAATTCCGCTGCTACAAACTCTTCTACCTTCAACAGCATATAGGTCTGCCCAACTTGCAAAGGGCCAATTACCTCTCCCAATCTGGCTGCAAAGACAACCGATGCAACTTCAGGTTTCAGGCTCCAGCGGTAAAGCTTGCCCTCATAGCCGCACTGTAGCCGACGCTGCTGATCTATTTCATAGAGGTGCGCGGCCTCGTAGAAGCTCAGCTCATTTTCCTCAATTTGATAAAACAACTCCTGCGCGAGCTGTTCGTAGGGAACAGTAATTTTGTAAAGCAAGATCTGCTCAAAGTCGAGCCGATGTTCTGCAAAATATCGACTGACTTCACGGCCAAACAGATCTTCTGCTAGCTTCTGACTCAGCAGCGCTTCTCGGATGCCTGCCTCCCAGTCTGCTGGGGTGATGAGCTGTTCTTCTAGCCAATTTAGCGTATCTGCTGCACTCTCCAGTCGATTCTGGTATCGTTGGCGATCTGCTTCAGCCTGAATTTCCTCAGGCGTTACGATAATGCCTCGAGCTTCAGATGCCCTAACAATCGCTTGTCTAGACAAGATTTCTTGACAGATCTCCTTAATTTGAATCTCTCGCTTCAAGAACTCTATGACAGTGTTTGGTTCAAGCAGTATACTCACAGAACTCACCTTTCCGCATCCTAAATGGCGCATGCAGTACGCCAAATTATTATCTCATTGGTTTTACCCATGAATCAAGGATTCCAGCTTGAGAAAGATCCGCTAGAAAACGAGAGCGTCATGCTGGTAGACGAGGCTCTGCCGCCGCTGCTGCCGTTTTGGGCGGAGGCGCTAGCTGTCGCCATAGCACGACTAAACGAGAAGTTTTGATAATTCTGAACCTGAGCAAACGTCTGGGTGTTAGTGCTAGTTTTAGCGCCAAGCGCCAATGCGGCTGCGTTGGCATTGCTGAAACCAGAGCCAGCCGATGTGCTCGTGCTAACCCAAACGTAGCCTGCTGTAATCTGGCTCATCTCAGCGGCTGCTTCTAGATAGTCTAAGTCTGCAATCAATAAGCTACTCTGCATGATTTCTGCTCTAAATAACGTGAAGCAACTACCCTAGCCTAAATCTAGTCGGTGAGGGTAATAAAAGCACTGAAAGCCCATCTTGATAGAGCTTTCAGTGCAGTTCCCATCTCGATCAGTCAACTGAGCTGCGGGTCTTCAAGCAATGCTGACTCAACCGAAATTGAGCTAATTTCAACTAAAACTGGTTTAGTAGAAAGGGATGAAGTTGATCACAGCAGCCGAGGTGCTAGCCGAGAAGGAGCCGCCGCCTAGCTCGGTGACAGCAACCGTATCAGCTTTGGTGAACGAATAGGAGGGGAAGTAGGTGTTGTTGATCGCATCGCCCTTCGCACCAGCAGAAGCACTGTTGCTGAAGGTTTTGGGTGAGTTGACGTTGGTTGCAAAGTTGTTCTTAGAGTTGAAGTCAATGCTGATTTTGTCGAATTGAGTATAGCTTCTGACAATCGAGCCACCTTCAACAGATGCGCCAGCAGAGATCACTTCCAAGTGGTTCAGGTCGGAGATAATCATGAGTTTTTCCTCGAAGTTCGTAGTTTGTTGTGGGCAGCTTTGTTTAAGCTGTTAAACATAAGATATACGAAATAAATAAGCCTTAGTTGCCAATCTGGCAGATTTTATGAATCTAAAATAGAAGATTAAAAGTTAGCTCTTGATAGATTACGACTCATAAAAAAACGTGCTTGAAGCACGCTGTTGTGACCCATTGAAATCTAAGCAATATTTAGGATATTGCTGAAAACATTTCAACTGAACTAGATGCAGAGGTATAGGTAGCGATACCAGGCCAAGATTTGAGGAGAGTTAGAGCGGAGCTACTGATACCATGAGATTTTCCAAGTCGGTAGAGTCGTCGAAATTTGGATACACTAGTAGAAATGCTGAAGTCGGATAGGTTGTCATCTGGAACTGTGGTCTTGAATAGCTCTTTGCCATTTAAACTCAACAGAACGATGCCCTGGCTCAGGCTAAGTGAAATAGTCTGCCTACCTGCTCCTAAATGATTCGATCCGGTCAGCATGTCAAGATATTCTAAATCGGTGATAATCATAGGTTTCTCTCATTTAAGCTACTGCAACAATAGGCGAATTCTCAACTTTAGCGCTGCCAGTTTGGCAGATTTTTGGCGATAGTGCTGGGAGCACCAGAGCATGACCTGAAGCCTAAGCTTTCAGGGTCTTGAAAATAGAGCTAAGGCTGACCAAAATGGCTGAACGTTCACCGCCTCTGACGTTAGTTTGCTGATCTAAAGGCTCCAGATACCCCAAGTCTCGAATACCGTGATGGCAAGCATAAGCCGGCTCAGAGATAGGTTGGCGCTCGTCATAGCCCCTAATTTTAGTGCGGCTCTGCTGAGCGTGATCTTTCATCAGGCGGTTGTAGGTGCGATAGGGAATGTAATGGAGTGGATTGTAGCCCGCGAAGCGTAAGATCAAGACACAAGCCCATGAGTATTTACCTTCTAGAATCGCTTCTACAACCTGCGTGAACTGAGCAGGTGTCATAACTTTGTCAGGCTGCTGATTAAAGTTTGAATGCATTGAGTTACTCCTTGTAGGGCTTTCACGAACTGCAAATGTGTTACAAACTAATACCGCCTTTCTGAAGCTGCCGAATTGGATCGAGTAGAACGTCAAGAATGCGTCGCTGGCGCACAATAATTTCGGCTCGTCCTGTCTGCCCTGCCTTGAGCTGAATCTCTTGTCGAATCACCGAACTGTGCTCTAGCGCAACTTTGACCTGATAGACTGCGCCCATCTGCTCGTGGATTTCAGCATCTGGTGAAATCGTGATAATGCTGCCTGAAACCAACCCATACTCCTGGTAAGGAAAAGCATCAAACTTGATTTGCACGGGCATTCCGGGCTGCACCAACCCCGCTTCTGAGGTGGGCAAGAAGGCCGACAAGACCAGCGGCATATTGGCAGGGGCAATTTCAGCAATCGTCTGTCCAGGCTGAGCTACTTCCCCAGGGTTACGGATCTTCAGCGAAGTCACCGTACCATTCACGGGCGCATAGAGCAATAAATCGCTCATTCTAGTGTGAGCCGCCTGCATCTCCACCTTGGCCTCGGCAATTTCAGCGTTCACTTCAGCCGCCTGCATTTTCAGCTTTTGCAACTGCTGCTGTGTTTCTAAATCGCTGCTTTTAGCCTCAGCCTGCTTTTCAGTTAATCCAGCTTGCAGGCGGTTACCATCAGATTGGATTTGCTCCAGCTCTCCTTGATTTTGGCTAATCGTCTGCTGCTGCTGGCGTAAGGTTTGCTCAATCTCAAACAGCCGATCTTGAGCAATTGCTCCTTCCTGTGCCAGCGGCTGCAACCGCCCTAGCCTTGACTCGTAGGCCGCTTTTTCAGCCTGGAGCTGCGGCAGCAGAGTTTGAATTGAGCGAGCTTGTGCCTGCACCTGCTGAATAGATGCGGTTTGCGCCTGTAATCCAGCCGCCGCGATTGCGCGTCGCGTCTGGGCCTCTAGCTGCGTGCGATCGATCAACTCTTGAGTCTGAAATAATCGCAGCTCTGAGGCCGCCAAGACTTGCTTGAGCCGATCGATTTCTGAAGCCGCCAGCCGATTATCTAGCTCGGCAACGACCTGTCCCGCCTTCACTGACTGCCCTTCCGTAACCAGCAGTTTAGCAATTTCTCCTTGCGTCACGGGCTGAACCTTGTACAGCTCACCCTGCGGCATCAATCGCCCCTGAGCATGGCTAATCTCCTGCACCTTACCCAGCCAAGCCCAAGCGATCAACACCGTCCCGAACAGCAAGCCACCCAGCAGCAGATGGCGCGGAAAGCTGGAAGGCGGCTGATCGAGCAAGGTTTGCAGCGTCGGACTCCAGCTTGCAGTCTGAGCCGTTGCCAACCGCTCGGGAACAGGGCTGCTGCGCCCGATTTTTTCAGTCACGGGTTTTGTGGTCACGATACCGCCATAGATTGCACCCGATTCAGGATGCGGCAGTTGCTGGATGGATTCGAGTTCGAGGTTTTGGATCAGAACAGCGGAGTTTGAGGATGTTGAGGAGTCAAGCTGCTGCATAGTAGTGACCTGAATAGAGAGCGAGCAATATTACGGTAATGCTGAAAAGACTGGAAAGCAATTTCTGACGAGGCAGAGCAGATCACGGAAAGATCTATAGTGCTGCTATATAAATAACTATTTTAGAGGTGAGCTAATTTATTAACTGCCAATTTGGCAGAATTTTGGTTAAGGGGTGACAAATTTGCTGGATCGCCTGTGTGCTTAGAGATCGAGCTGCTGCTGCACCAAATGGTAGTAGAGTCCATGCAGCTTCATCAAAGCGTCATGGTCACCTTGCTCAACTAGAATGCCGCGATCGAGTACCAAAATTTTGTCGGCGCTGCGAACCGTGGAGAGCCGATGGGCAATAATCAGTGTCGTGCGCGCTGCGCCAGTAGAACCGCGTCGAAGCTGCGCCAGATTGCGCTGAAACCGCCGCTCAGACTCGGTATCTAGCGAGCTAGTCGCCTCATCGAGAATTAGAATTTGCGGTTCGCCTAGCAAGGCGCGAGCAATTGCAATCCGCTGCCGCTGTCCGCCTGAGAGTGAACTGCCGCGCTCTCCCACTTTGGTGCTGTAACCCAGCGGCAGTGACTGAATAAACGCATGAGCCTCAGCTAACTTTGCCGCCTCAACCGCCTGCTCTAGGGTAAATTCAGAGCGATAAAGCGTAATGTTTTCCAGAATACTCCCGGAGAACAAAAAGCATTCCTGGGGGACAACGCCGAGCTGCGAACGCAGAGACTGAGCCGCGGTATGCCGAATATCATGTCCATCAATCAGCACATGGCCGCGACTGGCCGGATACAACCCCTGTAAGAGCTTGACCAGCGTGCTTTTGCCTGAGCCGCTGCGCCCCACAATGGCCACCGTCTGACCAGCCTCTACGTCAAACGAAATATTTTGCAGCACATTGTAGTCTTCATCTTCCCCGTACCGGAAGCTGACATCTTCAAATCGGATCTCTCCGCGCAGCGTTGGCAGCAGCAGCAGCGTAGACTGAGCGGATTCTGGCTGAGCCTCAAAGACATCATTCAAGCGTTCAATCGAGATAAACACTTCTTGCAGCTCGTCCCAGAGATTTACCAGCGCAATCACTGGGCTAATCACATAGCCCGTCATCATGTTGAAGGCCACAAACTGCCCCACGCTCAGATCGTCTTGAATCACCAACATTGCCCCATACCAGAGCAACGCCGTACTCCCCAGCGTATTGATCAGGCCGCTTGCGGTTTGGAGTCCAATGCCGAGCTTCTGGCCTTTAAACTGCATGTTCATCTGCCGCGTCAAATGATCTTCCCAGCCCCAGCGCAGCTCTTGCTCAGCCGCCGCCGCTTTGATAGTGGCCACACCACTGATCATCTCGACTAAGGTAGAGCTTTGATCGGCGGCTTCGTTGAAGATCTGGCGTGAAACCTGCCGCAGCCAGGGGGTCGCTCCCAGCGTCAGCAGCACAATCGGCGGAATCAGCGCCAGCACCAGCAGCGTCAGCCGCCAGTTGTAGTAGAGCATCAGTCCCAGATAGACGAAGCCAGTCAGGAAATCCAGCCAAGCCAGCACCACCTGCCCAATCAAAAACCGCTGAATCTTCTGGTTTTCCTGGACGCGGGTTAAAATATCGCCCACCCGACGCGACTCAAAAAACTTCAGGGGCAGCGTCAGCGTATGTCGAATAAATCCGCTAATCAGCGTTAAATCAAGCCGATTGGAGAAATAGCTGAGCAGATATTGCCGCACCGCTGCCATACAGATGCCCCAAACGCTGAACAGCAGCAGCCCCAGCGCAAAGATATTCAAAGCCGACTGGCTTTTCTGCACCACCACCTGATCCAAAATAATTTGGGTGAACAGCGGTGTGACTAGTCCCAAGATCTGAATTAGTAAGGAGACTAGAATCACCTGTAAAATCAGGCCACGATAGGGAAAGAGTGCTGTCAGATATCGATTCAGCGAGGCTTGCTTCACCTCAGTTTGCCGCAGCTGTTCAGTTGGGTCGAGCAGCAGGGCATAGCCCGTCCAGTGGGCTTGAAACTCTGTCCGAGACAGTGACCTTCTACCAATCGCCGGGTCGGCAAGAAAGACCCGTTTGGCGGTGGTGGTGTAGACCACCACGTAGTGCATTCCTTCCCAGTGGGCAATCCAGGGATTTTTCTGCTCAGCGAGGCGGCTGAGGCTGGCGCGCACCGGACGAGCCTGAAACCCTAGATTTTCTGCCGCGCTCGCCAGGTTTTTCAGAGAAGCCCCGGAGCGCCCAACGTTGGCCTGCTCGCGCAGCAGATAGATGGGAAAATTCTTGCCCCAGTAGCGGCCAATCATCCCCAGGCAAGCCGCGCCGCAGTCGGAAGAACTCTGCTGTTCAATCCAGGGATAGCGGTCGAGCAAGCTGAGCAGACGACGCTTGAGCGGTTTGGGAAAGGCAATAGAGGCAGATTGATGGGCGAGCTGATTGGGGCGGGTTGGGGAGTCGGGTTTAGCCTGCGGTGGACTAACCTGAGGCGGAAGCGAAACGGGTAGCCGAAGCGAACGGCTAGGTGAGCGGACTCCATCTCCTAACGCCGCTATCTCCGCCCAACGCTCAGGCGCCAGCTGGTAAACGACCAGATCAGTTTGAGCCTTCCAGTCACTAGGGGGTAAATTAGGGTAGCCCCAATCTTCACCAATTGTAGGCGGCTGCATTTGGCTGGGCGCTTGGCCATTCAGATGCAGCTCGCCAGAACCGCTGACCGTTCCTTGCCGCAGCCAGAAATGGCCGACCTCACTGGGCGTAGCTTGGGTCAGCCTGGAACCTGCTGGAATCGTCTGCTCAACCAGCTGATCAACAAACTGATGAATATAGCTGCTAGGTAATGAATGCAGGACTGTAAAGCGCTTGAAGAAAATTAAACGCTGTCGTTGCTGAACGGAATTGCCTAAGAGTCCCTCCAGTCTCGAAAACTGCTTTAACCAACCTGTGAGTCTGGCAGTCGGCACCGAGGCAACCTGGACTGAACTTGCGGCTATTGCTCGATAAGGCAATAAAATATTTGTGAACAGGAAGTCTGCTCCAAAAGCCGCGTCAGCCTCTAGCAGCATGGCGGTAGTCTCACGAGACTGCTCGAAACTTTCACAAAGCAAGCGCACTCGACCCTGGCAGACGAGATAAAACAGGGCTGGCTGATTTGCTGTATCTACATCTATTGTAAATCGGCCAATCTCTTCACCAAGCTGAAATGTCCGAACGCTAAAGGCTTGGCTGCACTCTAGCAGTGTGGATGACTCGACTTGATCTGCGTTTAGAAACAGATTGAGGAATTTAGAGACGGCTAAAGGGGGCATCAGCACGCTCTGGGAGCAGGCAAGATGACTGCCCTGCACCCGACTCACATGGTTCATGGCTCGGCCTCATTTCAAAATCTTGAACTGCCGCATAGTTCAGAAGCAACTATGGGTATCTAGTGGATATCTAGAACCGATTGAAGACGTGTAGTCACTAGAATCTATCCTCAACGAGCAGAGCAACTGCCGGGGGGACATGCAAAGGCAACAGAAATCTTTACAGAAATCTTTAGAGAATCGGTATCTGGAATCTCTAGCCCCAGATCACCGGTTGGTAGCTGGTTGGAAACAGGGAACAAACCTTCAACGAACCTGATAGCAGCGCATGACAACCGCTATAGATATCGCTCTTTGATCAAGCAAAACGGTTAAAAATAGGTGTCAGACCAAGCATTTCACAAGCATTTCAGCTCCCTTTGAGCTTCTAAGTAGGCTCAAGGGTAGGCTCAAGGAAAACTGTAGCCTACGAGGCTAACTTAGTAGGTTTACTAAACTGTGTCAAGTTCGATTCGCAGAAATTTAGAAACTTTTTGAAATCCAACTTTTTCCCACAGTTTCCTACAGACAGAACGCAACTTCCAGCCTAAGGTAAGAACGATTGCATTGGTAGCTAGCAGGAGGCCGTATGTTTGGGAGCCAAGCGATAGCGATAGAATCAAGAGCAGCAGAAACCTATTCTGATCGCTCAGAAGCCATGACCCCTGATGAAGCGCTACTCATTTTAGAATCGCTGCTCCAGCCGAAGTCTCTGAACGACTTACAGCAGACGGTATTTTGTCAATCTTGGGCAGGTCAAAACTATGAAGAAATTGCCGCCGGATTGAGCTATGACGCCAGCTACATTCGAGATATCGGATCACAGCTTTGGCTGATGCTTTCCAAAGCTTTGGGCGAAAAGGTTACGAAGAAGAATATGCATGTGGTGTTTAGACGCTATCAGCAGGAGCAGATGCGCCAGTCGCTAGGAAGCTATGGCCGGGATAGAGCTGTCGTTCACGCCTCAGATCGGCTAGAGTTTCCCAACGGCGTAGTGGCGCTGGGCTCACCGTTTTATATCGAGCGTCCGCCGATTGAACTGCGGGCGTTCAGCGAAGTCTGCAAGCCGGGTAGCCTGATTCGGATTCGAGCGCCCCGACAGATGGGCAAGTCCTCGCTGATGCACCGGATTTTGGCTCACGCCAAGCAGCACGGACTGCAAACCGCAACGCTGAATCTGCAAAGAGCCGACCGTGCAGTTTTCAGCTCGCTCGATGCGTTCTTGCGCTGGCTCTGTGCCAACATAGCGCAGCAGCTAGGGTTAGCCCCCGCCCTAGCTGACTATTGGAACTCAGAAATTGGCAGCAAAATGAGCTGCACGATCTACTTTCAGCGGTATCTGCTTCCGACAGTTGAGGCGCTGGTGTTGGCCTTTGATGAAGTGAATCGGCTGTTTGAATATCCCGATCTGGCCGCAGATTTTCTGCCCCTGCTGCGCTCCTGGTATGAAGATGCCTCTGAGTATGAAGTCTGGCAGAGGCTGCGGCTGGTGGTGGTACATGCCACAGAGGTCTATATTCCGCTAAATCTAAATCAGTCGCCCTTCAACGTGGGCTTGCCGATTACCCTGCCTGAATTGACGCTGGTTCAGGTGCAGGCGTTAGCGCTGCGGCATGGTCTGCATTGGGCAACGGGCGAGGCAGGCGCTAGCAAATTAACCTCGCTGCTGGAGATGATTGGCGGGCATCCCTATCTGGTTCGGCTAGCGCTTTACCACCTCGCGCGACAAGAGATGACGCTAGAGCAATTGTTGCAGGCAGCACCAACATCCACCGGCATCTACAGCGAACATCTGCGCCAACAGTTGAGCCATTTACAAAACCAGCCCCAGCTCGCGGCTGCATTTTGGCGGATACTGAGTAGCAAAGGCCATCTAGAACCCATAGAGCTATACAAGCTGGAAAGTCTTGGTTTGGTAAAAATACAGACTGGAGAGATCCAACCTAGCTGTTATTTATACCAGCGTTACTTTCAAGACCAGTTGGGCAAAGAGGAGACAGCATGATGCTCAGGCCGGGATACGAATATCAAGTGGGAGGTAGCCTCAAGCTGAATGCGCTCAGCTATGTCGCACGTCAGGCAGATGCTGAGCTATACGATTCTTTGATTCAGGGTGAACTCTGCTATGTATTCAACTCGCGCCAGATGGGGAAGTCAAGTCTGCGGCTACGCACTAAGCAGCGACTACAGCAGGCGGGAATGCGCTGCGCTTCGATTGACCTGGCACGAATTGGCAGCAAAACGATCACGCCAGAGCAGTGGTATACGGGCATTGTGGTGGATGTAGTGCGAGGCTTTGATCTGTTTGACCAGTTCGACTTTGTGAACTGGGGCGACTCTGCGGAGCTTTCGCTGATCCAGCGGCTGAGCCAGTTCATAGAAGGCTTGCTGAAGCAGGTTTCAGGGGAAAGGCTGTTTATTTTTTTGGATGAAATTGACAGCGTGCTGAGTCTGGATTTTGCGGTGGATGATTTCTTTGCGTTGATCCGCTACTGCTATAATCAGCGGGCTGAGAATCCGGCCTATGAGCGGTTGGGCTGGGCGCTGTTTGGTGTGGCGACCCCCAGCGATCTGATTCGCGATCCGGCCTTAACGCCGTTTAATATTGGCAGAGCAATTGATTTGCAGGGCTTCAAGCTAGCAGAAGTGCAGCCGCTGATTGACGGACTCGAAGGTGCGGTCAGTCATCCTCAGACTGTACTCAAAGAAATTCTCAACTGGACAGGCGGACAGCCGTTTTTGACCCAAAAACTTTGCCGAATCGTGGCGGAGCGCGGACGCGAGCATGAGCAAGATCGCGACTTGGAGGAGACGAGCTATCAGCTTGATCAGGAATTGCCGATCGCCAACCCGCATTTAATCAACTTCTACTACAGCCTGCCTATACTGGCCATTGAGCGACTGGTGCGCTCGCATCTGATCGACCAGTGGGAAGTTCAGGATCAGCCCGAACATTTAAAAACAATTCGCGACCGACTACTGCAAGAGCCGCAGGGCTTGCTGGAGCTGTACCAAACTGTTTTGCAGGGGGCAGTGGTGGAGGCAAATGATGCGGCGGCGATGGCGCTGCTGCTGAGCGGGGTGGTGACTCGGAGGCAAGGCAAGCTTCAGGTGGCCAATCGGATTTACCAGGAGGTCTTTAACTTAGACTGGGTGGAGCAACAGCTAGCCGCACGTCGTCCCTATGCAGCAGCCTTACAGCGCTGGCTGGACTCTGAGCGCAGTGATGCTGCTGCTCTGCTGCGGGGGGAGGCATTGCAGCAGGCGCAGCGTTGGGCCATGACGCATCGCCTGAGCGATCTAGACTACCAGTTTTTAATCAGCAGTCAGGCGGCAGCTTGGCGCGAGTTTCAGCAGGAGTCACATAGCGCGGCGGTGCTGATTGCCCATCTTAGCCACGAGCTGCGAACGCCCCTGCACGCCATCTTGGGCTTTACGCAGCGGCTAGAGCGTGATTTGAGCTTGCAGGCAACTCAGCAAGAGCATCTGAGAATTATTCACCAAAATGCCGATCATCTGCTAACGCTGATCACTCATTTGCTGGAGCTATCCAAAGCCGCTCATCAGCCGACTGAGCCGACTGCATTGCCTAGCGCATTAGCCACAGACCTGACCCCAGAACTGCTAGTTCATCTGGATCTCGATTGGGTTAAGCAGATGCATCAAGCTGCCCTCTGCACAGACGAGCAGCAAATTCTGGGTTTACTGGCTCAACTTCCGGCAGCAGAAAGCCAGACTGCGGCAGTGCTGAGCGAATGGGTCAATCAGTTTCGCTGTGACAAAATCCTAGAGCTGACACAGTTGCTACAATCGCAACTTCAATAAGTGCGATAGAGATAAATGCCATAGAAATAATGCTGTGCATAATCATAAACCTATGAAAAGAGGATAGTTTGGAGATACAGTTACGGCTTCGATCAGTTCCTGTCGTTCACTAGGTAGAGGTTATTCTATGCTTCAGAACCGTCTTGTTCACTGGTTTCATGGCTCTCGTCTACTGCTAGCCGGACTGTTTGGGCTGCTGCTGGCGGTGCTGATATCCTGCAATCAGCAGGTTCCAGAAGCGAGTCCGGTCAGCTCACCGCTGCGGATTTACTGGAATCGTGGGCTTTATCCAGCCGAGGATCAGGCGTTGCAGCAGGTGGTCGATGCGTGGAAGCAGCAGAGCCAAACGCCCGTGGAGCTTGCGTTTTTTAGCTCTGATGATATTTTAAATCAAACTACAATTGCGCTAGAGAGCGGCAATCCGCCCGATATCTTGTTTGCCCACCGAGCGGACTATACCTTAGCGCCACGCTGGGCGCGCGACGGCAAGCTGGTGGATCTCTCAGATGTCGTTGCAGCAGTAGAAGAAAAATATAGTCCAATCGCACTAAAGTCTGCTTATTTATACAACAAAACAAATAAAAAGCAGGGATATTACGGTGTGCCGATTGAAATGCAGGCGATGCATGTGCATTACTGGCGAGATATTTTGGCGCAGGTAGGCTTAAAAGATGCTGATATACCCAATGACTGGGATGGATTCTGGAACTTCTGGCGACAGACACAGCGGCGAGTCCAGACTAGCACCAGCTATAAAAATATCTACGGACTCGGACTGCCGCTCTCCACTAAAGCCAGCGATACCTATTTTCTATTTGAGCAGATTTTAGAAGCCTACAATATTCATCCCGTTGATCAGCAGGGCAAGCTGCGTTTGCAAGAGCCACAGGTACGTCAAGCCGTGATTACGGCCATGGAATGGCTCTGTCATTTTTACCGTGACCAAGATGCGCCTTCCGATGCCATCAACTGGGTTGATCCAGATAACAACGTAGACTTTTTGAATCGCAATAGCCTGATGACCGTCAATCCCAGCCTCTCAATCCCGGCCTCTCAGCAGGACGACTCGCAGATGTATTTCCAGCAAATTGCCACGCGCGAATTTCCCAACAAGCCAGACGGCACGCCCATGAACTACCTGATCTCTGTCAAGCAGGCGCTGGTGTTTGAGGCTGGTCGAAACCACGAAGCCGCCAAAGATTTTTTGAGCTATTTGACTCAACCAGAGCAGCTCTCCGCTTACGTGCAGGAGGCTCTGGGTCGCTCAGTCCCGGCCATGCCGGATGCGCTGAAGCAGCCTTTCTGGCGTGACTCTACTGACCCGCATATTGCGACTGCGGTACGGCAGTTTTCGCAGCGCCCCAATCGCGCCTTCTATAATGTTTTGAATCCAGCTTACTCGCAGGTGCAGGCTGAAAACGTCTGGGGGGAGGCAATTCATGCTGCGCTGGTAGAAGGCCAAACTGTCGATGCAGCGGTGGATGCCGCAATTGCTCGCATCCAACAGATTTTTGCTGACTGGGCGTAAAGGAGCCTGATTCACCTGGGACTGCAATGAAACTCTGGAAGAACAGCCTGATTGTGCAGCTAGTTGGCTATTTTTTGCTCCTGTCGTTTGTCACAGTCAGCAGCATTTGCTCTGTGGCTTTTTGGCAGGCGAGAGCTGCGCTTGAGGACTCGATTATTAAGCAGCTCGACCTGACCGCTGACTTAAAAGAAGATGAGCTGAATCGCTGGATCGAAGATCAGCGAGAAGAAGTCAATACGCTGATTAGAATGCCAGAGGTCATAGAGCTGGCTCCGCTGATGCTACAAGCCCAGCCTGATCCATCTGCCGCCGCTCAGCTCACGACAGCCCTCAAGGCGATTGCCGACAATCATTCCAGCATTGATGAAATCCTACTGCTAACCAAAGGCGGCAGAGTGGTAACTTCAACGCGCCAGCCCAGCCAAAACACCTACGAATCGCTGGTGCAGTACAGCTATCTGCCAGAAAACGGCAACCCGTTTTATCCCAACTTTTACCTGTCGCTGCTGTCAGGTCGCCCTAGAATGACCTTTGCCAGCCCGCTGCTGGATGGAAAGCGGCAGATTGGCGTACTGGCTATACACCTCAATTTGGATCGCATCGATGAAGTAATCCGCAAACGTCCCGGGCTGGGCAATACGGGCGAAACCTATCTGGTCGGCAACACGCTGCCCAATCAAAGCGGCAGCGATTTGGAACTCTACAATATTTTTGTTTCAGGCGGCCAATCTAGCGGCCAATCTAGCAGCCAATCTAGTAGCCAGTCTGGCCATTCGACCGACGCGCAGGCCGTCCGCAGCGAAGGCATTGCCCAGGCCGCCAGAGGTCGGGAAGGCAGCGGCATCTATCACAACTATCGTGGCGTGGAGGTGATAGGAGCCTATCGTTGGCTGGACAAAAACGATCTGGCGCTGCTGGCCGAAATGACGACGCAGGAAGCCTTTGCCCCTGCCCGCAAGCTCGCCCAAACACTGTTTGCCAGCGGCTTGGGATTGGCAGGACTGCTGGCTGTTGGCGTTTATTTTGGCACCCGGCGGATTGCCCGCCCGATTTTGGCCATTACCCAGACGGCAGCGCAGGTGGCAGCGGGCGATTTGACCTCCACGGCTCCGGTGTTGAGCGAAAACGAAATTGGCAGCTTGGCGCGGGTGTTCAACCAGATGATCGAGCAGCTCAGATTGCTCTATGCCGATTTGGAAAGTCAGGTGAAGCAACGCACTGCCGCCCTAACGCAGTCTAACGAGCAGCTCCAAAGTGAGATTGGCGAGCGGCTGCGGGCGGAGGAAACGCTCCAGCAGCAGCAGCAGTTTTTGCGTACCGTGATTGATACGGATCCCAGCTTGATTTTTGTCAAAGACTGGGAAGGTCGCTACCTGCTTGCCAACCAAGCCACAGCCGATTTTTACCAGCTCAGCGTAGAGGAGCTAGTCGGCAAATCTGACCGCGATCTGCATCCCGATATAGCCGCCGTTGAAGGCTTTGTTGAGCAGAATCAGCAGGTGATTGAAACCGGGCAAGGGCTGTTCATTGCTGAAGAGCAAGTTTCGACGCTGACCCACCAGAATCAATGGTTGCAGTGGCAGAAGCAGCCCTTGCAGCTTCCCGGCAGCAGCGTCAACAGCGTTTTAGGGATTGGAGTGAGCATCACTGAGCGCAAGCGGCTAGAAGAAGAGCTACGCACCTCGCAGCAGTTTTTAGACAGCATTATCAGCAGTATTCCGCTGGCAATTGTCGTTAAAGATGTCAAAAACGATTTCCGCTATGTTCTCATTAACCAGAATTCTGAAAAAGTATTGGGGTTTCCAGTGGCTGAAGCGATTGGCCGCAACGACTACGAGCTAATTTCAAACGCCCGCGCTGACTATCACCGTCAGGAGGATCTGGCAACGCTACAAGCCGGCAAGCTGCTAGAATTTCCTGAGCATTGGACGAGCGATGCACCCGATCGGATTATGATTCGCGGCTGGAAGATGCCGCTATTTGACGCTGAAGGCAACGCTACGCATATTGTGATGATTGCCGAAGATATCACTGAGCGACAGCATCGCGAGCAGGCACTGCGGCTCATTGTCGAAGGCACAGCTGCCCAAACTGGCGACGAATTCTTTCACGCCTGCGTTCGCTATCTGGCCAAAGTGCTGCGGGTACGCTATGCCTGCCTCACAGAAGCTGTAGATGCCGCCAGGACGCGAGTCCGCACCATTGCCTTCTGGCAGGGCAAAGCTGATGCCGAAGATTTTTCTGAGAATTTTGCTGAAGATTTTTCTGAAAACTCTGAATACAGCGTCGAGGCGAGTCCCTGCGGCTCAGTGCTCAAAGGCCAAGTCTGCTACTTTCCCCAAGGGCTATCTGCCGCCTTTCCTAGCGCTTTGAGTGAGCTAGGCGTGGTCGCTGAGAGCTATTTGGGCGTACCGCTGATCAATTCAGCGGGTCAAATTTTGGGGCATCTGGCCGTCCTAGACGAGCAGCCCATGGAGCATGATCCGGGTCGGGAACTCATTCTAAAAATCTTTGCGGCCCGCGCCGGAGCAGAGCTAGAGCGTCAGCAGGCAGAAGCTTCCCTGCGGCTAGCCAAGGAGGCGGCTGAAGCGGCCAACCGAGCCAAGAGTGCCTTCTTAGCCAACATGAGTCATGAGCTACGCACTCCGCTCAACGCTATCTTGGGCTTTGCCCACCTGATGGAGCGCGATCCGGCCTTAACTCCCAAACAGCGAGAGTCGCTATCCACGATCAACCACAGCGGCGAACATTTGCTGAACTTGATCAATGACGTTTTGGAAATGTCCAAGATTGAAGCCGGACGAATTTTGCTGAATCAGGCTCCTTGCGATCTCTATCAGCTTTTGCAAACGCTCAAAGCCCTGTTTCAGCCTCGCACTCAGGCCAAGCAGCTCTCGCTGCAATTTGACATTCCCACCGATTTGCCAGAGTCGATTATCACCGATGAAGGCAAACTGCGTCAGGTTTTAATCAATCTGTTGGGCAATGCCGTCAAGTTTACTGAGGCAGGGGGAGTCAGCCTACGAGTATGGCAGGAATACCAGATGGATATGATTCATTTACAGTTTGAGATCACTGATACAGGCTGCGGAATTGCCGCAGAGGAACTAGGGCAGATCTTTCAACCCTTTATGCAGACCCTAGCCGGAGCACAGTTCAGCGAAGGCACGGGGCTAGGGCTAGCGATCAGTCGGCAGTTTGTGCGGCTGATGGGCGGCGAGATCCGGGTGGAGAGCGTTTTCGCCCAAGGCTCTACGTTCAGGTTTCATCTACCCGTACAGGTTGCTGAGCCTGTGCTGCCGCCGCTGACGACTCAGCGAGTCCTGCATCTCGCGCCAGATCAGCCCAGCTATCGAATTCTGGTGGTGGATGATCGTCTAGAGAATCGCGACCTGCTAGTGCAGTTGCTCAACGTTGCCGGGTTTGAGACGCGCACGGCTGCGACTGGACTGGAGGCCATTGCCAAATGGCAAACCTGGCAGCCTCACCTGATCTGGATGGATATGCGGATGCCGGGAATCGATGGCTACGAGGCCACGCGCCAAATTCGCGCTGCCGCAGGCTCAGAGACGACTAAAATTATTGCCCTGACCGCCAGCGCCTTTGAAGAGCAGCAGGAGACAATACTCGCCGCAGGCTGTGACGATCTCGTCCGCAAGCCGTTTCAAGAGGCAATCATCTTTGACAAAATGGCTGAACATCTGGGTCTGCGCTATCTCTACGAAGAGCAGCTCATTTCTGGTGCGCCAGTCACTCTCACGACTGACATGTTAGCTATGATGCCAGCCGATTGGATTGCCCAACTGCACCAAGCTGCCCTCTACACCGACGAGCCAGAAATCATCAGTTTGATTGAGAAAATTCCTGATTCGCATACAGCGATGAAAAACACGCTCATCAACTGGGTCAACAACTTCCGCTGTGACAAAATTTTAGATTTAACTAAACGCTAATCTCAGATCGTTATGAGCAGTATCGCAAACTTAACCAAAGCAAATATCTTACTCGTAGATGATACGCCCAATAACCTGCGACTGCTCTCGGCCATGCTCAGCGATCAGGGCTACGAAGTCCGCCGAGTCGTCAACGGGCAGATGGCGCTAAAAACCGCTCAGGCCAATCCACCAGATTTAATTCTGCTGGACATTAAAATGCCAGATATGAACGGCTACGAAGTCTGCCAGCATCTGAAGGCGATTGAGCAGACCCAGGCCATTCCCGTTATTTTCATTAGCGCCCTCGATGAAGTCCTCGATAAAGTCAAAGCCTTTGCGGTTGGAGCCGCCGACTATATTACCAAGCCCTTTAGCGAAGAAGAGGTGCTGGCAAGAGTGGAAAACATCCTGACGATTCGCCAGCTGCAGCAGCAGTTGCAGCAGGTTAGCCGGAAGTGCCAGCAGCTAGAGGCGGATTTAACCAGCCGTGAAGAAAACTACCAGGCGCTCTTCCACAACCAGCTAGTTGGCATCTTTCAAATGCAGCCTGATGGCTTGCTGCTTGCTGTAAATCAGCACTTGATGCAGCTATTAGGTCATCAAACGGATACGGAGCTTATTCAAAAAAGATACTTCTCCGAATACTGCTCTGAGTTTGATGCCAAACAACTTTTCGCCGAGCTTCAGGTAAGCTGTCCCATCCGTGACTATAGCCTAGAGCTTTACCGACAGGATCGTTCAACTTTCTGGGGATCGGTTTCAATTCAGCTCAGCCTAAAAATAAATTGCTATGAAGGCATACTTTTAGAAAAAACAGGTACTCACCCATGCGACTGACAACACCAAGACTCACTCTAGCGCCAGTTGTAGAGAGTGAAGTCAATACGCTCCATCACATCTTTATCGATTCGCATGTCAGAAGATATCTCTGCGACGACCAGATTTTCTCTCTAGAGCAGGTTGCAGAAATGCTTGACCAAAGTAGCAGATCCTTTGTAACAGAAAAATTCGGACTTTGGTTGATTAGGCCAAAAAGTGAGAGCGAAGCTATTGGATTTGTGGGGCTGTGGTATTTCTTTGAGGAGACTCAGCCCCAGCTCATCTATGCCTTGCTGCCCAAAGCACTCAAGCAAGGCTATGCCACCGAAGCCGCAGCCGAAATTCTCAAGTATTGTTTTGATGAACTCGGCTATGAGTATCTTGTAGCAAGCTGTGACCAGCCAAACCTTGAGTCGCAGAAAGTAGCAGAAAGACTCGGCATGAGGAAAACAGGAGAAAAAATTGTGGACGGAAATTCTATTGTGTTTTTCAAAATCGACCAATGATGACCTGCCCCGAAACAGGACAGGTCGTGGTGGAGTCACCAGCCGCTCGCTTAAACCGGAGCCGGAGCAGAGCGAGTGATCTTTGTAAAGGTCAGCGCCTGAGCCGATCGAGGCGGTGTATGCACCACAATCATTGAGCTATCTGAATTACGGTAAGCCACCCAAACCACCGCCGGTCGCCAGCGTCAAGTTCAGAGTTGCCTGGGACTACTGAGTCTCAGCCACAAGCAAGCCGTCAAACTGGGACTCAAACCTAGAGTCCG
>JAESFP010000074.1_pt1 | contig 34859 bp, 37 predicted proteins | sample 9266181 | NCBI WGS metagenome assembly JAESFP01 (sample SAMN14502547, study PRJNA617102) | algae metagenome | isolation source: Pegethrix bostrychoides GSE-TBD4-15B and co-occurring heterotrophs from... | place: USA: Grand Staircase-escalante National Monument, Utah | collected 2006-08-15 | reverse complement strand
GCGCGATGGGCTTCATCATCAGCGTTCTGGGCGTGCTGATCTTCGCGGGCCTGATCGCCTACGACACCCAGCGCCTGAAGATGAGCTACTACCAGATGGGCGGCGACCAGGCGGCGATGGGCGTGGCGACCAGCTACGGCGCGCTGAGCCTGTACCTGAACTTCATCAACCTCTTCCAATTCCTGCTCAGCATCTTCGGCGCTCGCCGCTAGATCCAGAGACCAGGTCCAAGACCTACGAACCCCGGCGGGAAACCGCCGGGGTTTTTGTTTGAACGCGGCGGAGACCTCTGCTCCTCACTCCGGGAGAAATTGGGCGAGGCGTTTAGGCGTCGACACTCCAGCCGAGGTTACGGAGCCGCTACGCCCCCCATCACCTAGCCTCTCCCGAGGGAGAGGAATGGGCAGGCGCCTAGTCGATCACCTTGAAGCGGCCCTTGTCGAAGAACCGCAGCACCTGCTCCAGTTCGTGGCCACGCTTCAGGATCATGCCGCCCTGACCGGTGATGGACCACGCGCCTTGCCGGCGCGCCAAGGCCGGGTGCTTTTCGATGCGATAGAGCGGCTCTTCGGCCGCCCTGCGAAACACCGAGAAAATGCAGGCTTCCGTGGTCGAGGCGATGCCGTAGTCACGCCATTCGCCGGCGGCGACCATGCGGCCATAGAGGGTCAGGATGCGGCTGAACTCCCGGCGCTCGAAGAAGACCGGAGCCGCTTTTGGGGGCTGATATTGCGGATCGAGCGCCATCGAATGAGAGCCTAGACCCAATCGGCGTGATCGGACAATCCACAGCCAGACGAGTTTCGCACGTTGCGCGAAGGACACGGCGGCCACGCTTTCTAAATCAACGGTAACCTTCCGCCTTGGAAAGACCTTATTTCGGTCCTGCGCCCGCCTGATCCGCCTTCGATATTCTCATTGTCGGTTGGTCGGAACCTGCTGGTCCCGGATCCTGAACAGCCCCCCCAGCCCCCCTGGATCGCGGGATTTGGCCAGCCGACGCTTCTTTGTAGAGCACCCCAATGCAAGCCCGCGCGGTCCCTCCCCCCTCCTGCGCGGGCTTCGCTGTGTCTGGACGCAACCGCACCACCCAGGCTTGCGCGACGCTCCCTAACAGTGAAGGCTGCAGGCCGGCATAGGGGGGATGCATGTCACATCGAAGCTGCGGGCGGGCGCGACTGGCGCAGCGGTTGGCCATCACCTGCATGCTGGCCTTGACCCTATCCGGCGCCCCCGCCGCCCAGGCCGCACCCCAAACCAAGGAAGCGGCCAGCGCCGAGATCCAACAGGTGGCCGCCTATGCGGTCATGGCCAAACACTTCCCCGCCGAATACGCAAAAGTGCTCGATGTCGTGGTCACCGGCCTGAACTCGGGGCGACGGTTCAACGATATCGTCCTCGAGATAAATCCCATCGTCGTCGAGCTGGTTCTCCGTCAGGCCCCGATGGCCAACGTTGAGAACACCTTGGCGTCGATACGGCTCACCCGCGCTCAGGCTAAGGCGATGGAGGCGATCGACCCAAAGCTGTGTCTGGTGCTCCTCGGCTCGGCCACGAGCGACAGAGCGATCGGCTTGGACATGCCGCCGGAGTTGCTTGAACAGGAACTGGCCCTGACGGCGAACCTGCTTCGCCAGACCGCGCTCGCGCCGGAACCGGTCGTGACCGCGCCGCTGCCTGACGGCGTGCTAGAGGATATCGCGGTCACGGCCTACGACGCATTGCCCGGGGACCAGCTGCGAGTGGCCATGCGCGAGATCGAAGGCGATCCGACCAAGGCGTCCACCGCCCTGCAGCAAACCGCCTTTTGCGAGTTCTCGGTGGCGATGTTCGACGTGCTCCTGAAGATGCCGCCGGTCGAAGCCGTACGCACCTTCAAGGCGATGACCGTCAGCGAGCCGGAAAGCTAGTTCTTCCGGGCGGCCCCGAGGATGCGGCCGCCGTCCTTGGCCTGAACCAGGACCGCGGTCGCCAGGCCGTCTTCGCCGCCATCAGGCAGGCGATAGGCCGTGGGGCGGCCACGCCAGGCGCCTAGGCGCTTGATCTCGCGAACCACATTGTGGTGGGCGACTGTCTGGCCGCGATTGTCGCCCTTCTTGACCACGACGTCCTGTTCGCGCGGCTCGTAGCGGACCAGCCAGACCTCGGCTCCCCCGCGCGGAACCCGCCCAGAGCCGACATCGACGCGGCGCGGGCCGATGAAGGCCATGTCCGGCGAGGCATAGTCCGACCGCGCCGCCTGCGCGACCAGCCGATCGACCTTTTCCGATTGCAGGCCGCCGGCCTGGGCGTGACCGTCGATCACCATTTGCGGCGTATAGGGCTCGCGCAGCTCCAGGCGCGCCACATAGGCCTTTTGGCGATCAGTGAACTCCGGCTTGGCGAAGGTGTCCGACCAGCCCAGGTAGTCCCAATAATCAACGGGGAAAGTAAGCGCGAGAACGCCCTGCCGCTCGGCCAGCTTGCCGAGATAGGCGTTGGCCTCCCCACAGGAGGCGCAGCCCTGCGCCGTGAACAACTCGACCACCACCGGCGACTTCGCAGTCGCCGAAAGCGGCAGGGCGCACAGGAGGAGGCTGAAAAGCGCGGCCTTACGCATCGTGGCGCAATAAAGCGGACTTCCCTGCGGTTTGGGCTTCAACAAGGTGTGACCAGCGTAAGGGCCAAGGGTGAGAAACGAAGGAGGGGGCCCGCGCGGCGGGCCCCCTCCACCATTCAGTCTTACCCCTCCCGTCTCCGGGAGGGGCTCAGTCTTAGGCCGCCGAGCGCGCGAGGTTGCGCAGGACGTAGTTCAGGACGCCGCCGTTCTTGAAGTACTCAAGCTCGGTGGGCGTATCGATGCGGCAACGGACCGGGAAGCGGGCGATACGGCCGTCCGACGGGCGGTACATCTCCACCGTCAGCTGCTTGCGGGGCGAAAGCTCCGTCAGGCCGCGGATGGTGACGATCTCTTCGCCGGTCAGGCCCAGCTTCTGCCAGCCTTCCTGGGTGAACTGCAGCGGCAGCACGCCCATGCCGACCAGGTTCGAGCGGTGGATACGCTCGAAGCTCTCGGCGATCACCGCGCGAACGCCCAGGAGCTTGGTGCCCTTGGCCGCCCAGTCGCGCGACGAACCGGTGCCGTATTCCTTGCCCGCGAACACCACCGCCGGACGACCTTCCGACTGGTAGCGCATCGCCGCGTCGTAGATCGACATGACGTCGCCCGACGGGAAGTGCTTGGTCACGCCGCCTTCGATTTCCGGGGTGATCTTGTTGCGGATCCGGATGTTGGCGAAGGTGCCGCGCATCATGACTTCGTGGTTGCCGCGACGCGCGCCGTAGGAGTTGTACTCCGTGGCGGGCACTTGGCGTTCACGCAGGTAGACGCCGGCGGGCGAGGTCGCCTTGATGTTGCCGGCCGGGCTGATGTGGTCGGTGGTGATCGAGTCGCCGAACACGCCAAGCACGCGGGCCTCGACGATGTCGACGACCGGGGTCGGCTCCATCTTCAGGTCCTGGAAGTAGGGCGGGTTCTGGACGTAGGTCGAGCCCATGTCCCAGGTGTAGGTCTGGCCGCCGGCGACCTTGATGCCCTGCCAGTTCTTGTCGCCCTTGAAGACGTCGGCGTAGCGGGTCGCGAACATCTTCTGGGTGACGTGCTTGCGTTGCAGCACGGCGATTTCTTCCGAGGTCGGCCAGATGTCCTTGAGGAACACCGGGTTGCCGTCCTTGCCTTCGCCGAGCGACTCGGTGGCCAGGTCGATGTTCATCGAACCGGCCAGGGCGTAGGCGACCACCAGCGGCGGCGAGGCCAGGTAGTTGGCGCGCACGTCCTGGTTCACGCGGCCTTCGAAGTTCCGGTTACCCGAGAGCACCGAGCAGGCCACCAGGTCGCCCTGGTTGACGGCGTCGGAGATCGCTTCCGGCAGCGGGCCGGAATTGCCGATGCAGGTGGTGCAGCCGTAGCCGACCAGGTTGAAGCCGAGCGCGTCCAGCGACTTCGTCAGGCCGGCGGCCTTCAGGTAGTCGGTGACGACTTGGCTGCCGGGAGCCAGCGAGGTCTTCACCCAGGGCTTCACCTTCAGGCCCTTTTCGACGGCCTTCTTGGCGACCAGACCCGCGGCGATCAGCACCGAGGGGTTGGAGGTGTTGGTGCAGGAGGTGATCGCGGCGATCACCACGTCGCCGTGGCCGACGTCGAACTTTTCACCGGCGACCGGGACGCGGGCTTCGCCTTCCGGCTTGCCGAAGTCCTTGGCCAGGGCCGACTTGAACTCGGCGGCGGCGTCGGAGAGCAGCACGCGGTCTTGCGGACGCTTCGGACCGGCCAGCGAGGGCAGGACGGAGCCGAGGTCGAGTTCGAGGCTATCGGTGAAGACCGGGTCCGGATCGCCGGCCTCGACCCACATGCCCTGGGCCTTGGCGTAGGCTTCGACCAGATCGGCGCGGTGGGCCTCACGGCCGGTGGCGCGCAGATAGTCGATGGTGGCCTTGGTCACCGGGAAGAAGCCGCAGGTGGCGCCGTATTCCGGAGCCATGTTGGCGATGGTCGCCTGGTCTTCCAGGGTCAGGCCCGCAAGGCCGGGGCCGAAGAACTCGACGAACTTGCCGACGACGCCCTTCTTGCGGAGCATCTGGGTGACGGTCAGCACCAGGTCGGTGGCGGTCGCGCCGTCCGGCAGCGAGCCGGACAGGCGGAAGCCGATGACTTCCGGGATCAGCATCGGGATCGGCTGGCCGAGCATGGCCGCTTCAGCTTCGATGCCGCCGACGCCCCAACCCAGAACGGCCAGGCCGTTGATCATGGTGGTGTGGCTGTCGGTGCCGACGACGGTGTCGGGATAGGCGACCGTCTCGCCGGCTTCCTCGTTCAGCCAGACGGTCTGGGCGAGGTATTCCAGGTTCACCTGGTGGCAGATGCCGGTGCCGGGCGGCACGACGCGGAAGTTGTTGAAGGCCGAGGAGCCCCAGCGCAGGAAGCGGTAACGCTCGATGTTGCGCTCGTACTCGCGCTCGACGTTCTCGCCGAAGGCCTTGGAGGTGCCGAAGTGGTCGACCATGACCGAGTGGTCGATGACCAGGTCGACGGGGTTCAGCGGATTGATCTTTTCCGGATCGGCGCCGAGGCTGGTCATGGCGTCGCGCATGGCGGCCAGGTCGACGACGGCGGGAACGCCGGTGAAGTCCTGCATCAGCACGCGGGCCGGACGGAAGCTGATCTCGTGCTCGACCGAGCCCTTGTTGTCGAGCCAGGCGGCCAGCGCCTTCAGGTCGTCGGGGCCGACGGTGGAGCCGTCTTCGTTACGCAACAGGTTCTCGAGAAGCACTTTCATCGAGACGGGCAGACGCGCCACGTTCGAAAGACCGGCTTCCTCCGCAGCGCGAAGGCTGTAGTAGACGTAGGTCTTATCGCCCACCGTAAGTTCGCGGCGGGTCTTCAGGCTGTCGTTAGACGCCATATCAGGGATCCTTCCTCTGTTCGCGGCCGCTCTTGAACCACTTCGGGGATCGCGCGCTTTTCGAGGCGGACACACAGCGTTCGCCCCTGCGCCGCGTACGCCCCCCAAGGTGGCGACGGCCGCGCGCGTCATAACCCCTAGTTTCCTAACCGTCCATGCAGTGCGAGAGCACTGCGCGTGATCGCGACGCTCAACATTGATGGCTTGGCCCTCCGGCGGGGCGGGCGACTGCTGTTCTCGGGCCTGAACCTGCAGCTCCGGGCGGGCGAGGCCGCGGCCCTTGTCGGTCGCAACGGGGCAGGGAAAACCACGCTGCTGCGGGCGATTGCGGGCTTGGTGGAAGCCGAAACCGGGACCATCGGGTTTGGCGAGATCGAGGCCAGCGAGGCCCGCGCCAGCCACATCCACATGGCCGGACACCAGGACGGCCAGAAGCCGGCGCGCACAGCCTGGGAAGAGCTGGCGTTCTGGACCCGCTGGACCGGCGGCGACGAGCAGGCCGCGCGGGAGGCCGCCGCCGCCCTCGACCTCACACGCTTGCTGGACCTGGAGGTTCGCCGCCTTTCGGCAGGCCAGCGCCGGCGGCTGTCCCTGGCTCGGCTGCTGGCCTCGCCCCGCTCGCTCTGGCTGTTGGACGAACCCCTGAGCCCGCTGGACGCCGGCTGGCGCGTGCGGTTCGGCGAGATGATGAACCGGCATCTGGCGGACGGCGGCATGATCGTCGCCGCCGTTCACGATCCGCTGCCGATCCCCTCCTTGCCGCTGGAGATCGCCGCCCCGGAAGACGCCTTCCTGGAGCGTGGCGAATGAGCCGCGCCATGGCCCTGCTCTCGCGCGAAGTGACCCTGGCCTGGGGGCGCGGCGGGGGACCGCTGGTGTCGGTCGCCTTCTATGCGGGCGTCGCCACCCTGTTGCCGCTGGCGACGGGGCCCGAACCCGCCCGGCTGGCGGCCATCGCCCCTGGCGCGGCCTGGGTGGCGCTGGCGCTGTCGGCCCTGCTCTCGCTCGACCGGTTGTTCGAGCGCGACTACGAGGACGGCGCGCTCGACCTAATCACCCTGTCGCCCGTTCCATTGGAATTGGTGTGCGCGATCAAATGCCTGGGCCAATGGGTCGCCACCGCCGCGCCGCTGGCGCTGGCCGCGCCCCTGGCCGCCATCGCGCTCGGCGCCCAGCCTTCGCTCGCGCCGCTGATCTTTGTCTGCGCCCTGATGGGCGGGCTCGCCTTCGCCTTCGTCGGCGGCATTGGCGCGGCGCTGAGCCTGGGCGCCCGGCGCGGTGGCCTGCTGACGGCGGTGATCGTGATGCCCCTGTTCGTGCCGCCGGTGATCTTCGGCGGCGGAGCGCTGGACGCCTTCTCCAACGGCCTGCCCTGGAAGGCCGGCTTCGCGCTGCTGGCGGCCTATGCCAGCGCCGCCGTGGCGCTCGGCCCGATCGCCATGGCCGCGGCCTGCCGCAACGCCCTGAGCTAGCTCGCCGTGGCCTCCTCTCCCCGCTGGGGAGAGGTCGGGTGAGGGGTCTTTCGGCCTCGACGCCTCAATGATCGCCCGCCAGCAGAGCGCCGCTGCGCAGCGCGCCCTCACCTAACCTCTCCCGAGGGAGAGGAATGGGTCGGTGCGAGTGGGAAAACTAAAACCGCACACGCCGCGACGGATTCAGCTTCGCGCCCCCGTTCAAGCTTTCGAGGGATGTGAATACTGGAGTTCGAAACGATGAAATTGACCCGATTGGCGCCCCTGGCGCTCGGCGGCGTCCTCCTGGCCGGCGGTTTCGCCGGCGCCAGCCAGGCCCAGCAACCGCCGGCGCCGCCCCAAGGCGCGCAAGCCGGTCAGCCCGGCGGCCCGCGCGAAGGCCGCCGCATGGACCCGGAAGCCATGGCCGCCAAGCATGCCGAGCGCCTGCGCGCCGTGCTGCAACTGCGCCCGGAGCAAGAGCCGGCGCTGAAGGCGTTCCTCGACGCCAGAAAGCCTCCGGCCGGCGCAGCGGAACGCGGCCGCGGCGGGCGCGAACAGTTCGCCGCCATGACCACGCCCCAACGCCTCGACGCTCAACGGGCGCGGCTCGTGGAACGCACCGCCCGGTTCGACCAACAGGCGGCGGCGACGAAGAAGTTCTACGCCCAGCTTTCGCCCAGCCAGCAAAAGGCTTTCGACGCCATGGGCCCGCGCGGCGGCATGAAGGGCGGCGACCATCGTGGCGGTCGCGGCCACGGTCCGATGGGCGGCGGCCGGGGCTGATCGTGATATGGACGGGCGATGCTGTTCAAGGCGCCCGTCCTGACGGCCATCGCGGAGGGCCAGGTCACCCTGGCCTTCCGCAGGTGGCGCAAACCCACGGTCCGAGCCGGCGGAACCCTGACCACGCCGGTCGGCGTGTTGGCCATCGACGCGGTCGAGATCGTTCCGTTGGCGGCGATCGACGAGGACCAGGCGCGCCGCGCCGGCTACGCCTCCCTCCCAGCCTTATTGGCCGACCTCACCGGCGATGCGCCGGCCCACAGGATCGCCTTCCGGCTGATCGGCGAAGACCCGCGCAGAGCCTTGCGAGCAGACACCTCGCAAGGGGCCCTCGAAGCCGTTGAGGTTCGCCTGGCCAAGCTTGACGCCAAGGCCGCCTGGACCAGCGCCACCCTCGACCTGATCGCCGCGAACCCCGGCGTTCGCGCGCCCAACCTGGCCACGCGGCTCGACCGGGAGACGCTGTCCTTCAAGGCCGATGTCCGCAAATTGAAGGCGCTGGGGCTGACCGAGAGCCTGGAGGTCGGCTATCGGCTGTCGCCGCGCGGCGAGGCTCTTCTTGCAGCGCGGCGCTCCGGAGGCTAATCCGCACCCATGATCCCGGCGCCGGCCTTCCTGTCGAATCCTGAGCGGTTCATGGCCTTTTCGCGTTGGGCCGCGCCGATGTTCGGCGCCATCGCGCTGGTCCTCGCCATGGCCGGCCTCTGGCTCGGTTTCACCGCCCCGGAGGACTACCAGCAGGGCGACACTGTCCGGATCATGTTTATCCATGTGCCGGCGGCCTGGATGAGCATGTTCGTCTATGTCTGCCTCGCCGGCGCCAGCTTCCTGTCGCTGGTCTTCCGCCACGCCCTGGCCGACGCCGCCGCCAAGGCCGCCGCGCCGCTCGGCGCCGCCTTCACCTTCCTGGCCCTGGCCACCGGCTCCCTCTGGGGACGCCCGATGTGGGGCGCCTGGTGGGTGTGGGACGCGCGCATGACCTCGGTGCTGGTGCTGTTCCTGTTCTACCTGGCCTATATGGCGCTGCGCGCCTCGCTCGACGACGAGGTGAAGGCCGCGCGCGCCGCGGCGATCCTGGCCCTGGTCGGGGCGGTGAACCTGCCGGTGGTCAAGTTCTCGGTCGACTGGTGGAACACCCTGCACCAGGGCGCCTCGGTGTTCCGCAAGGACGGCCCGGCGATGACCTCCGAATTCCTGTGGCCGCTGCTGCTGATGGGCCTGGCCTACATGGCCGCCTTTGGCTCGCTGTGGCTGGTGGGCATCCGCGCCCAGGTCTGGCGCCGCCGCGCCGAAGCCGCCGCCCTGCGCGCGGCCAGGGGTTAGACACATGCTCGATCTCGACGCCGGCGCCTACGCCGCCTTCGTCTGGCCTGCCTATGGCCTTACCGCCCTGATCTTCATCGCGATGATCTGGTTCTCCCTGGCCCAGTCCCGCCATTGGCGTCGACGCGCCGAGAAAGACGACAAATGAACCGCTGGCTCGCAATCGCACCCTTGGCCGCTCTCGTGGCCCTGGGCCTGCTGTTCGGCCTGTTCTCCCTGAAGCGCGACCCGCAGGTGAAGCCCGACGCCCTGGTCGGCAAGCAGCTTCCCGACCTTGTGCTGCCCACGCTCGACACCGGCCGCCCGATCCGCCTGCTGGACGCCGCCGCACCGGCCCCGGTGCTGGTCAACATCTTCGCCTCCTGGTGCGCCCCCTGCGAGATCGAGCATCCGGTGCTGGTCGACCTGAAGAAGCAAGGCGTTCGGGTGGTTGGCGTCGCCTACAAGGACGCTCCCGAAAACACCAAGGCCTTCCTGGGCCGCCTGGGCGATCCCTATGCGGAGCGCCTGATCGACCGCGATGGACGGGCGGGGATCGAACTGGGCGTCACCGGGGTGCCGGAGACCTATCTGGTCGGCGCGGACGGCAAGGTGCTGGCCAAGCACACAGGTCCGCTCACCGCGCAAAGCGCCCGCGATCTGCTGGCCAAGGCCCCGCGTTAACCAAGCGCGAATTAACCACATTTCGCATAGTTAACGGGCCCGCAAACCCCGCCCTGGCAACGAATCTCGAAATTAACCATTCGGCCGTTAACCAAAATTTGAGACGGCGCGCATCAGGTTCGGCGGAAATCTTGTTAACCATAAAGCGCGCCTGTGAGCACGATCCGTCCGCCGATCTTTCCGACGACCCAACAACCGGTCCAGGCGCAGCCTTCGGCTCGCGGCGCGGCGCAACGCGCCTTCTTCGCGGCGGCCACCGGCGCGCCCGCAGTCGCCGCGCAGCCGCGCGCAGCGGCGCAATCTCAAGCCCAGCCCCAGGCGACCGCAAAGCCGGTGCATCGCATGCCGACGTCGCTGCCCGCCGAGCCGCCGGAAAAGATCCTGCGGCCGGGTTCGATCCTGGATATTCGGGTTTAGGCGGGCCACTCGGGCCGGCCGTGGCCGGCTTAGCCCCGAGGATGACGAGCTTGGAGAGGGCGGCGCGCCCTTAGGCGGCTTTCTTCAGTTTCTTCTTTTTCGGCTTGTCGGCCTTGGCCAGCTTTGGCGCCTTCTTGGGCTTATCGGCCTTGGGCTTCTTCTCCGGCTTGGCGACCACGAGAACCGGCGCGCCGGTCTGGTCGCCCGCCTGGATCAAGTCACGCAGGGTGCTGACCAACGCTTCGCGCTTGGTCGCCGAGAGCAGCCGCATCAGCCGAGCATCGGCGGCCGCCATCTTGGGCCGAGCCTCCTCCAGCGTCTCGCGTCCGGCCTGGGTCAAGCTGACCGCATTGGCCCGTGCGTCGGCCGCCGATCGTTGGCGCTCAAGCAAGCCCTTGGTGATCATCCGCGCGGCCATGTCGGCCAAGGTGGAGCGGTCGATGCCCGTGATCTTCACCAGATCGGTCTGGGTCAGGCCTTCATAGGCCTCCACGGCGCTCAGCACCGCGAACTGGCGCTGGGTGATGCCGCTGGCGCCGAGTTCCTCGGCATAGATGTCCAGGGCGAGTTGGAGCGCCCGATGCAACAGATGGCTGGGCGATTTATCGAGGGCTGGAAGCCCCTTACGCGACTTGTCCTGCGACTTGGTCTTGGCCATCGGCTGAAGCCCCGCTTGTCGACTTGTCCGGAACCTACCGGCCCATGGTGTCGGTTTGACGACAGATGGTCAGTGGGCGGCGCAAGCGCTAGGGGGCCGGGACAACTACTCGACGTGCGGCGGCGGAGGCTCGTCGGTCTTGGCGTACTTCATCATCAGCGGCACTTGGGCGAAGGAGAACACCACCGACAGAATCAGCAGCCCCGGGAACCGGAACAGCACCCAGGTGGATTCCGACTGGGTGCGCCAGACGATCTCGTTCAGCACCGCCAGGGCCAGGAAGAACAGGCCGTAGTTGAGGGTGAGCTTGCGCCAGCCCTCGTCGGGCATCTGCATGGCCTCGCCCATCAGCAGCTTCAGCGGGTTCTTCCGCATCGCCAAGCCGCCGAGCAGGATGACGCCAAAGGCGGTGTTCATCACCGTCGGCTTGATCTTGAGCAGGCGCGGGTCATGGAAGATCAGCGTCAGCCCCCCGAAGAACAGGGCCGCGACGCCGCCAATCAGCGGGAACGGCGCGATCCGGCGCTCGACGATGAAGCCGATCGCCAGTCCGACCGCCGAACCGGCCACCAGCGCCCAGGTCGCCTGGACCAGCGCCTGTTGCTGCGGCATGCCGGCCGACTTCAGATAGAAGAAGGCGACGAGGAAGGCCGCGAGGCCGCCGAAATCGACGACGGCCCGCACCCATTTCCGTGCGGTGGGCGATAGCGTCATGTGTCTTCCAGGCCGACGAGGGAACGGGCGAAGGCGCGCGCCTTGAAGGGTTGAAGGTCCTCGATCCCTTCACCCACGCCGATCAGTTTTATGGGGCTGTCCGAGGCTTGGGCGACAGGCACCAGCACACCGCCGCGCGCCGTGCCGTCCAGCTTGGTCATGACGATGCCGGTCACGCCGATCTGGTTGCCGAAGATGTTCTCCTGGGCCAGCGCATTGCGGCCCACCGTGGCGTCCAGCACCAGCAGGGTCTCGTGCGGCGCGTCGGCGTCGATCTTCTTGACCACGCGGATCACCTTCAGGAGCTCGTCCATCAGGCCCTGCTTGTTCTGCAGGCGGCCGGCGGTGTCGATCAGCACCACGTCGTAGTTTTCAAGTTTGGCGCGCTCGATGGCGTCGAAGGCCAGGCCCGCGGCGTCCGATCCGGTCGGCCGCGACATGAAGTCGGCGCGGGAACGCTCGGCCCAGACCTTGAGCTGCTCGACGGCGGCGGCGCGGAAGGTGTCGCCCGCGACGATCAGCACCTTGGCGCCGCGATTGGTGAGATCGGCGGCGATCTTGCCCAGGGTCGTGGTCTTGCCCGACCCATTCACCCCGATGAACAGCACGACATAGGGCTTGGGTCCCGACAGCGGGTCAAAGTCGCCCTCGCGGCTCTCAAGCTCGACGCCGATGGCCTCAGCCAGGGCTTCCTTGATCTCGTTCTCGTCGACGCTCTTGCCAAACTTCTCGTCGGAGAAGCGCTGGGTGATGCGGGCGGCCGAATGCGGGCCGAGATCGGCCTCGATCAGCATCTCTTCCAGCTCGTCGAGCTTGGCTTGGTCCAGCGGTTGCTTGGTAAAGGTGGAGACCACCTGTTCCGTCATCTGCTTCGACGAACGCGAAAGGCCGTCGGTCAGGCGCTGAAACCAGCCCTTTTTTGGTTCGGTCATGAGCCGCTTCTAGCTCGTCAATCGGTTGCGCGATAGAGGATCGAAGCATGGACGCTCTCGCCTCGGTCTTCATTTGGCTGGACTACGCCGCGGTCGCCGTCTTCGCCGCCACCGGGGCGATGGCGGCCGCCCAGCGCAAGCATGACATCGTCACCTTCGGCTTCTTCGCCGCCGTGACCGGGGTCGGCGGCGGGACCATGCGCGACCTGCTGCTGGGCGCCCCGGTGTTCTGGGTCGGCCGGCCCGACTATCTGATCGCCTGCGCGCTGGCGGCGCTCGCGGTCTGGGTGTTCGGAACCGGCCAGGCGCGCCTGAAAGTGCTGCTGTGGCTCGATGCGCTGGGGATGGCCGCCTATAGCGTGGTTGGGGCGGCCAAGGCCGCCTCGCTCGGCGCGCCGCCGATCTCGGTGATCGTCATGGGCGTTCTCACCGCCTGCTTCGGCGGCATCATCCGCGACGTCCTGGCCGAGGAACCCTCGGTGCTCTTGCGCCGAGAGCTCTATGTCAGTTGCGCCCTGATCGGGGCGTCGGTGTTCGTGGGCCTGGAGTTCGTCGGCCTCGCCGACTTCTGGGCCGGCATGGGCGGCTTCAGCGCCGCCTTCCTGATGCGGGGCGCGGCGATCTATCGCGGTTGGATGCTGCCGTCATTCCCGGGACGCGGCGGCGACAAGACCCGCTGATCGGTACTCCGCAGCTTCCAGCACGGCGACTTCCGCCGCTGCTTTGTGACCATCGTGGCCGGTGATACGCAGGGGAACGATCGAACCGATGGCCGCCTCACCGGTGAAGGCAATCTCGGTGAAGTCCTCGGCCCGCGCAACGCCTGAGCGTTCCACCAAACCGGTGACGGCGCGGCCGACCTGACGGTCCAGGTGGCGCAGCAGGGCCGCCTCGCCGGCGGCGCGCAGCCTGGCGGCGCGCTCCTTGATCATCGGACGCTGAAGTTGAGGCATCCGCGCGGCGGGCGTGCCGGGACGCGGGCTGAACGGGAAGACGTGTAGGAAGGAGAGCTGCCCCTCCTCGACCAGCCGCAGGGTGTTCTCGAACATCTCCTCGGTCTCGGTCGGGAAGCCGGCGATCAGGTCGGCGCCGAAGGCGGTGTCCGGGCGGACCGCGCGAACGTCGGCGATCAGCTTCAGGGCGTCGGCGCGCGAGTGGCGGCGCTTCATCCGCTTCAGGATCATGTCGTCGCCGGCCTGCAGCGACAGATGCAGATACGGCATCAGCCGGGCGTCCTGCGCCAAGCAGCGCATCAGGTCCGGGTCGATCTCGGCCGCATCAATGGACGACAGCCGCAGGCGCGGCAGATCGGGGACCAGCTTCAAAATCCGGGCGACCAGTTGGCCAAGCGTCGGTTGGCCCGGCAGGTCGGCGCCCCAGCTGGTGATGTCGACGCCGGTCAGCACCACTTCCAGATAGCCCTGGGCCGCCAGCTTGCGGACCTGCTCGACCACCTCGCCGGCCGCCGCCGAACGCGAGTTTCCGCGGCCATAAGGGATGATGCAGAAGGTGCAGCGGTGATCGCAGCCGTTCTGGACCTCGACATAGGCCCGCGCGCGATCCTTCAGCCCGTCGATCAGGTGGCCCGCGGTCTCCCGCACGCTCATGATGTCGTTGACCCGCACCCGGCCCGCGTCAGGCAGATCGGGCGGGGTTTCGGCGTAGGCCCCGGCCTGGGACTTCTCGGCGTTGCCCAGCACCAGGTCGACTTCAACCATGGCGGCGAAGGCCGCGGGATCGATCTGGGCGGCGCAGCCGGTCACGATCAGCTTGGCGTCGGGGTTTTCCCGGCGAGCCTTGCGGATCGCCTGGCGGGCCTGACGCACAGCCTCGTTGGTGACGGCGCAGGTGTTAAAGACGATGGCGTTGGAGAGCCCGTCCTCGGCGGCGCGCGCCCGGATGACCTCGCTCTCATAGGAATTGAGCCGGCAACCGAAGGTGACGATATCCACGCCGCCGGGCGGTCGGGTCGCGGCGACGCGCGGAACGATGGCGAAGCCGCCCTCGCCGCTTTCGCCAGCAGGCATGTCGTGATCGGCGCTCACGGCAGGGTTCCGGTGAAGTCGACTTGGGCCGGCCCGGTCATGATCACGTGGCCGTCGGCCTCGCGCCACTCGATCACCAGCTCGCCGCCATCCAGCACCAGGGTCGCCTTGCGGTCGACCAGACCGCGCCGATAGGCCGCCACCAGGGCCGCGCAGGCGCCAGTGCCGCAGGCCTTGGTCAGGCCTGCGCCGCGCTCCCAGACCTTCAGCCGGATGCGGTCGCGGCTGACGATCTGGGCGAAGCCGACATTGACGCCCTCGGGGAACAGTCGGTGATGCTCTATCATCGGGCCGACCTCGCGCACCGGCGCGGTCTCGGCGTCGGGCACGAAGAACACCACATGCGGATTGCCCATCGAGACGCAGCCAGGCGTGTGCAGGATCGGATTGTCGATAGGCCCGACCTGAAGCTCGACGCCCCGGGTGTCCATTTCTTCTTCCAGCGGGATCTGGCGCCAGTCGAGACCGGGCTCGCCCATGTCGACACTGACGATCTTGTCGCCGGCCCGGCTGGCGGTCAGCAGGCCGCCGCGGGTCTCGATCACCGCCTGGTCGGCGCCGGACGCCTCCATCAGCAGCCAGCCGACGCAGCGCGAAGCGTTGCCGCAGGCGCCGACCTCGTCGCCATCGGCGTTCCAGAACCGCACCTTGGCGTCGGCGGCCTGCGACGGTTCAATCGAAACGAGCTGGTCGCAGCCGATCCCGCCCTCGCGGTTGGCGATCGCGCGCACCTCTTCAGGCGTCGGCGCGAAGGGCGCGGATCGGGCCTCGACCACGACAAAGTCGTTGCCGAGCCCGTTCATCTTCAGAAACGGACGGCTCATGGTGCGGGGCTATATAGGGGAGAATTGACGCACGATCACCTTTGACGAGACAGATCTGGCCCGGTCGATCTATCCAGGGCTCATGAAACTGCTTTCAGCGGCGCTGGCAGGCGCCCTTCTCTCCGCCTCCAGCGCTGGCGCGCAGGTTCCGAGCGCCGCCCCCGCCCAGGCCGTAGCCGACCCCTTCATCTGGCTCGAAGACATCGACTCTCCCCGGGCCATGGCCTGGGTCGAGGCGCAGAACGCCAAGACCGCCAAGCGTCTTGAGGGCGACGCCCGCTACGATGAGTTCCTCAAGGACGGCCGGGCGATCTTCACCGCCACCGACCGGATCCCGCAGCCGAGCTTCCGCGCGGGCGGCATCGACAACTTCTGGCAGGACGCCACCCACACCCACGGGATCTGGCGCCATACGTCGCAGGCCTCGTTCCGCACGGCCGCGCCGGCCTGGGACGTCGTGCTCGACGTCGACAAGCTGGCGGCTGACGAAAAGCGCAACTGGTTCTGGAAGGGCGCGACCTGCCTGAAGCCGGCGGAGACCATCTGCCTGGTTCACCTGTCCAACGGCGGCGGCGACGCGATCGAACTGCGCGAGTTCGACACCGTCACCAAGCGCTTCGTCGAGGGCGGCTTCCGCTCGGCCGAGGGCAAACAGGGCGCGGAGTGGATCGATAAGAACAACGTCGTCGCCTGGCGCGAATGGACGCCTGGCGAGGTCACCGCGTCCGGCTACGCCTATGTGGTCAAGATCGTCGGCCGCACCAGCAAGCCGCAGGAAATCTTCCGGGGACAGAAAACCGACGTTTCGGCGCGCGCCTCGGTGCTGCGCGGCGAGGGCAAGGTCGACGGCGTCTTGGTGCAGCGCGGCGTCACCTTCTTTGAATCCGAGTTCAGCCTCTACGCCGACGGCAAGCTCACCCCCATCGCCCTGCCGCGAAAGGCCGAGTACCAAGCCTATGTCGACGGCCGCATCGTCTTCACCCTGCAGGAAGCCTGGAACGGCTTTGGCGCCGGGGCCCTGATCGCCTACGACCCGAAGGCGCTGGATACCAAGCCGGTGCTGATCTTCCAGCCCGGCCCGCGCCAGGCGATCCAGAACGTCGCCGACACCAAGAATTTGCTGGCGGTCGAACTGCTGGAGGACGTGAAGGGCGCGGTCGATGTCTACGATTTCAAGGGCGGCAAGTGGGCGGCGCGCCGTCTGGCCCTGCCCAAGGACGCGACGCTCACCATTCGCTCCACCTCCGGCCAGGACGACCAGTTGTTCGTCGCCGCCGAGAGCTTCCTGACGCCGAGCAGCCTGTGGCTCGCCGACGGCGCAACCGGCAAGGCCGCGCAGGTCAAAGCCCTGCCGCCGCGCTTCGACGCCTCGCGTGACCGGGTCGACCAGTATTGGGCGACCTCGTCCGACGGAACCAAGATTCCCTACTTCGTGGTCCGCCCAAAAGCCGCCAAGCTCGACGGCTCGATGCCGACGATCATGTACGGCTATGGCGGTTTCGAAGTCGCCAAGCCGCCGATCTACATTCCGGAAATGGGCAAGCTGTGGCTCGAGAACGGCGGCGCCTATGTGATCGCCAATATCCGCGGCGGCGGCGAGTTCGGCCCGACCTGGCACCAGTCGGTGCTGCGCGAGAAGCGCCAGCTCGCCTTCGATGATTTCGCCGCGGTCGCCCGCGACCTGGAGGCGCGCAAGATCACCTCGCCGCGCCGGCTCGGCATCTATGGCCGCTCGAACGGCGGGGTGCTCACCACCGTCTCGATGACCCAGCATCCGGAACTTTGGAACGCCGTGGTGGTCGAGAGCCCGCTGGTGGACATGCTGCGCTACCACAAGCTCTCGGCGGGGGCCTCGTGGGTGGGCGAGTACGGCGACCCGGACGTGCCGGAAGACCACGCCTTCATCGCCAAGTACGACGGCTATCTGAACCTGAAGCCGGGCCAGAACTATCCTGAGCCCTACATCACCACCAACACCCGCGACGACCGGGTCCATCCCGGCCACGCGCGCAAGTTCGCCGCCAAGCTCGAGGCGCTCGGCTACCCCTACCTCTATTACGAGAACACTTTCGGCGGCCACGCCAACGACGCCGACCCCGAGCTCAACGCCAAGCGCTGGGCCCGGCACTATGTGTATCTCAGCCAGAAGCTGATGGACTGAGGCAGCCTTCTTCTCCTCTCCCCGCTGGGGAGAGGTCGGGTGAGGGGAGCAGCCTCTAGAACGCCGCGCGGAAGGTGACCTGATAGAGCACGCCCGAGCGTTCGCTTTCGCGCTCGCTGTCGTTGATCTTCCCGGCCGCGCGATTGGCGAGGATCTCGTCGACCGAGTCGCCGTCATAGGTGCGGTAGGTCTCGCGTTTTTCCTTATCCAGCAGGTTCATCGCCGCCAGGCGGACCACATAGCGGTCGCCGAAACGCTTTTCGACGAAGGCTTCCAGGTCCGGATCGTAGTCGACCGTCACGTCTTCATCGAGGCCGGTCTCGAAGCCCATGTCGCGGTCATAGAGGCTGGCGCCGAAGCTGGCGTTCCAGGTCGGGACCGTGTGCACGAAGCCGATATTGTAGACGAAGCTCGGCTGGTTGGTGAACGGGCGGTTCTTGCCGGTGAAGGGGTCCTTCACCTCGCTGTCGAGCCAGGTGTAGTTGAAGAACAGGCCGGTATTGGGCAGTCCGACCACGTCCAGCGGGGTGGAGAAGTCGAGTTCGACGCCCCAGGTCTTGCCTGATCCGACGTTGCGCGGCTCGTACACCCGACCCTGACCCGAGGATGACACCTCGCTGGTGGCCACCAGTTCGATCAGGTCCTTGATGTCGCGATAGAAGAAGTTGATCCCGACCACGCCGCGCGCACCCAGGCGGCGCTCGTAGCCGACATCCAGGCCCCAGGCCGTCTCGTTGTCGAGGGCCGGATTGCCGCGCAGATCGTCGTCGTCAGTCGGCTCTTCTTCGGCCAGATAGGGCGCGAGCAGATCGAAGTCCGGCCGGCGAACGGTGCGGGCGACCGAGGCGCGGAACTGGTCGACGTCGGTCGGCCGATAGGTCGCGTGCACCGAGGGGTTCAGTTCGTCGGAGTCCTTGGACACTTTGCCCAGGTCGCTGGTCACGTCCCGCTTGGCGGTCTCGTAACGAAGGCCGGCGTCGAAGGTCCACATGTCGTTCGGCTCGAACGTCAGGCGCACATAGGGATCGATCCGGCGCTCCTCGACCTTGTAGACAGCGCCCGGCGCCGGGTCCGGATCGCCGACCACGCCGTCGTCGATGTCGAACTCGACCTCGGACCCGTCGCGGGTTTTCTTCAGGAAATCGACGCCGAACTTCAGGTCGGCCGCGCCGGCCTTGAACTTGTAGAAGGCGCCCGCGCCCCACTCGGTGTCCTTGATGTCCAGGTCGACGTATTCGTCCAGTTCGCGGTCGGAGAAGTCCGCCTCCTCCCCCACATCGACGCTGGTCTTGGTGTCTTCCTTGTAGCGCGACCAGCTCAGGTCGAGCCCAAGCGTGCCGGGACCGGCGTCGAACTCGCCGTCCAGATCCAGGGCGTAGGTCTTTTGCTTGATGCGTTCGGCCTGGATCTCGAACTCGTCGAAATCGCCGCGCGGCAGTTCGTTGTAGGTGAGCGAGGTTTCGTCCTCGTCACGCTTCGTGTTCACGATCAGGCCCGAGGCCCGTAGCTTGCCGCCGTCGAACCGGTGGGTGATCTCGCCGTTGCCGGAGATGTCGACGCCGTCGCGGGTGTCGCTCTGATACTCGACATTGTCAAAGTCGCCGAAGTCGCCGTCGTAGCGCAGGCTGACCTTCTGCTTGGGATTGCGGCGCCCCTGATAGTTCAGCCCCGCCCAATAGGTGGTGTCGCCCGAGGCCGTGGCGCCGGCGTAAGCGACGGCCGCCGAGGGACGGACCTTGCCGTCCTCGTTGATCAAGGCGCCGGCCTTCACGAAGCCGCCGGTCAGGGTCGCGCCTTCCTTCAGCACGACGTTCAGCGAGCCGGCCATGCCGTCGCTCGGCTGGTCGGCGCGGGGGCTGCGGATGATCTCGATGCGCTCGACCAGCTCGGCCGGGATGCGGTCGACGAAGAAGCTGCGGTCGCCCTCGCCGCCCGGCGCACGGCGCCCGTTGATCAGCACCTGAGTGTAGCCGGGGGGCAGGCCGCGCATCGACACGCCGTCGAACTCCAGCACGTCGGAGGTGAAGGTGACGCCCGGCACGCGCTTCAGCATCTCGCCGACCGAAATCGGCTCGAACCGTTGGAAGTATTCAAGATCGTAGGAGAGCACCGGATTGACGTCGGGAGCCCGGTTTCGGAAGGCGATCTCGCCCGTCACGATCAGTTCGGACACCGGCGTGGCCGCGTCATCGGCGGCGGCCGGCGAGGCCAGCAAAAGCGGCGCGATCGCCGCGCAGGCAAGCAACGAAAATCTTGTCATCTAGTCCCCCGACCCGCGGGACGGTTGACCCGACCCCGCACAGCATGATTTGCAGCGCAGGGGATATATCTTGCGCAAGGAGTGGGGCCAGTGACGGTTTCTCGGCAATTTTCTATCAGTTTTGCGACAGTAGCCGCAATGTCTGTTCTTACGGCGTCCTGTGCGGCCATTGATCCGGAAAGCGTCTCGGACTCGGCCGGAATGAGCATCGGCACGGGCGTTCCGGTCCCTGCCGCGGGCGAAACGGCGGCGGTCGGCACGCAGGTCCGCGACGCCGCCGACGACCCGGAAATCTGGGCCGACCCGCGCGACCCTTCGCGCGGCGTGATCTTCGGCACGGACAAGCAGGCCGGGCTCTATGTCTACGGCCTGGACGGCAAGGACCGTCAGTTCCTGCCCGAGGGGCCCCTGAACAATGTCGACCTGCGCGACGGCTTCACGGTCGCCGGCCGCGAGCAGGTGCTGGTGGGCGCCAGCGACCGCAAGCGGATGGGCATCGCCTTCTTCCTGCTCGACCCCGACAGTCTGAACGTCACGCCCTGGGGCGTGGTCCCGGTGCAGGTGAGCGAACCCTATGGCTTCTGCATGGGACGCCAGGGCCAGGACACCATCGCCGTGATGGTCGGCAAGGACGGCGACATCGCCCAGTTCACCGTCACGGCTCAGGACGGCAAGCCGAACCTGGTCCTGACCAGGACCTTCGCGGTCGGCTCGCAGTCCGAGGGCTGCGTGATCGACGATGCGACCGGAACCCTCTTCATCGCCGAGGAGGCTAAGGGCATCTGGCGCTACAGCCTCGACCACAAGAGCGGTTCGGCCCGTACTTTGGTGGCCGGCGCGCCGTCCGAGATCCTGAAGCCCGACGTCGAGGGCCTGACCCTGCTGCGCGAAGGGGCCAAGACCTATCTGTTGGCGTCAAGCCAGGGCGATAGCGCCTTTGCGGTCTGGCGGGTCGATGGCCCGCAGGCCGACTATGCCGGCCGCTTTTCTGTGGTGGGCGGGGCGGGCGTCGATCCGGTGACCGGAACCGACGGCCTGGCCGCGCTGGGAGGCCCGGTGGGCGCGTTCCCCGAGGGGCTGATCGTGGTGCAGGACGACGCCGACACCGATGGCGAAGCGGCCTCGACCGTTCGCACGCGCCAGAACTTCAAGCTGGTCGACTGGCGCGCCGTGAAGGCCGCCCTGGCGATCAACTAGGCGCCGAAGGCGCTGCGGGGCTCAGGCCCCGCGGCGCCAATCGACGGCCATCTCCGGCTCGCGGAACGCGAAGCGCTTGAGGTGGCTTTCCATGACCTTTTCGAGCCGGTCCAGCCCCTCGGTGTCGGCGGCTTGGCTGACGATCATCAGGGTTTCGGGCGAGGCGCGCATCGACGCCTCCCCCATCTCGAAAGTGATCCGACCTTCGTGGCCCTCGAAAGTGGCCGGGACCTTGTGGCCGAAGTGCTTGCAGAGCTGCACCATGTAGCGCTGGGCTTCGGCCGTGGGGATGGTGGCGCTGGATTTCATCTTGGTCTCCATGCTCAAACCCGTTCGATCTTGGCGGCGGCCTCGTCGATCGCCGCGGCGATGGCGTCGATCTGTTCGTCGGTCGGGCGCTCGCCCTGCAGCCGCAGCCTCAGTGCAACGCCGAGGTTCTGCATGGCGCGCTCAACGCGCGGGGACGACCGGGGCGAGGATTGAGCGGCCTCGTCCAACCGAGCAAAAACCGCATCCACCGCAGGCCGGTTCCGTTCCAGCGCCTCGGCGCCGGTGTCGGTGATCTCGTAGGCCTTGCGACCGCCTTCGGCGCCGATCTGACGAACGAAACCTTCGTCCTCCAGCAGGCTCAGGGTCGGATAGATCACGCCCGGGCTGGGCCGATAGGCGCCGCCGGTGCGCTCTTCCAGGGCGCGGATGAGTTCGTAGCCATGGCCGGGCTTGTCCTTCAGCAGCGCCAAGATGACGAAGCGCAGGTCGCCGTGCTCAAGCAGACGGCCGATCCGGCCCCCGCCGCCGCGCGGGCCATGCCCATGACGCTCGCCGCCGCCGCCGCCGCCGCCGCCAAAGCCGCCGAACGAGCCGCGGGCCCGGTGTTCGTGTTCATGTCGTTTCATGTGATGTCGATACATTTTAGATCCTATTTAGATATGTCGATATGCAAGATATATCGCGATCCAATCGGAATTCAAGATATATCTTAGATAGTTTTTGAAATGGCGCCGGCCGCCTTCGGTTTGGCAGGGGGCGCTCTACCGCCGTATCAAGGCGTCGAGGCCGAAAGCCCCCTCACCCGACCTCTCCCCAGCGGGGAGAGGGGAAGGGGCGCTACATTCCTCTCCCTCGGGAGAGGTTAGGTGAGGGGGCGCTGCGCAGCGGCGCTCTGCTGTCGAGCGATCATCATCGGGAGAGGAAGAAAGGGCGGCGGCCTCAGGCCCCGCGAAGCGTCTCGGCCAGCAGCCGGCCCTCGGCGGCGCGACTGGATCCCGCCCGCCAGGCGACGACGATCTCGCGGGTGGGGTGATCGGCCTGCAAAGGCATCACCGAAACATCAGCGGTGTCGGCCAAGCCCGCCGCCACGGCCATGGCCGGCAGGAAGGTGACCCCAAGACCCGAGCCCACCATCTGCACCAGGGTCGGCAGCGAGGTGGCGGCGAAAGCCTCCTCCTCGCCCGTCGCCTTGGGCGGGCGCAGACCGCAGGCCGCAAGCGCGTGGTCGCGCAGGCAGTGACCATCTTCCAGCAGGATCAGGTCGTCGGTCTCCATGGCGGAGGGCGGCGCCTCGGCGGCGTTCGCCAACGGATGGGTGCTGGGCAGAGCAGCCAGCAGTTCGTCATTGGAGACGTGCGCGTGGGCGAGTCCGGCCATGTCGTAGGGCAAGGCGATCAGCGCCGCGTCGAGTTGGCCGGCCTTGAGCAGCCCGATCAGCCGATGAGTCAGATCCTCGCGCAGATAAAGCCGCAGCTTCGGAAATCGGGTGCGCAGCAAGGGCAAGGCCTTGGGCAGCAGATAGGGCGCGACGGTGGGAATGACGCCAAGCCGGAACCGGCCTGTCAGCGGGTGGCCGGCGTTACGCGCCGACTGCACCATTTCCTCGGCCTCGTTGAGAATAGTGGTCGCGCGCGAGAGGGCGACCTCGCCGATCGCCGTCAGAATCACGCCGGAACGCGCACGGTCGACGACCGGTCCGCCCAGGATTTTCTCAAGCTCCTGGACCCCGGCGGAGAGCGTCGGCTGGGTCACGTGAGCGGCTTCGGCCGCGCGGCCGAAGGACCCATGCTCGGCTAAGAGCTTGAGATATTGCAGCTGGCGAAGCGTGGGCAGGCTCATGCACTACATATAGGAAATTTCTATCCAAGTTCCAGAAACAATCGATTGGCTATTTGTGGGTCGGGTCCCTATCTGAGCGTCACGGCTTCGGCCGAACAGTTCAAATCAAATGGAGAACCACATGCTGGGCGTTGGCGAAAAGCTGCCGGAGTTCAAGGTTGTCGGCGTGAAGCCGAAGTTCAACCGCCACGAGGAAAACGGCGAAAGCGCCTTCGAGACCCTCAACAACGAATCCTTCCCCGGCAAGTGGAAGGTCATCTTCTTCTACCCGAAGGACTTCACCTTCGTGTGCCCGACCGAAATCGCCGAATTTGCGCGTCTGAACAGCCAGTTCGACGAACGTGACGCGGTCGTGCTCGGCGGTTCGACCGACAACGAGCACTCCAAGCTCGGCTGGCGCCGGGAGCACCCGGACCTCAACAGCCTGGCCATCTGGAACTTCGCCGACAACTCCGGCAAGTTCGCCCGTGCGCTCGGCGTCCTGAACGAAGACGAGGGCGTCGCCCTGCGCGCGACCTTCGTGGTCGACCCGCACAACGTCGTGCAGCACGTCTACGTGACGAACCTGAACGTGGGCCGTAACCCGGCCGACACCCTGCGGGTCCTCGACGCCCTGCAGACCGACGAACTGTGCCCGTGCAACCGTGCGGTTGGCGGCGACACCTTGGCGGCGTAAGGGTCCTCCAGCCCTTTAGGGAGCAGCTCGCAAGAGCTTGAGCTGCTCCTACGTCGTCTCGTCCGGGAGCGCGCGATCTCCCCGCGCCTCCCGGACCCCCTATTTTTACACGAATTCGGAGTCTGCCATGTCGCTCGACGCCCTGCGTGAGTCGCTGCCCGCCTATGCCAAGGACCTGAGCCTCAACCTGTCGAGCCTGGCCTCGGAAACCCTCCTGAACGACCAGCAGAAGTGGGGCACGTTCATCGCCTCGGCCTATGCGGTTGGCACGCCCGCGGTGATCAAGGCCGTCGACGCCGCCGCGCGCGAAGCGGGTCTGTCCGAAGAAGCCGCCACCGCCGCCAAGGCCGCCGCGGCGATCATGGGCATGAACAACGTCTATTACCGCACGCTGCACCTGCTCTCGAACAGCGAGTACAAGACCCTGCCGGCCAAGCTGCGGATGAACATCCTGGCCAATCCGGGCGTGGACAAGATCGACTTCGAACTCTGGTCCACCGCGGTCTCGGCCATCAATGGCTGCGGCATGTGCCTGGACGCCCACGAGTCCGAGCTGAAGAAGCACAGCGTCCCCAACACCTCTATCCAGGCGGCCCTGCGCATCGGCGCCGTGGTCAACGCCGTCAGCCGCGTGATCGCGGCCGAAGCCGCCGCGGCCTCCTAGGCCAGCGCCTTTTCCAACCGCGCGACCCCGCCCGCCATCGCGCGGGCGGGGAAGCCGGTGAAGCCCAGCATCAGACCTGAGCGAGGCTCGGCCTGGCGATAGAGCCGGCTGATGGCCCGCACCGACAGACCCGCCGCAGCGGCGGCCGCCTCGGCCTCCAAATCCGACCGATCGCCCTTCAGATAGGCGATCATGTGCATGCCGCCGTCCGGAACCTCGACCTCCATCACCGCCCCTAGCCGCGCCGACAACTCGGCCGCGAGCACGTCGCGCTGCGCCTTGTAAGCCATCCGTCGCCGGCGAATGTGAGCGGCGAACTGACCGTCGGCCATGAAGTCCAGCACGATCGCCTGGGTCAGGGTCGGCGGTTGGCGGTCCATCAGTTGCCGCGCATTGGCGAAAGCTCCGGCCAGAGGCCGCGGAACCACCGCGTAGCCAAGTCGCAAGCCGGGGAAGAGCGCCTTGTTCAGCGTCCCGACATAGATCACCCGCTCGCCGCCATCGAGGCCCTGGAGCGAGGCCAGCGGCGGTCCGTCGTAGCGAAACTCCGAGGCGTAATCGTCCTCGATGATCCAGGCGCCGGCGTCCCGCGCCCAGGCCAGCAACTCCAGCCTTCGTCCCATCGAAAGCGTCACCCCGAGCGGGTACTGGTGCGACGGCGTCACGCAGACGACCTTGGCGTCAGGCGCGGCCGCAACGCCCTCGGCGACGACCATCCCAAAGCTGTCGACCGGCACGTAACTGACCTCGGCGCCGGCGGAGACCAGGGCGTGACGGGTGGCCAGATAGCCCGGATCCTCGTTCCAGACCTTGTCGCCCGGCTTCAGCAGGACCCGGACGGCGATGTCCACGGCATGCTGCGCGCCCGCGGTGATGATCACCTGATCGGGCGTACAGGTCACGCCGCGCGCGGCGTGCAGATATTCGGTGATCGCGGCGCGAAGTTCGGCGTCGCCCCGTGGATCTGAATAGCCGAAGTGCACCGGTCCCAAGGTGCGCAGCGCCCGGCGGGTCGAGCGCGACCAGGCGTCGAACGCCCGAGCGTCCAACAGGGTGCGGCCGGTGGCGAACAGCCGCGCTTCCGGCCTCGGCTCAGGCAAGGCGAGTTCGTCGAGGTCGCGAACGCGCGCTGGAATGCTGGGCGGCGCACGGCTTGTCTCGACCACAGCGGGCCGCAGTTCGGCGACGCCGGACAAATCCTCCGAGACATAGGTGCCTGAGCCGCCGCGGGCGGCCGCATAGCCCTCGGCCAAGAGTTGCTCATAGGCCGCCACCACCGAGGCCCTCGCCACGCCGAGACGCGCGGCGAAGTCCCGGCTGGATGGCAAGCGACCGCCCGGTTTGAGCGCCCCGCTCATGATGGCCGCGCGCACCTGGTCATAGACCTGGCGGATGACGGGAGCGCCGGCCTCCGGCGACCGCCAGGGATAGATCTCGGCCCAGCTCATCGGCGGCTCTCCCAAACAAAGTGGTTCGGCGCTTTAACGTCAACTGGATCTACATGGCAGACCGCTCGGCGGCTAGGCAAGGCCCCGAAAGGAACCGCCATGACCGACGCCTTCACGCCCACCGCCAGGTCGAAAGCCCGCCGCAAGCCGGACCGGGCCGCCTATGACGAGGCCGAAGTGTTCGCCATCCTGGATGCGGGCATCCTCTGTCATGTGGGCTATGTGCTGGAGGGCCAGCCGTTCGTGACGCCCACCACCTACTGGCGGGAAGGCCGCAAGCTCTACTGGCACGGATCGGCGGCCAGCCGGATGATCAAGGCCCAGGCCAGCGGCCTGCCGGTCTGCCTGACGGTCAGCCATGTGGACGGGCTGGTGCTCGCTCGCACGGGCATCTCCCACTCGATGAACTATCGCTCGGTGATGGTCTTCGGGCGGGCGCGGGAAGTCGAGGGATTGGAAGCCAAGCGCCTGGCGATGAGCGCCTTCATCGACCGGCTCTATCCAGGCCGCTCGGCCGAACTGCCGCCGGCCCACGACAACGAGATCAAGCAGATCGGGCTGGTCGAGATGGACATCGAAGAGGCGTCGGCCAAGCGCCGCACGGGCGGACCAAACGGCGACGCCGACCCAGCGCCCGACGCGGTTTGGGCCGGGGTCATTCCGATCACCACCCAGATAGGTCGCCGCATGGCCGACGCCGGCATGAGCGCCGGCCTATCGCCCTCGGCCGGTCTGACGGCCTATGTCGAGGGCGCCCGGTTCGACGACGTGCTGGCCGCCCTCGCCTAGTCGGGTTTACCGGTCTCGATGTACTTTTTCAGACGTCCGGCCTGCGCGCCCAGCACTATGTCCACAGGCGCGGCCCAGGTCTCGGCGAGCCCGCCCTTGGCGTAACCGCCTACATTGTAGGTAAGGGTCAGGATGCTCTTGGCCGGGTCCTGAGCCTTCACCGTTTCAAAACTCAGATGACCAGCCGCGCCGGTGGTCTGCAGGGGACCGAGCCCGCCGAACATCTTGAGCGCGCCGAGATCCGAATAGACCACGGTCATATGGCGCACGAAGCCGCCGGGGATTTTCTCGCAGAAGCAGCCGGCCGCATCGATCGACAGGTTGCTCGCCTTGCCAGAATAGGTGTGGTCATCGCTCCACCACCGACCGATCTCCTGGACCGCCGCGCGCGCCTGAGCCTGGGGAGCGTCGATATTAAGTACGTGCCGGATCTGAAAGCCGGCCGCCGATCGGTCGGTCACTTCGGCCCGCGCGGCCATCGGGGCCGCTAGAAGCATCACCGCCAACAGCAACCGCATGACCTGTCCTCCCTAGGCCGCCTCGAAGCTCAACGGCCCGCCCCAGAACGTCTCCACCAAGGTGTGTTGGGCGCCCGGCTTTCCAGTCGTCAGGAACCGGCGCGAGCCGCCTTCACCCGCGCGATACTCCGGATGGTTGGCGAGATAGCCGACCAAGGCGTCGGCGGTCGCTCCCGGCTGATGGATCAACGGCGTGCCCGGCTTGAGGGCCGCCCGGAAAATGTCGGCGACGATTTCATAGTGCGTGCAGCCAAGGATCGCGCGGTCCGGCGCACGGCCGATCCGGCTGGTGATCGCCGCGACATGGGCCTCGATGGCGGTCGCCAGCTCGACCGCCCCGGCCCCCGCCTCGATCATCGGCGCCAGGGTCGGGCAAGGCTCGGCGAACACCGCCACGTCCTGCCGGCGCTTGTCGATCTCGATCTCATAGACCCGCGAGCGAGCGGTCGCCGGGGTGCAGAACACCGCCAGGATGTCGAGCTTCTCGACCTTCTCTCCGCGTCGCTCGGCCTCATGCTCCCAAGGCACGCCGGTGGCCGCCTCAATGGTGGGAACAATGATGCCCAGAATATTCACCGGCCGGCCGAGCTGCTTGCGATAGGCCGGAAGCCAGGTCTGTTGCAGGCGCCGCAGAGCAATGCCCGAGGCGGTGTTGCAAGCCAGGACCACCAGATCGCATCCCTGATCGAACAGGGTCTCGCAGCCCCGACGGGTCAGGTCGACGATCTCTTCGCCGTCACGCCCGCCGTAGGGCGCATTGGCCTGGTCGGCCAGATAGACAAAGTCCGCGCTCGGCATCGCCTGCACGAGCGCACGGTGGACAGACAGGCCGCCCACGCCGGAATCGAAAACGCCAATAGCCATGCTCTCCGATGTACCCCTCAGGCGGATCGGCGTCCATGCGGCGGGGGTCAGCCCGAGTTCGCCGAACTGCGGGATTTCGGATTGACGAATACGTCATTCTGACATATTTGTCAGTCCGAGCTTAACAGTGTGGTGCGTATCGCCCGCGGGCGGCCTTCGACGCGGGCCCTCAGCGCCGTTTTGCGTCGCCCAACCTGAATCGAGACTGAGATCCATGGCCCTCCCCGCCCGCGCGCTAGACAATCTGACCCCCGAAGATCCGGCCTCGACCTGGGTTATCGGAATCGAGGTCGACCTGGCCACCGCCCTGGCGCTGGCGCGCGCATCGACCAAGGCGCTGCTGGAACTCTCGCCGCTGGCGCATCGCGAAATCACCGCGGCGCTCGAGCACGAGATCCAAATCCTGGAACAGCAGCGAGACCCGCTGTCGCTGGCCGCCGCCAATGCGGTGAAGCAGTATCTCCCCGAGGCAGCCTGACCGCCCCCCGTCGCCCCATGCGGGTCAATCTCGAGGCCCGGGCCGCGGCCGCCGAGAACCGTAAGGCGCAGACCAGAGAGCGACTGCTGGACGCGGCCATCCTCGTCATCGGCGAGAAAGGCTTCGACGCCTCATCGGTCGAGGATTTCGTGGCCGCCGCCAATGTCTCGCGCGGCACCTTCTACAACTACTTCCCGACGATGGAGGACCTGCTGCGCGCGGTCCGCCGCAAGCTGACGGACGCGCTGATGGCGGTGCTCGACGCGCACCTGCCGTCCAGCATTCCCGCGTCCTCGCGGCTCGCCACCCGGCTTCACAGCCACTTCGCCCTGGTCAGCCACGATCCGGCTTGGGGTTGGGTTGTGATGCGGCTCGACGCCACGCGGCTGGGGCGGACCCAGGCGATGGAGGAGAGCTTCGACCGCATGTACCGCGACGGCGTCGCCACCGGCGAGTTCCGCCAGGCAGATCCCCTCGCCGTCCGCAGCCTGGTGTTCGGGACCAGCCGCATGGTCCAGCGCGACATCCTGCTGGGCCTGTCGAATCCAGAGCACAAGGAGCGCGTCGTGGCCCTGTTGCTCGTCACCTTCGGGCTGACGCCGGAGGACGCCGAACGCATCAGCCGGGAATCGGCGCTGCGGGCCGCGCAGATCCAGGATCAGGTCACGCTGCGCGCGGTCTAACGTCACATTACACGCCCGTCATGTGACGTTCGGCATGGTTGTCCCTAAGGTCCGGCCAACTTTGCTCAAGCTTCCCCGGAGACCCTATGAAACGGCGCACGTTCCTTGCCGCATCTGGCGCATTCGCCGCCGCCGCGACCCTGCCCATCAGCGCGCTCGCCCAGGCCGGCGCCAGCGCCATGACTGCGGAATGGATCGGCCCCTATGGCGGCGTGCCAGCCTTCGACAAGGTAGCGACCGCCGACTTCGTTCCGGCCCTGACCGCCGCGATGAAGGCCGACACCGCCGAGATCAACGCGATCGCCAACAACCGCGCCAAGCCGACCTTCGACAACACCATCGCGGCCCTGGAACGCTCCGGCGGCATGCTCGACCGCGTCGACACCTTCTACGGCATCTGGAGCGGCACGCTTTCGACGCCGGAGATGCGGGCCATCGAAAAGGAAATGTCGCCCAAGCTGTCGGCGCATAGCGACGAAACCCTGCAGAACGCCAAGCTCTTCGCGCGCATCGAGGCGGTCTATAACGACCGCGCCAAGCTGACGCCTGAGCAGCAACGCCTGACCTGGGTCTATTGGAACCGCTTCGTGCGCGCCGGCGCCAAGCTGTCGCCCGCCGACAAGGCCCGCGTCGCCCAGATCAACCAGGAACTGGCCGGCCTGTTCACCAACTTCAGCCAGAACCTGCTGGCCGACGAGACCGACTACGTCCTCTATCTCCGCACCGAGAGCGAGTTGGCCGGCCTGCCCGACGACGTTCGCGCCGCCGCCGCGACCGCGGCCGAAGAACGCGGCCGCAAGGGCGAGTACGCCTTCCTCAACACCCGGTCCTCGATGGACCCGTTCCTGACCTATTCGAAGCGCCGCGACCTGCGCGAGAAGGTCTGGCGCACCTATTACAGCCGCGGCGACAACGGCGACGCCAAGGACAACAACGCCAATATCCAGAAGATCCTGAAGCTGCGCTACGAGCGCGCCCAACTGCTAGGCTTCCCGACCCACGCCCACTGGCGCCTCGACAACGCCATGGCCAAGACCCCCGACGCGGCCATGGAGCTGATGATGCGGGTCTGGCCTTCGGCCATCGCGCGGGTGAAGGAAGAGGTCGCCGAAATGCAGGCGATCGCCGACCAAGAGAAGGCCGGCGTCAAGATCGAGCCCTGGGACTATCGCTTCTACGCCGAGAAGGTCCGCAGCGCGCGCTACGACCTCGATATGAACCAGATCAAGCCGTACATGCAGCTGGAGAAGCTGCGCGAGGGCATGTTCTGGGCCGCGGGCGAGGTCTACGGCTTCAGCTTCGAACAGGTCTCGGGCCTGCCCGTCGCCCACCCCGACATCCGCATCTGGGAAGTCAAAGGCCGCGACGGCCAGCACATCGGCCTCTGGTACTTTGACCCCTATGCGCGGACCGGCAAGCGCTCCGGCGCCTGGATGAACGCCTATCGGAACCAGCAGAAGTTCGACAAGCCGATCACCACGATCGTCTCCAACAACTCGAACTTCGTGAAGGGCGCTCCCGGCGAGCCGGTGCTGATCTCGTGGGACGACGCCGAGACCATGTTCCACGAGTTCGGCCACGCCATCCACGGCCTGAACTCCAACGTGAACTATCCGACGGTGTCGGGCACCGCGGTCGCGCGCGACTATGTGGAGTTCCCCAGCCAGATCAACGAGCACTGGCTGCCGACCAAGCAGGTGCTGTCCAAGTTCGCCCTGCACCACAAGACCGGCGAGCCGATCCCGCAGGCCCTGGTCGACAAGCTGGAAAAGGCCAAGACCTTCCGCCAGGGCTTCGACGTCACGGAGTACCTGTCCTCGGCGCTGATCGACATGAAGCTGCACCTGGCCGGCGGGGCGGACATCGATCCCGACGCGTTCGAGCGCGACGAACTGGCCAAGCTCGGCATGCCGACGCAGGTGGTGATGCGTCACCGCACCCCGCAGTTCGGGCACGTCTTCGCGTCCGACGGCTATTCGGCCGGCTACTACAGCTACCTGTGGTCCGAGACCCTGGCTCTCGACGTGGTGGACGCCTTCAAGGCCTCGCCCGGCGGGATGTACGACAAGGCGATGGCCAAGAAGCTGCATGACAACGTCATGAGCGTTGGCAACTCCATCGACCCGGCGATCGCCTATCGGAACATGATGGGCCGCGACGTCGATGTGACGGCCTATCTCCGCGACAAGGGCTTCCCGACCACCTGATCGTTCAGTGTTCGTCCCGGCGCATGCCGCCGGGACGATACACATGGTGATGGGTCCAAGGCGCCAAGGGTCCTGGAACGAAACGCCCCTCGCGCGCATTTTCCAGCAAAGCTTGTTGCGCTCGTACCGACGCGCCCTCGTCCTGCTCAGGAATACATATGCGCCCATCGAATTTTACCGCGGCCCTGTTGGCCGCAACGCTCGCCCTTCCGGTCTCGGCCTACGCACAGCCGACGATGCGCCAGGGCAACCCGCTCTCCTCGATCTTCGGCTGTGACGCCGGCGGCAACAAGCAGACCGGCGGCGCGGTGATCGGCGGGCTGGTCGGCGGCGTGCTCGGCAACAACCTCGCCAAGAATGAACGCGGCCTGGGCACCGTGCTGGGCGCGGCGGCCGGCGCGGCGGCAGGCTCCTATGTCGGGTGCCGCATGCAGCGCAGCGACCAGCAGAAGGCTCAGTTCGCCGCCCAGAACGCCCTGGACCGCGGCGGCTCGCAGAGCTGGAGCAATCCGCAGACCGGCGCTTCGGGCGACGTCCGCGTCGTCTCGACCAGCACCGGCCAATCCTCGGACTCCCCGCCGGTCTCGATGAGTGGAATGCGGTTCGCCGCCGGTGTTGAACCGGTGTCGAACTACGCCGCCGCCGGCGGCCGCTACAAGTCGGCCAACACCGTCAATCTGCGCGGCGGCCCTTCGACCTCCGCCCCGGTCGTCGGCAAGCTGCGCCCTGGCGAAACCATCGACGCCGTGGCGCGCGTCAGCGGCGGCGACTGGATCCTCGCGGGCCGCGACGGCGTGGCGATCGGCTATGTCGCCCAGAGCGTGGTCCGGCCGGTCAGCACGGGCCAGACCTATGCGGGCGGCGGCGAGACCTGCCGCACCTTCGACCAGACCATCCGCACCCAGGGCGGCGCGCCGGAAACCCAGCGCTACACCGCCTGCAAGAGCGGCAACGGCGAATGGGTCGTGCAGAGCTGAAGCGCGCCTAGCCCTGGACGATAGCGTCCGGGTGACGGTCGGGCACGAGGTTCAACTGGACCCCGTGCTCGAGCCAGGCCTTAGCTCCGGCCAGCAACAGGCTGAAGCCCTCCATGGCGTCCAGCGCCTTGGCCACGACCTCGTCGCCAGTTCCGTCGAAACCGGAATTGGTGAGCGTGACCATCGTCTGATCCTCGCCGCGAGGCTCCAGCAGCCATTCGATACTGGTCGGGGTCTCGCCCGGCGATCCCCACTCGATCAAGATACGCCGGGCCGGCTCGACCGCGATCACCCGGACCTGCGCCGAGGCGCCGTACATCTCCCAGTCCCATTGAACCAGCGCCCCTGGCGTCAGCGGGCCACTACCCTTGGAGAACCAGAACCGCGAGGTGACGGCCGGATCGACGAAGGCCTCGAAGACCTCGGCAGCGGGTTTGCGGATCAGCATGCCGGTCCTGGCGACCGGGGCGGTCTTCACGTCCATCAACGTCTCCATCGCCATGTCAGTCCCAGAGATCGCCTTCGATCGTACGCCCGGTCTCCAACAGGGTCTTGAGGTTGGACAGCACCGCCGGCCAGCCCTTGGCGATGCCGCTGGCCATCCCCGATCCGGCTTCCAGGTCGCTATGGGTCACGGTCAGCTTAGCGTTGGGGCCGACCGGCGAGATCTCGAAGGTCACCTTGGAATGCCGGGACTCGTCCTGTGGATCGCTGGGCGTCCCCCAGGTGATGACCATGCGGCTGGGCGGATCGATCTCGACTACCGTGCCGATCAGATCAACCGTGCCGTCCTCATCCAAACGCACATGGCGCCAGGGCGAGCCCTGCTTCCAGTCGGAGACGTTGTAGTGCTCCCAATAGGCCTTGGTCAGATCGCGCTCGATCAGGGCGTTCCAGACGGTGTCCGGGCTGGCGGCGATGTAGACGACATAGACAAAGTTCGGGGCGCGCTCAGGCACGACGCTTCTCCTGGTTGGTTTCGATCTGCTCTTTGAAGTCGGTCAGGGCGTCCAGCCGCGCGTCTTCGAACTTGCCCACCCAGCGACGGACGATCTCCCCGATCGGCACGGGGTTCAAATAGTGCAGCTTCTCGCGGCCGCGCCGCACGACGCTGACTAGGTTGGCGCCTTCCAGGATGCCGAGATGCTTGGCCACCGCCTGCCGCGACATCGGCAGGCCAGCCGTCAGCTCGGCCAAGGTCTGACCGTTGCGCGCAAACAGCGCATCCAGCAGAGCGCGGCGGCTTTCATCAGCAAGGGCGCGGAAGACGTCATCCATGGCGAGGACAATAGGCAACCATTTAGTTGCATGTCAACCGCCGCCAAAACTCGCATCCTCCCGTCGGCCGCGAGCCGATCCGAAACACGCCAGATGAGAAACAGATCGTCAGGACTTCACTCGCTTCAAAGTGGCGACGGCTCGCGCATATGATGCCATAGCTTGCACGTGAGCAGCGCGACCAAGCCGACAGACTTCGCCAACGCGATTCAGCCCCACCTGCGCCCAGCCGAGAAGGTGCTTTGGATCGGACGGCCGCCGCAGGGCGTCTGGGTCTGGCCGCGCCAAAGTGCGAACCTTCGCGCAGCCCTGGCGTTCGCAGTCCTATCGGCGGCATTGCCAATCCTGGCCCTTGCGGATTCCGCGTCGAGCGATAGCGCCGCCGTCTGGTCGGGCGCCGGGGTGGGTCTAATCGCGCTGCTCATTGTCCTGAAGGCCGATGCGGAATGGCGCGCGCGCGTTCTTTACGCAGTGACGGATACGCGGGCCCTGACCTGCCGGGTGGATGGCCACGGAACCGCCGACAGTCTGCCTATTCCCAACAAGGTCCGGATCGAGAAAGAGCGCGACGACCGCGCGACGATCTACATCGGAACGGCGTCTCGGCCAGTCGCCCAGATCGGGTTCTGGGTCTTCTATCCGGACAAGCAGATCGTCTTTCAGGCTGTCGAAGACGCCCAGCGCGCATACCTGCTCATTCGCCGTCGCGCGCCGCTGCAGTTAAGTTCAATCTAGACGACGGCTCCGGTCGGGGACGAGATGAGAGCAGCGACTGCGGACCATGCCCCCCCGGTCCGCCTTGACCTAAACCGTCCACAGGCGCATAAGCGCGCCCTTCTGGCGCATAGCATTCGCGCCCTCCACCGCCACGACCCCTGCGACGGATGCAGGACGAGGGCGGAGAGGCCCCCCGTCGACGTGATCGTCCACGGGGGTCGATTGCGTTTGGGCCGATAGGAGTCTCGCGTGTTCGACGCACTTACAGATCGGCTTTCCGGGGTATTCGACCGCCTCTCCGGGCGCGGCGTGCTTTCGGAAAAGGATATCGACGAAGCCCTGCGCGAGGTGCGTGTCGCCCTGCTTGAGGCCGACGTCGCCCTGCCCGTCGTTCGCGAGTTCATCGCCAAGGCTAAGGAACGGGCCGCCGGCGAGGAAGTGATCCGCTCGATCCGCCCCGCCGACCAGGTGGTCAAGATCACCTATGACGGCCTGATCGAAATGTTGGGCGGCGAGGAGCCCGAGGGCCTGAACCTCGCCCTCAACCCGCCGACCGTGATCCTGATGGCCGGCCTTCAG
>JAESFP010000169.1_pt1 | contig 35152 bp, 28 predicted proteins | sample 9266181 | NCBI WGS metagenome assembly JAESFP01 (sample SAMN14502547, study PRJNA617102) | algae metagenome | isolation source: Pegethrix bostrychoides GSE-TBD4-15B and co-occurring heterotrophs from... | place: USA: Grand Staircase-escalante National Monument, Utah | collected 2006-08-15 | reverse complement strand
CGGGTGCATCTGTCAGGGACGAAGGTTCGGGAGATGCTGCGCCGGGGAGAGCTGCCGCCGCCAGAGTTTTCGCGGCCAGAGGTGGCAGCAGAGCTGGCCAGAGCAGCTCAAATCTCCCTCCAGGCTTGAGTGGGTTAGGTATTGCGAGTTGTATAGTGTTCTAGTCGTATAGTATCCCTGGAGAAAGTTTAAGATGGCTCAGCAGAAAGGCGTGACCGTTTGGTTTACAGGTTTGAGCGGTGCGGGTAAGACGACAATTACCCAGGCTGTGGCTCAGACGCTACGCGAACAGGGCTACGGAATTGAGATTTTGGACGGCGATTTGATTCGGGAGAACCTGACCAAAGGGCTGGGCTTTAGCAAGGCAGACCGCGATGAAAATATCCGCAGAATTGGTTTTGTCTCGCAGTTGCTAACCCGGAACGGGGTAATTGTGCTGGTTTCGGCAATTTCTCCCTATCGAGCCGTGCGCGAAGAAGTGCGGCAGAAGATCGGCAGCTTTGTCGAGGTGTTCGTGAATGCGCCGCTGGCAACCTGCGAAGAGCGGGATGTGAAAGGGTTGTACAAAAAAGCCAGATCAGGTGAGATCAAGCAATTTACCGGTATTTCCGACCCTTACGAACCGCCGCTGCATCCTGAAGTAGAATGTAGGACTGATTTAGAAACGCTGGATGAGAGCGTCAGTCAGGTGTTTGCGGCTCTAGAAGCAGCCGGCTACCTGCCGACAGAAGCTAGAGCGATGGCTCACTAGGTTTGAGTCTCTGCAAGTCTTATCTCAGCTCATCTTAAGTCTCTGTCGAAGCCCCCATTTACTGGCTCTGATGCTGATTCTCCATGACTTTACCCATTTCTCCGATTGCCCTGACGCTGTTTGTGCTCATGGGCGCATTAGTTTGCTTTGTAGCCGAATGGATTCCGGTCGATTTAACAGCCCTAGCCGTGGCGGTTGCGCTGATTCTGCTGGGGCTAGTCACGCCTGAAGAGGGCATCTCTGGATTTGGTAATTCGGCAACGATTACCGTGATGGCGATGTTTATTCTCAGCACCGGGATTTCTCGCACAGGTGTGATTCAAGTGATCCGCGACTTTTTGATCAAGCGCGGCGGCAAGAATGTGAGCCAGCAGATTTTGGTGATGGGGCTAATCGTCGGCCCGATCACTGCCTTCATCAACAACACGGCGGTAGTGGCTGTGTTCCTACCAATTGTCGAAGACTGGTGTAAGAAGCAGGGCATTTCGGCCTCTAAGCTGCTAATTCCGCTCTCCTACGCCACGATTCTGGGCGGCATGATTACCGTCGTGGGGACTTCCACCAATATCCTGGCCAGCGGCATTTCTCAGAAGCTGGGCTACGGCGAGTTTGGGCTGTTTCAGTTCACGGGGCTAGGGCTAATTACCTTTACAGTTGGGCTAGTCTATCTGGTGTTTGCTGCGCCTAAGCTGTTGCCTGATCGCAAAGCACCCGCCAACAGTCTCAGCGAAGACTACAGCTTGAAAGACTATGTCAGCGAGGTAGTAATCGCGCCGCGTTCTAACTTGATTGGCCAAACCCTGCGCTCTAGCGGTATCCAGCGTAAGTTTGATATTGCGGTGCTGGAGTTAATCCGAGACGATGCCCATTTCCCGCAGCCGCTGGCTGATAAGGTGTTGGCGGCGGGCGATGTACTGTTGGTGAGCGGTAGCCGAGAAGATCTGCTCAAAATTCGCGAAGAGCGCGGCCTGGATATTTTGCCAGATGTCAAGTTTAGTCAGGAAGCTGGAGAAACCCCAGAATTGGGATCAGAAGCAGATCCAGAAGCCCTGCACTCAGCTCCAGAGGCAGCGCTGAGTGCAGGGCAGGATCGGGTGGCCGAGGTGCTGATTTTGTCTAACTCGCGGCTGAGTGGCTCAACCCTGAAAGACCTGCGGTTTCGGCAGCGCTACAATGCCACTGTACTGGCAATTCGACGGGGTTCGGAAGTGCTGCATGAGCGGCTGGGCAAAGTGCCGCTGCGCTTTGGCGATCTGCTGCTGTTGCAAGGGCCACGCGAGAGCTTTTTGGGGCTACAAACAAGCCGCGAACTGCTGGTGCTGGAACAGCGCGATGTGGAGTCACTACGGCAGGACAAAGCCTGGATTGCCCTCTCGATTATTCTGGGCGTAATCGGCGTTTCGGCACTGGGCTGGATGCCGATTTTGGTGGCCTCTTTAGCGGGCGTGATCCTGATGGTGATCACGGGCTGCCTTAAGCCGGGTGAACTCTATGGCGCGGTGCGGTGGGATGTGATTTTCCTGCTGGCAGGGCTGATTCCGCTGGGGATCGCTATGGATAAGTCTGGCGCGACAAAGTGGCTGGCTGAGCAGCTCTTGTCGGTGAGCGGCAATCTATCTGGTTTTTGGATTCTGACACTCTTTTACCTGGCAACAACGTTACTCACTGAAATCCTCTCGAATAACGCGACTGTGGTGCTGATGATTCCAATTGCTGTAGAGGTGGCTAAGACACTCGGATTAAATCCCTATGCGTTTATGTTTGCCGTGACGTTCGCATCCTCTAACAGCTACATGACTCCGATTGGTTACCAAACTAATACAATGGTCTATGGCCCCGGCGGCTATAAATTCTTCGACTTCACGCGGATTGGAGCGCCATTGAATTTACTGCTGACCATTTTGACACCGCTGCTCATTGTTTGGTTTTACGGGCTGTAGGGTTCCTCATACCAAATACTTATCATCAAAAGCATGCGCTTAAACTTTTATGGCCAGTCCTATGGCCAGCTAGTCTTCTCGCTGATCAGCAGTTCTTTAAGCGTCCAAGCTGGAGCACAACTTGATCAATCGCGGCCTTGAGGCTTTCGCCATCATCGCCCTGATCCGACTGATTCACCATAATGCTAAACAGAATCTTGTCGTAGTCTGGATGATCTAAATAGCCCGACAAGGCTCGCACACCGTTCAGCGTCCCTGTTTTGCCGTGAACTTTGCCCTGCACCGGGGTATTCACAAACCGACGTGCCAGCGTACCGTTCACGCCCGCAACCGCCAGCGAGTTATAGAACAGGTCGCTGCCTCTAGCGCTCTGCATGACTTTCAGCAGCTTCACAATCATGCTCGGCTCAGCCAGATTGCTGCGCGACAGCCCGGAGCCGTCAATTTGGCGATAGGTGCGCGAGTCGATCCCTAGAGACGTGAGGGCAGATTTGACGGATTCAGTGCCGCCAATTTCATTGAGGAGCGCCTCAGCATAGTCATTGTCGCTGTCGCGGTTGATGATGCCGAATCGGGCGGCGACCGCAGGCTGCTGTTGGGGACTGTAGTAGAGCATTTGGAGCGCGGCTGAGGTGGTCAGCAGCTTGACGTTTGAGGCGGGCACCAAGAAATTGCCTGCATCGCGGCTGTAGAGCGTGGCGGGCGGCGAGACCGACTCGACTTCGATCCCCCAGCGGGCGGTGGCAAACAGCGGACGTTTGATGATTTGCTCAATCGCGGTGGCTAGGTTGTTGGCGCAGAGGCTGCCAGCCATCAGGTTGGCAGGTGCCGCAGGCCGCAGGCGGGTAATATCAATCGGCGGGCGACTCGTCGGGGGGCGGCTGGTAATTTGCGCTATCGCAGCGTTGGGTTTGCCAATATCTACAAAGCCACCCGTGAGCAGGAGGGAAATTAAAAATGCTGCCGCAAAGCCGAGCCAGGTTCGTCTTTTCAAGGTTCGTCTTTTCAAGGTTTCATCCTCTAGAGGAAAAGTAAAGTAACTCAGTCCAAACGCGCCAGATCGCCCTAATGCAATCCAAACAAGAGTCGAGTTTACCTTAAAACTTGACGGTTACCGCCAGCAAGCTGAGAACTTTAGCGCGAATTCATCAACTCTGAATCCAGTCCAGCGCTGCCGCAATCTCCGAGACGCGATCGCCCAACGGCAGCAGCGGCGGCTGTACCATCACAATCGGCAGTCCCAGCTCGCGAGCCGCAGTGACTTTGGCATAGGTCGCCGCACCACCGCTGTTTTTGCTGACAATGGCCTGGATTTGGTGCTGAGTCAGCAGTTCAAGTTCGGCGGCAAGGTGAAAGGGGCCGCGATCCAGCAGAATCTGTCCCGGCGGCAGAGCCATGTCGGGCAGGGGTGGATCGATCATTCGCATCAAAAACCAGATCTGCTTTAGAGGGGCAAAGGCCGCCAGCTCTTGCCGGCCAATTGTCAGAAACACGCGCTCAGCTAGTCCCGGCAGGACAGCCGCTGCCGCTGCGTGATTTTGTACTTCAATCCAGCAGTCGCCAGATACTCTCTCCCAAGCAGGACGGATGAGCAGCAGATGTGCTATGCCCACCGCCTCAGCCGCCTCAGCCGCATGCCAGGAAATCTGAGCGGCGAACGGATGGGTCGCGTCGATCAGATGAGTAATCTGCTGCTGACGCAAATAGTTAATCAATCCGGCTACGCCGCCAAAACCGCCAAATCGGACGCTGCCGCTAGGGGTAATCGGTGACTGAGTGCGTCCAGCCAGCGAGCTGATTACTTCTACATCGGGGAGCTGAACCGCCTGCTCTGCTAGAGCGATTGCGTCCCCTGTGCCGCCTAAAATCAATACACGTCGCATATTCTGACTTACACTCTAACTCATACCCTGTGTCTCAATTTCGCCATCGGCTTCCAAAAACATCTGCCGCAGCTGATGCAGCATTTCGGGTGCAGCATCTTGCCACAGTCCGCGCTGATTTGCCTCCAGCAGCCGCTCGGACATATCGCGCAGTGCCCAAGGGTTATTTTGACGAATAAACTCCTGCACTGTCGGATCTAGCAGGTATGCTTCGGTGATGCCCTGATACATGAAGTCAGGAACGCAGCCCGTGGTAGCATCGTAGGCAAACAGAAAGTCCAGCGTGGCGGCCAGCTCAAACGCGCCCTTGTAGCCATGTCGCATTACACCCTCAATCCACTTCGGATTCACCACTCTGGCGCGATAAACTCTGGCGATCTCCTCACTCAACTGCCGTACTTTCGGCTGCTCTGGCCGCGAGTTATCACCAAAGTAAAGCTGGGGCTGCTGACCTGCCAGCCGGACTGCTGCGGTGAGTCCACCCTGAAACTGATAGTAGTCGTCAGAATCCAATAGATCATGCTCGCGGTTATCCTGATTTTGCAGCACAATCTGCATTTGGCCGAGGCGCTGATTAAAGGCTTCGGGGGCTGATTCACCCTCAGCGTTGCGGCTGTAGGCATAGGCGCTCCAGTTGATGTAGGCACGCGCTAAATCAGCCTCATCCTGCCAGTTTTGCGACTCAATCAGCCCCTGCAATCCAGCGCCATACGCCCCCGGCTTCGAGCCAAAAATTCGGTAGCGCGAACGAGCCACCGCCTGCTCAGCCGACAAGCCTGCTGCCTCCCAGTCTGCCTGCTCTCGCTGCACCTGTGCCGCCAGCGGATTTTGCTCTGCGGGTTCGTCTAAGCTGGCAACAGCAGTCACAGCGCTGTCGAAGAGATCAATTAAGTTGGGGAAGGCATCTCGAAAGAAGCCGGAAATCCGCAGCGTCACATCGACACGCGGGCGTTCTAGCGCCAACAGCGGCAAAATCTCAAAATCAACCACCCGGCGCGACAGCCCATCCCAGACCGGACGGACTCCCAGCAGCGCCATCGCCTCCGCAATATCGTCGCCGCCTGTCCGCATCGTCGAAGTACCCCAGACCGATAGCCCGATTGTTTTCGGATATTCGCCGTTCTCCTGCACATAGCGCTCCACCAGCACCTCTGCCGCTCTGCGCCCCAGCTCCCAGGCCGTCTCTGTCGGAATCGCCCGAATATCCACCGAGTAGAAATTGCGTCCCGTTGGCAATACATCCGGTCGGCCTCTAGTAGGTGCGCCTGATGCACCGCTGGCGATATATTCGCCGTTCAGTCCGCGCAGTAAGTTAGTTATCTCTTGATTGGTCTGCTGAAGAGCGGGGAGTAGATAGGTCTGTATCCAGGTGAGTTCCTGAGCTGATTCCTCTAAATCAGATCCCCCTAAATCCCCCTTCAAAAGGGGGACTTCCGGAAGGGGGGCTTCCGGAGTCTGATTCAGGTTCCCCCCTTCAGAAGGGGGGCTAGGGGGGATCGCAGCTAGCAACTGCCCCACAGTCTCTGCTGCATATTCTTCGATCGCCTCAACGACATCTCCAATCATTCGACAGTGACTCAGCTGAGGATGCAAACTGGAATCAAATGGCGTACTCAAATCAGCTGTCAGCGGATCGAAATCGAGCTGCCAGTCTTGGGCAATGGCACGGGTGAGGCCAATGCGACTGTGGCTATTGCTGCGACTAGGGTTGCGGGCGATGGCGACGATTAGATCGCGGAGTTGGCGGTTGGCTGGACAGCGACCCAAAATATGCAGGCCGTCGCGGATTTGAGCCTCTTTGATTTCACAGAGGTAGCCGTCGGCGGTTTTGAGAAATTCGCTGAGGTTGGCGGCTTCTAGAGTGAGTCCCAGATCGTGCTGAAGGTTTTCCTGGGCAATCAGGGCTGAGAGACGTTCGGTAACAAGCTTGAGGCGCAGGGGGTCGAGCGTTTGGGCTTCGTAGTATTCGTCGATTAAGCCTTCGAGCTGGTGCAGGTTGCCGTAGAGTTCGGCACGGGTCATGGGGGGCGTGAGATGGTCGAGAATGACGGCCTGAGCGCGACGTTTGGCCTGTGAGCCCTCGCCTGGATCGTTGACGATAAACGGGTAGAGATGCGGCATTGCGCCGAATACAGCTTCAGGATAGCACTGTGCCGAGAGCGCTACGGTTTTGCCGGGTAACCATTCCAGGTTGCCATGCTTGCCGACATGCACAACCGCGTTTGCGTTAAATTTAGCTCTGATCCAGTGATAAAATGCGAGATAGGCAGGGGGTGGCTCTAAGTCAGGCGCGTGATAGCTAAGGGCTGGATCGAGATCGTAGCCACGTGCGGGCTGGATGCCAATGAAAATATGACCGAGCTGAATTCCAGCAACGGGGAAGTCTAGCTCTGGCTCTCCCCAACAATTTTTCATTCCAGATTGAACCTGCTCTGGAAGCTGATTAAAATAGGCTTGATATTCAGCGAGCGAAACCGATTGATTGGTTGGGCGAATTTTGCTTTCTGGATCATTTGTGACGCCGGATGTCAGAAGCTGAATGAGTACTTGAGCGCTTTTGGGAATATTTGGGATATTGTATCCAGCAACCCGAAGCGCGTTGAGAATTTCCAGACAGCTCTGGGGCGTATCGAGACCAACCCCGTTAGCGAGTCTACCATTGCGGCTGGGATAGTTCGCCAAGATGAGGGCGATTCTGCGCTCTGGCGGCGGCGTTTGGCGCAGCTTCACCCAGTTAGCGGCTAGATCTGCCACAAAGTCTATCCGGTCGGGCTGCGGCTCGTAAACCACCACGTCCGTTTGAAGCTGGGTGTTTTGAGTCTGGACTGATTTGAACGACACGGCTCGCGTGATAATTCTGCCGTCTACTTCGGGTAGCGCAACGTTCATCGCCATATCTTTGGGCGCTAAGCCCTGAAAGCTCTCTGCCCACTGTGCCGCCGTGCCGCCGCTGCAAACCACCTGCAAAACGGGCAAATTGAGCTGCTCCCATAGCTCCACCTGCGGCTGTTCACTCTCCAGACTCGCTAGCGAAAAGCTGGTGCTGTTCAGCAGAACCTGTAGCCCCACAGCATATCGTAAGAGCTGCTGCTGCACCTCTGGCTCTCGCAGCGACGACACAAAAATTGGCACGGGCGTTAGGTGACGCTGCTTGAGCGCCTGGATCAGCGCCTCAATCACGGCCAAATTTCCCGAGAGATAATGCGCCCGGTAAAACAAAATACCTACGCCAGACGGCACAAGCTGAATTGGCGCAGGCAGACTGCCGTATATGCCAATGCGCGGCACAGGCTGCGGCGGCGCGAAACTGTAGGATTGCGCCAACCAGCGAGTTGCCACAAACTTCAGCAAGTTGCCGTAGTTCTCCAGGCCACCTTCCAGCAAATACTGCCAAACCTGATGAGCCTCGCTCAGCGTCACCGTCGAGTGGCTGGTCAGATTCGGGTCGGGGCGTTCGTCTCCCGGCAAAATAATCAGCTTTGCGCCCGTCCGCTGCGCCGTCTCTTCCACCACCTCCAGCCCGTAGCTCCAGTACGAGCGTCCGCCAATCACCCGCAGTATGATCACCGCGGCCTTTGCCAAAACCGACTCAGCGTAGGTATCAATCGTGAGCTGCTGCTGAAGCTGGAGCAGATTCACTACGCGCAGCGCTGGAAAACCCGCAGGTAAGCGCTGGGCGGCAGCGGCCAAAGTCTGGATGTCGGTATCGGCGGCGGTGATTACGACAATTGGCGCGGGCTGCTGTTCAACGAAAATGACTCCCTCTACAGAAGGATTCCAGCCGCCGGGGAGGGTTGCGAGACGATGCATAGCAAAAGTTGGGTTTATAGTGAGAGTCAGAAGTGAGTGGGGCAACCCAAAGTTTTATCTTACGGCATGTGGCTCTATGGCAATCGTTCTAGCAGGTGAACGCAGCGGTGCAGGCAAAACAACGGTGACGCTGGCGATGTTGGCAGCTCTAGCACGGCGGCAGCAGCGGGTGCAATCGTTCAAGGTAGGGCCAGACTACATCGACCCGATGTTTCATAGCCATGTAACGAGCCGCCCCTGCCGCAATCTCGACCCGCTGCTCACCTCCGAAGCCTACGTGCAGCAGTGCTTTGCCCAAAACATTCAGCAGAGCGAATATGCGCTGATTGAAGGCGTGATGGGGCTATTTGACGGAGCCACTGGCCAAGACGACTATGCCAGCACTGCCCATGTCGCCCGCCTGCTCAACCTGCCCGTGTTGCTGATCCTCAACTGCGCCAGCCTCTCTCGCTCCATTGCCGCCATTGCTCACGGCTACTGTAGCTTTGATCCGCGTGTGCAGGTCGTGGGCGTAATTCTAAATCACGTCGGCAGCGACCGCCATCTGGAGCTGTTAAAAGCCGCCTTAGAGTCACTCAGCCTGCCGGTTCTGGGCGTGCTGCGGCGTGACGACGAAATCACGATTCCCGACCGCCATTTGGGGCTAGTGCCCAGCGAAGAACTCAACCTGCCGCCCATTCTAGAGCGCTTGGCCGACTTGGGCGATAGCTGCTTTGACTGGGCGCAGCTCTTACCCTTGCTCAGCGTCCCCAAGCTCGCTCCGCCGATCCTGCCTGCTCCCGTCGCCCCCATGCTGCGAATCGGCATCGCTAGAGATGCCGCCTTCAACTTCTACTACGCCGACAACCTGGAGCTGTTCGCGCAGCATGGGGCAGAGCTAGTCCCTTGGAGTCCGCTGGCTGAGACGCTGCCGACGGGCGTACAGGGACTCTATTTCGGCGGTGGTTTCCCGGAGGTCTTTGCCGCAGAGCTGGCGCAGAGTCAGGCGATTTCACAGGTTCACTCAGCAATTCAGGCTGGGATGCCAACCTATGCCGAATGCGGCGGGCTGATGTATCTCTGCGAGCAGATTGTCGATTTTGCAGGGGTAGCTCACCTGATGGCTGGAGTTCTGCCTGTGGTCGCCACGATGGGCAGCCGCCTGACGCTGGGCTACCGACAGGCCACCGCGCTGCAAGATAGCCTGCTGATGACAAAAGACCGTCAGCTCTGGGGGCATGAGTTCCATCGGTCGAGCCTGAGCCGCGTGGCGGAGTCGCCTTTGTTTGAGCTGTCGGGCTACGACGCGCAGTTTCCGCCTTACCGAGAGGGCTGGAAATATCACAATCTCCATGCTTCTTATCTGCATCTGCACTTCGGCGCGCAGCCTGATTTGCTCCAGCGGTTTCTAGCGGCAGCGAGCAGCTATGCAAGATTGCCAGATGCCTCAACGCTGATTTTTAGCTAGCGCTACAGACAGAGAGCATAGGCTGTTTGGGCTTGCTAAGTCAGTAATTGCGGATCAGAAATTGCCATGGAGAAGCATGAGATCCTTCAAACGCAGTGCTTTCTTCCTTGAGTGCCACTTGCTTCATTTATGCGGCATCGCGATCGTCTACTCTAGCGGGTGGGCTGGTAGCTTCAACTGCGGTGAATGGCTCCAGAATTTTGTAACTGTGGCGAGTCCCCTGCGGTACAATCCAGGAATTACCAGGCTCTAAGATCACGGTTTGCCCTGCAATATGAAGCTCTGCGCGACCCTGAATCACATAACCAACTGTTTCGTAATCCCGTTCTGCTTCAGGCTTCGGATCACTGGGCTGTTCGTCTTTCCAGAGTCGCATCGCGAGATGAACTCCAGAGGCCAGATAGATCTGCCCCATTTTTCCCTTTGGCGAATTTTGTGAATCTACTTTGGTTACAGTCGTGTCCATAAATCACCTCAAATGTTTTGAATTTTCTGGCTATTTGTTAGCCAGCAGTAGAACGACGAATAAACTCACATGAGGGAATACTTCCCGTTGCAAAATTCCTTTCGTGGCTGAAAGCAATACTGCTGAAAGCATTGCTGCCGTTACTGCTTCTTGCTGCAAACGTAGCATGAACATTCCCAGCTGAATGTGCAGATTCTGAGCCGGACTAATCCGACTGAAGAATGCGACCATGACGTTCAGATCTTGCCAGATATTAAGCATCATACTCGCAGGATCCGAAACACGATACTCGTAGCTCGCTCATTCTCATTATCAGCCTCATTAACTGTTTATAAGCCGCTTCGCTCCAGTACCTTATTCAGAAACGGCTGTTGAATTCGCTCTGTCATAATATTCTCCCCTAATCTTGGATATAAAGCTGGTCAAGCCACTGGTCAAGCTGCTAACCAAGCCGTAGGCGCTAACTAAGCCGTACTGTCCATTACAAATTACAAATTGTGAAGAACGGCTCCATCAATCTTTTGAGAGAGTTGATCAAAGACATCTCAGAAAATGGCCAGAAGCAGACTTCGCTTGCGTCTGGAATGATGCTGGCGATTACCAAGCTATCCCTCACTTTCAGAAGGGCAATCGTCACAAAATTACTGGTTGAGAGCGGTTTCGGGAGTTTGTTCAACAGCATGTTTATGGTCTGCTTCTACAGCTTTCCTCAGGTTGTAGCACTCTCGCTCTCTACCTTGAGATAGATTACTAATAAGTAAACCTAGCCTAAAGTTATAGACCAAGCGCATGAGTTTAGAACCCAAAGTGGTTGTTGACGATCTTTTCAAAGACGGCGATGAGGTGGGAGCGCTGATGCGTTCGCATGACTGGGCACAAACGCTATTGGGCGCTGTAGAGCATTGGCCACTTAGCCTCAAATCAGCGCTGAATATTTTACTAAACGTTGGATCTCCTGCATTTTTGATTTGGGAACGCGAGCGCCTTTTGTTCCAGAATGATACCTACAGAGCGCTCTCCAAACAAGATCAGGCAGCGCCAATGAGTGAGTCAGAGCCAGTCCCGCCGCGCTGGGCAGAGAGTTGGAGCACGGTAGAGGCTGATATTGAGCAGGTTTTTGCAACGGGACAGCCCCTGCAACGGCAGCATCAGCCTTGGCTAGGTGAATGTCAGAGCAGTAATCCTGATACGGAGTTTGATTGCAGCACCGACTCCTACAGCACCAACTGCCACCGTTCTGCTGCGCCTTGCTTTAACTGGTCTTGCAGCGCAATTTGGGATGAAAACGGTCAGGTTGGCGGTGTCATGGGCATCGGCAGCGCCGCCCCAGATGCTCAAGTTTTGGCACCGGTTTGTGAGGAGATTCAGCAGGCTCAGGTCGCCCTGCATCAGTCTAAGCAGCGCTATCAAACTCTGTTTGAATCGATTGACGAAGGGTTTTGCGTAGTGGAAGTGCTGTTTAATCAGGCTGGCCAGCCCGTTGACTATCGCTTTTTAGAAGCTAATCCAGCCTTTGAGCGGCAGTGCGGGCTGACCAATGCTCTGGGGAAACGCATGCGCGAGCTGGTGCCAGATATGGAACCCTACTGGTTTGATCTCTATGGCCGGGTTGTGCTCACAGGCGAATCCCAGCGCTTTGAGGAGCGGGCTGAAGCGCTAGATCGCTGGTTTGATGTCTCTGCCTTTCGGATCGGGTCGCCAGAGGACTGTAAGGTTGGCATTCTGTTTAGCGATATCACGATCCGAAAGCGCATCGAGCTGCGGCTGCGTGACAGCGAAGAGCAGTTCCGCAACATGGCCGATCACGCCCCCTTTATGGTCTGGGTGACTGACTCAACCGGGTTCTGTACCTACCTCAGCCAGAGCTGGTATGACTTTACCGGGCAGACCGCAGCATCGGGGCTGGGGTTTGGATGGTTAAGCGCCGTGCACCCAGATGACGATGAAGCTGCCAAACAGATCTTTCTAGCGGCTAATCAGCAGCAGGTGGGATTTAGGTTGGAGTATCAGCTGCGTGATAGAGACGGTAGCTACATCTGGGCGATTGATGCTGCCAATCCCTGGTTTGACGAAGATGGCCAGTATCAGGGCTACATTGGCTCGGTGATCGATATTACCGACCGCAAGCAGGCAGAGGAAGTCGTGCGGGAAAGCGAAGAGCAGCGGCGAGACATCTTAGAGAGTATTTCTGATGCCTTCTTTGCTGTCGATGAAAACTGGCTATTTACCTATTTAAATCAAGCTGCCCAATTGCTGCTCGCTCCTGGTTTAATTGGGAAAAATGTTTGGGAAGCCTATCCAGGACTCAGTAGCAGCGAGTTTGGACAGCTTTATCGGCGCGTTCTGAGTGATCAGGTAGCGGGTTCACTGACTGCGTTCTACCCCGACCACGATCGCTGGTACGAGGTTCACGCCTATCCCTCTGCCAACGGCATTACCGTCTATTTTCAGAATGTGACGGAACGCAAACAGGCCGAAGATAGGCTGCGCCAGGTTTCTGCTGAACTCGAACAGCAGATCCGACAGTTTGATGGGATTGCCTCTGCTGTACCCGATTTCATCTACAGATTTGATCGAACCGGACGATTTACCTATGTGAATCAGCCCCTGCTGAATCTCTGGCAGAAATCTGCGGCTGAGGTGCTGGGCAAGACCTGTGCAGAGCTAGACTATTCGCCAGAGATGGCAGCTCTCATGCAAAATCAGATCCAGCAGGTGATTGAAACCGGCGAGTCCCTCAAAGACGAGACATCCTACACCAGCGTTTCTGGTACAGGCTTCTATGAATATATTTTTGTACCGCTTTTTGATCAAACCGGCGTAGTCGAAGCGGTAGCAGGCGTGACGCGAGATATCACCGAGCGTCAGCAGACTGAAGCCCGTTTAAAAGCTCGCAATGAGCGGCTGAAGCTACTTTCAGAAATTGCCAACGATTTGCTGCTGAGTGAGGATCCAAAGATATTTTTGGCGAGCCTGTTTGAACGGGTGGCGGCGCATTTGGGGCTGGAAGTTTACTTTAACTACCTGTTTGACTCAGAGCATGACTGTCTACAGCTCCACGCCTATGGCGGCATCTCGGCAGAGGTAGCCGAATCAGCTCGGCTCCTAAAGCTTGGGGAAGGTGTCTGCGGCCATGTGGCTAAATATCGGCGGCCTGCTGTTGTCGAACAGGCGTTAGAGGCTGCCGACAACCCCCTCGCAGTTCCAGTTCAGTCGATTGGCATTAGAGCCTACGCCAGCCATCCGCTGCTGGTGGGCAATCGCGTCTTGGGAACGCTGGGGCTGGGTACTCGCCAGCGCGACCGCTTCACTGCCGATGAGCTGGAGCTGATGCAGGTGATCGCCAATCAGGTTGCGGTGGCCTTGGAGCGTTCGCATCTGGTGGCAGAACTTCAGGAGCGGGCTGAAGCGCTGGTGCAGTCTAACCGAATCAAAGATGAGTTTTTGGCGGTACTCTCACATGAGTTGCGTACACCCCTGAATCCAATTTTGGGATGGTCAAGATTACTTCAGCAGGGTAATCTAGATGACACAAAAACGCATATAGCAATTGCCACCATTGAACGCAACGCTAAACTTCAGGCACAGCTGATCGAAGATATGCTGGATATTTCCCGGATTTTGCAGGGGAAGATGAGTTTAGCGACCTTGCCAGTTAATTTGAGCGCCGTTATTGCTGCTGCATTAGAGACAGTCCGGCTCGCCGCCGAAGCTAAATCAATTCAGATTCAAACTCTCTATTCGCCGCTGACGGGGCTAGTAATTGGCGATGCGGGGCGACTGCAACAGGTCATCTGGAATCTGCTCTCCAACGCCATCAAGTTTACGTCTCAGGGCGGACAGGTCACCGTTTCGCTGGCTCAGGTGGGCAACCAAGCTCAAATTCAAGTAGCCGACACGGGCAAGGGGATTCAGGCTGATTTTCTGCCCCATGTGTTTGAGCATTTTCGGCAAGAGGACGGAGCGACAACCCGCAAGTTTGGCGGACTCGGCCTGGGTTTGGCAATTGTTCGACAAATTACAGAGCTGCATGGGGGTACGGTCAAGGCCGAGAGCGCTGGCGAGGATCAGGGCAGTCGCTTCACTGTTCTATTACCCATTGCTCCTCGGCCAGTTCCGGAGTTCACTGCTCATTCGTCCGCTGTTCTTCAGCGTGATCTAAGCGGCGTTCAGGTGCTGATTGTTGACGATGAAGCAGACTCTCGCGATCTGCTCGCGTTTGTGCTAGAGCAAGCCAGCGCGACGGTGCAGATTGCCACGTCAGGAGCCGAAGCGCTAGCCGCAATCGCTGACGCTTGCCCTCAGCTCATCATCAGCGATATTGGCATGCCTGAAATGGATGGCTACATGCTGATGCGGCAGATTCGGGCCCTACCACCCCAGCAAGGCGGTCAGATCCCAGCCATTGCCCTCACCGCCTATGCTGGCGAGATCGATCAGCAGCAGGCAATCGCCGCTGGCTTTCAGCTTCATCTCGCCAAACCCATTGATGCCGAAACAGTAGTGGCGGTAATTGCCAAGCTCATTGAGTAGCAATCCCATGCTGTACCAGACACTACGCTGTACCAGACACTACAGGCTAGCCAAATAAGCTCGCCAGCCACCAAACTGCGAGATGTCAGGGGCAGCTTCTAGAGCAAAGGGTTCGCAGAGAAATCCTTTCACCACCTCGCCATCCTCTAAAATTATCGTGCCAATCCCCAGCGGCGACGGAATATTGTTGACGAAGCGCCCAAACCCCGCCGCAGGCAGCTCCCAGACCTCTAGCTCAACTGCATATCCCTGCCCGTTCATTCGCACCAGTCCCGGCTTAGGAACTGCACCTCCAGCAAGCGCATAGAGCCTGTAGATTGGCTGCGTGCGACAAGCGCGGACTAGCCTGCCTTGTTCATTGGTGAGCTGCGGGTTGAGCGGCTGTCCGCTGAGGTGAGCGCCCACGACGGCAATTTTGATCCAGTCCGGCTGGCTTGGCTCAATACAGGTTGGTAATCCAGCTAACTCTGGCAGCTCTGGCAGCTCTAGCGGCGGCAGCGGCACGGTCGTCGCGCCCAGTAGCCCGCCCACCGCTGCGTGATAGGCCGCTCCCAACCGACAGAGCGCCTGATCCGTCCAGGCCGGGGCAATCAAGCTGAGTCCGGTGGGCAAACCGTCTGGCTGAAAGCCGTTGGGTACAGCAATCGCCGCCAGATCCAGCAGATTCACAAAATTGGTATAGGTGCCGAGGTTGCTGTTGAGTTTCAGCGGTTCAGCCTCAACTGCTGCCAAGCTGTAGATGGTGCCGGTAGTGGGCAGCGCCAAAACGTCCATCTGCGCCCACTGCAACTCAGCCTGACGCTTCAGTTCGGCGAGCTGATAGAAACTGCGGTAGGCCGCCACCGCATCATACTGACTGCCGTCGGCAATAATTTGGCGCACCGTCGGGTCGATGGCTTCGGGCTGCTGCGCTAGGAAATCGCCAACTGCCGCCAGCCGTTCGGCCACCCAGGCTCCCTGGTAGAGCAAGGGCACAGTTTCTGCAAAGGGGCGAAAGTCAATGGGGACGGGCTGACAGCCCAGATGCCACAGCCGCTCTAGTGCTGCCTGATAGTTCTGCTCAGCCGCTGCGTTTTCAAAAAACTTCAGGTGCTGTGAGTCCGGAACGCCGACCCGCAGTGCCGTCAGATCAGGTAGCGTCAGCGGCAGCGCGGCGCGCGAAAAGGCATCTTCTGGGTCAAAGCCGCCCGCCACTTGCAGGACAGTCGCCGCATCCGCGCAGGTGAGGGCAAAAATCGAAATACAGTCGAGGCTTCGCACTGCCGGAACCAGTCCTTTCGTGCTGATCTGGCCTTTGGTTGGCTTTAGCCCGACAATATTGCCAAAAGCTGCTGGAACTCGACCTGAGCCTGCCGTATCTGTGCCCAGCGCAAAGCTGACCAGCCCTGCGGCGACCGCCACCCCCGACCCGGAACTAGAGCCGCCCGGAATAAACCGCGCGTCAAACGGGTTGCGGCAGATACCGTAGGGACTGCGCGTGCCGACTAACCCAGTGGCAAACTGGTCGAGGTTGGTTTTGCCAATCGGGATCGCTCCCGCTGCACAGAGCTTTTGGACAACGGTAGCCGAGGCGGTTGGCTGGTAGGCGAAGGCCGGACAGCCTGCGGTGGTAGGGCTAGCTTCCCAGTCGATATTGTCTTTGATGGCAAAGGGTACGCCGTAGAGCGGTAGCAGAGACAGATCTTGCTGCTGTAAGGCTCTAGCGCGTTGTAGCGAGTCGGCTAAAGGAGCCAGGTAGATCCAGATGGCCGGGTCACCATAGGCGGCAATCTGCTCGTAGATTTGGGCAATCACAGATTCAGGCGTTTCTCCGTCTCGGTAGCGCTGACGCAATGCCCGCAGATCGAGGCTCTGTTGATGGGAGCCTTGCTGAGTCAAGTCCTGCTGATGCAAATTTGCCATCCCTCCTACTCCTACCACTTCACCACTCGCCCAGAGGCAACCGCCCGCAGATGCCCGTCAGTCTGCCGCAGCAGCAGTCGCCCCCAGTCGTCCAGGCCAGCCGCCTGTGCTGTGACCAGACCTGCCGGATCAGCCGAACTCGCTGCGTCCGCCTGCCAGCCAATCTGCCGATTCAACAGCCAATCGCGCTGACGCAGGGCTGGCAAAAAGGCGGCGATTCCCGAACCCTGAGCTACCAGAGCACTCGCCTGCCCTAGATAATGTCGCAGACGCTCTAGTAAAGTCAACTGATTGGGGAGGGCAGAGTCGGGGCAGAGCTGATGCAGACTGATTGGATGACCCACCTCGGCTGGAGTCAGATTCGCTGCGGCAAACTCAACCCGGTGATTCAGACCAATCCCAACCACAACGCGGCTGCCGCGACGGCTAGAGATGGCCTCGCAGAGAATCCCCGCCAGTTTGCAATCCTGCACGATAATGTCGTTGGGCCATTTGAGTCCGAGCTGATGCTCTAGATCAGGCAGCAGATCTTCGATGGCGTAGATCACGGCCAATCCAGCGACGAGGCTGAGTCCAGTCAACTGGCTAGCGCTCAAGTTATCTAGAATGAAGCTAGCGGCTAGCCCGCCGGGGGGCGTATACCAGCGGCGACCCTGCTGAGCGCGACCGGCAGTTTGCTGCTGCGTGTAGACGACATCTCCATGCTGAAGCAGATCAGGATGCTGAATTGCCCAAGTGCTGGTGCTTTCACAGCGCTCTAGCCACTGTAGCCAGTCGGGTAGATTTGGATCAGAAATTAGCATCTAGCAAGCCACTGCATTAATCATCATTAATCATATAAGTTCTCCTCCTATTCTCAGTGATTACTTTCAATGGCTACTTTCAATGGTTATTTCGAGGTTGCAGCGACTTATAGCTTCTCTATACCAATGGAATTAACTCCAGTCTACTTTTGATCATTCACGAGCGGTTGAATATCGCTAGGCGGCAACGATTTTTTCAGCTTCTGCATTCTCAGCTGCATTCTCAGCTGCATTCTCAGCTTCTGCCTGCTGATCCTGAGTCGCTTTTAGCTTCAGGTACTCATCAAGCTGCTGTTCAATCTGCTGTCGAACTAGCTGCCGATATTCCAGGAAATGCTCGCCCAGAGCGCAGATCGAGAGGTAGTACTGCCAGTTTTTGGGCTTAGCCTGGATCATATGCAGCAGATAGCGCCAGAAGCTCCAGCGCGTCTTACGCAGCAAGCCCTGCCGCCAGAAGATAATCAACATGGCGCGGATCACCACCCAGCTCGGAGCACGCAGCTGAGCCTTGTTGCGCGGTTCACCCATCAGTAGAAACTGACGATAAGTGCGATCCAGATAGGTCTGCGGGTCATATAGCTCCCAGAACGCCTGGATATATTCCTGAGCAATGGTTTCGATCGGGCGACTCGGCACAAAATTCATCAGCGTCGTCTGGTTGATGTTGCCGCTTTCCTCGCCTGCCAGCATTCGACCTTCTTTTTTGAGCCGGGTTTCGAGCGCGGTACCGGGCAGCACTTGCAGCATACTAAACATCGCCAGCGAGATGGCCGTCTCTTCGACAAACTGAATCACCCGCTCACCTGCACCGGGCTTTTCGCCATCAAAGCCGATGATAAAGCCCGCCGTGACGCGCAGGCCATAGCGCATAATCTTCTGCACCGACTCGCTGAGCGGATCGCGAGTATTTTGGAATTTCTTGGTGACAGCGAGGCTGTCGGTATCGGGGGTTTCGATCCCCAGGAACACGGCGTTGAAGTTGCAGTCGGCCATCAGCTCTAGCATCTCGTCGTCCTGAGCCAGATCAATGGAGGCTTCAGTGTTCAGGAAAAACGGATGATCATGCTCAACCATCCAGATTTTGAGCGCGTTGAGCAGCAGCTTGCCATTGCGCTTGTTGCCAATGAAGTTGTCATCGACCAGGAAGATGCTGCGCCGCCAGCCTAGATCATAGAGAGCCTGAAGTTCGGCCAAAAACTGCTCCGGGGTTTTGGTGCGCGGCTTGCGCCCGTAGAGAATAATAATGTCGCAGAATTCGCACTGAAACGGACAGCCTCGCGAAAACTGCACCGACATATTATCGTAGGCATCTAGCTCTAGCAGGTCAAAGCGCGGTATGGGCGTTGTGGTCACGTCCGGCTTTTCTGCGGTGGTGAAGCGTCCGCTGGTTTCGCCACGAGCCAGCGCCTCGACAAACAGCGGCAGCGTAATTTCGCCTTCACCCAAAATCAGGTAGTCAGCCCCAAACGCCTGGATTTCATCGGGCAGCGAGCTGGCGTAAGGCCCCCCTACTGCCACAGGCTTGCCATACTGCTTGGCAAGCTGAATCTGAGCCGCGAAATCAGCTTTTTGCACAATCATCCCCGACATTAAGACCAGATCGGCCCAGCGCCATTCGGCATCGGTCACGTCCCGAATATTGCGATCGACGAGGCGATACTCCCAGTCTTGGGGCAGAATCGCTGCTACCGTGACCAGTCCCAAAGGCGGCAATAAGGCTTTCCGGTTAACGAGCGCCAAGGCCTGTTCAAACGACCAGTAGCTTTGGGGAAATCGCGGATACACCAATAAAATACGCATGGAAACGCTGCTTTACAGTAGGATTGTTTTACTTTAACCTCTAATCGGGTTTCTATAAAATCTTGAAGCAGATTACCCACAGCGATATCAAATAGAGATCATGTTTAAGTCTATTTAGCGGTTGTGACAGAATTCAAACTGAACACTTCAACGTCATTAGCGCAACAATCTATGCACCGAAAACATATGGAACTTGCATTCAACCTGCATCAGAATTGAGATACTGGATGTGGCTGTTCTGGCTCACTTACTCTTTCTCGCTTGCTCTTTGGCTCACTTACTCTTTGGCTTACTCATCCACCGCTGTCTCTAGGCGAAATCCAGCAATCTGAGCAATTTCAGCGATCGCCTGCGCCTGCTCAGCCTCAGGGCTGTTGGTCAACCGCTGCTCAAACGTGGCCAGGATGCGGATCTTGTTCTGCTGCTTAACCGCAATAATAAACGGGAAGCCAAATTTGCTGCGGTACGCTTGGTTAAGGCGGTGCAACCGCTCAAACTCGTCAGCAGAGAGCTGATTTAACCCCGCGCCAGCCTGCTCCTGCACCGAAGCTGCCGCCATTTTGGCCTTGCTGCCGAGATCAGGATGGGCCCGAATCAACGCCAGCTTCTCGCCCTGGGACATCTGCGCCACAACCGCCAGCATCTTCTGGTGCAGATCAGCGCGACTGGCAAACGGGCGGCTCTGCCAAGCCTGCTGCGCCACTTGGGGAGTCTGCTCAAAAATTTCGCCTAAGGCCGCCGTAAATTCAGCCTGATTCATCTGGTTGAGCGCAGTCATTTTGTGGGGCATAGGTCAACTGCCGCGATAGGTTGTATAAGACCAAGGCGAGGCCAGGAGCGGAACATGGTAGTGAACGGTTGAGTCAACGATTCCGAACCGGATCGGGATCAAGTCGAGGAAGAGTGGCTGAGCTAGATTAGCGAAATTCTGCTGAAAATACGGCCCCATATCAAAGAGCAACTCATAGCTGCCGCGCTTTAGCTCAGCGCCTGCGAGCAAGGGCTGGTCAGTGCGGCCATCCTGATTGGTGCAGACGGTTTTGAGCAGGATTCTTTGGCCGTCTGGAGCAAGCGCCCAAAGCTCGATCTGGACGTTGGCGGCAGGACAGCCTCGCCCGGTATCTAAAATATGGGTCGTGAGCTTGCCTGTCGCGGGAGACTCCGTGAGGTTTGGACTCGGATCTAGGCTTAAATCTGTACTCAGCTCTGTCATCGGAGTGGCCCTCCCAAAATCACCTTGCTAATTGCGCCTGTCACCTCCGCTGGCGACTCATGAGCCAGCTGATGATACCAGTTTGCTGTCACCTCAGGGTCTTTGCCGTGAATCATCTCGGCTCGCTTCCGTGCCTTCTCCACCACCGGGTTCGCTCTGGCCATCCGGTCTTGCTCATAGCGGCTCAGCGCATATTCAACGGTGACATTCGTCGTCATGAGATACTGCATGAGTACGAAGGCATCTTCGAGTGCCTGACAGCCGCCCTGACCCAGATCGGGACAGGTAGCGTGAGCCGCATCGCCCAGCAGCGCCACTCTGCCGCGCACAAACCGCTCAAACGGGCGTATATCGTGAATGGGCGGGCGCGCCGTTTTATCAGGATCAATCCGCTCAATCAAGCGCTGCACTGGATCAGCCCAGCCTTTGAAATGCTCAAACAGCTCGGCTTGATAGCGGCTCGGATCGGCGGGCGTATCGCTGGGCAACGGCACGTCAAAGAAGAAGTAGAAGCGGCGCTCAGAGACTGGCATCATCGAGGCGCGCTTGTGATCGCCGACGTAGATCACCCAGCTGTTGTCGGGGGCCAGATCTGGGCTAGCCGGAACCAGCCCGTTCCAGTTGATGTAGCCTGCATAGCTAGGCTGCACAGCCTCACCCAAAACATGCTGACGCAGCACCGACCGGATCCCGTCTGCGGCAATCACTAAATCGCCAGTCGCTCGCTGACCGTTTTCAAAAATTGCCGTGGCGCTCTGCTGATTTTGCTCAACCCCAATGCAGCAATGCTCAGTTTTAATCTCGTCGCCATAGGCTTGGCGGAGCATTTCTTGCAGCTCAGCGCGAGCGACGGGATAGGGACGCTGCCCAACTTCTGTAATCAGCGGCAGCAAATCAACATCGTTGAGCAGCTCGCCCGTTTTGCTGCGGTACTGCATTCTGTCCATCTGGCCGCCAATTTTGGCCATCTGCTGCCCCAAGCCCAGTCGATTCAGTACCTTTACGCCATTCGACCAGAGCGAAATGCCTGCCCCCACTGGACGTAGCTCGCGCACCCGATCATAGATTTCAACCTGATAGCCCGCCTGCTTGAGGGCAATCCCTGCCGTTAAGCCGCCAATTCCCGCCCCGATGATCACAATTTTTAAGTCGTACATGCCCATTCCTCAATTAGCCGAATAACGCTCTCATTAAGCTGCTCTCTATTTCAGTATGAGCCATTAGCACTGTAAACGATTGCATTCTCTCCGTATTGTATACTGTATGCAATTTCTGGCATGTTTTTCCGAAACTCCTCTGGTTCAACAGGTACAGGGATTTAAATTCTGGGGGTTAGTAGCAGCGGATACAAATACCCATTGAATCGCTCTATACATTAGAGAGGTTCGCATCGACCTAGGGTATGACTTTCTAAATCTGGATCTGGGGAAAACTTGGTTGATTTCCAAATTTATCCAAGTTTAATTTGTCCAGATTTAATATCCAGATTTAACAGTGGTCATGCTGTAGGGCTGGCGCGAACAAATTTGGGCTATTTGCATTCTCGGTTTTGGTGTGAGGAACAATGAAAAATAAATTCTGGGGCTGGGCGCTTTTGCTGCCTGCTCTCTCTACTGTTGCTATGACGGCGATGGCTAAAATTGCTATCGCTGAGACTGCTAGCCTAGCTGTTAGCATTCAGCCTGATGTCGAGACTAGCGTCCAGACTGACTCTTCTAATCTGCTAGCTGAGTCAGAGACTCTAGTTGCCCCGGTAGCTGTCCATCAAGATGTTGTTCAAGATATCGTTCAAGCTACTGTTCAAGCTACCGTTCGTTCTGCTGAAGTTAGTCAGCCAGAACTTTCTGCCAGCGCTGGCGCTGAGGTTACGGGATCTGAGGCTATGGGATCTGAGGTTACGGCTGAGGCACTGCCTGCCTTGTCACCCACTGTCCTAACGGCTCCCACAACGCTGGCGCAGATTCAGCCAGCCGAGCCGCTAGCGACTCCTCGACAGAACCCGACCATGTCGCAGGTAACCCCCGTCAATCAGCTTTCGAGCGCGCAGCCCAACCGGGCGATGAGTCAGCTGACCTCAGTAACTCAGCTCTCAGACGTGCAGCCAACCGACTGGGCTTACCAGGCATTGCAGTCTTTGGTGGAGCGATATGGCTGCATCGTGGGCTATCCCGACGGCACGTATAAAGGCCAGCGTGCCCTGACTCGCTTTGAGTTTGCGGCGGGGATGAATTCCTGCCTAGATCGAATCAGCGAACTGCTTGCTGCTAGCACCGCAGATCTGGCGACGAAAGAAGATCTGGCGACGCTGCAACGGTTGCAGGAGGAGTTTGCGGCTGAATTAGCAGCCTTGCGCGGACGGGTGGACGTGCTAGATGCGCGAGTCTCGGCGCTGGAAGCCAACCAGTTTTCCACCACCACTAAGCTGGGCGGCGAAACGCTGTTCTTCGTGGCCAATCTGTATGGCGGAGACAGCGATGATACAGATCTCGACAATCAGGTTGCAGGGCAGTACCGGGTCAGACTTAACTTTGACACCAGCTTTAGCGGCACTGACTTGCTGCGGGTCAGACTTCAGGCTGGAACTCTGACTGGCGGCGATTTTGCCTTTGAGCAGGCGGGTAACGAAATCAGCTACGGCGCTTTCGCGACCTCAGGCAGCAGCGTCGTGATCGACAGCCTCAAGTATGAATTTGCGCTGAATCGCGTCGTGCAAATTGGCCTCTATGCCAACGGCACCGGACTCGATGATATTACCTTTGGCAATACGATCAACCCGCTAGACAACCCGGTTAGAAGCGCAATCACTCGGTTTGGCGGACGCAATGCCGTCTACCGCACCGGCAGTACCTCAGCCGGGATTGCGGCCAATCTAAAATTCACAGACAACATCAGCATTCAGGCTGGCTACCTCTCAGGTGAACCAGGCGATCCCAGCGCCGGGGCTGGCCTGCTGAACGGCAACTATGCGGCGCAGGGTCAGCTCACCTTCCGCAACATCTTCAATGTTGTTGATTTGGCCTTCACTTACGTCAATGCCTACACAGGGATTTCAACTAGCGCAACTGGCATCACGGCTGGTGTACCGTTCAACTTAGGCAGCCGTAACGCCAGAGTCGATGTCGATCGTCCGGTGATTGCCAACTCCTACGGCGCAACGGTCAACTTCAGAATTCTCCCAGGCTTGCAGCTAGGCGGCTGGGCAGGCTACTCGGCAGTGCGAGCCATTAGCTTGGGCGATGCTAGCGTCTGGAACTATGCTGCGACTCTGGCACTGCCGGATCTGCTGGGCAGAGGCAATCTAGGCGGCATTATCTTCGGGATGCAGCCTCGCCTAACAGGTTCGGATTCCTCGATCGGAGATGTGCTGGGAGACCGCAAAGATCCAGATGTGGGATTCCATCTTGAAGCCTTCTACCGTCTGGCCATCACTGACAACATTGATATCACGCCTGGCTTCGTCTGGATCACGGCTCCTAACCATGATGAGAGCAATGACGACGAGTTTTTCGGAGTGGTTAGAACGACCTTCCGATTCTAGGCAGCTTGAGACTCACGGACTTGAGACTTACAAAATAAAAGAACGCAGGGGGCCAAATGCCCCCTGTTTTTTGATAACTCTGACTTGCAACACTGCCTATTGCAAGTCAGCAGTGTTAAGTGAGCCTACTGGAATCCGAAGCGCGTCACCGCTCCTAGGTACTCGTTGTAGCTAATCAGCTTCCGGCCTTTGTAGTCAACGCGCTGAATCTGACTCTCTAGCCACTCGCGGGTGATGGGGAAGTTGAACTCCTCGGCAATCTGTAGCGCTTCATCTACCGACAGCAGCCCGTTCAGGTTGGCATCAAAATCTTTAAATCGCTTCAGCAGCGGATAGTTCGGTTCTGAGGCTACTAAAAACTCCTCGAAGTCAATGGAGCCATCGTGGTCTTTGTCAAGATACTCAAACCGCTTGACGAAGCGCGCCCGCTCCTTCGCCAGCAGATGTTCGAGGTACTCTTCACGGTCGATCTTACCGTCTCGATTCATATCGAGCTGATCGAAGGCTTGCTTAATTTTTTTCAGCTTTTCAGGAGGAATCAGCTCCTCAATTTCAGCTGGGATTTTAAATTCAGAATTTTCAGCAGAGCTCATGCGTCCGAGGGGTTCAAGCTAGGGGTTCCTAGTATATTATCTCGCTTTTGGACGATTGCAAGCGGCATCACGCCTGGTCTTACCAGCACGCTCTTCAAAAATTCAGCCCCCACCGAAAGGATGCAAAGCCTTTCAAAATTTAGTGTAATTTTTAGTGTAAGTGTATATGAGCTTCGAGTAACCTCAGAAATCAGCACCGCGAAACTGCAATTCTTGGCTCAGCCTATTGCTCGGCCTATAGGCCAATTAGTTATGCCTTGTTGCTTACTAGCATCTCAATTTGCTGCAAGAGTTGGTCAAGCTGTTCACGTTTCTGGCGATTCTGCCAAATCTGGGACTTCTTGAGCTGGTTGCCAAGTTGAGTCAGACGTTTGGCGTAGGTGGCTGGGTCTTGAACGAGCGCGGCTTTTGCCAACGCTCCTACTGAGGTTGCTCCTGCCAAATCAGCTGCTTTGATTCGCTCTCGAATGCTGCGAATTGACAGGTTCTGCGTCATTGCCTCTTGCAACAGCTGCTGACGCTGTGCTAAATCTGGCAGCCGAGCAATTGTCAGCGCTTTTGTATATTCAATTTTGCCCTGGCGAATTGGCTCTAAAACATCTTCCGAGAGCTTAAGCAACGGCAGTTGATTTAACACAAACGAACGCCATTTGATGTTTAGTCCTTCCAAGCTGCGAATCACCGCTTCGGCGTTTGGCTGTCCCATAACGTTATGGGACGAGCGGCGGATATCATTATCCATTTGGCGCAGCAGAGAAATTACGGCTTCAACAGGCTGCTCCAACTCGGCTGAAAGCAGAGCTAGGACTCCCTCCACTTCTTCAATAGGGTTGAGATCCTCGTGGTGCTTATTCTCGATGAGCTGGAGTTTAAGCAGCTTCTTGTGATCTGGCTTGGCTATCACGCGCACAGGCACTTCGCTGAGTCCAGCTAGCCCTGAAGCGCGATAGCGGCGCTCTCCGAACACAAGCTGATAGTAGCCAGGACGGTCAGCTAGCTCATAGACCGCTAGATCTTCTAGTACTCCTTCTTCAGCAATGGTCTGCGCTAGCCCATTCAGCTTATCTAGGTCAAAGTATTTGCGAACTTGATACGGATCGCGAATGATTTGCTCCCGCGAAACCACAATCCGATCGCTGAGCAACTCGCCAGTTGCAGACGGATCAAATTGTGGTTTCGCCGGTACCGTTATTTGCGTTTTGGTTAGCGAGTCATCTAGAGCAGATGCATCAGACTGACTGGTAACTGCCTCACTCAGCTGCTCAGCCTCGACAGGCTCAGATTGTAATGCTGACAACAGCTTGTTAAATCTACCCATTCAGAATCTCCTGTCCAACACTAAGGTAATCACTCCAGGCAATTTTGGCACGCCGATCATTCACCTGTGCCACGATCAGTCCATCCAGTGCCGCTTTTTGAAAGGCGACCAGCTCTCGAATTTGTGCTTTAAAGAGCGGGAATCCGGCTGTCACCAGCAGCTCTCTAGCTTCGGCTCCATCTTTACGCGGCGCTGAAGGAACGCGAGTCAGCAGAACGCGATATTGCTGCGAGCCGAGGACTTTCATCAGGTTAACAGTCTGCATCAAGGCATCTAGAGAGAGCACGTCGGGTGTCGTTGGCAAAATCAGTAGATCACAACCATCTACCAAATCTTGCAGATCTTCGCGCTCAGGTCTGGCCTGCGTGTCAATCACAATATGCTTGAAGCTGCGACCATATTTGGCGGCCTGCTGTTCGCTCACCACCTTAAACAGAAAGCCTGCTCCGCGCTTTGACCAGCGAGTAGCAGATCGATTTGGGTCGCCATCAACAAGCAGCGTATCGCCATCCTGCTGCAAAAAAGCAGCCATGTGAATTGCCGTTGTCGTCTTACCAACACCGCCTTTAAAGGCTGCGGTTGTGATGATCATGCTCTGTCCGTCCAGTCAAGACAATCCACAAGAATAGTTTATTAATGACCAGTTAGCACAGAAGTCCAATATTTTCTAGCTGTTTTTATGAATTTAGCTCCAGACTAGCTCTGATCCAGCCTCAACGGCTCAACCTAAGCTCTATTAGACCGCTATAATTTGCCACAGCATTACCAGAGATCACAGGCTCTTAATAGTACAAATAAACTATACGACTAAACTACGACTAAATTCAGGCTATAGTTGTGAGAGAGATCTAGATTGAGGAAGCCTGTAGAAACCTGTGGAAACCGCCGTTTATTAGAGGTCTTGCGTCGCTATGTCCCGTCCAGACAGTGAGAAATGCAGACTCTGTGCCAAGCTAAGCGCTGAAGCAGCACAGCAGCGGCATGGCGCGACTGGAGATGGCTGCTGGGATGCCAGATATTGCCATAACCGACGGTCATACTATCGGCATCGCGGCATTAGAAACTATCAGCGGCAGCAGCGTCGCCAGCACCAGCTAGCTCAACCAGCCCAACCCAGCCCAGCCCAACCCAGCCCAACTCAGCCCAGCCCAGCCCTGACAGTGCTGCAAGTTCCATCACCTGCTGTGCCTGCCGCAGTCGTCCACTGGTATCGTGATACCAAAGATTCGCCGCTACACGCTTTGAGTGCCGAACTCTGGATGGGCAATCATCGCGTTGCCAAAATCACGCCCGTTCACTGTCTGGGGCTGAGCGAGCTACAGATTAAGGCACTGTTGACACATTTTTTGAGCGAGTTTTCCCAGCACTGCGGCACAAAGGTTGAACGGTTTCGGGCTGCGGTGGAGCTACATCCACTCAACTGCCCAATCCGCCCCTGTCCGCTGCATCCTGAGGTAGAGTGCCATGACTGAACTAGAACCTGAACTAGAACCTGAACTAGAACCTGAACTAGAACCTGAACTAGAACCTGAACTAGAACCTGAACTAGAACCTGAACCACAGGCTATGCAAGCAGGCAAACTGCTTTCGGAGCTACGCCAGGCCATTGCGGGAGCGCTGGAAACTCCAGGATCGGCAGAGTTGAATCTGTTCTATGAGCGGCTAGAAGGTTTAATTTCTGGACAGCCATTGGCCTTGCAGTTGCAACTTGCCGGAACGATTCTGCTCCAACTCTGCGAACTCTATGCAGCTCGCTTTGATCTAAGCATCTCAAACTGGGAGAGCCAGCATCAGCCGCTAGAGCCAGTTGTAAGCCTAGAATCCTGCGTTGATCTATTTGTGCAGTCGCTCTCCCTCAATCTCTCAGAGCTGTTTGAGCCTGAGATACCTGTACAATATCCAGCACATCGCCAGCCAGCCAGCGGCTCAACCGCAATGGAGGTCGATAGAGCAACCTTGCTGCTACTGGCCGATCAGATGGCAGAACCCGTCTGTGAAGCCGATCTAAACCGCGAGCTATCTGAGCAAATTCAGCGGTTGGCTCACGATGAGAATGTAGAGCAGTGGTCGGCCAGAATCAGAAGCTGCTTGCTTGCACCTAGTCAGGCATCTAGTCAAGCATCCCATCAGTTCGGCTATCGCCTTCTAGATATCCAGCAACAGCTCCAAATGCCTTTAATTGAGCTTTGGCTGGGGCTGCTGTTGGGTAGCTATAGCCTAGAGCAGCGAGGCGATTTTTATGACGGTGATGCCATCTGGGTCGAAACCGTTATGTAGTCTCATATAGGTCTTCCCATATAGATAGGTCTTCCTATATAGGTCTTCGTTTCCTCTGTCTTCATCCTGTACCTAAAGGTATCTGTCTTGAGAGCCTATCGAGATCTGCAATTGTTCTCTAGCTTAGAAGCAAGAAAAAGGAGTTTAGTAACCGATAACAGCTATGACCACTAACCTTACACCCGGCGATGCAGATAGGGCAAATGCAGAGAGTCCGTTACAGCCCAGCGATGTATACAGCAGTATGCCCAACAGTATGCAGGCTGACGCAGCTCTACAGCCGCCGCGCCGTAATTCACTCTGGGTCGGCGTTTTGCTAATCGTTTTAGGGCTGCTTGCCGCTGCAGTTCCGGTAGTTTCGACTATTTTTGTCGAAACCTGGGTCGCTTTAATTTTAATCTCGGCAGGGGCAGCCAAGACCGTCTATGCATTTCAAACTCGTGCTGAGGGTGGGTTTGTTTGGAAAGCGCTGCTGGGGCTACTTTATGTCGCAACCGGGGTCATGCTATTTATCTATCCATCTACTGGAATCTTGACCCTAACTTTGCTGCTGGGTAGCTTCCTGCTAATGGAGGGGGTATTCGAGCTGATTTTGGCCTTTCGCCTACGACCGCAGCAAAACTGGATTTGGGTACTGGGGAACGGTATCATTACGCTGCTGCTAGGAGGAATGATCTGGTTTCAGTGGCCGCTCAATGCGCCTTGGGTAATGGGCACTCTCATCGGCTTCAGCATTTTGTTCAGCGGCATTTCACGCGTTATGCTCTCACTTAACCCTCCTAGAGGGCTGGATCAGGCATCGGCATAAAGCGAGCTAGTTTCGCGGCATCAGCGCCGGTTCAAATCCTGATTGCTCAAACTCACAGCCGAGATGCTGCTGAATTCTCAGCACGTCCTGTTCAGCATTCCCTAGACAGGTCGTGGCGCCAGGTGAGGGCGTAATGTTAAAGCGCAGACCGTTGCCAGGATCAATCTCGGCCTGACCTAAGATGAGCTGGCGCTGATTACGGTCAATCAGTTGAGGTCGGATGCCGCCAAATCCTGCTGCAAACTCCAGATCTTTAAGCTGTAGGGATGGCACAATCTTGCGCGCATCTTTGAGAAACAGCCGTCGATTCAACAGCGGCATCTCAAACGCCATATTTTTGAAGATATAGTTACGAATATCTCGCACTTTAAACAGATCCCAGAGCACTGCCGCCACCGTCTGGTCAAACTTCAGCACCTCCAGATAGTCAATCAGAGTTTTGGGGCTGTAGCGTTCTAGCAACGGCAGCGGCAGTGCTGTTGGACCAAAGCGCGTTTTGCCTGGAGTTGTAACGTCTGGATCGCCGTGGATTGCCGCGAAGGGCAGCTTGTCGTTCTGGACGGTATACACCTTGCCGTTAAGCAGCTCTGGCGTAAAGTAGAAGTTGCCAGCCACAGGCAAACAGGAATACTCTAGGCCAATCCCCATGCGGTGAGCAAACAGCAGACTGTGCCCACCCGCCGAAACCACCACAAACCGAGCAATCAAGCTATCATCAGGCGTGATGACACGATAGCTCGACCCGGCAGGCTCAACTCGCTGCACCTGCTGAGCCAAGCGCAAATCGATAGTTTTGCCAGAGGCCGAATCAGCAATCGCCTGCGCCTGATCGACAAACGACTGGGCGAGCGCGCCATAGTTAATCGCCGTATACTCATTCAGGATTGAAATAGCCACCGCTGCTTCTGGGCGCAGCTGACCGTTAAGCTGCACAACATTGGGTTCAACCTCAGCAATTTGGGCTTTTTCTAATAGACGCATCCCCGTAAAATGCGGGCTGAAGGTTTCGTATCGCTGCCGCAGAAAGTCGCACTCTGCTTGGCCAATACCCAGCACCATTTTGGGATAGCGGTAAATCACCTGGTCGCGAACCGCAGGCGGTAGCTGCTCGGCGTAATGCACCAGCATCTGAGCAGGTCGTCGCACCTTCAGCGCTTTTTCGAGGCTATAGTTGGTTTCAATATCGCCACAGTGAATTGTCTGGCTGTTGTTGGTCGCCTTCGAGTTGACGGCTGCAATGGTTGGATATTTCTCAACTAGCGCAATCCGCTTCAGGTCTGTGAAAGCAGACAGCATGTAGAGCAGTGCGGTTCCAGTCACACCCCCTCCAATGATTACAACATCATACTGCCGCTCCATATTGCCGCTCCTTTCGATTTGCTCAAAACTCTTGCCAGGTCATCAATTAGGCTGTAAAAATTAGGCTGTCGAAGCCAACAGGATTCTTACATCTTACAGTTTCTACATTTCCCAAAACGTCTCAGATTGCACAACGGCGAGCAGTTGCAGAGAATTAGAGTCAGCAGTAGTCTCTTGCTTCAGTAATGTACTACACTGTGAAAAGTCCTGTATGGTTAGCTCGTCATGATTGGGCGAGGACTGGACGCTATTCGGCTGCCTTGATCAATAATTCTTTTTCAGGGATGGGAAGACAGCTTGAGCCATAATGCTCGGATAGCGGCACTCAAGCCCATTGCTAAGCCAACCGTTAAGCCAGAGATTGAGCCAATGCAAGCCGCCAGGGCTGATGGTTGAAGCTAGTGGCTGAAGCTGATGGCTGAACTCGAATCCTGAACTCGAATCCTGAACATATAGGGCGCATGTTTTTCTGAGGTCATCTCGATCTGCTTGATCTATTTATCCAATCTACCCAGACCAACCCATCCAGATTTACGAATAGGTGTACTGTGAGTAAAATCATCCAAGAAGTTTTCCCAGAACTCATATGGAACGACGAGCTAGAGGCGAAAGCTGCCCGTGACCGTCGAGCTGTCGAGCTGCAGGCGCAGGGGTATATCTGCGTTTACGAAAACCTGTTTACGGTGGCCGGACATCGCGTTTTTCTGCTCAAAGCCTCGCGCCCTGAGCCCGTTGAAAAGCTTGCTAGCAATCGCAGAGATCGCTCCGCTCCACGCCCCAAACGCTCTCGCCCACCTCAGGCGTTTGAGGAGCGCTAGCGAGAACAGGCCAGAGGAATCAGCCTAGCTTGGATCGTCAATAGCCAACTGAACAGCAGACCTGGGTTAACCCTGAGGTCTGCTGTTTTGAATAGTGCTATCTGCACCGGATAGACCAGCTGCGCTCGCGCCAGTCGTTAGACAGACTTCTTGCGGCCTCGCGTGGCTTTGGGCGCAGGCTCGGCAGTAGACTTCTTGCGGCCTCGCGTGACAATAGGCTCTGGCTCTGGCTCAGCCGCAGCCGCTTTCCGCCGACCGCGAGTGGGGGCTGGCGCTTCCGGCTCAGCATCAACGGTTTTAGCTTTGCGGGTGGAGGCGCGCTTAGCTGGAGCTTTGCGCTTGCGGGGGTCGCTCAGGGATACATAGCGCTTAACGGTAGCTGCCGTGGTGGGAATACCGCTTTCAGCGAGAACGGCAATGATATCTTCGTAGTTATAGCCTTTCGCCATAGCGCTCTGAATGGGTTCGCGGAGCTGATCGATCGCTTCGCGAAGCGACATCCCCTCCTTGGGTTTGGCTGAGAGATCTTGTAGAAGCGAGCCGACTTGGTCAATTGCGGTCTTTGAAACGCTCACTGCTTTGGGTCGATTCCGAGTTGCTGTTGCCATTTTTTAGTCACCGAGAGTAAATCAAATTAAACTCATTCTATTCCCAACTCGCGAAATTGCATAGTCTTTGCGTTCTAATTTTTATCATTGAGGTAAGTCTGCTGGCTCGGCTGCCGTTATCTGCCCTATATCTGGGCAGGTTTGCCCAATATTTGCCGAGCGTTTGCCCGATATTTGCCCAGCATTTGCCCAGCGTACCCGGCATCGACCGCGCGATTTTTGCAGGCAACGGTGGGGTGACTGCTGACTCTGAATGGGCAGCAGCTGCCTGAGGCTATCATCTGGAGAGGCGAACAATCGTAGCTTATGTACCAGAGTCGGCGGCAAATTGTAGAGCAGCTCGGAATTGACATCGACCGCCTGTTTGAAAGGCTGAATACTAGCTCCGGTCGCTTTACAGAACTGGATGAAACAATCATCTGTCGGGCATTGCAGGGGCAGTTACCCCAGGCCATGGCGCTGTCGCTTGATCTGTCTTGTCAGATGATTCGAGACAGGCTGAGCCGTCAGATCTATCCGGGTTTAGCTGAACTGATGCAGGTTGACCAAAGAGAAATTGCGGGGAACTGGGCGGCGATTCTCAACTTTTCGCTCAGCCCCAGTTTTTACTCAGCCCCAGTTAAGACTATCGGCTAAGACTATCGGCTAAGACTATCGGCTAAGACTATCGGCTCACCCCAGCTCCGCAGCTCAACCAGGACAATTTTCAGGCGAGTCTGGGTTGCCAGATCTTTCTTTCGCCACCCGACCAGCAGGTGGTCAAGGAAATGCTGATCTATTTAAATAACGCGCTGCTAGAGCATTTGTATCAGTTTGATCGCACCGCCAGTCGTGAGGTAGACATCGAGCTGTATACGATTGCGGTTCTGGTGCCGTTTGATCACAATCAGGGGTAGATTGCTGCTGAAATTCTGCGGGGCGTAGCGCAGCTTCAGCTTAACCTGTGGATGCTAGATCAAGCGACTCTACAGCCTGCACAACCAAACCGTCGAGCAGCTGGCGCAGCTAGTCAGCACATTGAAGACCTGTTGGTATCGTATTTGGAGCCGTACATTGGCGAATATACAAGCCGAATCTGCTAGATCCGCTGCGCCATTACTGAGGGTTCAACCAACATGACTGTATCAACTCAGGGAGCATTGTGGATTTAACTTTTTCTTATTATTTCACTAGAGCGATTGAGTCCTCGCTGGTTCGGGATCAGCGATCTGTAGCCTGTTACCTGCTGCGATGCTGATCAGCGATTTCTGAGAGATTTGTATCAAAGCGTCACAATTGAAGTTTTTCGTTAATAAATGTTGCAACTATCTTGATCCTGCTGCTAGTCTGTGCAAGTCAGCGATTTACAAATAGTAACGATAGTGATGCTGACTTCACCTGTCCCCTCACAATCCTCCTCGCAACCACAGCCCCAGTTCAAACAGCCCCAGTTCAAACAGATTTAGGTTTATCGGCGCTGGGCAGAACTTCAGTTCACTGTCCTAGCGATTTCGTAAACCCTCATTTATGGGAGGCTACTTATGCATCTTCAAGGCAAAACTGTTCTCGTTACAGGTGCCTCTCGCGGCATCGGACGAGCCATCGCGCTCGAACTCGCCCAGCAGGGCGTACAGCGACTGATCTTAGTGGCTCGCAGTCAGCAGCGCTTAGTTGACCTGGCCTCTGAGATTGAATTCCTCGGCATTGAAGCCGTGCCGCTGGCGCTTGATCTAGCTCAGCCGATTGATGTGAATATTGCGATTGCCAAAACTTGGCGCGATCACGGCCCGATTCATCTGTTGATCAACTGTGCAGGCGTGGCGCATCAAGCACCTTTTCTTCAGTCTCGCCTACCGCAAATGCAGGAGGAGCTTGCCCTGAACCTGATGGGCATGTATACCATAACGCGGCTGGTAGCTCGCCGCATGGCCGTCCAGAGACAGGGCACCATCGTCAATGTCTCTAGCCTGATGGGGAAAATTGCAGCTCCGACTATGGCGACTTATTCGGCAACCAAGTTTGCGATTCTGGGTTTTACACAAGCCCTGCGCAGCGAGCTGGCGGTTCACAATATCCGCGTTGTAGCGCTGCTGCCTTCGCTAACGGATACTGACATGGTGCGAAATTTTCGCTGGTTTCGCTGGGTGATGCCAACGACTCCGCAGCGGGTAGCGCAGGTGTTGGTTCACGGACTGCAAACCGGAACGCCTGAAATTTTGGTCGGCTGGCAGAGTCACCTAGCGGTTTGGGCAAATCGGCTGCTGCCCCGGCTGCTGGAGCGGATTTCTGGCTTAGCTGCTCCACTGCAAGAGGAACGTCCACTTGAACGGCTGCGAGAAGCTAACGCGAATTCGCGTTAAGCCGAGGTTGCTGAGCTCTGGAAAATCTATTTCGGGACGCTGCCGAATTTTGGGACGACTGCCATTGATCCCAAAATTCGGCAATTGCGTATCTGCCCTAAGCAGCGGGAGTGATCCGAACCGGTTTGGCATCTTCCCGGTTCGATATCTTCCCGTTCTATATAATGTCCACCGTTTAGGAGCCATCAGCAGCTCAATTTAGTTTACTTAAGTTACACTTTAAATTCTATATGAGCAGATTTTCTACTCCTCAAATCTTATACTCGCAGAACCTTACATCGTTTCCTGCGAAGTTGCGACTTGCGTTCTCCTCTAGCTAGAGCGAAAGAGGATTGGCAGCCAAATCTTTACAGTAAGTGGCTTACAAGGCCACAGGTCTACAGCATTTTTGATGATGCGAGCGACCAGAAATAAATCAGTACTCTTGCGGGTACTACCAGAGGCATAACTGATTTCCTACGCTTAGACATAGGAACGAGAAATTCACTCATTAAAAAGGAATTTTGTTATGCCAGCAGCTTCAAAACAGATGCGTTTCTGGGTCGATGTCGCACTCGAGTCTGTGCGTCGTGATCATACTCCATCCTTCGGATCCGGTGACCAACGCGGACCATTTTTAACGGCGCGGGCGCTGGGAATGGCGCTGGGTGCATTACATGATGGCTATGCACTTGCCGGTTGCGGGACTCAACTGTTGCCCTTTTCAGTGGCGGCACCGGCTCTACCTGTCGGTGATCCTAACACCCGCTACGTCGCAGGTGCAGCAGCCTGCCACGAGCTATTGCTGCACCGCTATCCGGCACAGTCCGCCGCGTTAAATATGGCTTGGGATTTCTGGGTGCGGCTATTTGAGATCCCATTGCCGTTGATGTATCCCGCAGAGAGCTATGGGCGGATGATTGGTGATGCCATCCATCTGCTCGGAATCAGCGATCGTCAGCTTGGG
>JAESFP010000168.1_pt1 | contig 35267 bp, 23 predicted proteins | sample 9266181 | NCBI WGS metagenome assembly JAESFP01 (sample SAMN14502547, study PRJNA617102) | algae metagenome | isolation source: Pegethrix bostrychoides GSE-TBD4-15B and co-occurring heterotrophs from... | place: USA: Grand Staircase-escalante National Monument, Utah | collected 2006-08-15 | reverse complement strand
GGCGGCCCAGGAACCGGGGAATACAGCGTTTCAGCGTGACCTGTCGATCAGTCTGGAGCGCATCGGCGACACTCTGAGGCGCAGCGATCCGGCACAAGCCCTAGCCCTCTATCAGGAAGGGCTGGTCATCGCCCGGAAACTGGCGGCCCAGGAACCGGGGAATACAGCGTTTCAGCGTGACCTGTCGATCAGTCTGGACCGCATCGGCGACACTCTCGGGCGCAGCGATCCGGCACACGCCCTAGCCCTCTATCAGGAAGGGTTAGCGATTCGCCGGAAACTGGCGGCCCAGGAACCGGGGAATATCGAGTTTCAGACGGATCTCATTGTCAGTCTTGACCGCTTAGCGTCCGCCGGGGAACGACCCGAGAAGCATTATTCGGAAGCACTGGCGATCCTGTCGAGTTTAAATGCGCGCGGCCTTTTGACTGCAGAGCAACAGGCTTGGATTCCAGAAATCAAGACGAAACTCGCGAAATTCTATGGCAACCAAGCCTACGGGGCGCTTTTCGATAAAGATTTTACCCGTGCCGAGCAGCGCGCAAACGCGGGGTTAGGGCTCGATGCCCGTCTTGATTGGATCAAGAGTAACCTTGCCCACGCCCTGATGTTTCAAAACCGGATTGCCGAAGCGGATGCGATTTATTTCGGCCTAAGGGGGACGGTGGTTCAGGGCAAGCCCTGGGAGCAACTCGTTGAGGAGGATTTTAAGGCTCTGCGCGACAAAAATATCCGGCATCCCCATATGGCAGAGATCGAAGCGGCCTTTCGCAAGCGGCGGTAATACATTCGCTGACCCGAACCGCCCAACCTGCGCGCCTAGGCGTTGGGGCGCTCCTCCTTCAGCCACAGCGCCTGCCAACTCTTGGTTTCGGCCGCGATAATGGCTTCTGCGGCAGCGGCGATCTCCGCTGCACCGGCCTCGGGGGATTGGGTCGCCTTTAAATGGGCGAGCCGCCGCGCCGTGGCTCGGTAGCTAACAATCCGCGCATCGTAGCGCGCCGCCTGTCCATGAGCGAGAACCGTTCCCGCGAGCGTCGTGACGACGGCGGTCATCGCCGCCAGGTCAAAGTTACCTTTGCCTGAGTTGGCCGCAACGGCGGTGATAACGGCGGCGGCCCCCGCTAAGAGATACTCGGCCCGGTGCAAAAGGCGAGACGGCAGGGTCAGCCGGTCCGCACTCGTGCGATAAAAGCGAATCTGCCCATCCACCCGCGATTCCGTGTATGCGGCAGCATTAAGCGGCGCGCGCGGGCACGAGCCCGATCCCTGCGCTTTCTGCTCCTCCAGGCCAAGGCCTTCGGCTGCGGTTTCAACCTCTTCAAAGCGACCGGCGAGCAGGGAATCCCGCGTGCTGCTCTCACTATAAGGCTCGGCCCCCGTTGCATAGAGGAAGGCCTCGCGTTTCAATGCCTCGGAGGCCATGCGCGCGGTCACATGCTGCGCGACCGCGTCTCGCCCCAATGAGCGTGCCGTTAAGAAAGTTCCGAGCGCCAGCATCCCGGTTGCCGTCCAGGTCAAACCGGCCCGACCGGCATCGCTCGGCAAGCCCCCGGCAATCGCTGCCAGTGTGGCCCCTGCGATCGATAACGCAAAACAGCCAAGACGGACGCGGTCGAGCCGCCGTTTCAAATGATTGCCCGTCGCCGAGAGTTCGGTCTGGCGCTCGGCAAGCCGATCCAAGAGGGGAATAGCGCTACTCGTCATTTTAAACTGGCCCACCGACCCTATGGTTGAATGAGATAAGAGGCGTCGATCTGCATGTGAGGGTCAAGTGATCGTCAACCGAACCCGCCCGCGATTATTGCCGTAAAAGCCCCAAGCATCGTTGGCATAGGCATAGAAATACCCTGATTCGCGTGGGGTGTAGGTCACGGGGCCGCTTCCGATACGAAAACTCTCGTGCGGGATGATCTTCTCTTTCTCCACCCTGCCATTGCCAATCGCGCCGACCAAACAGAACCAGGGCCAATCGTGATGGCGGCGCGAGAAGCGGAAATCGGCGTTTTCGTTGCCGGTGAGGTGTTTAAGGAGGGGTTCAACCCGATCCCCCAAACCGCCAACGGCCTGAAAAAACCGCCCCCAGGTCAAGCGCCGGTCGATCGGCCCATCAGGGGAGCAACGCATTTCAGCATCCAGCCACTCGCCTTCGGCGCTGAAGTGATAGGTCTGACTGGCGGTAAGATAGACGCCGGTATCGTTCCACGGTTGATTGGCATAAATCTCGAGTGTTAGCGGGCTGCCCGGCGTGAAGGGCGTTGTCGGTCGATAGGGGGTCTGGGTAATCGGTGGTGCCGCCCTGCGTTGGGCCACCGAGGGGTGCAGATCAGGGCTACCAGCCACGGGCACAGCGCGCGGCATCGTGGGGAGAGCCGAGAAAATCCCCTGCTCCGATCGGTGCTGAACATCCGACGGGTTGGGATGGATTTGCGCGGTGAAATGGGGATCGAAGGCCAACCCCGCGGCGCTCGCCTCCTGGATCATCCACTCGAGGGGGCCATCGGACAGGCCGGTTTCCTTATAGCCGCCGCCAACATCGGCGTGGCTGCCGGGGAACCAAATTTGTTTGACGTCCCGCCCCTCGAACTGGGTCCAGAGGGTTGGCTGAAAGCTTTGCCGCCGCTCGTCCATCGCAACCGCGTGGCGGGCGGTGCGGATATTCTCCCCCAGGTTCGTATCGTGAAAATCATGGTCGCGCGGATCATCAAAAATATTGGCGACGGCCAGTTCGTCCGGCACGCCCAGGGCCCCGACGGTATCCCAAACGCCGATAAACCGGATGGGAAGGACCTCCTGCCCCTCGGGGAGGGGTAAGAACTTCCACCCCGATTGGGCGGCCCATCCGGCGCGTTTTTTCCGGTATCCCTGATCAAAGGCTTCGCCAATGCGGCGCCAGATTTCGCGATCCGTCAGCCCCATGAGGTCCAGCAGCCCGCAGCGGCCCACGAAGCCGCCCAGGCTGCGCACGGTATAGGCCCCCCGGCTGAACCCGAATAAAAAGATATCCGTGCCAAGGGTATAGTGATCACAGAGCGTTCGGTAGGCGCTCATAATATTTTGATCGAGCCCAAGGCCCAGCGCGCCGCCCCAAACCCGCCGGACCAATCCTACATTCGTGCCAACGCCAGGATGGTAATGGCTTTTCTGGGGGACCCCTGCTCCATCGCTGGCGGCCACGGAATTATGCAATCGAACGACATTGGTGGGCGATGGTACGCCGCGATCTTCCATATCGGGCGTATTCCACGTTCCATCACAACAAATAATCAGGCGCTGGGACGGGCTCATGATCTTAGTCTCCGGCAAGAGGGGCGCGGTCGGGCAACAGTTTCCAGTCTTTCAAATCTTTTGCGGCTTTTGCTTCGAGTTTGCTGAGCAGCGCCTTGGTTCCAAAGCCTTTCACCAGGGCGATCAAGAGGTCGCTGAGCGGGAAGTTCAGCGCGCCATCGGCGGTCCGCTGGACAACCTCATTCAAGCGCGGCTTAAGTGTTTTCGAGATCGTCGCGGCGGTCAATGCGCCCGTGGGCCAGTCGACCGGTTCATCTGGCTCCGCTGCCGCGCCGACCAGGGGAATGATCGGTAAGACACCCTCGCCAGCCTTGGGACGATATTTTTCCTTCTGCGCCTCGGTCCAGCGCCCGTGCTGGAACAGCGGATTCCCGGCGTGCAGCACAAATTCTTCTTGCAGGAATTTCAGGCAGTTGGCCCGGCCCAGCATGTAATCATGGTGGCGGAAGTCGCGCGCAAAAAACCCGATGAACCCCGCGAGCCCGCCGCTCGCCAGCGCCCTGTCGCCCGTCACATCGCCCCGGTGCGGGCTGACCAGAAAGCGGCTGAAGACGCTCGGATCGGCCATTAGCAGCAGGTCGCTGGTGGCAAAGCGGCTTTGCTGCAAAAACCCGTCCAGGGTGGCAAGGCCTTGATCGAAAACATCCCCGGCCTGCATGTCGCCCAAGGTCAGCGGGCCCGACAGCGGATCGACCAGGATAACCGCCCGATCCGATTTATCGCCGTCGCGCGGGTTGCGCCCGGTCAGCCCGGCCAAATAGGTGCGCGCCAACTCAAGCGGCTCATTATTGAACATGCCGCCATCAACGCTAAGGAAGGAATAGTCCGCCTCCGGGGGGGACGCCCATTGCGGGCACAACGGCAGCGCGCGGGCGCTGCCCTGATCGCCGGGGACGACCGTGGCCCGATACTCATAATGCACGCGCGGGCGGGTGAGCGGATAGGGCGGCAACACGAGGGGAAAAGCCCCCCCGGCGGCGGCATAGGTGGCCAGCGTCTCCCACGACGTCCCGGCGGCTTCAAAAAACTCATCGGGCCGTTTGTAGGCGGTCAAAGGCGGCGCGCCCATCCCGGAAATATCGCAGGCAAAGCGCGCATAATCGGCATGGGCGCGGGCGGTGAGCTCCTTGCCAGCCTCGAACGGAACCGTATAGGGCACGCCGGTGAGATTGCCCAAGGTGACGATCACTCGAAACGGATTATCCACATAGGGCCGCTGCGGCCAATGATGCGGAAGCGGCTGGGGCGCGGTCGGCCCGGTGGCCGCTGCCCGTGCCGCCTCCTTGATCCCGCCGCCATTCAGCACCGATTTTGGGGTTTCGTTGGGCAGAAGATCGGCGGGATCGACCATGCTCTCGATATCAAGCCGATTGACCCAGGTATTATACAGAAGATGCGCTTCCCCCTCTGCGGCGGAGGAGTTAGGCCGGACCGGCGTAATCCCATAGGCCAACATCCGCGCCAACAGCGCCGCACTCACCCCGCCGCCCGACGCCCCGGTAGCAACCCGCAAGCGGACCTCGTGCTGAGGAACATCGAGCCCTTGGGCTTTGGCCCCATACCAAGCATCAAGCGCCTCGATCAACTTATCAAGAAACCCCGCCGTATACGCCCCGGTCGACACGGTGCCGCCGAGGACAAGGGCAATCTGAAACAAACCGTCCAGCGGGGCCTGCACAGAACTATTGAGAACAGCAGTGATTTGATCGGCAGACGGTTGGGTCATAGCGGGTCTCCGGGGAGGGGAAGATTAAGGAGGCGGGCGGTGTTCAGGAGGGCGGTCCGAACGTCGGCTTGTTGGATCGTAGGGATAAGGTGGAGAGTGGGGGCGATCAGCGCCCGAGCGGCGGGGAGGTCGCCAATGGCGCGGAGGGTTTCCGCCAAGTTATTCAGGCTTTTGAGCGTGTGGGGATGCTCCGGCCCAAGCGTACGACGCTGAGCGCCCAGGACCTGTTCCACGAGCGCCTGTGCTCCGAGAAAGTCGCCTTGAGCATAGAGGGTAAACGAGAAATTATTCAGGCTGATGAGCGTATCTGGATGCTCTGGCCCCAGGGTTCGACGTTGGGCCGCCACTACCTGCTCGTGCAGCGCCCGCGCGCCGGACAGGTCCCCTTGGTCGCTGAGGAAGCTTGCTAAAATGCCCGCGTTTCTGAGCGTATCCGGATGCATTGGTCCCAGAGATCGGCGCTGGGCCGCTACTACCTTTTCCTGTAGTATCCGTGCGCCGAGCGGGTCGCCTTGGGCCTTTAGCATGATTGCTAGATTACCCATACCAACGAGTGTGTCGTTATGCGCTAACCCCAGAGTTCGGCGGCGTGCCTCCAGCGCTTGCTCATGCAGCGCCCGCGCCCCATCCAGATTGCCCAGGGCGAAGAGGGTATACGCAAGATTACTCAGGCTTTTAAGCGTGTCTGGATGCTCGGGCCCAAGGATAAGGCGCTGAGCTTTCAGAGCCTTATCCTGAAGCGTCCACGCGCCGGCAAGGTCTCCATCGGCGTGGAGTGTGCTCGATAGACTATTCATACTGATGAGCGTGGCGGGATGCTCCGGCCCTAGAAGGCGGTGGTTTGCTTCGAGAACCTGCTCCTGAAGCGCCCGTGCGCCGGGCAGGTCGCCCTGAGCGTAGAGCGTGCCCGCCAGATTATTCATACTGGCGAGCGTATTGGGATGCTCCGGCCCCAGAAGGCGGCGGTGGGCTTCCAGAACCTTCTCCTGCAGCGCCCGCGCACCGGGCAGGTCGCCCTGATCGCAGAGAATGGTCGCCAGATTGTTCATACTGGTGAGTGTTTCGGGATGCTCTGACCCTAGGGTGCGGCCCAGTGCCTCCAAAACCTGCTCAATCAATGCCCGCGCCTGGGGCAGGTCGCCCTGGGCCTTGTGGGTGAGCGCCAGATTATTCAGACTGGTGAGTGTGTCAGGATGCTCTGGCCCCAGAACGCGGCCTTGGTCTTCGAGTACCAGCGTCGCTAACTCTCGTGCGCCAGACAAATCACCCTGAGACCGAAGGGTTTCCGCAAGGTTACACGCACAGAGAAGCGTGCTAGGGTGTTCTGGCCCCAGCGACCGGCGGTACCTCGCCAGCACTTGCTCCTGCAGTTCGCGCGCTCCAGTCAGATCTCCCTGGGCTAAGAGTGTGTTAGCTAGATTATTCCCGCTAAGAAGCGTGCTGGGATGATCTTGCCCCAGGGTGCGATCTTGGGCCTCCAGCACCTCCTGCTGCAGTCGCCGCGCGTCGCTCAGGTCGCCCTGAGCGACGAGAATGGCTGCCAGATTGTTCTTACCGGTGAGCGTGGTGGGATGCTCAGGCCCTAGGGTGCGACGTTGGGCTTCCAGAACCTGTTCCTGCAGCGCCCGCGCACCGGGCAGGTCGCCCTGAGCCCAGAGGGTAGATGCAAGATTACTCATACTGTTGAGTGTGTCGGGGTGCTCCGGCCCAAGGGTGCTGCCTTGGGCCTCCAGCACCTGGGTCTGCAGCATCCTCGCCCCGGGGAAGTCACCCAAATCGCCGAGCGCCCATCCAGTCCAAAATCCTAAACCGGTATCCCCCCGCGCCAACGCCGCCGCAGCCCGCTGCCTCGCATGGGGCAGCAGCCAACAGCTCAACGGGTCGCGGCGATAATGGCCGGTATCGCCGACAATCGCCTGTATATCAGCCAGCAGGCCCGCATCAATCTTCTCCAGCCACCCCGCCACCGGGGCAGCGTTGGCGAAGCCGGGCTGTAGTGTCACCACTTCGGCCAGTAACGGGTGCAGGCTGAGGACCGGCACGGCTTCACCCCCCGGAAAGGCGGCGCGCGTGTCGCGGCCGATCAGGCCCAGGCGGTCGAGCGGGCTTTCGGCGGTATCCAGTGCTTCTTCCCCTAGGGCTTGCAGCAGCAGAGCGGCGGGCACGGGGGCCTCGGCAAGTTGGGTGAGCAGCCCGAGGAGAGCGCGGCTGGTGGCGGGCGGTCCTTCGGTTGGAAGATAATTCAACATGGTCAGCAGCGTGGCCAGCACGGGCTGCAGCTTTTCCAACTTGGCATCATAGTTGGCGATCAACCGCTCCAGTCCGGCGACGGGCGTTCCTTTTATCTGTGCCAACAGGCTTTCGGGCGTGCGCCGCCCGGCCAGCGCGTGCCCCAGCAGGGCCAGAGACAGCGCATGGCCGTGGACATGTTGAATCAGCGGCTCCAGACGGGCGGGTGGGTAGATCTCCCCCTTCTTCTCCTCGGCAATCCGCTTGAGCAGGCGCAGCGCATCGGCGGGGCGCAGCCGGTCGAGCGGATAGGCGGCGATTCCCGGCAGCCGGGCGCGGGCGGTAAAGAGCGTCGTCCCCTCCCCGCTCGGGGCGCGCAGGACGGCAATCTGCGCTTCGTTCGCCCGGCTGGGCACATTATCCACCAGCCAGAGATAGGCCCCTCTTCCGCTAAAATACTGAAGTAAGGCACCGCGAACCTCATCGCGCGCGCCGGTTCCCGTGGGCAGGTTGCGGCGTTGGGCGGCGCGCAATAGGGCGCTATCAATCGCCCCATCAATCGCCGCTTCGGCAATCGTATCGCCGGGCAGATCAAGCCTGAGCAAACCGCCCGGGTAACAGACGGCGAAGCGGCGCGCATATTCCTGCGCCAACTGGGTTTTGCCCTGGCCACCGAGGCCCGAGACCAGCGCCTGCGCCGCCCCCTGCCCTTCTACCCCCGGCGCGTCGGCCCAAAGCTGGGCGTGAAGTTCCAACAGTTCCCGCGCCCGCCCGACGAAGCGCGGGTCGGCGGCCTCATCACTGCGGGCGACGCGCAGCCCCATCGCCCCGAATGTCTGTGCGTCGGGGTGCCCCGCGATATGGGCGCGCAATTGGTCGGCCAGCGCGTCCAACTCCGCATCGCTGGGATCGGCGGGCAGGATCGGCAGTTTCACCGCCTTGAGCCGCCCCAAGGCCGCGTCGGACAGAATCGCCTCCGGCCCCACAACCAGAATCTGCCCTACCGCCGCCTGGGGCTGGGCCGAGGCGAGGGCGGTGATGAGTTCGAACTGGCAGGCGACCGACGCGCCAAACTCGCCGAACCACCAGGCCAGAAAAAAGCGACTGGACCGCAGCCCGTCGAGAACCTTCTCAGACAGCGGCTCCAGCGGTTCAATCTCGCGCTCATCCAGCCAGACGCGAAGATCGGGCCTTTCCAACCGGGCTTTCAAACGCCGAATAATGGGCTTTTCGGCAGAATGGTGGCTGAGGAAGATCTGCCGCGAGGTCATATCGCCCCCCGTCCTTAGGCTTGCGATTCGCGGGCAATATCGACGTTCGAAATCCAGCCCAGCATCGGCTCGGTCGGGATGCCGGACCGGGTCACGATCACATCCTGGCAGTTGGGCACAGCCGCCATCACCGCCTTCGCATCGGCCAGCGAGCCCGCCTCGCCAACGAAGGCAAGGGTGCGGCTGAGGAAGGCGCTCCACGGGCCGGTGCCGCCCGGCTGGGATTGGTCGATGAGGGCTGAGAGGGGATCGGCCTTCAGGTCAACCGATTTGCCTTTATCCTGAAAAACCTGCGCCAGCATCTCGTTCCAAATCGAGCGGTGCAGCACGGCGGCGCAACTGCCGTCGGCGCGCAGAAACAGCAGCCGGTTGATGCGCTGCTGCTGCGGTGTGAGCGTCTCGAACCCCGCCACAACCTGCGCGCACGTTAGATCGCCCAAAACCCCGCTCGGCCCCAGGGTAACGGCAATCACCGAGGCTTTCGGCATCATCACGTCGCGCAGCTTTCTGCTGGCAAGCCGCGCGCTAACGGCTTTCACCGCATCCAAGGTGCCCTGGGAGGCCGCGAGGTAATTCTCCTTCGAATAGAAAAACGCCAAAATCGTCCCCACCCAGGCCGAGACCACGGGCAGAATGGCGGTGAGCAGAAGCTTGCCGGTATCGAGGAAGTCATTTGGGTTCCCACTGCGGGCCGCCGCCCACAAAAGCCCGATGACAAGCACTGTCATCAAGCCAGCGGCGATGCCCATTACGCTGATGGCAAGCTTAAACTGTGGGGTAGCGGGTTCGGCCATTGAGGGCTCTCCAGAGAAGAGGGCTAGATGCAATCCGCCGCACGGCCTGCCGCAATTGGACTTAGCGAGCGGCAAGATAACAGCTTAAAGAGGTGCTAGCCTAACTGAAGCGCGTTTTAGGCGAAAGCGCTCTTTAACCTTTTTGCGGTATTCGATAGGCTAATTGGCGAGGTTCCAGGTTCGGATGCAGAATGACCCAGAAGCGGATTTTCCTTAGTCACCGCAGTTCGCAAAAAGCGTTCTTGAAAGAACGGTTTATCCCGAAGCTGAAGCCGACCTTCAAAGTCTGGTTGGATGAGCGGGAGATTGACCCGCTAACGCCGATTAGTGAGAAGGTTCGCCAAGCTATCGCGGCGAGTCACCTGTTCTTGGCCTGGTGGTTCGACGGTTATGAAGAGTCCGAACCCTGCCACTTCGAACTGATTACCGCTCTCGCCCATTGCCGGGCCGACGGCGAGCATAGCCACCAGCAGCGGGTGTTTTTTGCGGGGCCGGATGCGGCGCGTGACTATGCCGAGGCGGGGATTTTTAAGGGGTTGCTAGCCGCGCCCCTCTCGGCCGAGCCGACCGAGGACGAACTGGACGGCTTGGTCAAAGCTCTGATCGAGCGCGCCGAGAAGATCGACAGCACGCGCCCCTTCGGCGCGACCAAGCTGGATGCCGCTAGCCGCGCTGCGATCATACCGAATACTAACTTCGTCGGTCGCGCCAAGGAGTTGCTGCAGCTTTTCGGGCGGATGTACGCCGGGCGGGCTGGAACGGAGGGCGGCGGCGATGCTGTAACCCTCGTTTCGGGCATAGGCGGCGAAGGCAAGACGGAACTCGCCAAGGAATTCGCCCGCCGGTTCAGGGCATGGTATCCGGGCGGCGTTTATCGCATCAACCTGCCCGGCGATAGTGGCGATCGGACAGAGAGCGAAGCCGCGCTCAATCAGGCGCTGAGAGGTATTGCCGATGATCTCGGTCTTACCCTCCCCGAAAACGCCTCACGCCGCTTTGTGCGCGGGCGGCTGGCCGAGGCTGAAAAACTTACCCGCCCCTATCTCTGGCTGCTCGATGATATTCGCGGCGGCGTCAAAGCGGAGGATTTGGAAGAGTTTTTGCCGCCGAATGCCCACGGAACCAGTCTCTTGACAAGCCGCGCTAAGATCGATGGATTGCCAGAGTTTGATTTGGAGCGTCTATCGCCCAGCGATGGGCTAAGGCTGCTGAAACAGCTTTGCCAGACATTGACCAACGACGTGGCGGCAAAACTTGTCGATCATGTCAAAGGCCACGCCCTCGCCCTGAACCTAATCGGGCGCGGCGTCCACAGCGGGACGGACCCGGCGACCTTCCTTAGCGAAACTGGGGCGGCGCTCGTTCCGCTGGAACAGGTGGCGGAGCACTTAAACCTCGGCGAGGCCAGTGTTCGACCGGTGCTGGCGACGCTTCTGACTAGTCTCAACCTAATCCCCGCAGATCACAGTGCCCGTTCCTTGCTCGGCCTCATGGCCCACCTCGCACCTGATCCTGTACCGGTGGCTTTTTTAGGGCAGTTTATCCCCGAAAAAGAGCGAGTGTCTGGGTTGGAATTGCTCAAAAACCGCGGCTTTCTTCGCGAGCCGGTCATCGCTGGCGAACCCTGCCGCCGCCTGCATCCGCTTCTCGCCGAGGTGGTACGCGCGTTGGGGGATGGTTTCGGCAGCGTGAGCGAGATTTCGGGCTGGCTCGAGGCAGCCGATAAAGTTCTCGCAGCGGACCTACGGGCTATTTACGAAGACGCGGGTCATTTCCGCCGTTTTCCCCTTTCGCCCTTACTCCTACCCCACTGTCGCCACAGGGCTATCATCGGGCTGAAACTGAATAAGGCAGAACTGGCAGCTTGGGTAGGCAGCGCTTTACACGCGCTGGGTGACTATCCCAATGCGCGGTATTTTCACGAAGGGGCGTGTAAGGTAAATGCGGTTAGACTAGAGCTAGCGGATCCCTATCGGCTTGGTTGCTTAACAAGCCTTGCAAACACAATGCGCGCTCAAGGCGATTTTATTTCTGCCTGGAAGCTTCATAGACTAGTTTTCAGGTGTTGTTTATTGCGCACTGATCAAGACTTAAGAGAAATTTTAATCAGGCGCAGTGAGTTGGCGTTAACATTGTTTTTAATTGGAAAATTCAATATAGCACGCTGGCATCAAGAAGTAATACTATTAAATTGCGAAGGGAAGTTTGATGAGAATGATGATATGAGACTCACGAGCATGCATAATCTTGCCAATACACTTAGGGTGTTAGGGGAGACAGATCGAGCATTTAATTTGCATAATAATGTATTTTATATATCAAAAGAAACGCTAGGGGAATTGCATATTGAAACAATAATTAGCAGCCACAATCTAGCTCTCACCTATCGCGCAAAACGGGATCTTGCCAATTCTCTTAGATTGCAACATAGTGCAATGGATAATGCGAAAAATTGTTTGTGGACAGATCATCCAGTAACTATTAAGATACTGAATAGTTTATCATTAATTTATTTAGATAAATTAATGATAAGGGAGGCCGAAAAATTATCGCTTGATATTTCAAAAATTGTCGATTTATCTATCGAGAAGTATTTAGATATTTATATATCAAGTAAAATAAATTCCGTTCTCATAAATATTCAAATTAATGGTTACAATGATGGAAAAATTTATTGGAAAAGTTTTTTACTTTGGCGTCGAGCTTTTTTTAAAAGAAAGGATGATTATAATACTTCTAGTATTCCAGCTATCGTTGATAGCTTGATTAGCTTGAATCGTTTGGCTGTTAGATATTTCGTAAAGGGTGACGTGGTCAGCGCCATAGCGCTACACAAGCGAGCCTTAAAGGCGCGGCGCCGTATCCTAGGGATCAGGCATCCGGATACACTTACCAGCGTCTATAACTTGGCTCGTGCTCAACTAGCGCATAAGAAGGTTAATGCAGCATTTGACCTCATCAAGCCGATAGTGCCGTTGCTCGCCGGACTTAATCATGAATTGCTAAAGAAGCAACTCACCGCCCTCGCCCGCCATCTTGACCTGCTCCCCCCGGAGGCCCCGTGATTCGTCCGTCGCCGTTGATGCTGCATTTCATCGTCTCCGATCACCCGTTTGCCCGGAGGGCGCTGGCGGATTTGCGGGCGCGGTTGTTTTGGGAGCGGGAGCCGTTTGCCGTGCGGGTGTGGGGGCCGGGGGCGCAGGTGGGGGCGGTTGACGCGGCGCTGAAGGGGCCGGGCACGCGGCATGTCGTGATCCTTCTGGTCGATGTCGCGCTGTTCCCCCTGCTGCATGCCCCGCCGCCCTGGCTGGTGCCCCTGCTGCAAGCGAACCGGACCCGGCTTATCGTGCCGCTGGAGGTTCCCAGGGCCGTGCTGCCGCGCGATTTGGCTGCCGTGCAGCAGGTGGGCTGGGATGCACCCTGGCTCGATGCCCTGCATAAGAATAGCCATCTGCCGAACGACCGAGAGCCCCCCGCCACCCATACCGAAGTGCGGGTGCTGAATGCGCTGCTCGATGCCTTACTCGGCCCGCGCGCGCCGGAGCGCTGGTTCGTCAGCCACGCCAAGGCCGATGGCGACCCCTTTGCGGTAACCGTGCATCATAAGCTGGCCGATTATGGGCTGGCGGCGTTTTACGATGCCGCCTCGATCAAAGCCGGGGAGGATTGGGCCAGCTCCTTACGCCAGAACGCCGGGCGCGGTATGTTGATCGTGCTGCAGACCGATGTTTACGCCAGCCGCCCCTGGTGCCAGACGGAGATGCTGACCGCGAAACGCCAGGATTTGCCGATCATCGTCGGGCTCATGCTCCGCCAAGGCGAAAGCCGCAGCTTTCCCCATAGTGGCAATCTGCGCACCGTCGCCCTGCCCACCGCTGCCGATTCTGCCGACCAAGCGGCGCTGATTCTGATTGCGGCGGCATTGCGCGAAACCCTCAGCCTTGCCTGCTGGCGCGGCAGCCTCGACCCCGCCCAGACGGCAGGCTATAAGATCCTGTCGCGCCCGCCCGAACCGGCGCGGCTGGTGGGGGGCGAAGCGCTTTCGCTGGCCTATCTCTACCCCGACCCGCCCCTGGGGGCCGACGAGTTGGCCATCGTACAGGCGTTTGCCCCAAACGCCTGCTTCAAAACCCCGCAGGAGCTTCTGTGATGCCCCGCCCCCGGATGCAGCTTTCGATTTCGGAAAGCCCCGACCTAGCCCCCTTGGGGTTAACGGAAGCCCATGTGCGCGCGGCGCTGCTGGATATCGCCCGGCTACTGCTGCGGCGCGGCTATGACCTCGTTTATGGCGGCGATTTGCGCCGGTATAACTATACCCAGGAATTGGCGGCGCTGGTGCGGCGCCAGCAGGAGTTTCCGCAGGATAAAGAGGCGCGGCTGATCTGGCCGGTCGTCCCGGGGGGCAATGCCTCGGCGTATGAAGCGGAACGCTTTGTGATGGAATGGTACGGCGAGGTTAGGCCAGAGTCTGTGCCGCCCCCGGCCTCGGGCCTCGACAAAGCCGCTCTCCTCACCCACCTGCGCCAGCATATGGCGGAGACAACCGCCGGGCTGGTCGCCATCGGCGGCCAAACCAGCGGTTTCAGCGGCCCCCGCCCCGGCGTAGTGGAGGAAATCGGCCTGCAGGCCGCCGAAGGGCGCGCGGTCTATCTCATCCCCAGCTTCGGCGGAGCCACGGCTGCCGCCGCCGCCGCTTTGGGGGTGAATCTGCCCGAGTATCTAACGCCGTCGCTGCGCTTAGTCCCGATGGGCACGCTACCGGCGCACCTCCAGAGCTTTGCCGAACAAGCCGCCCAAACCCCCGAACCTGCGGGGCTGGTGGCGGCGTTGGCGGGGGTGCTAGGGGGGCGGTAAGCCAAGGTGCTCGGCGATTGCTTGCAAGTGTTCGAGCGCTTCGACATCGGTGATGTCGGTGGCGCGGCGCAGCACCGGCCCGATCAGGCCGCGCGCACTGGGCAACTCGCCTTGCTGAATGAGAACGAGAGTGAGAAATATCTCGCTGTCAAGTGTTTCGGGATGCTTTACCCCGAAGGTCTTTCGGTTTGCCTCGACTAAGCTTTTCAGACACGCCCGCGCGCCGGGCAGATCGCCCTGAGCCCTGAGCGTGCCTGCCAGATTATTCATGCTGGTGAGCGTGTCGGGGTGCTCCGGCCCCAGGGTGCGGCGGCAGATTTCCAACTCTTCCTCGTGCAGCGCCCGCGCGCCGGGCAGGTCGCCCTGACCGCAGAGCGTGAGCGCCAGATTATTCATACTGCCGAGCGTGTCGGGATGCTCCGGCCCCAGAAGGCGGCGGCGGGCCTCCAGCACCTGCTCCTGCAGCGCCCGCGCGCCGGGAAGGTCGCCCTGAGTGCGGAGGGTTTCAGCCAGATTATTCAGGCTGGTGAGCGTGGCGGGATGCTTTGGCCCCAGGGTGCGGCGGCGGGCCTCCAGAACCTGTTCGTGCAACGCCCGCGCGCCGGGCAGGTTGCCCTGGGCATAGAGGGTGCCCGCCAGATTATTCAGGCTTCTGAGCGTGTCGGGATGCTCCGGCCCCAAGGTGTGACGGCGGGCCTCCAGCACCTGCTCCTGCAGCGCCCGCGCGCCGGGCAGGTCGCCCTGATCGGAAAGCGTGCCCGCCAGATTATTCATGCTGGTGAGCGTGTCGGGATGCTCCGGCCCCAGGGTGCGGCGGTGGATGTTGAGAACCTGCTCCTGCAGGGCCCGCGCGCCGGGCAGGTCGCCCTGAGCGCGGAGCGTGCTCGCCAGATTGCCCATGCTGATGAGCGTGTTGGGATGCTCCGGCCCCAGAATGCGGCGGTGGGCGTCCAGCCCCTGCTCCTGCAGCGCCCGCGCGCCGGGTAGGTCGCCCTGAGCGCGGAGCGTGAGTGCCTGATTATTCATGCTTCCGAGCGTGTCAGGATGCTCCGGTCCCAGAAGGCGGCGGCGGGCCTCCAGCACTTGCTCCTGCAGCGCCCGCGCGCCGAGCAGGTCGCCCTGGGCGGAGAGCGTTTGCGCCAGATTATTCAGACTGGTGAGCGTGTCGGGATGCTCCGGCCCCAGAGTGCGACGGCGGATGTCGAGAACCTGCGCCTCCAGCGTCCGCGCGCCGGGCAGGTCGCCTTGAGCGGAGAGCGTGCTCGCCAGATTACTCATACTGGTGAGCGTGTCGGGATGCTCCGGCCCCAGAAGGCGGCGGCGGGCCTTCAGCACCTGCTCCTCCAGCGCCCGCGCGCCGGGCAGGTCGCCCTGGGCGGAGAGAGTGCTCGCCAGATTATTCAGACTGGTGAGCGTGTTGGGATGCTCAGGCCCCAGAAGGCGGCGGCGGACCTCCAGCACCTGCTCCTGCAGCGCCCGCGCGCCCGGCAAGTCGCCCTGTGCGCGGAGCGTGCTTGCCAGATTATTCATGCTGATGAGCATGGCGGGATGCTCCGGCCCCAAAATACGGCGGCGGGCCTCCAGCACCTGCTCCTGCAGCGCCCGCGCGCCGGGCAGGTCGCCCTGAGCGCGGAGGGTTTCCGCCAGATTATTCAGGCTGATGAGCATGGCGGGATGCTCAGGCCCCAGAAGGCGGCGGCGGGCCTCCAGCACCTGCTCCTGCAGCGCCCGCGCGCCGGGCAGGTCGCCGAGATGATAGAGCGCTGACCCTACCCACCCCCCTGGCGTGGTTTCCCCCCGTGCCAACCCCCCTTCACCCCGCAGCCTCGCGTGGGGCAGCAGCCAGCCGCTCAACGGGTCGCGGCGATAATGACCGGGGTCGTCTGCAATCGCCTGCATATCGGCCAGCAAGGCGGCGTCAATCTCTTCCAGCCACCCCGCCACCTGCGGGGCATCGGCAAAGCCCGGCTCCGCAAGGGCCAAATCGGCGAGCAGTGGGTGGAGGCGGACAAGTTCGGTCGCCTCGGCGGGGGTGCCGGAGGGTTCGACCGAAAAATCCAATAAGCCAAAGCGGGCAAGCTTTTGGCGCGCGAGGACCATCGTATTCTCGCCGAGGGCTTTGCAAAAGAAACGCCAGGGTATGGGGGCGCGGGCGAGATGGGCGAGCAGACCAAGCAGCGCCCGCCCCACCCCGCCTGCATCCAGGAGAAGAAAGCTACTAATCAAGGTGGCATAGACGCCTTTAGTGAGACCAGCCTCCTCAAGCGCATCTGCGCTGCCAAATGCTTTGAGCCCGTCCATTGGAGCTTTCTCCAGACTGGCCAGTGTTTCTGTCGCATCGCCAGTGGCTTTCAGACGAAACGCCAAAAGCCGCAGAGAGAGCGCGTGCCCATCGACGGTATCGATCAAGCGCTGCCGGTCGGCCTCTGGGGCACGATCCCCGGCGATCGTCCGGATCAGACGCTGCGCATCGGCATCGTTAAGGCGCTTCAGCCGAAACGCCCCGACCGTTGGCAGGTCATAGCGGCTGGTGAAGAGTGTTGCCCCCTGACTGGTCGGGGCGCGCAGGGCCTGGACCTGCTCAGCGTTGACAAACTTCGGCACATCATCCACCCGCCACAGGTAGGGTGGCTCGTTCTTGAGACGGTCTTTAAGCGCCCAGCGCAGCGCCGCTGTGGTAGCGTTGGGGTCGGGGGTTAGGCCCAGGGTTTCCGCCTGGGCGCGCAGCAGGCTGTTGATCCGCCCATCGAAGCCCGCTTCCGTCTCGCCATCACCTTGCAGGTTGAGCCGAAAGGTGCCGTGCGGATAGCTGCGGGCAAAGCGGCGGGCATATTCATCGGCCAGCGCCGTCTTGCCCTGACCGCCCAGCCCGGCGACCAGCGCCTGCGCGCTGCCAGTGCCTTCCACTCCCGCCGCATCGGGCCAAAGGGCGGCGTGAAGCTCCAGCAACTCGCGCGCGCGCCCAACGAAATCTGGGTTCGACGGTTCGGTTGGCCGGGCCGGGTTGGCGTCGGCAAGGCGAAAGAAGGTCGTTGCCAGCGGCTGGAGTTTTGCGGCGAGCTTTGCTGCCAGCGCCGCAATCTCCGTTGCGGTCGGCGGGGAGTGCGGGATGAGTGCAGCCCGCTCCGCCTTCAATCGGCCCAGGATGGGGTCTTTCAGCACCCCCTCCGGCGCAACCAGGAAAATCCGCGCCGGGGTGCCGGGGGCGCGGGCGGCGGCGACCGAGGCTAGGGCCGCCGTTAGTTCAAACTGGCACGCCCGCCGAACGTCATACTCCCCATACCACCAGACGAGACAGGCGTGGCACGACCAGAGGCCTTGGAGCACCGCAGGCGCGATTGTGTCGAACGTGCCGACCTTCTCCTGATCGAACCAAACGTCGATGTCGTGCGGTTCGAGCGCAGCGGCGAGCTGCGCCATGACCGGCTTTTGCGAGGATTCATGGCTCAAAAAAAGCCGCCGTCGTTCCATGGTCTCAGCCGCCTCGGTCTCTACAACTTTAGGCAATCACTATTGCATCGCCGGAAGCCCCAGGCCATCCGGTTTTTGAGAGTGAGATACCTGCACCGGGTAGGCAGGCCGATGCCCCTGCCCTGGGTGCATTTCACAGTGAACAGTGCCGCCCCAATCCGGTCTATTCCGGTATATATTCCGGTGCATGAAGACTGAGACGATCCAGATCGCGCCGGAAATACTGGCGTTGATCGCCGAAATTGACGCGTTCAAGGGCGCTTGACGCCTGAACGGCCCGCCAGGACAGTGCTTCGTACTGCGGCTGGATATGCCTGGGTGGCCTAATCCTCGCTGGAAAATGTGATCGAGACGCGTAAAGAGGCCTATTGTCCGGCCTTGCGCCAAACCCAGGGCACCCTTCGCAGTGACAGCCCGGGTTGGCAGCCTTGGCTGGTTTTCTTTCTGCGTGCCATGCAGCAGCAGAAGCGGCGGTTAGCGGCAAAGGTGGAGCGCGAGAAGAATGCCGTCGCGGTCCTGCCGGAACTGGCCATCAAGATTCTGGATTATGTGCGCGACTAAGGGCGTGTCACCACCCGCGACATTGTGCGCGAGGTCGGCGCAAGCCCGAACACGCTCAAATCCCTCTTTGCATCCCTGGTCCAAAAGGGTCTGCTGGTGCGCCACGGGGGCGAGCGCTCGACATGGTATAGCCTCCCCTATTGCGTTGGGGGCTGGGTGCATGTCTCGGCGGAGATACCCTTTGGACCCGAGCGCGGCTCCGGTCCTCGCTGCGGTTAGTTGGTCCCGCCCCTGCCGCCCGTTTGAGCGGGCAAGGCTGCTGAGCGTCGGCTGCACGCAAGGATGGAGGGGGCGTGTGCGATAATGTTTCTTATTCGGGGCTTCCGGAGGTATTGACTATTTCTTTCTAATTGGCAATTCTGCACAGAATTGATTGTGTAAAGGAGTATGTATGCAGCCAAAAAAAATATTCATTTCTTACAGTCACCATGATTCTTGGTTATGTGAAGAATTTAAGAGGCATCTCTCCCCCCTTGTGAGGTCAAATGCTGTTACTCATTGGTATGATCGAGAGATCAAGCCAGGTTCGGAGTTCGATCCAATAATCGAAGAGAAGTTACGGTCATCAAACATTATAGTTTTACTGGTGAGTGCGAATTTTATTGAATCTAATTATTGTTATGATATAGAATACCGGACTGCAAAAAATTTGAGATCGCAGGGAAAGGTAGAAATTGTTCCAGTAATAGTAAGGCCATGTTATTGGGAACGTATGGATTTTGAGCGATTGGTAGTTTTGCCTGATAAACACGTTACCGTTTTTCAAGAAGGCCAGGACAGAAGAGCTCCTGAGGCTCGCGATAGTTCCTGGAAAAAAGTCATACAAGGGATAGTGAGATTATTAAATGAAAAATCAAATAATGTAAATGATGTACTAGAGGATGTATTCTCTGCTTCATGGGAAAATAAAAATCCATTGCCTACTTTGTCAGAGTTATTGGGCGGGCATGAGCAAGGAAGTAAATTACAGAGTATATATTTAATACCTGAATTACGGTTTGGCACGCTCGATCTAGAGATCGAAGGCGGTTCTCTGGCCTCAATAGGCCTGCGTGAAGCCTCTCTAGAATTAGAATTATTCCAGTACTCGGTCGCTCCGGGAAGACGGTTGGGTGATGAAAAGGATGATGGTAATGTAGTTACATCAGGTGGAAATAAATGGGTAATCAAAAAACCCGAATCGAATAGAGCTTTGGAAAGGAGAGCGCTAGGTAGTGAACGGTTATGTACGCTCACCGTAGACGAAATTAATTCACAGGTTGCCGGAGATGAAATAAAATTTACTGCTAAAATAAAAATAAAAGTAATTCTTTTCGAGAAGGATTTATTATTAGATTATACAGATGCTAGAATATTAAAAGCAAAAAATAATAAAAAGAAAATAATAGGAACATTGATTAAAAAATGTTTAGGAGGTCAAGAGGGAAGACTGGTTGCAAGCGAATCAATGATAAAATTTTATGAGGCGAACAATGAAGATTAATGAAAAATATAGAAATTTAATTAACAAAGTATTATTATCTGATCGTGACGAATTTCATGATTTGGTCCTGTTGGCAAATCTTGATCCGAGTTCAGATTTTAGATATGCCGATTTACAAGGGGTGGATTTCGGCGAGGGATCCCTCCGTAATTTTGATTTTACTGGTGCCGATCTTAGGGGGGCAGACTTTAGTAAATGTAAAGACATAGAGAACTGTGTACTCAATGAAGCTGATATCGGTGAAGCTAAATGGCCGCCCAGCGGTATGCCAAAGCCAATTGACAGTATACCGGACCTCCCAGGGCAGGCGCAGGGAAAAAGACTTTTTCTTAGCTTTGAATCCTCGCAAAAGCCAGTGATGGAGCAGCTTGCCGCCGCGCTCGCAACCCACAACATCGACGTTTGGTACGTTCAGGCAAATGTTCGCCCGTCCGACATAATCTGGGATGCGGTGCTCGACGGCCTTTGGTCGTGCCACGGGTGCCTTGTTTGGTGGTTTGGCGAGTACGAGCAGTCGCGTGCATGCCAATCTGAGCTTGCTGCAGCCTTGGCATCGGTCGCCGCCGCCCGCGCCCCCGGAACCCCGGCGCGGATTTTCCTGGTTGCTCCGGAGGAAGTGCTGAAAGACCCCATCCTGGGCCGATTGAAGGCGGAGCGGGCTGCAATCATCCCGCACTCCCCGCCGACCCCAGCGGAGATTACAGCACTGGCGGCAAAGCTCGCCGCAAAACTCCAGCCGATCAAAACGACGTTCTTTCGCCTTGCCGACGCCGATCCGGCCCGGCCAACCGAGCCGTCGAACCCGGATTTCGTTGGGCGCGCGCGCGAGTTGCTGGAGCTTCACGCCGCCCTCTGGCCTGATGCGCCGGGGGTAGAGGGCACCGGCAGCGCGCAGGCGCTTGTCGCCGGGCTGGGCGGTCAGGGTAAGACGGCGCTGGCCGATGAATATGCCCGCCACTTTGCCCGCAGCTATCCGCACGGCACCTTTCGGCTCAACCTGCAGGGCGACGCGGAAACGGAAGCGGGCTTCGACGGGCGGATCAATAGCCTGCTGCGCGCCCAGGCGGAAACCCTGGGCCTATTCCCCGACCTTAACGCCACCACGGCGGCGCTGCGCGGGGCGCTGGCGCGCGCGCTTCAAACCGCGCCGCCCTATTTGTGGCGGGTGGATGATGTGCCGGAGTTTGCCAGCGCCGCGCAGGTCCAGGCCCTACGCGCCCCCACCAATCAAGGGGCAACGCTCTTCACCAGCCGCTATGTACTGCCAAACGTAGAGACGGTTCGGCTTGGGCGTCTTGATGAAGCTAATCGTCTGGTTCGCAGAATCGTCGGAGATCGTGCTCCAGCGGCCGACCTGCAGCGTTTGATCGACTACGTCGATGGGCACGCACTCTCTCTGCGGCTTTTGGCGTTTCGTCTGAAAGCCACTGGCGATGCTTCGGGGATTTTGGCGACGCTGGAACAGGCCCCGCTGGCGGGGCTGGAAGCCTTCGCCACGCAGGCCGCCCTGCGCCGCGCCGACCTGACCAAGGGGGTCTATGCAACCTTGGTCAGCAGTTTTCATCTTCTGGAGGAAGGCGGGGAGGCGCGGGCGCTGCTCGGTCTGCTCGCTCACCTCGCCCGCGCCCCCGTGCCCTGGCGCTTCCTCTGCGACACTCTCGGCACCACCGCGATGGCCGACGCCCGCGATGCGCTCGAGCTGGGCGGCTTATTGGATTTTTCGGGCGAACCCTCCGGCACCCCCGCCAAGGCGACCGAGCTTGTCCGCCTCCACCCGCTGCTCGCCGATTTGGCCCTTGCGGAGCCGGGCTTCGGCGATGCCCCCCAGGTGCCGGGGTGGCTGGAAGCGAGTGACGCCGCCTTGCTGGCCGATATGCAGGCAATTGACAAAGACGCCGGGCATCATCGCCGCGACCCGTTGAGCGGCTGGCTGCTTCCCCACGCGAGGCTGCGGGGGGAAGCGGCGTTGGCAGGGGGTGAAACCACGCTAGGGGCGTGGGTGGGTGTAGCGCTTCACCGGATCGGCGACCTGCCCGGCGCGCGGGCACTGCAGGAGCAGGTGCTGGACGCCCGCCGCCGCCTTCTGGGGCCGGAGCATCCCGACACACTCATCAGCATGAATAATCTGGCGCATACGCTCTCCGCTCAGGGCGACCTGCCCGGCGCGCGGGCGCTGCAGGAGCGGGTTCTCGACCTCCGCCGTCGCACCCTGGGGCCGGAGCATCCCGACGCGCTCAGAAGCCTGAATAATTTGGCGGAGACCCTCAGCGCTCAGGGCGACCTGCCCGGTGCGCGGGAGCTGCAGGAGCAGGTTCTGGAAGCCTGCCGCCGCACCCTGGGGCTGGAGCATCCCGGCACGCTCATCAGCCTGAATAATCTGGCGAGCACGCTCCAGGCCCAAGGCGACCTGCCCGGCGCGCGGGCGCTGCAGGAGCAGGTGCTGGAGGCCCACCGCCGCCTTCTGGGGCCGGAGCATCCCGACGCGCTCAGGAGCCTGAACAATCTGGCGGAGACCCTCAGCGCTCAGGGCGACCTGCCCGGCGCGCGGAAGCTGCTGGAGCAGGCGCTGGAAGCCTACCGCCGCCTTCTGGGGCCGGAGCATCCCGACACGCTCAGAAGCCTGAATAATCTGGCGCAAACGCTCTCCGCTCAGGGCGACCTGCCCGGCGCGCGGGCGCTGCAGGAGCGGGTTCTCGACCTCCGCCGTCGCACCCTGGGGCCGGAGCATCCCGACACGCTCAGCAGCCTGAATAATCTGGCGGGCACCCTCTATGCCCAGGGCAACCTGCCCGGCGCGCGGGCGTTGCACGAACAGGTTCTGGAGGCCCGCCGCCGCACCCTGGGGCCAAAGCATCCCGCCACGCTCACCAGCCTGAATAATCTGGCGGTAACCCTCCGCGCCCAGGGCGACCTTCCCGGCGCGCGGAAGCTGCAGAAGCAGGCGCTCGAAGCCTACCGCCGTCTTCTGGGGCCGGAGCATCCCGACACACTCATCAGCATGAATAATCTGGCGCATACGCTCTCCGCTCAGGGCGACCTGCCCGGCGCGCGGGCGCTGCAGGAGCGGGTTCTCGACCTCCGCCATCGCACCCTGGGGCCGGAGCATCCCGACACGCTCACCAGTCTGAATAATCTGGCGAAAACCCTCTTAGCCCTCGGCGAAACCGCCGCCGCGCGTAATCTGATAGCCCCCCTCCTGTCGCTATTGCCGACCCTCGCGCACGCGCAAGCCCGCACCGCCCTCACCACCCTCGCCCGCCAACTCAAACTTCTCCCCCCGGAGGCCCCGTGATTCTGCCGCCGCCCGTAACGCTGCATTTCCTGGTTTCTGATGCGCCGTTTGCCGTGCGGGTGTGGGGGCCGGGGGCGCATCCGGGGGCGGTTGCGGCGGCTTTGGGGCGGGCGGGCACCCGGCATATCGTCGTGATCTTGGTCGATTTGGCGCTGTTTCCGCTGCTCTGCGCGCCGCCGCCCTGGGTTGCACCGCTGTTGCAGCAAGACCTGACCAAGCTGCTGATCCCGCTGGAGATGGCCAACGCCAGCCTGCCGCCCGATCTTAGCGCCGTGCAGCAGGTCGGCTGGGATGTGCCGTGGATCGAAGCCCTCCAGAAGGGGCAGAGGCTTGCCGCCACCCATACCGAAGTGCGCGTGTTGAATGCTCTGTTGGCGGCTTTGAGCGGCCCGGATCGGCTTCCGTGCCATTGGTTCGTCAGCCACGCCAAGGCCGATGGCGATGCTTTCGCCCGAACCGTGCAGCATAAGCTGGCCGACTATGGGCTCGCGGCCTTCTACGACGCCAGTTCGATCAAGGCGGGCGACGCCTGGGCGCGGGCCTTGGAGCAGAACGCCGGGCGGGGCATGCTGATCGCACTGCAATCCGACGCTTACGCCAGCCGCCCCTGGTGCCAGGCGGAGATGCTGGCGGCAAAGCGCAACGATCTTCCCATCATCGTCGGCTTGATGATGCGGCAGGGCGAAAGCCGCAGCTTTCCCCATGGCGGCAATCTGCGCACCGTGGCCTTGCCCGTGACCCCGGAGGATTATGAAACCCCCGGCCGCGCCGCCTTGATCCTCATTGCCGCCGCCCTACGCGAGACGCTGCACCTCGATTGCTGGACGGCCAGCCTCGACCCCGCGCAGACGGCGGGCTATAAGATTCTGTCCCGCCCGCCCGAACCGGCGCGGTTGGTGACGCAAGCCCCGCTCGATTCAGCCTTCCTCTACCCCGATCCGCCCTTGGGAGGGGCAGAGCTTGCCATTCTGCGGGCGCTCGCGCCGCAATCGCGTTTCGTTACGCCGTTGGAGCTTCTGTGATGGCCCGCCCGCGCTTTCAACTGTCGATTTCCGAGAGTTCCGATCTTGCCGCGCTCGGGCTGACGCCGGAGCATATGCGCGCGGCGCTGCTCGACATCGTCCGCCTGCTGCTGCGGCGCGGCTATGACATCGTCTATGGCGGCGATTTGCGGCGGGCCGGGTTTACCGAAGATCTGGCCGCACTGGTCCGGCAGCAGCAGGAGTTTCCCCAGGATCACGACGCGCAGCTAATCTGGCCGGTTGTCGCCGGGGCCAATGCGTCGGAAGACGCGGCCCGGCGCTGGCAAATGGAATGGTTCGGCAAAGCAACGTTGGAGCTGGTGCCCAGCCCCGCGCCCGGCCTCGCCAAAGCCGATCTCATGACCCATCTACGGCGTCACATGGCGGCATCCACGGTGGCAATCCTCGCCATCGGCGGGAAGACCGACGGGTTCAGCGGTGCCCGCCCCGGCGTGATTGAGGAGATCGAGGCCCATTGTGCCGGAGGGCACCCAGTCTACCTGATCCCCAGCTTCGGCGGCGCAACCGCCGCCGCCGCCTTGGGCGTGCGCCTGCCCGACTATCTCGCACCGCACCACCCGTTCCCCGTCACCGGTACCTTGGCCCCAGCGGTGCGCGATTTCGCCGAGAAAGCCGCCGAAACCCCGGAACCTGCGGGTCTGGTCGCGCTTTTGGCGGGGGCGCTAGGGGGGCGGTAAGCGGAGGAGGGCGGTGATTGCCCGCAACTCCGCAAGGGTTTGCGCATCGGTAATGTCGGCGGCGCGGCGCAGCACCGACCCGATTAGACCGCGGGCGCTTGTCAAATCGCCTTGCTGAATTAGAACGAGGGCAAGAAAGACCTCGCTGGCGAGTGCCTCAGGGTGCTTTACCCCAAGGGTCTTTCGCCGCGCCTCGACTACGGTTTTCATGTGCGCACGCGCGCCGGAGAGGTCACCTTGGGCCCGGAGTGTGGCGGCCAAATTATTCAGACTTCTGAGCGTGTCGGGATGCTCAGGCCCCAGCGTGCGGCGGCGGGCCTCCAGCACCTGTTCCTGCAGCGCTCGCGCGCCGGGGAGGTCACCCTGGGCGGAGAGGGTTTCCGCCAGATTATTCAAACTTCTGAGCGTGTCGGGATGCTCCGGGCCCAGGGTGTGGCGGCGGGCCTCCAGCACCTGCTCCTCCAGCGCCCGAGCGCCGGGCAGGTCGCCCTGGGTCCAGAGGGTGGTCGCCAGATTACTCAGGCTGGTGAGCGTGTCGGGGTGCTCCGGCGCGAAGGTGCGGCGGCGGACCTCTAGCACCTCCTCCTGCAGCGCCCGCGCGCCAGAGAGATTGCCCTGGGCACATAGGGTGAGCGCCAGATTACTCAGGCTGATGAGCGTGTCGCGATGCTCCGGCCCCAGAATGCGGCCCTGTGCTTCCAGCACTTGCTCCTGCAGCGCCCGCGCGCCGGGCAGGTCACCCTCAGCCCGGAGGGTGGTCGCCAGATTACTCAGGCTGGTGAGCGTGTCGCGATGCTCCGCCTCCAGGATGCGGCCCTGCGCTTCCAGCGCCTCCTCCTGCAGCGCCCGCGCGCCGGGGAGGTCGCCCTGAGCGCGGAGGGTGCCCGCCAGATTATTCAAACTTCTGAGCGTGTCGGGATGCTCCGGCCCCAGGGTGCGGCGGCAGGTTTCCACCACCACCTCCTTCAGCGCGCGCGCCTCGGGGAAACTGCCGATAAGGTAAAGAACCCTCCCGAAGTTCCCGGCCATCTCCGCTGTTCCCTGGGCTAACCCGGCGGCGGCCCGGACGCGCAGATGCGGCAGCAGCCAGCGACTGAGAGGATCGGTTTTCGCGCGGCTATGGTCTTTGATAATCTCGCCTGCCTCGACCCCCAACGCGCTATCGACCGCCGCCAGCCAGTCGGGCACCTCGGGGGCATCGGCGAAGCCGGGTTCGGCGAGGGCCAAGTCGGCGAGCAGCGGGTGAAGGCGGACAAGCTCGGTCGCCTCGGCCTTACTGCCTGACGGCTCGGTGTGCCGATCCAGCAGACCGGAGCGGCGCAAGCGACGCACGGCGGGAACCAAAGTTTTTTCGCCCAGAACGGTGCGCAGAAAGGCAACAGGAACCGGCGCGCGCGCCAAATGGGCCAGTAAACCCAGCAGAGGCCGCCCGCCGCCCGCCCCTGCGCCATTCGCCGGGAGGCGCAGCAAAGTGGTGCGCAGGGTGGCTTTGATCGAGCGAAGCTTTTCGTCCTCGTGATCTAAATGGAGGGCGAAAGCCTCAAGCCCTTCCAGCGGCGTGGCCCGCAGTTCTGCGATCATCGCACTAACGTCACCCCCATCCGCAAGCCAAAATGCCAGCAGGCGCAGCGACAGCGCGTGCCCATCGACATAATCGATCAAGCGTCGAAGGTCGGCCGCAGGGGCCTGATCGCCCGCGATTTTGCGGATCAAGCGCAGGGCATCGTCATCGCGAAGGCGCATCAGGGGATAGGGCGTGACCGTCGGCAGCTCGTAGCGGCTGGTGAAGAGCGTTGCCCCTTGGTTGGTGGGCGCGCGTAGGGCCTGAACCTGCGCCTCGGTCACAAAGCCCGGCACGTCATCGACGCGCCATAGGTAGGGCGGCACCCCCGTGAGCGCGCGTTCCAAGGCCCCGCGCAACTCCTCGCCCGTCGCCCTTGGATCGGGGTGCAGCCCCAAGCGCTCGGCCTGGGTTCGCAACAGGGAGGCGATGCGCGCATCGAGCCCCGCCGCGACCTCCGCATCGCCTTGAAGATCAAGACGGAAGCTGCGGTACGGGTAGCTGCGGGCAAAGCGCCGCGCATATTCATCGGCCAGCGCGGTTTTGCCTTGCCCCCCTAACCCGGCGACGAGCCCTTGCGCACTGCCGGTGCCGGCCACCCCCGGCGGGTCCGGCCATAGGCCCGCGTGAAGCTCCAACAACTCCCGCGCGCGGCCAACAAACTCCGGGTTCGACGGTTCGGTAGGGCGTGCGGGGTCGGTATCGGCGAGACGGAAGAAGGGCGTGTCCAGTCCCCGCAGCTTGCCCGCGAGTTTTGCCGCCAGAGCGTCAATATGCGCTGCGGTTGGCGGGGATTCTTGGATGATCTCGGCACGTTCAGCCTTCAATCGCCCCAGGACCGGGTCCGAGAGCACTTCTTCCGGCGCGACCAGGAAAATCCGGGCGGGGGTGCCGGGGCCCCCAGCGGCGGCGACCGAGGCCAGCGCCGCCGCCAGTTCAAACTGGCACGCGGGCCGCCCGCCATACTCCCCATACCACCAGGCCAGAAACCCGTGGCAGGACCAGAGTCCGTCGAGAACTTTTTGTGAGATCGTGTCGAAGCTTTCAACCTGCTCCTGATCGAACCAAACGTCGATGTTATGGGTTTTAAGCGCGGCTGCGAGTTGAGCCATAATCGTTTTTTGCGAAGACTCATGGCTCAGGAAGAGTTTTCGTGGATTTATCATGCGCGCAGGCCTGCCTAATACAGCTTTAAGTAATCTGTACCATCCCTGAGGTGCGTTATCAGCCCTTGTTTTTGAACGGTGTAAACCCTGCGAGGTTTGCTAGACACGGCCTTCGAGGCGGAAACACAGGCGGAGGAGGTGGCTATTTAAGGCCGCTTACTTCCCCGACTCTGTTATTTAAGCGAACGGCCAATTGCTTAAATAACGCTTGCCGCTGGCTCGACCCCGGGCGTTTTCGTGCTGCCGCCCCTGCCCCGCCAATCAGGGTGCTTGCCCTGCCGGAACGGTTGGGTCAAGCTATAGTGGGCGTTAGCGCTGTATCATCATACTACTCCCGCGAGGCCTAAATCTTCACGGCGTACGGATTCACGGCAAAGCGCGGTATCTGTGCCATAATTCGCATTATGTGATTTTTTCGAATCCAATCTCCGGACGACCATCTAAGCGAGCATTGCATATGTATTTATGCTTCCATTAGTTCTGTGGAGCTATTAAAATGTAAGGTGCATGGATCTAGGAGAGAATTATGCCAATTGAATTGCGTTCAGTGATAGATAATTTAAATCCAGAGCGGACTGTACTTCTTTTCGGTGCTGGGGCTTCTGTCCCGTCGGGAGCGCCGAGTGTAAAGAGAATAAAAGAACACCTTGAAAAAACGTTTGACGTTTCAAGCACGTATACCTTACCCGAACAATCCGGAATTATCGAGGGAAGTATCGCAGACAGAAAGAAGCTTATATCTTCTGTTCGCGAGCTATTTCGTGGATTGAAACCAACCGGTTCTATGTTGAATTTGCCTCTCTATCCCTGGAGAAGTATTTATACCACTAATTATGATGATCTTGTTGAGTCTACCTATCACCAAAAAGGGAAGCCCATATCCACTTATAGCAGTAATTTTGATTTCGGCGTTGCGCGCAAACAAGGTTCAGTACAATATTTCAAGCTGCATGGTACTATAGATCGAGATGCATCGGATGGTGACAAATCGACACTTGTGTTAACCGATATGGACTATGATAACACAGAGGAGTTTCGCGAAAAGCTTTTTGATCGAATGAAGAGCGATTTGTCAGAATCGACCCTTGTTATCATTGGGCAATCATTGGCTGACCCTGACATTAAGTCAATCATACACCGGGCTTCCACTTTAAATCAGGCGTCGGGTGCGGGCGCACAAATCTATCTCCTTATGTATGAACGCGATGATCGGCTTGCCTCTCTGCACGAGAACCGTGGCATCCGCGTCTGTTTTGGGGGGCTAGACGACTTCTTTTCCGCCCTTGCTGCGAGAACATTTGCCCCCGATCCGTCTGTATCATTGCCATTGGGGGATGATCCACTTGACATATTTTCTGACCTGCGGCCCTCAACGTTAGACGCTGGCCATGCTTCAAAACTCGTCGCAGACGTTAGTTTAATGTATAATGGTTGGGCCGCCTCCTATGCAGATATTAGAGACGGTCTTACATTTAAAAGAACAATCGTTGACATCATAATTAACGATCTTAAAGGTACAACGACTACTGTGGCCGTTATACTAGGTGCGAGCGGTGTGGGGAAAACCACGGCAGCACGGCAGGTTTTAGTAAATCTTCTACAGGATGATTTTTTTGCTGGGAACATAAAGCAGATCAGTCTTTCTATCCAGAGCGTTGGCGGTTAGTCGCGCAGCATTTGGTCAAAACGGGAGCAAATGGTATACTTCTAATAGACGATGCGCATTTAGAGTTAGAAGAAGTAAATAATCTTATCGATTATTTGGCCTCCGACGGATGTATTAACCTCAAATTAATCGTCACTTCATCACGCCCGCAGTGGGAACCTCGCCAAAAGACCCCAGCTCTGCATCGGTTGGGAAAGGATTACATACTTGCGAAGATTATGGCTGATGAAGTGAATAAACTTCTGCATTTGATCGAGTCTGAACCGCGAATTTCCGGACTGATTGAGCCTGGTTTTGTAGGTTTCTCGCGCTCTGAGCGTCGCAGGCGTCTTGTCGATAGATGTGAGAAGGACATGTTTGTTTGCTTGAAGAACATTTTCTCCTCAGAAAAATTCGATGATATAATTCTTAGGGAGTATGCTGAATTAGACGACGCAGCTCAGAACGTCTATAAAACTGTTGCCGCAATGGAGGCTGCTGGTATACGTGTCCATCGTCAGTTAGTTATCAGGCTTCTAAATATTCGTTCTAATTATGTTAGTGCTGTTCTTTTACGGCTCACAGACATTATAAATGAGCAGACCGTGGACTCTCGTGAGGGCATTTATGCATGGAAGGGACGACACCGAGTGATTATGAATATCATTTCGGTTCACAAATTTCATGATACAGACAAGAAATTCGATTTGTTTTCAAAAGTTATTGATGCAATTTCACCAACATATGATATTGAAATTCGATCAATTAGGGAGCTTTGTAATATTGAAACAGGGCTTTCTACAATTCCGGATAAGGGAAAGCAAATACAGTTACTGCGAAAAATGATTTCCGTGGCTCCGAGTGAGCGCGTTCCTCGCCATCGTTTACTGCGAAATCTTATTGATATGAGACATTTCGATCTGGCGGAAGTAGAATTGAACCTCTTTAAGAAAGATTTTAAGCTAGATGGGCCTGCTACTCGGTATAAGATCATATTAGAAGTAGCCAGAGCCACTAAGGCGCCGGGGTTGTTGGATGAAGATCGTATTGTATTATTACAAAAGGCCTCTGAGACGGCTGCTTCGGCTGCTGCTCGATATAGAGATAATAAGGGAATTTTAATTGCTTATGTAGAGGTGGGCATTGAATTTGCTCGTTTGACACAATCTAGGGAAGTGTATGATAGAGCAATAGATCTATTGAAGCAGGCTGAGGTTCGTATTGGGGATCCCAGAATGAGTTCTGCTATATCGCATCTCGAGTACAAAATGTCCAAGCTTAACGTTCCGGGCGAAACAGAGTTATTAGATGAGGATGACCTATTGTTCACTTTAGATGATTAATAAATGCTGTTTATTCTTTTCTGCTAAACTTAATCATCCTTTTGAATTCAGGAGATTACTGTTGCTTGGCCCCACTCCGCAACCTAGACAGATTCTGGCGTTTGAACACTAACCCCGAACGGGGAGAAATGTTTCGTGTTCAGGGTAACAATCACGAGACCATGCGCTTTCGCACTGCCGGCGATTGTTGCATCGGCCATCCCCGGATCATGACCTGCTGCCAGCGCTTTAGCTTCTAACTGTCCGGCCAGGGTGGCGGCGAGGGCATCGACGGCGAGGATTTTGTCGTCATAGGTGGCAATGAGACCGGCAAGCCAGATTTTCAAACTGGCGGCCTTTGCGGTCGCGCCCTTATGCTCGAGAAGGGCGATACCCTTTTCGATTTCATGAAGGGTCACCACCGACAAAAGGAGCCGGCCTTGACTGTCCATCTGGTCGAGCCAGCGCAAAAACCCCTCCGACGCCTCGGCGCGCGACGGCGACAACATGGAAATCACATTGGTATCGAGCAGGAACCCGGTCACAGATCAATCGTCCGGGACGGGGCTGGATTCCGCTCAAAGGCATCGCCCGGAAAGGTTCGGAGGTACGCGGCGAGGCCGACGCGCTTGGGTTCCATCGCTTTGCGCGCGATTTCGGCGGCCTCAACCGAGACAAGGGCAGCGACGGGTTTGCCGTGCCGCGTAATCGTCACGAAGGCCCCTTTCAGGGCCTCATCGACCAAGCCAGAAAATCCAGCCTTGGCGTCTTTTAAGGTGATGGTTAGCATCTTAACCCGCCCCAGTGGTCACATGTGACCATAATAGGCGCTCTTCGCCTTCTGCTCAAGGGGGCACGGGTGACGGTGCATCGGCCCAGCCTAAAGGAAAGGAAGGCTTTTTTCAGGGTGTCATTCCCAGCGCTCAAGGAGTTCCGCGCCATGACCACCCTGCTCTCCCCCTCCCCCGTTGCATCCATCAACCCGGTCGGCGGCTGGAAAATCGACGCCCAACGCGGTCAGCTTATCGGCGCGGTGTCCCGCCAATGGCAGACCCGCCCCGATGATCAGAAATTCCTCTCGCTCGCGGATCTGGACGCCTTCCTGCGCGATCGCTCTAGCCGCAGCCGCGAATCGACCTTCGAGCCGAGCCAGATCCGCATCCAGGCGTCGCGCCACGATCCCGACCGGCTGGCGCTGCACCTGCCGTCCGACGAGGTGGCCTTGCCGACCCACTGGGGCTTTGGTCGCCTAGCCCAGCTTGCAGGCGCTCCGGCGGGCTATCTCCGGCAGCTTCCGGCAACCCTGGCGGCGGTGAACCTGCAATGGGGCCTTGCCGATAAGAACGACCGCATCCAGGTGCAGACCCTCACCGACGCCGAAGGGCGCTTCACCGAGCTTCGCGCCGCGACCGGCCCGGAGTATGGCCGCATCCCCGATTTTCGTTTGGTGTCGGCCATCCGGCGTATTGCGGGAGACGGCACCGGGGATACCCGCTGGAAGGTGCCAGGCCGAATCGACTGGGGTTCCTCTACTTATAACCCGTTCGTCGACATCACCAAGGAGACTACGACGCTCTATGCCTCCGACCAAGATGTTTTCGTGTTCCTGGTCGATGATTTAAACCCGATCGAGATCGGTAAACTCCCCGACGGCTCCCCCGACGTCTATTTCCGGGGGTTTTACGCCTATAATTCCGAGGTCGGGGCCAAGACTCTCGGGATCGCCACCTTCTTCCTCCGACTATGTCCCGCAGGACATAGGCGTAGCTATGTCCGGTGCCGGACTATGTCCCGATGCCACTTCAAAACCAGGCGAAGCCGCCATGAGTCGGGACATAGTCCTGCGGCTTACAGTGCCTTTAGGAACGCGAGCAGTGTGTCGTCGGGCTTGTAACGGCCGGGGACGCCGGTCGGTGGCACGGTGTTTTCGAGGATATTCTCCTTCATCGCGAGATTGGCCTCGATGTAGATCTGGGTGGTTTCAATCGACTCATGCCCGAGCCAGAGGGCGATCACCGACTGCTCGACACCTTCGTGCAACAGATCCATCGCAGTTGTGTGCCTCAGAACATGAGGTGTAACGCGCTTTTCGCCGAGCGACGGACATGCCTTGCTCGCGGTCACGGCGTGCTTGGCGACGATGTATTGCATGCCGTGCGCGCTCAGTCTTCCGCCGCTTGCGTTCGGGAACACAGGTTGCCCGGTTGCCTTGGCGGGTTCCTGCATCCACGCCGTAAGGACTGCCCGCGTGCTTTTGCTGAGTGGTGTGCAACGTTCCTTCCGCCCCTTGCCGAGGACACGCACATGGGCACCGACACCCAGATGGACGTCGTCGCGCTGCAAGCCGGTCAGCTCCGACAGTCGCAGCCCGGTCTGCACCGCCAGCAGGATCAGCGCGTGGTCACGCCGTCCAGACCAGTTCCTCTGATCCGGCGCGGCGAGTAAGGCATCGACTTCGGGCCGAGTGAGGAACGGCACCAGCCCCCGGTCGAAACGCTTGGCGGGGATCGCAAGGACTCGCTGAATCTGACCGGCGTGGGTCGGTGCTTCATAAGCAGCATAGCGGAAGAAGCTGTGGATGGCGGTCAGCCGCAGGTTGCGGGTACGCGCCGTGATGCGGCGCCGGACCTCCAGGTCATCGAGAAAAGCAGCCACGAGTGGCGCGTCTACGTCATCGAGCGCAAGCCGCGACGGCTCCTTGCGAAGGCGCTCCTTGGTGAACGTGAGCAGCAGCCGGAACGTATCGCGATAGGAGGCGATGGTGTGAGGGCTGGCACGGCGTTGTCGCATCAGACGCTCGGTAAAGAAGCCTTCCAACAGCGTAGCAAAGGTCGGGCGTGCGATCATGATACATCTCCCCAGCGCTGTTCGAGTCGGGCCATGGCCTGCGTCATCAGTTCTGGCGCCAGGCTGAGATACCAATAGGTGTCCTCCACGCGCACATGGCCGAGATAGGTAGAAAGCACCGGCAGATCGCGGACGGGATCGCGGCCCTGCTCATACCAGCGCGTCAGCACTTGCGTGGCGAAACGGTGCCGGAAATCATGCAGCCTCGGGCCTTTGCCACCGAACTGGGCTCGTAGACCGATCCGGAGGGATAAGGCGTAGAACGCACGGTGGACCACGCTCGTATCAACCCGCTGACCGAGGTTGGAAACGAACACATGCGAAGAAATGGGGCGATCAAAGAAGCGCGCGCGGCGTTCGAGATAATCGGCCAGCACCGTGCAGGTCGAGGCGTGGATCGGCACGAGGCGAGACCGGCCCAGCTTACCGTTCCGGACGGTCAGCAAACCGGAATCCAGATCGACATCGTTGAGCTGTAAATCCAGCGCTTCGTTGATGCGCAGGCCAGTGACGGCCAGCAATCCCAACAAGCAATGATACATCCATGGTCGCAAGCGAGCGGTCTTGCGCGCAACCGGCATTGCCAACGCCGCCTCGAGAAGACGCCGCACCTCTGCATCGCTATACAAATAGGGCTTCGCGCGCGAGGTTCGGTACGGCAGCAACCGCGCCGGGGGAACCTCCGTGCGCGGATCGCTCGCGCTCAGATATCTGGCAAACTTCCGAACATAGCCGAGCCGTTTGGCCTGCTCGTAGGGCTGTACTGTATCTGATAACTGCGCCCACTCCAGTGCCAGCGCGACGGTAATATGATCGGCATCGCGCTCGATCAGGAAATCCACGAACCGGGGCAGTTGCAGGCCCGCGTCGACAAGCTTGAACCGCATCAATCGGCGCAAGTGAAGATAGTCAGCTAGGGCGAGATGCAGTGCGTTCATGCGACGTCTCCCGGCCAGGCCACGGCGAGATCGCGCAGCGCGTCTATCCCCACGCGGGCATAGATGGCGGTCGCCTGCGGGCTTCGATGCCGCAGCACCTCACCGATCTCCGGAAGCGACGCGCCCTGCTCCAGCATCCTGACTGCCAGCGCGTGGCGGAACTGGTGGGCGCCCTTGCGCGGCGCATCGACACCGGCACTCGCCAGGGCGTTCTTGACGACTGAACTGGTGCTATGGCTCAGGCTGAGACCCCGGAACGGTGCTACAAGCCGCAGGAAGAGACGCCGGTCGGTAGAGGCGGGACGACCGTCGCGTAGATAGGCGGCAATCGCTTCGCCCACATCGGGAGGCATTGGCATGAAACACTCGCGCCGGCCCTTGCCGCGTACCCGCAAACAGCCATTGTCCCAATCGATATCGTCGAGCGTCATGTAGACGATATCGCCGGATCGCAATCCCAGGCGCGCGAGCAACAACAGGATCGCGCGGTCGCGGAGGGCTCTTGGGCTCGTTCCGCTGAAGTGCGCGATAACCTGTCGCGCGTGGGCAGGCGCAATCGCCCGGGGCATCGGCGGTGTCGTGGCCCAGAGAGCAACCGTGGGAACAGCGGCGATCAGTCCCGGCTCAGTCTCGCCGATATACAGGCAATAGCGCAGAAAGGATCGCAACGCGTTCACGACCGCCTTAAGCATTGCAGAGGACCTGTGCTCCCCCTGCCGTCGCATGTGCTCGATTATGTCGGTTGCGGTGATCTCGGCGAGGCAGACCTGTGCGGTGCCAAACCGGTCGACCAGAAAATCTCGCGCGCAATTACCGTACTGAGCGGTCGTGCTCGCTGCCAAGCCACGGTTGTGCCGCAGATGATGGGTAAAACTATCGATCGTCTTATCAACGGCAGGATAGGCAGAGACGACCGGCAACGGTGGGATCGCTCTGTTCGCCCGGAGATAAACCAGCAGCATGCGCATAAAAGTAAGCGGTGTTCCGTTCACACGTTGTCGTGGTAGTTCCACGGCAGCAGGTCTTCAATCTGGCTCTGCTTATGGCCTTGGACGATGGCCGTCAGCGTTGCGGTCAGCCAAGCCTGGGGGTCGATACC
>JAESFP010000167.1_pt1 | contig 36081 bp, 39 predicted proteins | sample 9266181 | NCBI WGS metagenome assembly JAESFP01 (sample SAMN14502547, study PRJNA617102) | algae metagenome | isolation source: Pegethrix bostrychoides GSE-TBD4-15B and co-occurring heterotrophs from... | place: USA: Grand Staircase-escalante National Monument, Utah | collected 2006-08-15 | reverse complement strand
AGATCAGATGGTCTAACAAAGGAATACTCAAGAATTGTGCACCTTGCAAAAGCTGACGTGTAAGCTCTAAGTCTTCTTGACTGGGTTCTAAGCTTCCAGAAGGATGATTGTGAGCAACAATCACTCTGATTGCTCCACGCCGAAGTGCCGCTTGAAAGATCTCACGAGGATGAACTAGAGCTTCAGTTGCTGTGCCGATGCTAATGACTTGATGACCAATGAGCCGATGTTTCACATCAAGCAAAAGAGTTGCAACCCGTTCCTGGTTCTGCCACATCAAATCATCTGATAGGACAGCGGCTGCAACGGCTGGGTCATCAATCACAGTTCCTTCTGAAGGGCGAAGATGGTAAACCCGCTTACCAAACTCAATTGCAGCAAGGATTGTAGTTGCCTTGGCAATGCCTATTCCAGAAATAGCGGTTAATTCTTCAAGAGTGACATCTTGAAATCTCTTAAGGAGATCAACCTGACCTTCGCTAAGCTCCTGCAAGATAATCTGACCCAAGCCTCCTGCTCCTTGACCAATCCCAGCCAAAATCGCAAGCAGCTCTGAGTTCGATAGGTTTTGAGCACCTTGTTGTATCAGCTTGTCACGGGGACTCTCCCCAGCTGGCATGTCTCTAATCTGAAGAGAATATTGACGAATTTGAGCATGGCTATACTGTGCCCGTATGCTTTGAGTTTCCTGACCATCTTCTAAACTAAAAGATGCAAAGTTAGTATCAGGATCAAGGCTCCAGGAATAACTAAAGTTTAGATTGTTGTCTGGAACATGATTATCAAACTTAAGGCTCATGCAGACCTTATACATGAAGCCTAAAGTCTATACAATCATTTTTAGATAGGCGGATAAAATCTTAAAAACCAGTTAATCGATTAATTGATTGCGTTCTTCATCTGAGTAGCAAGACACCGACCTAAAGCGATGAATATCAATCAACCTAAACAACAATTTTTTTTCATTTTCCCCACCTCTTTTCAAAGTGGGTGAGGCTTCAACTTGTCAAGAGCGTGACGAAGGAGCGGCGAAGCGAACTCTTGATAAGTTGGAGTACCCACTATTTTAGCTAAGGGGAAATGAGAAACTAACTTAACTCTAAGAAGACCTGGACTGTTAAGATTGAAATACCTGCAAATGGGTTTAAAACTAATAAATCAGCGTCTCCACTAACGAGACAGGTTGCCTTACCATTAATAGCCAGCTCTAGGTACTTATCATCTTTGGGGTCTCGACAAATCTTGATCGTTTCCTCTATCTCTACAAACTGCACAGTCTTAACGAATCCTGATAAGAATAGCTTCCGCTCTGTCACGGTCAGATATTTATCAAATTTTGGTCTAGTTAAAACTTCCTCCAATTCTGCTAAAACTGGTAATGACATCAGCAGCAAACCATTTTGCTGAGCTTTGTCTAAAGCCCTTCGTGCTTTGCCTTCTTTAGCTAGAAGTGCACTCACGATGACATTAGTGTCAAGCACAAATAGACGTTCACTGCTCATTGAGAATTGACTCTAAAATTTCTGGGGTTAGCCCTCTAGACTTAGCTTTATCACTGATTTCATCCATCAATTCTCGGAGTAAGGCAATATCTCTATCTACTTGCTTCTGAAGCAAGATACTAACTATAGATTGAATTTTTTTTCGCTCTTGTAGAGATGCGGACTGATAAGCAGCTGCAATTTCTGGACTCACTTCAATAGTAATTTCGCTCATAGCTTTACTTTAATTAGAACTATCTAACACTGCTAAAAATCTTTCATGAGAGATATACTATTTTGATAGGCATGTTGCAACACTATTATAAAACTAAAGCTTTTGCCTAACAGGTGCCCTTCATCTAATTATCGCAGGTCATATCTAAATTCAGCAGATTCCCTCCTCTTGTATAGAGAGGCTACCGCATTATAATCTACGTCCTAGCTTACAATCTGCAAAGCCCAAAGCTTCTATTATAAAGAAACCTGGCAAGATCTAAGCTTTGACTTAAATTTTAGGGTTGAATTCTAAGTTCCCTCACAATCTCCTGGGCTAGATTTCTAGCCCACAGTGAATCAAAAGGACAAAGGATCTGCCGATTCTCTGGCGAAAGCCAAATTAGGGCATCCTCAACATCCGCCAGTTGGTATGACTCGTTGAGCAGAACAGCCGTAAGCAAGCGATGCATCACAACCACCTGTGCGTCAGTTAGGACAATCATTCAGCTTCCCTCCTCTCGCCTTGGGAGAGGATCACCAAAGCTCTATCGATATCTCGCACCTTGATCGCTCTAAGGGCAATCAGGATCGAGCGGATGAGAGCAACCTCATCATCTGAGAGTGTGATCATGTTATTAACTCCATAGAGCAGGGTAGCCCAGACTCAGCAGCAGTTCTGGGCGTTTTCTTGCTTGACTTTTTGCTGCATAAAAACAATATAGCAGAAAAGCAGAAAAACAGAATTACCAAAATGCAGTTCACTGTATGCCAGAATTGCACGGTTCCTCCTATGTCTTCTGCGATGGCTAAGGTTAAAACTGTTCAATTCAGAGCACAGGTTCCCCAAGACATTGACTTCCTGATTCGGGCAATTGCCCCTTTTAAGGATTCAGGGAAAGACTGGTCACTTAGCGACATCGTTGTTGAGGCTTTGCTTGAGTGGTTGCAGAAACCAGAAAATAGAGAACTCGTTGAATCGCACAATATCCTTGAAGGATTAGAGCGTAGAGGGTTAACGACCAATATCTACAGCAATCTCCCACAATGAAAGAAGCAAGTTAAGTAATTGCCATTGGTCTTCTGGGTAGTGCCCTGAAGGTAAGGAAGAGCCAGAACTATAAGAAGCCAAAGACCAGATTCTCAAAGTACTTCAGGTCTATGATGCGGCCTATAACCTTACCTTCAGGGCACTACCGTCTTCTGAAAGCTAGTGACCTAATACTCTTCAACAGATTTCAGGAAAGCTTGCATTTAGAAAATTCTTGTAGATATATTAATACTAATGGGACAATTATAGTTAAGCAGTGAAACATCTGTTGCATTGACTATGCTGATCATCGCAAATTCAGATACAACCATAGTCAGCACAGAAGCAACAATCGATCGGTTATTCTCTGTTAGAGGCACATTAAAATTGAGGGTTGACGGGCGTTTTGGAAAATCAATTGCTTATGATGCAACCAGTGCAAGGATCGGATAAAAGCTAATTCTTACGCTCAAAATAATATCCTTGATACACACAAACAGACAAACTTTTTTCAATCTGTCAACAGAGCCAGATAAGGGTGTCCATCACCCGCCGCAGATGACCTTTGCATCCACAACCGATCAATTCTTGGTGGTCGGTGTCTATGGGCGTTGTTAGCCGTTGACTGCGGAACACAGCTCAATTAATGACCCTTCTTTAGAACGAACATATGCAACTACTTGCCCCCAAGGTTTTGTACTCGGCTCCTTGATTGGAATTGCTCCAGCAGCAACTGCCTTGGCATAAGATAATGCTACGTCGTCGGTGACAAATGCCAATTCAACTCCAAAAGGAATAGCAGTGAGATCAAGGTGTTGATACTGCCCATCGAGATTCATTTCACCCATATCATGTGAAGCAAAAGCAAGCACTGTTTCGCCCGTATCCAACTCACCATACTGACCAGACTCATGTAAAAAGCGTGTTTCAAAGCCAAATGCATCCTTGTAGAAGGTCAGTGCATCCGCAACCGATGAGACATAGACAATGGTGTAGCCAAATTTCATATTTTTCCTTTTTGGGATTTTGCTTTTTTGGGCTTTGGAGCAGGAAGCTCACTTGCTGTTAATTGAATCAGATTAGTCATCCACTTTCGATCTTCAAGCTGTTCTCCAATCAGAAAATATGGCTTGGCACCTGGATATGGAGGTGCTTCTACAATACTACCAATCATGGATCGCCCACCAGCTGTTGGCTTTATGAACAGTTGATTATCACAAACAAGTGCAACGACTTTCTCATCGTAGTAGATTGCATACTCGCCAAACATTTTTTTGAAAGAGACTTGCCCCGCTTCGTTCATTTGATCACGGACGTATTCAACAAAATTCAAGTCTGAAGCCATATATTTTCTCATTCCTTAGCAAGATTTGGCGAGTGCAATTGATAATGTCCTTGTGATGGAGTGTCTATTTGCAAATAGACACTCCATCACAAGGTAAGCTGACTTGGGCAGTTGATGAGAGCGAGAATCAATGAACGGCAAGATTTCAAACCCTACTTGACTCCGTCCGCTTCATCGACTTTATGTTAGCTGGCTGGCATTGAGAAGCAAACTATATAAGCTCACTACCCCTGATTGGAAAGTGCTTTGCGGAAAACAATCTTGTCCGCCCCTTCTGCATAGAACTCACGTATCCGTGCTTCCTCGTCGTAACCGCTTTTTCGGTAGAACGCCCGCACATACTCAAAATCTGATGTACCCACCGTCTCAACTAACAAGACCCGTGCACCTCGACCCACCAAAGTCTCCTCCACAAAACGTAGCAACTTCCCACCCCGTCCTTGCTTTTGATGAGTTGGATGGACGACAATCAGTTGCAGATTCCATGTTCCACTGGTCATGCGTTCCGGTTCGCAGTAAGCTAATCCCACTAGACCATCATCATCGTCTGTAATCCAAAAGGAGTGAGTATCGTCCTTTTTACTCAACGAATCAGTCAACATCTGACGTAACTCTTCTAGTTCATCAGGCGAGAAAAATCCGATTGAGTTGGCTAAGTTAATCAGTGCAACTGTATCATCAGGTGTGATTGGTCGGATCATAGCGAACTCCATGTGCGTAAAAAAGGAAGCATCATAACAGTTGTCACGTTCAGTTAGCATAACAACTGTTATGATAATAGGTCAAGATACTTGTTGGAAGTGGATCTGCAAACTAAGGAGCACTATGAGTTATGACGATCGCCGGATTGAGGTCGCTAATGCAGCATGGCGGGTAATTGTCCGTGAAGGATTAGACCGTACCAGTATGCGGGCGATCGCTCAGGAACTTGGCTCCTCAACCGGGGTTGTTACCCACTACTTTCGAGATAAAGAAGAACTCATCTTATTTGCTCTAGAACGAGTGTTTGAAAATACCCTAGAGGATATGAAAGCCTATGACCAAGGACGGCAAGGAATTGACAGGTTAGAACAAATGATTCTTACGGCTCTTCCTCTGGAGGTCACAGACAAAGCCGACTGGAAAGTTTGGGTGGCGTTTTTGGGCTATTCGATCGGGCGTGAACATTTAGTCCAGGAACACCAAAAACGCTATGCCTTTTTACGGCAAATTATTTCTCAGGCTTTAGCTGACTTGCAAACAGCTAATCTGATTCGAGCCGATCTTGATGTAACTCTCGAAGCTAACGCACTCATCGCCCTAGTAGATGGAATTGGCACTGGAGTTATCATCTGTCCTGAGCAATTCTCGGCAGAGCAACAACAATACCTTGTACGGCGACATATCAATTCGTTACTGACATCATCTTGAGCACTGACAAATAGGTCTTAAACTACTGCCACCAGCTGTCAACGAAGCCAGCTCCTAAGCAATTAAATTTTCAGTAAGCATAAATACTCATCAGTAGCTCTAATTTCTTTCACCCTGAAGGTGCGTAGCACGTGGATGAATAAAAGGTTTGTAGCCTTTGGCTCAAGCACTTCCATGCCTCCCTCCATAGCAAATTCTGACAATAGGCTAAGATCCAGCTATCGCATTGTGAAGCCAACCTATGAGTGCCATCACCGTTACTCTCACCCCAGTCATTGAACTAAGCGATGATGCCTTCTACAAGCTTTGTCAAAACAACCGTGAGCTACGATTTGAACGCACTGCCCTTGGAGAACTAATCATCATGCCATCTGTGGGAGGAGAGGGCAGTTCTCGGGAAGCAGAGGCTATTATCCAGCTTGGAATCTGGAATAAACAGGCAAAGCTAGGAATTGTTTTTAGCTCATCCGGAGGCTTTAAGCTCCCTAGTGGAGCAGATCGTTCGCCTGATGCAGCCTGGATTGAGAGATCCCGCTGGGAGGCTCTGCCACTTGAGCAACGTCGAAAGTTTCCGCCCATTGCTCCTGATTTTGTGATTGAACTGCGGTCTGAGACCGATGAACTAAAGCCGCTTCAAGACAAGATGCAAGAATATATGGAAAATGGCGTTCAGCTCGGCTGGTTGCTTAACCCAAAGGATCGACAGGTAGAAATCTATAAGCCAGGGCAAGCAGTTGAGGTGCTCAATTCTCCGAGTCGCTTGTCTGGGGAATCTCTATTACCTGGCTTTGTGCTGGATTTAAGTGAGATTTTCAAGTTCAAGCCATAGTTTTTCAAGTGCTACCAGGTTCTCTGCTATTAGAAGATACAGAACTTGTGAGATTAAGAAAACTCTCATCAATGGTGCGAGTTTTAACTCTTCTGTCATAAAAACTATATTCGGAATTGTTAAAGCCAGACTTGGGAACTACCCCCATTTAAGCTATCCGTGTCTTATAATAATCTATGCAGATTTTATAAGGCATACTAGGAAAATGGCTCTAAAAGATCTTTCGGTTGATGATAAAGTCAAAATCGCTATTGATTCCATTATTGGAGACATCGTTGGAAAAAGCAGCACTGACATTGCCCAAAAGTATCCTGGCTTAAGTGCAAAGGCAGTGACAACCCTTAAGAACCAGGCTCTTGATGCCATCCGAGGTGCTTTTTCTGGAAATATTCAAACCCCAGCTCAATCTGGAATCAGTGACGAGCAGATCTCTGCTGGAATAGACAAGCTTCTAGGCACCAGCAGCCCAACTTCCAGGCAGGTAGATATGAGGGAAGAAGAAACTGAGCCTGACGAGATCATTCCAATCGAGCAAGTTGTTGATGCAGTCATGGAGTATAACAACAAGGCAGCGAAAGAGAACGGGCAGCTCATCTACATCTCAAAGGCTGTTGTTCAAGCAGTATCTCCTCTTCCAGATAAAGAAATCGATCAGTACTTTAAGGCAAATAAAGAGCCAATCGATGACCATAACTCAAAGCATGGGCTAAAGCGGAATTCAAACCGTGCGATAACTGGCTTAGATTGGCAGGACTGGCTTGAGTTTTAAGAAATGGTATCTTTGGAGTTATTTATATCTACAGGGATTTCTTCTGGAGGTAAGATAACAACCTTCCCATCCTTCCAAACAGCGATCGATTCACCAAGTCTCTTGTGCCTCTCAAGGGTACGTGCTATTGCCTCTTTAACGCCAGCTTCTATTGCTTGGTGCCTACTTTCATTTTGTTCCATATTGCCAATCAATATAATTTAGCCAACCGTTGTCGCCTCTATAAGGTGAAACTTAACGCTGTCAGGGTCAACTTTAAAGCTACCCCTTATTCCTTGCTGGCTTTCTGAAAGTGAATAAGCACATGTAATAATTAGCAGTTTTTTATCATTTTCTACTTTTGCGAGTTGAAGCGGAAAAACAGACATCAAATTTTCTCCAGCTTCTTCCATCCCAGTAGTAAAGTCACGAATTGAAAGATTGACATTGAAGTAAGAAGCAAGAATTTCGCATAATTCCTGACATTTCTCTAGTTCCCTTTGATGATACGGAGCAAACAAATCATCCTGAGATACGCAGTAAAGCTTGCTTTCAGATTGTGCTTTTTCAATAAGAATACGAGCCGTTTCAGGCTCTAAGCAGTGATGACGAAAAGAACCCAGTGGTAGGTTATCTAAACAAATATTCCAGAAGGAAACAAAGAGACTTGCACTCATTTTTCTTCTAACCCTAATCTGCCTTATTTTTTTGCTGGTGTCTGGATGGACTTTTCTTCTCTATCTATTAATTTCATTATGAATTCCTCTGACAGCTTTTACTGCTAATATTTTTGTACGCTACGCTCTAAAGTTAGTTGGTGTAAAGCCTCCTCAGGACTAAATATTGAGAGGCTGGGTGCTATAGCTTTTAGTCTGTTAGCTTCCTTTATTTCTTCTGCTGATACTGGGTTTTGAAAACTAAGAAGATCTTTATCCCTTGTGACAATATCTGATTCAGTATCAATAGCTAGGTTTATAATCTTCTCGTCCTTAGGATCACGAGGGTAATAAAATTTATTTGGAACTGGATCTATTTTTTCTGCAATTTCCAAAATTTCATTAAGAAAAAGCTCGATCTGCTCTATCTTCTTAGTTTGCGAAGAGCCTCTTTTTTCCCATAATGGATTTTTATAAAGAGTTGATTTCAACTCATTAAATATTTCGCCACTGATGTATATAGAAACTTGGTTTTCTTTTATAAAGTCAATGAGTTGTCCTGCTGGACCTAAAGGATTAAAGGTTGCCTGCAAATAAGTGACAGTGTCGAGTATAAAACATCTACTGGTTTTATACTCGCTCATTTTAGCTCGCCTGTTTTATAAAGTCGATCTCTTGTCTTTTCACATTCTTCAATAAACTCTTCTCCCTTAATCCCAAGACCTTCAACAAATTCTCGAAATGAGGATGTTGCCTGTGTATAAGATACTTGATTTTTTGAGGTCAGAGGAGTTGCTTCGAGGTTTCCTGTTTTCAAATAACTTTTAAGGATTAAAGTAATCTGTTCCCCTACTCCTTCCATTGATGCTCCTGTAGCTTCTGCCACTTCCTTAAGAATATTCACAGGAAGATTAATGCTTTGGAAATCTGAATCAGATGAAAGCTTAACTGTAAACTCTCTGGGTGTGTTCATATAACGCTCTCAATTTTAGTTCTTAAAGCTGATTTTTTTATTTAGTGTAAGAATTCAAACAAGTGATTCTATAAAATATTCACTGTTTTTAGTATACTAAAAGTATTGGAGATTATCTATGGTTTTATATCATAGGGTAGATAAAAACTGCTTAAAAGCTATTATTTGAATAGAGAACACCTTCAACCTGCCAACTCTTGTCACGCTGTGACACAAGAGTTACCAAGCATTTGCTTAGTGCTCGAAAGATTTTTAATATTTCTCTCCACACCCTGGACAAAACCTACCTCTGAGTAAAATAGGCTCCTTACACCGACCACACTCCTGTCTTAATGCATCACCACACTTTAAGCAAAACTTAGCATCCAACTCACTCCACCTAATATCAGGGGAACTTCCTGGAATCCAGCACTTTTGACAAACCTTATTAGTCTGAGGCTTAATAACTGATTCCCCCTTAGCCGAAGCCTGCATATACTCAACAGGGATCTGTAAGGCTTTGCAAATTCTCTCCTGCACCTCACGTCTTGGCTTCTCAGAACCTGTGGAGCCATTTTCAATTCTTGCTATTGTTGAAACATGAACTGCTGAAAGCTTTGAAAGCTTAAGCCTTGTCATCCCCTTAAGCTCTCTAATCCTTTTTATATAATCTTTAAGAGACTCATCTTTTGGTAAAAGCTCCAAAGGGTTTATCTCACTTACCATAAGTATAATTAAAATTAATTCAAAGTAGATTTAAAATTTCAATAAAATGCATTACTTTGCTCTGTACAATGCATTTAATATTACATATTATAGAATTCTTTATAAAGCAATAATTTAATTAAACTATGCAATGGTTTTTACACTAGCAAGAGTTGCAACAAAGCTTTTAGATGCTCAAGGCTTATCACCTAAAACTAAAAAATCCTATGAAGGGGTATTGCTTCCTTTACTTCAAAAGCTTGGTCAAACACCAATCGATCAAATAAAACGAGCTGATCTTGAAGAGTATTTTCTAACCCTTACCCATGTCGGCTATAGAACCCACAATAAACATCAGACTATTATCACAAGGCTTTTTAACTTTGCCATAGAGCAGGGATATCTCGAAGCTAATCCGATAAGCCATCTAAAACCTAAAAAACCTGACGCTACTCAAGGTGAATATAGCCATGATGAACCAGTCAGGTATCTTTCAAAAAAAGAGATTGAAGCCCTCTATAAAGCTACACAAAGCTTTCTTCGCCTTGATGCTTTAGTAAGCCTTCTCCACGAAAGCGGTGCCAGAATTTCTGAAGTTTTAGCCCTTGATCTAAAAGACATCAACTTTTCTGAGCGTGAGTTTAGGGTAGTTGGCAAGGGGAATAAGAAGCGGTGGTGCTACTTTGGTGATCGATCGCACCGAGCCTTGAGTCACTATATCAATGGAAATCGTGAGCATCCGCATGAGGCTCTTTTTACAGAACGTATGGCTATGAGCCATAAGATCAGGCGGCTCACCTATGACTCAAGCTACAGGGAGTGGAAGGTAGCATTGAATGATTGCCCAGACCTAAAAAGTGCTAGGTTTCATGATCTCCGCCACACCTTTGCAACAGAACGGGCTAAGGTCATCCCGATTGAGGTGCTCCGTGCTCTCTTAGGGCATGAGAATATCCAAACGACGCTGATCTATCAGAAAATCACGTCCCAGGTTGCAAAAGAGGTGGCTCACAATGCACTCAAAAACCTAAGGAAGTCTTGCTGAATAGCCTAAGGAATGATTGTATTTATAAAACTCTTGTAGATATTATATCCTGTACCAGAGAATTAAGTACATGCGGAAGCTTTCCTACTAGGACAGGTAAGTTGTGCAACGTAGCGTTGCATCGGTTTAAGCTATGAGGTTTTTTGTTGTTTTACACTCTATGTCTACACCCTTCTCATATAGGAATTCTGAAGCAAAGTCCGCTCCGTTTTCCCAGCAAATAGTATCAAAATCAGGGTTTACTTTGACAGATTCAAAGTATTCAATATTTTTAAGTGACTCAAACGCTTCGCCCCATAATTCATTTTTAAGATCTATAAGCTTTATGCTCCCATTTTCAAACGTAAGTAGGAGCTTATAATCTTCGACATATTCACACTCTATTACAACTATCCATTCCATAAATTTATAGAACTAAATTTTTATAGTGGTTCAATCATTGCGGGATGTTCGTGCTTTTGACATGAATCCCAATTTTTAAGAAGTTCATCTCTATGCTAAAAACCTCAAAATAGCTATTATCTATCCCTTTAATCCTTTTTATCTTTGTCCCCTTGAGCTATAACTTGATTATAGGCTTGAAGAGAAGTTGAAGATGGAGCTTTTTGAAGATTTTCAGCGTCAACTAAATCCTGAGAGCGACCTGATATAAGTTTAGCCGTAATAAGATCCTGCTTTGAGATGAACATAGCGGAGACTCCATCAATACTTGTCTCAAACCGATTTGACCAAGCATCTTCAAACTTAAGACCTTTTACTGACATAAGAACATCAACCTGCACAGGAGGTCTTCCCATTCGATAAAAATATCCCTCTTCTGCAAAAGTATTCTCAGTAACTTGAAATAGAGGAGCACCAAATTCTCGTAAAGCAACAAAGACTCTTTTTGCGTTCTGATTATCCGCTTTCACCCATATATCAAGATCTTTTGTATATCTTGGAACGTTGTGTTCTGCAACTGCATAGCCTCCGACTATTAAATATTTGACCTCATTGGCGTTGAACCTCTTCAACAGATCTCTGAAGTCGGAATTCATCAACATTTATTCCTTTTCTTGAATGATAATAAACTAGAAGTTCCCATACTGCTGAAAATCTTGCCGTAGAGTCCTGGCGTTGCCAAAATTCAAGATCAAAATCTCGATCCATTTCTTCAATTTTTCCAACTTGTTCAATTATAAAGCCAGGTTTTACTTCCATATTTCACCTATATCAATTTACTAAAAATTTATCATCTTTAAGGTCTATAAATTTTTTAAACCATCTTCAAAAACAAGTAGGTGTTTTTAATTTTCAACATATTCACACTCTGTATTACAACTGCTCTTCTCAAAAGAAATATTAGTCCTTAAATATTAGTATATCAAAACCTTCTAATCTTAGATAGCTCAAAGTCTTTTAAGCAATCTGGAATTTCAGGATATTAAAAGGATACTTTTACTTTATAAAAGACTTTCTATATATTTACTAGGCTTGATTTCAAAATTATTATGCTTAAAAAACTGAACTATATCGCACAGGTTTTGCACTATTCCAAACACTTCCAAGAGTATTAGTTATACTCTGGAACTAAATCAATAAAAGAATTTTCTATAGCTCTTCAATCGCTCCAAGAACTTTGAATGAAGTTCTCTGTACCTCTGTTAGACCAGTTGCTCCAGTTATATTGGTTCCCTCATAGGGTCTTGGTGATCGCATGGTGGCTAAGCAGCTTCTCGTCTCAAGACTCCATAAATTAATTGTTCCATCCTCACTACCACTTACTAAATTTTTTCCGTCTAAACTAAAAGCAACAGATTGAACTGACTTAGCATGCCCTTCAAATACATGAAGACACTTATAAGTGATAGAATCCCATAAACGTATTGTTTGATCTGCGCTACCGCTCGCTAAAATTTTTCCATCTGGACTAAAACTAACAGAGTTGACTGGTCCAGTATGACCTCGAAGTATATGCAAATACTTATAAGTACTAACATCCCAAAGAACTATCGTTTCATCTTCGCTACCGCTTGCTAACATCTGCCCATTCGGGCTAAAAACAATAGCTAAAACCCAGTTAGTATGATTATGTAATATATGAGAGCATTGATAAGTAGTGATATCCCATATTCGCACTGTCTGGTCATCACCACCACTAGCTAATTTATCCTCAGTTGGGCTGAAAGCTACACAACGAACTCGATTAGTATGTCCTTGAAGTACATGTAGACGTTGATAAGTATCAGTATTCCAGAGGATTACTGTTTTATCATCACTGCCGCTAGCGAGAATCTGTGCTTTTGGATTAAAAGCAATAGACCAGACCCAACTAGTATGTCCTTGAAGCACATGTAAACACTGATAAGTAGTGATGCTCCACAAACGCACTGTATTATCTGCACTACCACTTGCCAAAAATTTTCCATTTGAATCAAAAGTAATAGAATAGACCCAGCTAGTATGTCCTCTAAGTATTTGCAGACATTGGCAAGTATTGATATCCCAAATAGATATTGTTCGATCATAGTTTCCACTGGCTACTATCATTCCAGATGGACTATAGGTAATAAACATGACTGAATTTCTATAACCCTGGAGTACATACAGGCATCTGCGAGTAGCAACATCCCATAAACGGATTGTTTGATCTGAGCTGCCGCTAGCTAGAGTCTCTCCATTTGAACTAATTGCAATAGAGCGAATTGAGTTAGTATGCCCTTGCAATATACAAACGCATTGACAAGAGGAGATGTCCCAGATACGGATTGTTTGATCTTCGCTACAGCTAATCAAAGTTTCTCCATCTGGACTAAAGGCAACAGACAGTACTCGATTAGTATGTCCCTGCAATACGTATAAGCATCTACGAGTAACAACATCCCAAATACGTATTGTCTGATCGTCACTGCTACTAGCTAGTCTTGCCCCATCGGGACTAAAGACAACAGAATAAACCCAGCTTGAATGCTCACAGAATGTATGTAGACTCTGATTAGAGTCTATACTCCAAAAGCGTATTGTTTGGTCATAACTTGCACTTGCTATAAGCTTCCCATCCGTACTAAAATTAACGGCTCGAACCCAATCAGAATGCTCTTTAAATGTGTAAAGACACTGATGATCAGAAATATTCCATAAGCGTACTGTTCGATCTGCACTACCACTAATCAGGGTTTCTCCATCTGGACTAAAAGCAACGGAATATATCCGATCAGTATGTCCTTGAAAAACATGAATGCACTGGCAAGTAGCAATATTCCACAAATGTATTGTCCGATCATCACCACCGCTAGCTAGGAGTTTTCCATTTGGACTAAATGCAACCGTTCGCACCCAATTAGTGTGCCCTTGATATACCGCAAGTAATTGGCCATCTAAAGTCTGCCATAGACGAACTTCACCTTTTGCATCTGTTGTTGCTAAAAGCGTGCAATCGGGACTGAATGTAACAGATGAGATTTCTCCAAATGTCTGAGTAAGAGCAGGTAAGATAAAATGGCAACTAGTGAAATTCACATTATTCAAATATATATTCTTAAGATAAGCCTGTCGGATAGTTAATTTAGAGAAATTACAATTATTCAGATCTCTATCTAGGCAGCAAAGTAGATTCAGAATGTTACCAGCTGCATATCCTGATAAAAATTCAGCTTGACCTTGTATATTTTTAAGAGAAACTCTTAACTGTTCCTCTGGTTCTTTGATTTGATATAGAATTGGTTGAAGGATAAGCAGTACCTGAGACTCTCGTACATACTCTTTTGTTACTGCTTTAACTAAGGCATGAGTGTCTAAAAGAGAAAAATCTTGCGATTCTATTTCTTTATGTACAGCTTGAATTAACTTTTCAGTTGCATATTCTATTAGTACAGGTTGTAGCGTAAAACCCAATATCTCTTTTGCCGACAACATCTGCTCATCTAGTAGCTGTAATGTTTCTAAGGACTTCTTTTTGATTTTCTCAAGTGGAAGTCTCCTCTCTAGCAACTCTAGTGTCTCTGGAACCTTTTCCCTTCCAGTCGATGATAAGATGTCATTTTTTAATTCTGCGATCGAAACTGGTTCTCGATTAATCGCCAACCAGTACATAATTTCTCTTTCTGCATCTGATAGACGATTAAAGTGCCAATCAAGTAAATCTCTAAGATCACCAAAGACTTGTCTTCCTTCTCTTAGAAATTGAGAAATATTTCCATTAAATATCCATTGAATGTGCCTAGCAACGATTTCTAGAGCTAGAGGATTACCATTATAAAATTCAATTAACTCCTCCCACTCATTATCAGAACCGGAAAACTTACCATATTCGTCAAAGATTTTTCTCCCTTCAGATTCATCTAGCCCTCCTAAAGGCAGAGAACGCACAGGTTTAGTGACACCTTCTAATGTAGCAATTTCGTGCGGTTTTTCTCTACTTGTTAATAGTAAGCAGCTTTGATGCAGGGCTTCACCAATATGCTTGAATAACGCACCATAGTTTTCGTACTCATCTCGATACTGACCAGCTCGTTCACGTCCTCGCAAGATTGACTCTACATTATCTAAAATCAGCAAACAGCGATGTTGCCGTAAGTAATGAAGCAACTTTAAGATTCTATTACTTAAATTGTCCGATAGATTTGCTTCCTGCTGATTAGACAAGAATTTAATCAAGTCTACTAACAAGTCTTCTACCGGGGGGGCATTAAGGAGCGAACGCCAAATGACATACTCAAACTCCCCTTCAATCTGTTTTGCTAGCTTAATAGACAGGGTGCTTTTCCCAATCCCGCCCATTCCTAGCTTCACAGCTAATGTGGTTTTGCCAATGCCACCAATGCCCAGGACTGCTACAAGGCGGCAACGATCATGAAGAACCCATTGCTCAAGGGTATCTAATTCGTTGGTGCGTCCATAGAATGCTGAGATGTCAGGAGCTTCGCCCCAGTCTTGCCGAGAGGAGGAGCTACTTGAGACAGGTTGACTTTCGGTTAGATCTTGTGTCTTTTGCTGTGGAGATGGCTCAAAAACTTCTTCCCAGTTGAGTCCTAAGACTGTACAAAACGCCCTAAAACTCGTGGCTTTAACTCCTTGGCCACCTAAGAACCGCTTCCAGGTGCCAATCGAGACAGTTCCTGGCTCCATGCTTTTTCCTGCTTTAGCTAGGGGCAGATACTTACTGGCTTCATCTAACCACTGTTCATTGTCTACTGCCCATCCGTTCTCCTGCGTCAGCCTCTCTCTTGCTTGTTTAATCTTCTCCAGTCCTTCTTCAGAGGCTTTCACAGTCGGCACGGGTATCACCTAAGCTTTAGGTTTTGTCAAGATCATTTTCGGATCATTTTCCTTTATTTGCAAGTGATCCGGGTTTGTGCTGGAGAAATTTTAAAAATAATGGCTCAATTGCATTGAGAGCTGAATCAGCAAAGAGACATAGCTCTAGTAGCTCAAAATGAGCACAAGAGGCTATCTGTGCCCGGTAACCTTGGTCATTCTTACACCATATTCATGTTTATAGCCATGAAAAAAACAAAAAACATCCAATCTAGCTTGAAGCGGTCTTACCCTCATTTAACTAGCCTTGGCGGCTCTTGGTACTCAACTGATGTTAATGAACGTTTATTGGATTTATCAGCACAAACGCTCAACTTATCTACAGGACAACCAGATAAAAACCTCGTCTACAAATTGACTCAACAAATTCAAAATCTTGCTTTTGCATCTTCTCGTTTTGGCAGTTATCCTTTTGAACAGTTGGCAGAAAAGCTACTCAATTTATGTCCCGAGTTTATTGGATCAGTTAACCATAAGCTCTGTGATGGTTCAGATGCAGTTGAAACTGCTCTTAAGCTCGGACGTTTGTACACTCGTAATGTTAATGTTTTAGCATTGCCTAAAGCATGGCATGGAGAGACTATTGATACTCTAGGACTATGTTCTACTTTTAGAAGCCGTTACTTGGTATCTGGTAATAACGTAACTTATTCTGAACAATCTTCTATTGAGTCTTTATTAGAACTAGCTTTTACGACAAGTAGACCATCAACTGTTATTTTAGATCCTTTGGGGGTTTCTACAGGGCTATTCCCTGAGGAAAATATTTCGGTTAAGTTGAAAGAGCTATGGAAAGTCTGCTCTCAGAAAGGTCATTTTCTGATATTTGATGAAATTCAAGCTTTCGGTGGTTTCCTTGGTTCTGAGCTATTCACGTATGAGTCTTATAAAGCAGAATGCCATGCAATTGTGATAGGTAAAGCTCTGGGGCAAGGATTTCCTATTGCTGCATGTCTATATGCTGAAGGTCTAAATAAACTACTTAAATATAATGATGCTGAATTTACTCATGGTGGTCAAGCACCTGCTTGTATTGCTGCATTGTGCGGCCTCGAATATCTTAATCATAATAAAAATAAAATAAAGGCAAGCCTAAATATCTTTAGAGAAAAATTTGTTGATTATCTTCTTGAAAGATACAGTGAGGAATTCAATATAAGAAGTACAGGATTTTTCTGCTCATTAACTCCTAAATTTAACTTAAAGGCATCTATTGTTGATGATTTGTATCAGAAGTTGTATCAAAATTCTGTAATATGTCGCAAAACGGATTTTGGAAACGCTTTATTGATTAAAGCCCCGATTAATCTTGATGATTATATGATTGGTTGGGCTATTGAAAAATTTGATCGTGTTTTACCTAAATTCAAAAAGATTTTAGTTCAAAGCGTGGTGCAAATGGATTTGCAACGCAATGAAGATAGTCATCCTATGATTCGTGTATACATGAAACAAGAAACAAAAAGAGATATATTAGGTTATGTGGAAAATTTGCTAGCAAATTTTGGTTCTATAAGCGTAGATCAAAGATCTATTCATCAGCAGATGGAAGTGATTAATTATCTCTCTAGACTAGGTATACCTGTTCCAGACTCTTACATTGAGAATGAGATTTTGTTTAGTTCAGAAATTTCAGGCATTACCGCAGATGTTGCCTTAAATAGAGCTACAGAATTTAGCTTTGATGCTGATACAGTTGAAGCAATTTTTTCACAAATAACTGACTTTACAATAAAGGCACATTTAAACGGTCTTATCATTGGAGATAGATGGGCGAAAAATTCGATTTGGAATGGTAGGGATATATTTTTTATTGATTTCGATATAGGATATCTAGGACATAATTCAAAAACTCAAACATTTGAAAGATTCTTCTGCTTCTTCCATCATATTATTTATGTAATGAATCAACCTTTAAGGAAGCGTTTGATTGTAGCTTATGGAGGAGAATTTCTAGATGACTTTGGAGACAGTGCTTTGGGGACAATTCTTGGTTTTTGGCGTTTTTATGGCAACCCTTCTAAGCAAAGAAATGCAACGTCTTTACCTTGGATAACCTATAGAAATTGTTTAAGAGAAATAGTTGACTGCCTTAATGTTTCTAAGTATCTTTAATTTTTTGAGGAAAATTAATAAAATGTGTGGAATTATTGGAGTGATTTCAAAGAAACCTGTTTTACATCCTATTGTCAAGAGTTTAATGAGGCTTGAATACAGAGGGTATGACTCATTTGGATTTGCAGGTTTTCTTCAAGATGACTTTTTAGTAAAAAAGGCAGTTGGTGCCATCACTCAAGTTTTTAACATAGATGATTATAAAGCTTTTGAAGAATGCAATATAATGATTGCCCATACAAGGTGGGCAACTCATGGCGGGGTAAGTGAAGTAAATGCTCATCCTCACATCTCATTTGACAGTAGTAATTGTATCGCCCACAATGGTGTAGTTACTAATTTCCAAGATCTTCTTCGAGGAGCTAAAGAAGTATGGAATATAGTGTCTCAGACTGATACTGAGATTGCAGCTAATATTCTTGCTGAAGGTATTTCCAAAAAACGTGATATTATTCATGGCTTGTCTTGGGCGTTCTCCAAGTTGGAAGGTGAATTTGCAATCGTTGCAATGCTTAAAAGCAATTCTAATATTTTAATAGGGCTTCGCAGAAAGAGTCCTTTGATTGTTGCAAAAATGGGAGAAGATATAATTCTTGCTTCTGATGAGCTTGCATTCGTTGAGTTTGGGAAGCAAGCAGAAATAACTTATCTTGATGACAATGAGGCTGTTATATGTAAAGGGCATGAGTTGAAATTTTATCGCTTTGAGGACGATAGTTTCATTGAGATTAAGAAAGATTTTGTGTCGAAAAAGATATCTGCTGAAGGAAGTGATCTTGGGGAATATTCTCACTACATGATTAAAGAAATTACTGAAGAGCCTCAAGTTATTAAAAATATTGCAGCCTCCATAGAGGAAAACATGCATGGAATAACTGAGGATCTTCATCAAAGCCAAATTAATATAGCTGGATCTGGTAGTGCATTTTATGTTTCTCAGATTGGCCAATACTTCTTTGGACAACTATCTGCAAGATATGCTTTTACCCATCCTTCAGACGAAATGCTTAATTTGAAGCAGTTCAAGCGCAATGATCACTTAATAGCTGTCTCTCAGAGCGGAGAGACCTTCGATACTCTTGAAGTTGTAAGAACCGCTAAATTAGCAGGAGCATACATTACTTCTATTAATAATGTCCGTGACTCAACTAGTCAGAGATTGGCAAACTTTCCTATCTTTCAGAACTCGGGTAAAGAAGTATGCGTATTAAGTACTAAGTCAATTTTAAGTCAAGTATGTTGTTTATTTCTCTTAGCATTAGAACTTGGTTATCGCAATGGAGAAGTAAAAACAGATGCATATGATGTACTAACTAGTGAGTACAAAAGACTACCTGATGCACTGGAGTTTGTACTCCGTGGGCAAAACGAGTTGATTAAAAGAATTGCTTATCAGAATTGCAATATAGAGCATTGGTTTTTTATTGGTCGAGGAATCTACTATCCTGTAGCTATGGAAAGTGCCCTCAAATTTAAAGAGGTCTCTTACTTACATGCAGAGGGAATGCCAGCGGGTTTCTTTAAACATGGGACTATTTCATTAATAGACGATAACTTCTACACTGTCGCCTTTATACCAAGCCGTTTTAATGAACGGAGGTTGTATGAAGCGACTTTAGATAATTTATATGAAATTAAAGCAAGAGGAGGCAACATCATAGGCATTGGGCACACTCCTATTACCTGTTTTGAGAATGGATTTTTCCTTGACTATGTTGAAGTTCCAGATCTTAATAAGTATTTGAATTCCTGTTTGCAGCTATGTGTGGGCCAATTATTGGCATATCATTGTGCGGTAGCACTTGATCGAAATATTGATAGGCCAAGAGCACTTGCGAAATCAGTAACTGTCAGATAAATCGTGTATTGTAATCTTGACTACTAAATAATGCAAACTTTTTTAAGCGGAGGTTGTTTGAGTGAAACTAGACACAAGGCAATTACGGTCTTACAACCGCAAAGGGTACCTTTGTCCCATTGAGGTTATGACAGAGAAAGAAGCGGCTCACTATCTTGAGTTGTCTAATCAATTGGAGGATTCTTTGGGAGGTTGCCCAGAAGCTATAGATTTGACTCAGGTGCATTTATCCTTTCGATGGGCCTACGATCTTGCAACCGATCCTCGCATTCTTGATGTAGTTGAAGATTTGATCGGGCATGATATTCTCATATGGGCTACATCAATTTTTTCAAAACATGAACAAAGTTCATCCTTTGTTGGATGGCATCAAGATGAAAAATATTGGGGTCTTGATTCGTCAACAGTTGTCTCAGTTTGGGTTGCTTTAAGTAAAAGCGATGTTTATAACGGTGCAATGAAAGTAATACCAAAAACGCATCTTCTTGATGTTTTGCCCCATTTGGAAACTCAGTCTACACGTAATATGTTATCAAGAGGACAGGAAGTTAAGTTCGAGTTTAATGATTCAGAAGTTCGTCATTTAGTTCTTAATCCAGGGCAAGCTTCTCTTCATAATATCCGTATTATTCATGGTTCTGAACCAAATAATTCTAACGTAAAACGAGTAGGGTTTGCAATTCGTTATATTGCCCCTTCAGTTAAGCAACTTGGAGAAAAAACAAAAGCTGTTCTCGCCCGTGGTATTGACAATTATAGGCATTTTGAACTTGCCCCTCCTCCAGAAATTATGCAACTAGAGAACGCAGTTAATCAACACAGAATTGCTTCTCAGGATTTTCTACTAAAGATTGCCCGCTCTTATCGACCTCAGTAGTCACAGGTTGGAAATTGTTATAGCATAGCTTTTATGATAATTTAATGGATATAAAAACTACTAAAATCATTGAAGATTCAGCAGTTATTCTGTGGAACTTTCTAGCACTGGATACTCAACCTGTTCAGAATGCAGATATTATAATTTCTTTTGGATGTAGTGATTTAAAGGTTGCTGAGCACGCTGCTCTTCTTTGGTTGGAAGGCCGTGCACCATTTCTCCTTTGCTCTGGAAAGTTTGGTAATAAAACAGATCATTTCTCGCAATGTGAATGTGAAGTCTTTGCTGACATCTCTGTTAAAATGGGAGTACCAAGAGAAAAAATTATTCTTGAGTCGAACTCTACCAATACCGCAGAGAACATTGTTTTCTCGCACGATTTACTCTGTTCACTTAGATTGGCTGAGCCTAACTCAGTCATAGCAGTGACAAAACCATTTGCTAAAAGGCGTCTTATTGCAACGTTTGAGAGACTCTGGCCAGAGCCAAAATTAATAGTTTCAACGGCACAAGAGAATTTTCAAACTTACGCTGATCGAGTATTACCCCTTCCAAGCCTCATTAGTTCTCTTGTAGGAGCAGTACAACGATTAATCATATATGGAAGGAAGGGAATCATTTCACATCAAGAGATCCCTTTTTACGTATACGATGCCTATAAAGCTTTAATTTTTCACGGATTCAAAGAGGAGTTAATTTAAAATAAAATACAGATGATAAAAAAGTTATCTCTCACATTGGAGCAGAAGCAAATTCTACAAAAAATCTTATATGAAAGTTGCGATCAATCTTTGAGGGAGCAAGCTCTAATCTTACTTTTAATCAATTATGGTAAAAGCGATAAAGAAATTATTGAAATTACTGGATGCTCTAAGGATATCTTTAATTATTTACACACCCAAATTTTCCCTGAATATCTATATAGTATGAATGATAAATTGATTGAAACTAATAAGTATCAGGTGCAAGTAAAACAAAATTTAGAGTGGTTGACCGACCATTGCTAGGGCACATTGTCAATATGAGATCTTTGTTTTGCCCAATTATATAATTCCTCTGAGTGCTGGACTTCAATTTTACTAATCTCTTCAAGCCCTTCAGCTAAAGTAATCTCTATCTCTACAAATTCCAGCATCTTTTCTAAATCATCCATATACACCCTCCCTTAATATCCTGCTACTGAACGTGCCCATTGCGGAATATCATGTGTTTCTGCTTCCCGTGCAGCCTTCCAATGCTTATCGATCGTTTTAGCATAATTACCTGCTTCATACTGGTTACCTTTGCCTTCTGCTGAATATTCAGCTTTCCTATCTCTTTGACTAAACTTAAGCCTGTTTCTACCCACTTCAACCCCTACTGCATCTACAACCTCAGCCACATCACCTTGTAACTTTGAAAGGCTTTCAGCAAACTTTTCCTGTGCTGCCACTCGTGCAGCAGTATACTCTTGCCTTGAGATCTTGCCAGTGCTGTTGTCTAAATCTAAGGCATAGATAGTGCTCGTTGCTGATTCATGAATACCTTTTAGCTCTTGACTATAAAGGGATAAAAGATAATTTCTGTCGTTTCTGCTCACTTCTAACCCTTCTATCAGTGCAGTAGTTCCAATTTTTACATTTCCAACCTGTACTCCACTTTGGAGGTCGATCGCTTGATTGGTAATAGCACGTCTGGCAAGTGAAACCGGAAAATCAATTGCTTCCATCTTCAAGTATTCCAACCCCTCTCTAAGCTGAGCTTGTGCAGTTTCTGTAATGCCTCTAAGATGCTCCTTGCCCTGCTCTTTTGCATATTCATGCGTCTCAGAAATAGTAGCCTTCATCTTAGAAAATCCCTCTTCCAGCACCAGTTTGCCTTGTTCAAGCTGTTCTTGAATCTGATTTGCTGTATTACTTATGACTTCTTCTGTATATGCTTTAAATGCTTTCGGTTGTGTCACAGCACCAAGACCAAACTTTAAAGCTGTACTTAACCCGTTTGCAATTGCTCCTCCAACTTTACTTAAGCTCTCTCCTGCTTGCTGAAGCACTGTGTCTCCAGAGTCGATGAAATGTTGAGGGGTAGAAGGATTTGAATCTAAAGATTGCTTGTTTAACATATTATTATCCTCAAATAAAAGTTTTGAGTTTTGATATATTGCTTTTAAGTCTCTTGAGTGTGGTAGCTATCTACATCAACCAAATTCATTTTGCAAGATATTTTTACATCACAAGATTTTATCCTTAAATATATTTAAGGATAAAATCTTGCCCATACAATCTGTATATACTTTTTCCTTGATTCAAACCTTGCAACATTCTTTGTTTATAAAGACTTACGTTGCACCTTTCGATTAGATAACAACGTTGACTGATAAACTTCAATCGCTCTTAAATGTGCTGTTGGATCGCTGATATTATGAAGCCAGTCCATTACAAGAGGTACATTGTAAAGCACTACTTTAGAATTCACCCTGATCCAGTGAATGTCCTTTATTAGTAATCCTTGAAGTCGATACTTTTTAAGCGTATCTCCTGAGAGACCTGTTAATTTGCAAATCTCTCGTTTTTTCACAAATTGAAACTGTGATTGATTGGTGACAGATTTATTAGTGGACTCCATAAAAGACTCCATTTGAAAGTGAATAATTAAAGGTGAATGCGAATTGCCCAAGAAAATTTCAGACAATTCGCCTAGCCCAGCCGTAGCTCTACATCTCTTTAGCCCTAAACTCCCTGCGGAATGCCCTAGATCTAACAACCCGCCTAACCTGCTTCAACCATTTCTGAAGAGCATAGTTGTACTGTCCCTCAGCACATTGAAGAACTCGGCTCTGGTAGAAAAGCACCCTATCGTAGTTTGCAAGCATCGTTCGGGTGGCTTCTGGATCAACATGCAGAGTCTCCTTACTCTGAACTGCGTGATCAGTCACTGAAAAAGTCTCCATAAACTTTTTCTCAAATTCAATTGATTCAAACGCAATGCCATAAGCTAGAAACACGTTCACAAAAGCTGCAAGCCCAGAAGAAGCATAGGCTGTTAGCTGTGGCAAAGCTTGACTTGCCTGCCTTGGCGGTAGCATCGAGATTAGCCCAGGAGCCGCAAACGCCATCTCAAGCAGCACTAAAAAGACTGTGCAAAAGGCTAGAGTATCCCCCTTTGATAGAAGCCGCCAAAACGGCATCTCAAGATCGTCTTTCCGCTTGATCTTGACCCATCGGATCAACGCCTCCTTAGACCCAAAAGTCAGGCTCAGTGCAGCTACGACTGAGATCGTAAACAAGGGGACATCGCTTAGCTCAAGATCTCTAATCTGCACTCCCACAAGCTCAGAGATTGCTAAAACCTGCATAAAGCTTAAACCTGCACCAATCAGCTGTAAGCCTAGTTTTCTTGGTTGAAACCGACCTAAATCGATTCCCTTAAAAGTCTTTCTGGACTTTACCGTAACTGAACGTATGCCAGTAAAGTGCTCCCATAACCCCTGCCTTGCCTCTTCATCAGTCAACGAAATTAAGACGCCCGCTGCAATTTTCCTTGCCGCTACAAGCTCTTCATATTTTTGCTTCTCTTGAAGAAATCTTTGCTTAAGTGGACAAACCACCATCCACCAAACATAAAGAGCATCGGGGCTTAAATGGGCTAACGCAACAGCAAGTCCTCTTGTATGCGGGTCTCTAAACAAATCATCAGGCAAATTCACCTGCTCAATATCAAGATCCATTCATTTGACCTCCTAACGCTTAAGATTTCCGATCGCAGTTAGCATCTCAACATCAGAGCTTCCAAGCTTGACGTTTCCTTTTACCTTGGCAAATGCTTGAGACATGGGAAGCCGATTCTGTTCACTTACCCCCAGAATATACAGATGGGTATTTGGCTGAATCTTCTGAGCTACAGACTCAATCTGTAGGAGTGAGTTCTTATCAACTGTGCCAGAGCTGACAATAATAGCCGTTACTGCCACTCCGTCTTGACCAAGCAGAGCTGCCCGATTAATCGCTGAGATTAAAGCTTTATCCTCTGAAGGAGACACTGTGATGGAATCCATCAAATCTCTAAGAGCAAACGAAGTTGTCTGTTCAGAAAAAAGGTTCACAGTTATGCTTTCTCTTAACTCATCAACCACAATCTGGTGCTTACCAGACATCCCACGGGACAATTCATGCATCACATCCTGGCTAAAAAGCTTCTCTTCTTCTGTATTTGCCTCAAAGGCAAGGTAGACTATTTTTTGCTCATTTGGCTCTGGATATGGCTCTGGTAAGCATCCAGTGCTTAGAGTCAATAGCCCAAGAGCTAGTAAAACTGCCTGCTTAATCATTGATCCTCTCCTACTGAGTTGTTTGAAATCTCACCTTCTGCCTCCACCTGAAAAGCTTCTTCTGGCTCTAACTCGATCCGCCTCTCTTGAATTTTTGGAAGCTTTTGAAGTTTGTTTGGCAGAGCCTGATTTCGCCCTGATGACTTAAACGCCATATCTTGCAAAAGCTTCTGCTGAAACGGCTGAAGTGCTTTTCTGATACTCCCCTTTCCAACCTCTTCCGCCATTGCCTTCATAAACATTTGGGGCAGGTACGGAATAACCGCTGAAACAGACGCCTTTACCACCGAATCTACAGCTTCAACCACTTCAGACTGAAAGCCCTCCATGATGGCTAACGTGCCGCTCTCATCATCTTCAGCCTCAAAACTTTCTGAAGACCGATTTTCTGTATCTACAGCATTTATGGCTCCCCAGGCTTGCACATCCTCATAAGTGCCACCCCCTTCAACAATTTGCCGCCCTTTGATAAAGCGATCTAACAGCTCTTGAACCGTGTAGCTTTGAGCCGAAGTATCAAGTCCACAGGCTTTAATCGATGCATATACAGTATTTGTCGATAGTCCCGTAAGCTCTTCAATCTGAGCTTTAGTCAACTCTTGATGCTCTGAAAGTTTAAGCAGTGTAGCTTCCACCTCTTCAATCTTTCTGCCTTGTCTTTTAGCCATTATCAATCTTCTCCTTTGTAACCTTCAAAAAACTGTTCAATCACATCAGCAAAAAAGTTAAAGACTTCAACTCCAATTACCTCTTCGTAGGTTTTTGGTATATACACAGTTTCTTTCTCTTCAACCTGTTCTTCTCCTAGAATGTATTTACGTTTCTCATTTTCACTCCAAAGCCTTAATACCTGGCATTCCGCTGGTAGTGGTATATACTTTTGAACCTTGACTGTAGGCGGCTGTAAATACTCAATCACTTCACCTCGAATATTTTTTCGGCACATATCTTTTGGCGTCACAAAGTAGCCTTCCATGCCAGTTTCTCTGCTTGGTAAGGGTAGGTTCGTAAACTCTGAGTCTAAGTACTCAAGTCTTTGATACCGCTGCCCTTGAGTGCCACCGGACGCTCCGCCTTGACCAAAGCTTATGCTTGATGTGGTATCAAAGTACTCCTTTGTTCCAAAGAGAGAGGATATGTATTTAGCCGTCTCTGGGGTGGATTTTAGAACTGCAATGTAGTAGAACATTCCTAAAATCAGGTTTGAAATCTTTGCACCATACAATTCGTCAAACCCCTCTTTTGCTTGAAGTGCCAGTAACCCAATCACGTTCTTACTTCGTGCAAAGGAGAAAAGCCTATCTAATCCAGGCATTTTTCCAAGAAAGTAGCTCTCCTCTAGTATCAAAAATGTGGTCTGCTCTGGGTCATCCGGCAAATCGCTTACATGGTCTACAAAGCTTCTAAAAATTGCTCTAAGGATTGAAGTACTCGCTTCCTCTGCTGTTTGCTCTGTACTTAAAATCAGGTTGTACCGCTCGTTAGAGCTTAAAAACTCACCAATGCTAAATCTGCTTTTCCCCTGTTGGGTATGAGCCGCCGCAGGCTCAATTGCTTTAATCTGTGAGTAGAGCTGACTTAGGATTCCTTGAGTAACCCGATTGTCTTCTGCTTGAAACAGCATATTCACAAGCGGCTTATTCCCCTCAAACCTAAGTAGAAACCGCTTCATCTCCTCCCTGTCTAAAAAAGCAGCATTTACAAAGTCGTCAAATCCCCAGTCATCGCCATGCTTAAACATAAAGACTAGAAGAATCCCAATGGCTATAGCTCTTGCCCCGTTTTGCCAAAACATGTCTGAGGCTTTTTGCTCAGGGAGCAGAATACTGACTAACTGAAATGCCCTGTTTGGCGTTGTGCAGTCTTTAGCAATGTCCCACACACAAGACCTTGCATCGCCTAAGCAGAAGAACTTGTATGGCTTCCCTGAGGCTACAATCACCTCATGCAAATCTCCTTTTAAATCAAATAGAAGTGTTCCTATCTTTGACTCTTGCGTCATAAGCCTTAAGATTGAGCCAAGCATAATTTTGATAAGCTTGGTCTTTCCGCTTCCCGTAATGCCTAAGAACCCGAAAAAACCTTGAATACTGTCTATCGGATAAGCTTTGTCACCAAAGTATATACAACCGTCTTTGACACTTGGAAGTGATAGTGTAGGTGTGTTGCTTGCTTCTAATGCTCGTTTTTTCTCTGCTGCCCGTTGTGCCTTTAACTGCTTTTGCCCATCTGCTAAAATCTCATCAACAACTCCTGTAACATCTGTACTGTCTTTAAACTCAACAACCCAATCTGTAAAGATTCCTCGAAAAAGCGTTTCAATCCATACCATCAAGCTCTTCATACTTGCTCTCCTCGTGCTTAAGCCTCGACTTATCTCTTCGCTCCTCTTGCTCTTTTGCCTCAAGCACTGCGTTATTTAGCGATGCTTCCCTAACTTCCTGCTCTAATCTGTGCGGAAACAACATCATATATAAAAGTCTTGAAACCCAGTCGTAGATAAGACTACTTCCAATGAAGCAGAGGATAATGCTAAACCAGCCGATTAGTGAATAGAAAACAGAAAATACGATAGACCAGGAAATTAAAACTGTGGCAAGCGGCAAGATCGTTTCAAAAAGTACATACAGAATCGACCAGAAAATATCTAGCTGTTTGCTATATGGCTCATAGAAGTAGTTTCTAACTTTAAAGTAGAGTTTTCTATGCATTACTTTTAGATTCTGTATATACAGAAATTTATCCTGCATATCTGAAAACTTTAATACCATGAAAATGATTCCTATGAACCTTCCAACTGTAGAAAATAGATTAAACATCTGGCTTAACCCTTCTTGGCAGTCAGTCGAAAAGTAAGATGCCATAGAGCAGGTGGCTCTATAATCTAAATTACCTAGCAAGGCATAAAATATAAGCCGTGCAGGGATTGCACCAAAATATCCAACTACTACACCCCCTATAAAAGCAAGAATTCTAACGAATCCAAAAGTCAATCTATCTTGTACAACTTTTGCTCTCGGCATCGTTTTACCTATCCCTTTCTTTTTCTTTGTAATTGTCGGGTCTCTTTTCTTGCGTTGGAGGTTTAAGCTTTATCTCTTTAGGCTTTTCAAGCTTTAGCCTCTCTTGCTCAATCTTCTTGAGCAGATAATCTCTTTGTTTGGTTGAGATTTTGTTTGTCAATAACCACTTAGCATTAACTCCAAGTCTAGTTTTTGGTTGCCCCTTGTCATCTCTAATCTGTACATACTTTTTACGAGAGATTTTGCCAGTCATATACAATAAAAAAGCTTTTCGCTTAAAGGTCTTTTGCTTCTTTAAAGCTTTTTGAACTCGCTTCTCATATTGAGCTTTACGGTACTGGTAACTTAAAGGTTTGCCCTCTGGAAGAATTCGTTTTAATGGTGAAATCAGCTTGTCTCGGACTTTTGAGTAAAGAGAATCGCTCTGTGAAAGCTCTACTCCCTTTTTGTTTAGTGTATGTACGTTTGAATTTCCAATTGCATGTAGATACTCTTTTGTGAAATCTTTGGAGAAATTTTGAGCTTCCTTTGCTGTAAGCCTTCCTTTTGATTCTTTAAGAGTCTGTGTAAATACATCACTCTCTTTAATTGCTCCCTTGTATTTTGAAGTTTCTGAAAGTGAACGGCTTAGAGTCGTTTTGATATCTTCTAACTCCTTAGTTTCAAGCTCTTTAGATTTCTGCCTTCCTAGAAGTTTTTTAGGTTCAAATCTAAAACTCTTAGCAGCTTCTCTTGCCTCTAAAAACAATGCCTCTCGATCCACCCGCTCCTCTTTAGCTTTTCGGGTGGTAAGCACCTTAAACTTGGTCTGCATCTTGGTATCAGTTGGAAGACTAACTGCTTCAATTTGCTCTCGCCGCTTTGAGTGGAACTCACAAAGCTCCTTTGGAACACCTTCGATTTCAAAGCTTTTAGACTTTAACGTTTTGGTTTTCCCTGTTTTATCTTCTACCTCCCGCTCATAAGTGACATCTCTGGTTTTAACTCCTAACTCTTGGTGAAGTCCCCGCCGGATCTCATTTTCGTGAATCGCTCCAAGGGTTTTGATATTTTTTAAAATTGGTCTTCCATCTAGAGCACAGCCCTTACCATTTTCTTTGATGCCCGTATTTAGTAAAACAAGATGTGTATGAAGCTGCGGTTGGTTCTCTCTAGAAGTTGAGTGCTGAAAACTTGCAAAAGATCGGAGCAACTTTTTCTGCCCCACCTCCTTTCTGTCCTCGGCTTAAGACAAGATTGTCTTGAACATAAGTTGCAACTTCTTTTACTGCCTTCTGATGGATTTCCTCAAGTTTTAAGCGGATATCAGGATCAGAAGTAGCCCAGAGTTCACTGTACGATTTTGGAGGGCTCAAAGTGATGTCATACGCTGTAACAGCTTTTCGGGTTTTAAGGTTACCGTCTTGGTCTGTATACGGGAAACTTCTTACCTGCCGAAGCTGTTCTAAATTTTCTGGATTGATTCCGTTTAGTAGCTCTGAAAACCGTTTGTCATTCTGCTTAATCGCCTCATCCAATAAAAGCTTTTCTGCACCAGTCCCAAAAAAGCTGCCTTCAAGCTCCCCTAGCTGATTCTCATTACTTTGGATTCCGCCAGTATGGTACTTACCGTTTTTACCGTTCAGTATTTGAACTGAAGCAGCCATTTCAATCTTCCTCCTCTTCTTCTCCAAATGAGCTGTTAATAATCTCTCCAATTACCTCTGAGGCTGATTCAGGCTCGATATTTAGCAGGTTCACTAAAAGAAGCTCAGAGATTCTGGCAAAGGTGAGAATAAGCCCCATATTCTGAGCTTCAAGCAAAGACAGTTTTTCCTGAAGTAACGACACGCCAGCCGAAAGCTCATAGACCTCACGCACAAGGTCTGATCGCTCTGGAGCTTCCATCGCTAAAAGCACAAGCTCTCGTCCAACCTCATGAGGAGAGCGTTTTCGCTTCTCCCCCATGCTTTTAAGCTCTGTATATACGTCACTTGGAACCCGAAAAGATAGTTTTTCAGTCATTCCGCCTGGTTTAGGCGTTAGCCCGTAAGCTTGCGAGGTTAATGGTTTTGGCATTGTGTATACAAAATTAGGGATTGTGCCCTACCTCTTTTAAGAGGGGAGAGTGCCACCTCTTGGCACCACTCCCCTCTCTTTCTTGGTTCTGCCTAGAAGCCTTGCTTAGATAGGATCAAAGCAAAAAGTAATCCAAGGAGTGATACCTCGTCTTTCCCATACGGAAAGATCAAGCACTCAATTTCAACAGGAACGTATTCTGCCTCTGAGTCGATAGCCCGAAGGGCTGATTGGAGAGACTCGCCTGTTCGCATTTTTCTAGCCGTTGCTTCCAGCATTAGATACTTTCTAGCAGTGGTCATGCACGAAATAGACAAGCTTTCAATCAGCCTGCTTGCTTCCTCTCCCTTGGTCATTGTGGAATTAGTGATCGTTGTGTCGTTAAGCATGGAAGATTTTCCTTTTGTAGTTTTAAGTAAATAGTGAAGAAGAAAGAGTGTTCGCTAATCAGAAGATTTTGCTGACTGGCAACGCAAGATAAGAGCAAGGATCAATCCAAGCAGAGCGTCCTGTGGTTCATCATCATGAAGATATAAAAACTCTACTGCCTCTTCTGACAGTTCAGCATCTCCATCCACCTGGTCAAGCACCTCTTCAATAGAGCAGTTTGTCCGCAGCTTGCAGGCAAGTACCTCTGCAAGGATCAGGCTTTGGTTGAAGGTGAACTGAGAAAAGGTGCCATTGCTCATAGCTTTATTGGCGGCAGTCATGGTGTCTGCAATCATGGTGTTTAGGTCTCCTTTTTGGGATAATTTTGGTTGCAAAGCTCCCTCAGCCAGAGCACAGCTGTGTTCTGAAAGGGAATTGGGAATGAACGATAAGGGTATTGTCGAGTTGTTGGGTAAGCCTGTTGGGTGTTACCCAGTGCGGACTGGGAAGCTCACCAATTGCTTACAAAATCAGCATACTAAGCGGCTGTCGGAGTTAGCGTCGGAGCAACTGTAGGACTTTTTAAAGGTTTTTCTACAACTAGGAAAATTCCACGTCACCTTTATTCTTCGGTAAGCGGAGAAATCATACTTTAAAGACAAGAAATAATCTTTTGTGCAGCTAAATTAGGTAAAATCCTAGAAAACATAGTCATCTCTAAAGAACATGAGCCGTAAAGATGTTCCTGGTAGATCGCTTAACGTAAAGGAAGTTTGGCTTAAAAAAGTCAAGAGATTCTTGGAGACTAGGGGTTTTACTATTACTAGCCTAGCTGAGCAACTTGAGCTATCAAGAGATACTGTATCTAGATTTGCCAACGGACATCCTGTTGACCGACAAACGTTTTTAAATATTTGTCATGAAATTTCTCTGGATTGGCAAGAACTCTCTGGGGTTGGAAGCAAACGCCCCTTCTACGATTGGGGAGATGCTCCTAATGTTTCTTTCTTTGTTGGAAGAACTGAAGAATTACTAACGCTTGAGCAGTTAATTATTCAAGATGGTTATCAAATTGTAGGTATATACGGCATTGGTGGAACTGGTAAAACCGAATTAACTGCTACATATACTAAAGGAAAGCTTCAGAGTAACGAAGAATCTACAAGACTTAGAAAAGCAGGCATCGGCAAATCAGAGCTGTCTGCAAAAGTGGCACAGGGAGAGGAAGTTGGTGAAGAATTTGAGTACGTTATCTGGCGTTCGCTCTTAGGTGAGCCAGTCGTCGAATCGATACTTTTAGATATTGTCAAATTTATATCTAATCAGGAAGACTATACTCTGCCTGGTAGTATGTTTGAAAAGGTAGGGAAAATCCTTGGATATCTTAAGCAGTATCGTTGCCTGATAATTCTAGACAACGTAGATAAGATTCTCGAAGAAAAATCACCTACAGGTGAATATAAAGAGGAGCATCAAGGCTATGCAGAACTCTTTAGGCAAATTGGAGAAATTCCTCATAAGAGTTGTTTACTTCTAAATGGACGAGAGAAGCCAAAAACTATCCCTTGGCTTGAAACTAGGCACAAAGGGCGTAAACGAATCTTTTCAATGGAGTTAGGCGGTCTAGATGTAGATGAAGTAAAACAGCTCCTTCGCAACAGTGGTGAATTTCATGGATCTGACGAAGACTGGGCAGAGTTAACTACCTTTTATAATGGCAACCCTTTTGCCTTAGAGCTTGCCGCAGCTCACATTGAGGAAGTCTACTCAAGCAGCATTACTGAATATATTAAAAGACAAGGCAAGGAATTCAAACAAAATCAAAAAAGACTATTTCACAGCATTAATCAGCTTTTAGATGAACACTTTAAGCGTCTCTCTGCCCTTGAAGAGAGCTTAATGTACTGGTTTGCTATCAACTATGAGCCTGTTCCTCTTCAAACCTTAAAAGAGGATATTTCTCCTAAATCTATAGAACCCGATCGTTTGATAAATTCCTATCATCAAGAAATTCCTAGCACTATCCAATCTCTAAAAAGGCGACATCTTCTTGAGATAAGAGGCGAAGATTCTAATCTGTTTACACTTCAACCTGTTTTGATTGAATATACAATTGAGAGGCTCATTGATAAAACTGGGCAAGAAATAAAAAATAGAGAAATAAAGTTATTAGGTAGCCATGCTCTGCTTAAAGCATCATCTAAAGACAATATCAGAAGGATTCAAGCAGAACTTCTTTTAAGCTCACTATACGAAAAGCTATTTGAGATTTTGGACGGCAGAAAAGGCACTGAAGTACAAATTAAGCAGATTATTTCAATTTTGCAGCATGGAGTATCAGATCTAAAAGCTGGTTACGCAGCTGGCAACATTATTAACCTGTTGTTTCAAATTTATGGAGAACAGCCTGTAAAAGGGTATGACTTCTCTGGAATTGCGATACGACAGGCTGATCTTCAAGGGAAAGCCATTCAAGAGGCTGATTTTACTAATTCAGTCTTTATTAATTCTAGTTTTACACAAACTTTAGGAAACGTAATGTCTATTGCCTTTAGCAATGATGGCAAGTTTTTAGCAGCCAGTGATACTAATCAAGAAATCTCTGTCTGGAACTTTGAAGACAATGAACTTGTTAGAACATTTGATGCTCATACAGCCTGGGTAAGGGTAGTAGCGTTTAGCCCTTTAGACAATAATTTATTAATTAGCGGTAGTGAAGATTTTACCGTTCGGCTCTGGGATATTCAGAATAATCAATGCCTTAAAACCTTAGCAGGCGACATAGGACTTGTACTTTCAGTGGTTCAGAATCCAAAAACTAAACTTCTTGCTAGTTCTGGAAGTAATGGAAGAATTAATTTCTGGGATGTTGAAACTGGGGAGTGCCTAAAAAGCTGGCAAGCCCATACTGCCAATTTTCGAGTCTGGTCAATTGCATGGAGTCCCGATGGGCAATACTTGGTTAGTGGTTCAGAAGATAAAACTCTAAAAGTTTGGGATAATGCAGGGACTTTACTTAAAATCCTTGCCGAACATGAAGGCACCATCAGAGCTGTAGCCTTTAGTCCTGATGGTCAGATGATTGCAAGTGGTAGTGAGGATTCTACGATAAAGCTTTGGAGTACTCTGAATTATTCCTGCTTGAAGACGCTCGATCGACATAAAGATAAGGTTTACTGCCTTGCTTTTAATCCTCATGACAGCAATTTTCTAGTTAGCGGTAGCCAGGATTCAACGTTAATAGGTTGGAATCTTAATTCTGATGAGCATTTTAAGGTTTATATCGGGCATGGAGATATGATCAGTTCAGTTGCATTTAATCCTGATGGTCAGACCTTATCTAGTGGTGGTAGTACTATTATCAAGTTTTGGAACATTAAAGAAGACCAACCGATTAAGACCTTGAGAGGTTATACAGACGAGCTATGGGCAGTTGCATTTAATCCAAACGGTGAATCACTCGTTAGTAGCAGTAAAAACGGAAGAATCAGAATTTGGAGCACAGACGACCGAAAGCTTGTAAAAACGCTTGAAGAGCATACAAACCGTTCAATGTCTGTTGCCTTTAGCCCTAATAGTCAATATTTCGCAAGTGCCAGCGATGATCGCACTATCAAACTCTGGTCAGCAGAGACTAAAGAGCTAATCAGAACCTTGGGCGGACATACTAACCAAGTCAGAGCCGTTGCCTTTAGCCCGACAAGTAAGCTTATCGGAAGCGGCAGTAACGATAAAACCATTAAATTCTGGAGGGTTGATACAGGGGAGTGCTACAAAACGCTAGAAGGGCATGAAAGCTGGGTCTGGTCAGTGGCGTTTAGTCCTGACGGTAAATGGTTTGCTAGTGGCGATAACGATGGAAAAATTCGGATCTGGGACGTTGAATCAGGAGATTGCCTGAATGTCCTGGAAGGTCATGAAAGCTGGGTGAGATCCGTTGCCTTTAATCCAACCGATCCTCACATGCTTGCTAGTGGCAGTAACGACAAAACAGCCAGGATCTGGAATGTCGATACAGGAGAATGCTTAAAGACCTTAGAAGGGCATGAGAATTGGGTCTGGTCGGTGGCATTTAGTCCAGATGGTAAACTTTTAGCAAGTGGTAGCGACAAGCCACGGCTTTGGGACGTAGGTTCTGGCGAGCTACTAGTAACGCTGATGGGGCATGAAAAGTGGGTACTTGCCGTAGCGTTTAGCTATGATGAGACTCCGGTGCTTGCCAGCGGGGGTAACGATGAAACAATCAAACTTTGGGATATTCAAACCTATGAATGCCTTGAAACCTTAAGAGCACCTAGACCTTATGAGGGTATTAATATAACTAGAACTCAAGGTCTGTCACAGCCTGAGAAGGCAACTTTGAAGCTTCTTGGAGCTTTTGAAGACTGAGCTAGGATCTTGTAAGCTCACAAATTTTTCCCCCTTAAGCCTCCACTATTCCTTCCAAGCCTAATCTTAAGATAATGCTCCCATATTTAAGTACGCAGGTGCTAGGCGTCCGTCACAGGCAATTCATTCAGTCGCATCTAGTTGCTGAAAAGACTGAATTTGAGATTTCGGGCATCCAAGATTCAGGAAATTTAGGCTCAAAATCTGACAGTAAAAGCGGAAAATTTGTTGGAGATGATTTTGTTGCCATCGTCCCGAATGGGATTATTATTATCGGGGATGGTGTGCCTCCTGTCCATAATGCTTTAGAAAGCACTCCTTATTTTGGAGCGTACCCCTACGGTTTGCTTCCAGGGCTAATCTTAGAAAATATAGCCCTGACTGCCAGAGAGGAAGAATCTGCAATCGATATTCTTAAACGGGCAAACGCTACGCTTGGGGAACTATATAAAGGCTTGAGCTTGTCCCCATACACTCCTCACAATCGAGCTGGAGCCTGTTTTGTGATTGCGAAATTAGGATCTGAGTCTACTGAACTCATTAGCGGCGGCGATACAATCGCTCTGTGGGAGCTTGTTGATGGCACCTATGGGTGGTCGAAAAATCAGGTTTACGAGGTTGATCAAGCTCGAAATAAAGATTTTACGTATCAGATGAATCGTGCCACAGCAGATCATGGCAATGCTGCTCCTCAGGTCATTTGGTCAGATGAGTACTATGGAACTTGTTTTAGAGTCTCAAGAGATCGCTTTACCAATAATCCACAGGAGCTAAACTCCTACCCTATGCTTGACGGTGCACCATTTTCTCAAATACAACCTTTACTCCAATCAGTGGAGTTTCCAACTGCTTCTCTCAAATGGTTAATGCTTCTAACTGATGGATGCTTTCCCGTAAAATGGTCTGAGAATATGGAAACTCTCTTTCATAAATTCAAAGCATGTATAGACAGTAACCTAAGTTCAGAAGATGTTTTCAAATTTATGCGAGATGCAAATCAGGTTTCACCTGCTAGCCATACTAATGAACCTGAGCTAACTTTCTTAGTGATTAAAAATTTAGAGTTCTTTAACGCATATACAGAGTAAATATAAGCCTAAGTTAAAACAAAGCTTTAAGGAAGCCGCTTCTTGCCCCCTTAAAACGATATTAAGCTCTTCCATTCTAAACCACGCCTAGACAGCCCTTAAGCACCTAATCCTGGCTCTTTTAGGTCTCTTTTGCATCTGACTGTTGATCTTAGACACAACATACAGCGGATTCCAGGTTTATAGGGGACAATAACAGCAGTGAGCAAACCAGTTCCGTAAATGGTTGGGATCGATTAAATCCAGCGCTGTTGCAATCAACGTATCTACCCTTTGCGAGGTTGTTGGC
>JAESFP010000166.1_pt1 | contig 36774 bp, 41 predicted proteins | sample 9266181 | NCBI WGS metagenome assembly JAESFP01 (sample SAMN14502547, study PRJNA617102) | algae metagenome | isolation source: Pegethrix bostrychoides GSE-TBD4-15B and co-occurring heterotrophs from... | place: USA: Grand Staircase-escalante National Monument, Utah | collected 2006-08-15 | reverse complement strand
AAAGTGGACGATTCTAATTGACTCACAGACACTTTCAGCGAGGACACCCGCCCTTGGGGCGGTCACATTCATCAAGCCACCAGCTTTGCTGGGGGTGTCTGACTGCTTCGCGAATGGCCGTTCTGATGGGTGCCAGTCGCCCGTAAAGTTCAGAATCGAATTCCTCAATCCTCGCCCACTGTTCATTAACTTGAGCAGGTGTTGCGGCAATTGTCTTGGTGGTGCTTAGATCCCCAATTTCCTCCCAAATAGCCGCGTCCTTTTGGTCAAGGTCATGCGGTGCAGACTGCGGGTGTAGTCTGATTCGAGGTTGCCGCAGTGCCACCCCTCGCTGGTGTTTGAATCCAAAGCCGATCCCCTGCTCTTTACCACAAAACTCCGACCACTCGCAGAGTTGGCAAAGCGGATTATTATTCTCCCAACCGTACCCTTTTGACTGAACCGAATTAAAAAACGGTGCGAGATTGCAATTGCCGCCCCCTGATTCTGCTGTTGATTCAGAAACCACCCGCATGACTGATTTGCCCAGTGGCGTTTTCTTACCTACCGCAGGAACTTGACCGTTATGGCGGGTTGGTAGCTCAGTAAAATTGGCCTCAATTGTTGGTGTACTAGGGTTACGCGATTCTTTCGTGAAGTAGTAGAGCTGATCGACACCAATTTTTTCAGGAGTCAGGAACCCTGCTCTATACGATTTGCCGCTGCCAGTACCGCTCGCATCCAAAACGTGTGACCAACCCTTGCTGACTGCCTCAGCAAAGAACTGATTCCGATCGTCAATTGATCGAAGCAAATAGTTAGGAAGCTCTAGTGCAGCCTTATATTCCGGCAGGCACCCCGGCTCGTAATAAACTGTCAGGTTTTCCCCTGCGATAGGTTCAACTCGTTCGCGACGCTTGCGCTTGGACTTGCCGCCCCGTCTAAGTGATTCGATCAGGCACAGACTTTCGCTGTGTTCTTCCTGAGCCAGCTCAAGCCGCTCTTGCTCTGCTTGCTGTCCCAGCAGCGCTGTGTACTCGGATTCTGAAAAGCCTTGCTCCGCCACAAGGTCAGGGACTGCAACCCCAGTTTCAGATAGAAACTGTTTTGCTGCCTCGACCCACTCGCGCCCGCGCGGGTATGGGGTGTTGAATCCATTCTTGAGATAGAGCCAGTATGCGAATGGGCTTATCGGCTTATCGTCGGTGCAGGCCGTGCAATGGAACGCCCAGCCGTCCCCAGCAGGCGCAATCCAGCCGGATGAACCACTGGCGGATTGGTGGAATGGGCAGCAGCCCCGCGCGTGATCGCCGCTAAACTTCCAGTTGTGCCCGCTCCAGTTGAAAGCGTCAGCACCGAGCCGCTCTTCTGTTTGAGTGACCAAATCAACTAAGCTAACTTTGCCCGTGAGCTGTTGCTGCGCGGTGTAAAGCCGCCGCTCGGTTTCCCGTGACTCGCGGACAGCCTGGGCTGCTGCCTTATCAGCCAGAAATCCCGCCTCACCTGCTGCAAGCAATTCTCGCGCCGTGTCCAGCTTGTGCTGCTCAGTATTGTTGGCACTGCCTTTTAGTAATGGGTGAAACTTCTCGCGCCACCATGCCTCGCTGAGCGAATCTGGGAACTGCCAATCGAGATGAGCAAACCACTTTTTCAGCCCTGCGATTATCTGCTCTGGGGTATAGCGAGCATCGCTTGCCGAGAGCAACTCCTGATAGGACTGCTTCTCTTTCCGGTAGAGTCCAGAGGCACGCATGGGCTGATGAAGCCGTACCGTAACCGGGTCAGCCCGGAGACCAAGACAGGTGGCTCGCCGCAAAGGTTGAACCTGTTCGACCGGTCGATGTTCGTCTAGCTTGAGGTGGGCATGAACGGACTTCCCACCGCTACCGATGAGCATTGCCCATTCCAATCCAGTGACCCGGCTGAAGTCGGCATATTGCTCTAGCTGCTCCGATCTGCTGATCGAGTCAAGCTCGATGCCGATATCGTCTGTTGTTGCAACGGCCTCTTTTGTCGGTGAGCCGATTGGCTGGGTCGGGATATAGAACGCGCCACCTGGTTGCTCCAAGCAAAGCTTGCTTAAGTGTGTGTAAGCGTCCCCTAAATTGTCAGTGCGAACTCGCTCAGCACCTGCGCCCTTCGTTGCCCAGATGTCGAAGCGTCCAGAGTGGCTGAACTCGCCTACGAAAAACTGGTTATGACCAAATTTCAGCCAAATTTCACTGGAGCCGTCTTTTGGCGCTAGTGTGCAGCAGAAGCGCTGCCACTGCTCGAAAGGTGATAAGCCTACCGCGCCGCCAATATCCTGCGCCTGCTGCCGATGGAGGTGCTGCATCATAACCGCACATCCCCGCAAATCACCTGCTCTGTAGCCCAGTGAAGCCGCTCCGATTCAATCGGGTGGCCCTCGTTAAGGTCGAGGTCGAAAGCGATACCTTCTGCCGCGATAAACTCCAGCAGCGCTTTGGCTTCAGCCATTTTGAGATTTGGGATTAGCTCCCATCGGCAATCTAGCTGATTGATGGTCAGCCGTACTCGCCCAGAGCGAGTCGGTACTGGCTCAAGACTGATGACCGGACTGCTGCTGGCGAACAGATCGAACTGAGAAACCGCTACCTTGCCTTGAGACGCTTGATTCTTGCAATGAGAACAATTATCATTGACGTAGGGTTTCGAGTTTTTCTTGGAATCTGCCGCAGGCAGGTGCCGTTTTCGACTTTCTGTTAGATAATATCCGTGCACTAGTGAGCCTCCTTATAGGTTTACTGGACAACCCCACTTCGCAGCTAAAGTTCCTAGGCTTTTGGCGCTGCTGGTGGGGTTTTGATTTAAGCGGCATCGTTGGGCAACCCCAACTCAGCTAGTGCTCTGTCGATAGCCTGATTGATGAACCGATTGCGCTTGATGCCTAGCCGGATAGATGCGAGGTTAAGCGCCTCAATCTTGGCGGGCGGGACTCGGACTGCGAGCGGATGGGGTTGGCGCATAGCTTTTTTGGAGTGCTACTTTAGGATGCCTAGATTGCGTATACCGGAAAATCAGGCTGATTTTTAAGCGGCTGATTTGCGCTCGGCCTCCTCGAAACTGTCGATATATTTCTGCGTCAACTCGCGGACAATCGCGGTTGCAGGCTTGCCGCGCTTTTTCGCAATCCGCTCCAAGCGCGAACGGTCAAAGGATTCGATCCTGAAGGACAATGCTTGTAGGCCCATAACTTCTCTCCCTTGTGTGACAGATCTGAGTCTGAAAAATGCCCGATTGGGGCTGGTAGTACCGCTGCACTGTTGACGCTAGAATCCTAACCGACTTTTCGGCTTTCGGAGCAGTTAGCATAGCTTTTTTTTGAATTCTGCGTGATCACTTGTTGGAATCCCACTGGAAGCGAATCGTTTATAGCCGCTCTTTCATTCATGGACACATCTACAAGAATTTTAACAAGCCTGTCCTATATAACTTTTAAGGATTGACTAAAGTTTCTTTGCTGGCTAGAGAGCGGCTATAAACGAACCACTTCCAGTGGAAAGAAACTTTGGCAAAAGTTGCGTTACTTTCATCGCTTTTTGCCCCTAAGCGAAGATTTGATCATCTCGCCCGATTGTCGCTCCGACTGAGGCAGGTCGTTAGGCTAGCCTAAGCTCAACCTCGCGCAATTCGGGCTTTGATTTGATCTGCCATCACTTTAGCGAGTCAAGCAGCGAATTGCCAGAGTAAAACCCGGTTTGAACAGAGAGCACGTAAACCTAGTCAGGGTGAGGGTTTAGGCTAGTTTTTCACCCGTTTTTGAACCAAAAAATCAGTCCCCTTGACGCCGGTGAGCAGCTTGCGTATCGTGCCGATTTTGCGTTTCTCCTCTGTCTTGAAGTCTTTGAGTGTAGCCGCCAGACCAGAGTTACCGCGCAGCCGCTTCTTGACTGCAACCTTGCAGAACTCAACCATCAGCGCATCAGTGGACAACCGCTCTCTGACCTCATGGGCATAGGCCAGCGTCCGGTCTAAACGCTTCCCCGCCAGACCAGACACCTCTGACCTCTCTGGCAAAGTGCCCAGCAGCGCCCTAGATTCTCGGATGTTGACCTTAGCGCCTGAGAGTATTGTTTCAACCTGATAGTTGCAGCCGCTGGTCAGGACAAACCGCAGCAGTTCACCCGGCGAATCAGGGAAGACCGCCTGATCTTCGAGATCCATTGTTCGCTTCACCTCTGCCTGAATCTCAGTCCAGCCGAACCAGACGAGATCGTAAAACCGTAGGTAATACTTCAAGTCAGACTCAACCAACTTGCGCCGCGTCGGATGAACATCCGAGAACGGGTTACGCCGCCCGCTAAAGTAAGCCTCTAATGCCGCTGCCAGGTCAACGTGATGGCCTTTAACATGCGCCATCCGCTCAGCCTGTTGAGGGGTCATAACCTGCTGAAGCTGATGGTCGGGTGGCAGATCCTTCAAAACCGCCAACGTTGCAATTTGCTCGTCTGGGAAGAAATCCGCAAGCTTATTTTTGTTGCCGAAACCGGCCATACTCACCTCACGAATTATTTTGCAGATATTGCTCGACTGCTGACCGGAGAACCCGGTTAATACTGGACTTCTCCCTTTTTGCGAGCTGTCTCACGTCTTCAAGAACCTCGACCTTCAAACACACCCCATAGACACAACTCGAAGGTTTATCGACCCTCGGACGCCCGCGCCCCCGCTTTATTTCAGCCATTAGTACAAGTGCTCCAAGATTGACTAGCTCTTGTTTTAGCGCAAGCAGCAGAAAATATCAACATTTTGCAGGACATGATCCAGAGATTCTTTATGGACAAATGTATGAACTCTCTCATAAAAGAGGTAATACAAAATTGGGAACATCTCCTTCCCCATTCTCACGCGATGCACGAAATCTGTTCACTGTTTCCTGTCTAAATCAATGGCTTGTACTGGGCATCACCCCTCATGCTGGGGTCGGTGCTGAAACAGGTCGATAGCTGAGGTTGCGTGCGAGCTGAAAAAGTTGATATTAGAGCCGCTTTTGGTATCACTAAAATCACTGGAGCTTGCTGTCTACAGCTGTGTACAGCATGTTTCGAGTGCTTTGGTGGATGCGTTGCGCTGCAAGATGTCCACCGGTTATTCCTGTGTCTTGGGCGGCTCATCGCCCGCAGTGGTTCGTTTGTCCCCCTGCACCCCGATCACTCAGTCTGCCGTCTGGCAAAATCCAATAACTCAGCCTCAAAAGCTTCACCAAAAATCTGCTTACTCTCGGCAACCTCGCGCTCAGCTTCCGGCTCTGAAGCTGCTCGAAACTGCTGAAACTCTGGATAGAAATGCAGCCCAAGCCGAGCAACAAACTGAAATTCGCCTCGCACAGCCTCGGCTGAGCGCTCGAACAAAATACCCGCAGCCCATGCCGATTCCGCTCCATCCGTTGCCTTCAGAAAATCCAGCAATCGCCTTAGCTCGTCAAAAGTCAGCTTCAGATAAACTTCCATGGCCACGCGCAGAAATCAACGATCTGATTCTTACATGTGGCTCTCTTGCCGCAGGCTCAAAACTCAAAACCTCTCCAGCCCCTAATGCGCGTGTCAGGCTGTCACTGGCGACTCGATTGGCCGATAGCTGAGGTTCCGAGCCAGTTGGAATAAGCCCAGATGCCCCGCATCGATGAACCTGTAGCTGGCAACAATGTCTCTCCATCTGCCGCCGCTTTTAGGGTCAAAAGCTTGGTAGCGAAACTCGATGATATTACTGCCATCCTGGTTCAAAGCTTGGCGGCATTCCCGCTCAAAGCGCTCAAAATCTGGGCGGTGCCAGTAGTCGCTGCGGCTATATTTCAGGCTGTCTGAAAGCTGTTCGCCTAGCGTCAGCTCCTCGCAGGCTTGGGTCAAAACAACTTGCTTCTGGCTCTGCCAGTTGACCAGCCCAGCAATGCCGGGTGTCTGCCGCAGTTCCATCAAAGCATCGAGCAGCGGAGCGTTCAGCCAGTGCTGGGCAATTAACAGATCGCCGTCGGCTTTGAATGTAGGAGCCGCCGCAATAGGGCTGACTTCTGGGCTGAGGTCTGGCGACAGGTGGGGCAGTACAGGCCACTCTTTACCACCGCCGCCCACCACCGCATCGCTCGCCCCCAGTGAAGCCGCCCAATGAGCGATCAGCTTTTCATACTTCCGCAGATGCTGCCGCGCTGCTTCCACAGTAGGGAATCGCCACGCTAGCCCTGTGCTGGTGAAAATTGTGCTGGCCGCCAGATGGTTGATGCTTACCAAGTTCTCTACTCTCCGGTTCATGGCTGAGGGACTCCCTTTTTTGCGGCATCACCGTTTTGCAACTTAGAGATCAGCGCAATGAGCGAAGCTCCCTTATCGTCACGCCCCAACGCTTCAGCTATCTCTGAGAGTGAGTAACCGTCCCGGTCGTGGGTATCCAGCAGGCAGTTCAAAAAGCCGATGAGTAACTGCAAGGTTTCAGCATCCGAACTGGACAGCGCAACCTCGCCGCCAGACTTCGCCCGTTCTAAATAGTTCATCCGCTCTATAACCAGCGTCCGAACCTTGCCTGTCAAAGGCAGCTCGCCCCATGCGGCATCATCCCGACATGACTCGATCCTCTGCTTCAGGTCTGCAATGTCTACCGATATCCGATCCTTCTGCGCCACGGGTTTCAACTCTTCAACTCTATTCCCCATCCTAATTCCCTCACTGACTATAAGGCTGATAGATTCTTTTTGCTTCTACTAGATTCTTTTAGATTCTTTTATGCTAGCATAGCTGCAAGAGTGAATCTAAGTTCAAACAAGAGCAGCATTCAGCTATTGCACTCACCAATAGACAGCTATTGCACCGTGCATACAAGAGATGGAGTAATGCGGGTTTGATCGCTAGCACTCTCAGTTCCTAAGCACTCTAGTCTCACCAGTTTGAAAAAAGGAGTTTTTTGTGGAGGACAAATTAATTTACGAGATCGAAGCGATCCACAATGATTTGCTTTTGACGTTGGGGGGTTTGAATCGTGAGACCTTCCGGCAGATGAAGCGGTTCGTCGGTATCCAGCCATTTCAGTCAACTTGCAGCCAAGAGCAATGGGTGAAACTTTGGGCTTATGCGGCGATCAGGCGGCAGTATCCCACCAAGCGAATCACTTTGGTTATGGTGCTAGAGTTTCTGGCTCGCAAGGGCAAAGACCCCAGAACGTTCTTTCCTGGCCTGATTTCTTCTGACCCAGTTCGGCAACCGAAGTTTGACAGTCTGGGGTGTGATTTGCGCCAAAGGATTTATGACGACTATCGCCTAGAGATACCAGAGTCTACGTTGGCGCGGTATTGCCAGAAGGTTTTAGGCCGTGGCCTGCATCAGTTTGAGCGGTACACCGCAGCAGAGATTCGCCAGCTGGTCAATCATCGCGCTCGGCTGCGAGCTGAGAAGCTACAGCGGTCTGTTGCAGCAGGGAATAGGCTGGCTGAACACAACCGCAGGAAGCGGGAGAGCGATCGGCTGAATATGCGCTCGGCTTAACCTGCCCCATTCACACCATTTAAGGAGTTCACCAATGGAAATAAACGAGCTGATTGAACGATTCGCCCAGCGTGGCGCAGCGATTACCGAGGCTGAGATTACTGAGCGTTTTGGATCTGCTGAGTTCATTGGCGAAGCAGACATCGATACCCTAGTCGCTGAAATGGGTGGCGGTAGCAGCGGTCGCAAAACTCGCGGCGGCGGCAAGCTGTCCAAGTCTGCGCCGTCCACTGAGCCAGCCGCAGGGCAGATTCAAAAGGTCGAGGGCAAGCGTAGTCAGTCAGTCCAGTTGGCGACGGCTGAGCCTGTATCTGTGGCGATGCCCACACTGCGAGCCGTCAGGCAGATGGATGAGGCTGAAGTCCTGCAATGGACGACTGCACTGAAGCAGATGGGCGATGCCATGCCGCTCAATGCCAAGCAGGTCAAGCTAACCGTCGCTCTGGATGCCCGACTGAAGCAAGTCTCAAAGTTGAGTCGAGCTGCCGCTGATGCCATCTCGACCAGCGTTGAAGATTTTGAGCAAAGCCGATCAGAGTTTGGATTTGCCGTTGCCGATGCCATCACCGCTATTCAGGCCACTGATGCTGTCATGCAAATTATGACCGGCGCTGATATGGATGAGCTGATCCAAAGTTGGGAAAGTGACGACTCGCTTGATCAGCTAATCGCTGGACTGAATGCTGCCTGACATCTCCTGAAATCGTTACCGAGTTGTTTTTTGGTTATGAAGATTGCCCTGATAGATCCCACCCAGAATATTTCGACACTGGGAGTCGAACAACTACAAAGCCTACTCCAGCAGGCTACAGCTAGCGACCCATGCCAGGGAAATCGCCAGATGGTTGAGTTCACTTTGAAGCTCAAGAAGCGGCTGAGCGATCTAACTAAACTCAATCGAGAGCAGGCTAAGACACTCAATGAGCAAGTAGCTGAACTTGGAAAATCCAAGGCTGAAGCTGAGGCCAGTTTGGCAGAGGCTCGGGCAGCGCGGGCACTTATCGAGCAAAGCCAAGCTGAAGCAGTGGCTGAAATTGAGGCAGTTGGCACAGCGATGCTGCAATTTGAGCGAGCGCAGCAGGCGTCACTCGCTGAGCTTGAGCGGGTGCTGGATGCCTCAATTTCAGCCTGGGAGTCAGCCCCAAGACAATCCCTCGAAGCAGAGTTCGAGCGCACTCTGGCCGAAATTATGGACTGGAATGCCGAGCAAAACCGGAGACGGCAACAGGATACTAAGCTACCCCCAGTAGATTCAACCCTCAAGCCCGAACTGGATTCGATGTTCGAGCCTATCTTTGCTGGCTTAAAAAGAAAGAAGCCACGGCAGCATCGTGTTCACCGAACGAGAGTCCACTTTGAGCCTGTGACGGTTGCGCCTGCTCCAAGGTTGGAACGGCAATATCAGCCACAGCTCACAAACTATCCATCTATGGAGGAGCGGCAAATGTTTTCGGCTTTGACATCGATTGCGACGGTTTTTGTGATCACGCTTGGGGTCGGCGGGATGTTTTTATCAGGCTGGCTGAAGCATCCACAAGTTCTGACTGCCCCGGTTGTCAGTATCGACTCACCAACCACTGCCCCAATTCCAATGGTTTACGATCCGACACTGCAATCGACTGTCGATCAAGTCAAGCAGTTCAACCCAACAACTCGGCAAGCGTGGCAAACATTCTGCACTCAAACTGCTGGCGGTGCATCCTACAGCCAAACCGAACAAAATCTCTGCAAGGTTCTGAAGTTCCTCAAGTGAGGACAAAACTGGGAGCGTGAACACTCCCAGTAGAAACATATACATATCAAAAGGATAACGAATCATGCTCGACATCAACGAGGCAAACACAGCGGTACTGAACCGCGCTCCCACCAGCGCAACGATTGCCACACTGACTCTGGCGATTGAACAACCCAAATTCCAGCTGCTCGATTCGGTCGCAATTCTTCGAGGCCGCGAGAGCGGCAAGAGTGCAATCGTCACAGGGGTCAGTTTGATGGTTGAGCCAACTTGTTGCTACTGGGCTTATTTCCTTCACGGCGAAGGCGTTGATAGTTCGTGTAGTCATGCTGGGCATGACTTGCAGCCAATTGAAATAGGTGCAGTTCGCAAGCCGATAGTTAAGCAGCCAGAGTTTCAGCTATTCGATTCAGTGAGGCTCTACACAGGCGAGCAGGGCTTTATCAGCGGGGTTGAGATGGCTCACCCCGCTGATGCCGAAGACTGGCAATACAGTGTCTTTGGCGTAGGCATCAGCCAAGGCGAATACTTCTGCGCCGACGAAATCCAGCAGTCCCAGCCCAGCCAGCATCAAGCCGCCTAGCTTTTGACGTTCGCCTCTCTAGTCGCAATTTTCCCCAGAGGTCAATCATGCAACTGCAATCTGTGCCCGCTCCCAAGTTTCAACTGTTTCAAGAAGTCAGTGTCCAACCTTCAAAGCCGGTTATATTGCACGGCAAGTTATTTCAGATCCCCCGGCCAGAGCGAGCTGTGATTGTCGGGATGAACTATACGCCTGAAAGCTATGCTGAGTTCTTCAATGCCTCCGCTGGCTGGCACTATCTAGTGGACGGTGATTTCGAGATGTCTGCCGCTGAAGCTGCCACAGCACAGTCCCGATGGGAGCTGGAGTGCTTTAATGAGGATGAGCTGACACTGCTGGGCGCTGTGGCAGCAGTTGAGGTGCTAGCCGCTTAGATAGCAGTTGACTGTGCTAAGTCCTTGAGGAAAACTTCTGATCACTTTTGAAGCGCAATCATGAATGAAACACCACTGCAAATTCTTAACGCGGTCGCTGATCGCTACAAAGCGGAGCAAGCAGAACTAGAACGCCTGCGCCGAGTTGAACAGCTTTTATTAGCCAACCCGGACAGGTTGTGGCCTGAAATCAAGGCATTGCTCAAGGCTGAGTGACTTAACCCTCGCTGCGTCGTCTAAAACTCAGCAGGGGATGTTTTGCTGGGAGTAGTCTAGGTGCCTTGCTGCATCAGGTAATCGACTAGCCGATCTAGGCGGCTGATCATCGAGTCCATCCGTTCAGTAGTAGCGCGGCTCTGGGTGCGGTCTGCTTCAGCAGTCTGGGTGAGGCGAGTTACTGACTCTCTGAGTGAATCCACCGCCGCAGTATTGCTCTCTGCTCGCTCTCCCAGTCTGGCAAATAGCCGCTGCGACTCGAACACGAATGAATCAACCCGCATTGTGAGCTGGTGCAGCCGGGTGCTGGTTTCATTTAGCTGCATCTGGTTCTGTTCTTGCAGCCGAGCCAGCCGATCCAAAGTGCCCTCGATGCTCGATACCCTCTGCTCTAATTCAGTGGTCATGGCTCATCCCTCGTGGTGCTGCCATCATACCAAAACCATCAGGCCGCGATTAGAGGGTCAGCGGCAGCGGTAGACAAAGCGATCACCGCACCATCCAAGCATAGACAGCCGCCATACTGATCAGGTATTGCTTCCCAGGCTTCACCCATTGATAGCCTTGCTCCCATTTCCCAGAGCGGCAATACTCACGAATCGTTTTAGGGGATATATCCCATCCGCGCTCAGCCTGCAAGAGCCTGCTTGCTTCTTGAATGCTGACTAGCACAGTAGACGAATTAATTGCAGGGATGCTGGCGGACTGCCGTCTTACCATCGGAGCCGACAGCGCTGAACTGCTAGACCCGTAAAATATAGGCATTTTGCCCCCCACAAAGTCAGGATTGCAAGCACCGCCATCACCATCAAAGCCGCTCAACTGGCACGACAAACAGCAGCTAGGCTAGCACGAACCGCTCCATCACCACAAAAACGCCCCAGCCGAATAGACCAGGGCGTTAATTCAAGATCAGGGTTGCATTTACCATGCGCGGCTATAGTTCCCGAATCGGCAAGTCAGTCATCAACATCCGCTTTGCCTGTCCCAGACTTCCGATCACCGCCATGCTGCACAGTCGGCTCGACGGCAATACCCTGCTGCTCTTCCAAATACCTCGCAGCCAGCCAGTTCAGCAGCGAACCAATAGACCGACGCTCACGGGCAGCCTGCTGCTTCAACGGCTCGATCAAGTCCGGCTCAATTGTGAAAGTAAAGCGCTGCCCTTTAGCCACGGTCAAACATTGAACCATAACACCTCCATCATTATGCAACTTCGCCATCATTATAACGACAAGCGCTATCAATAAGTGCATATATGCCATCACTTGAACTGATGGATAGAGGCTAATCCCATAGAATCAAGTGATGATTAAATGATTGCAATGTGACATCACTTGATTTATATTAGAGACATGGGCGCGAGTCGAGCGGTCGGCTCCCGAAAGTCCCCGCCGCCAGTAGGCAGCCAGAGGAAGCCCAGACACAAGAGAGGCGATCCACCGACCAAAGTTACTCGCCTCTCAGCCCACAAGAGCTACAAGGATTTTAGCTTATGCAACGGGTCAGAGTTCGAGTTCAGCAATTAGGCGATCGTCACTTTCAAATCAATCTCTGCGCTCGCGTTGCCCTCATCACCCAGACATTGCTGAGAGCTGGCCGGGGTGGCCGGATGGCACGGGTCAAGGCTGGTTACTTCGGCTTTGATGGCTTCGATGATGCTCAGGCGTTTGCTGATTCAGTGCGCCGCCGCTATCCCAAAGCGCGGATTCAGGTGCGGACTGGCAAGCGTCTGGCGACTCTATTTGAGGTCAAGGTCAGCCACGATGCAGTGGAAAGTTTGGCTTGGGAGATGGCGCAGCGAGTTCCTACCACCAGCCAACGGATTGAACAGCATCTAAAGACAGTCAGTAAGCGCCCCAGCGTAACGCCTGACCCTCCGTCTGACCGTTGGTTAAATGCTCCAGTGCAGAATCGCAACGTAAACAGGCGAACAGTCACAGGGCGGTCTGGGATAACAGTCGGAATTGAGTAGGGATACAGAACATTGGTGGAAGGCGAACGCTTCAAATGCCCTTCCTGCAACACATTTACACTTTGAGGATTTTCAACTATGCAACTAATAGATGTTTTGATTGAAGGCTCAGTGATTCTTGGCTGTGGTTACATCGCGACGATGTTCATTGCAGGCTTGGTCACTCGACATACCCCAAGTCCATCGGCACTAGCAGCACCCGAACTGATGGATGACCCAATCATCAATGCCGTGGAATTGTGGCCTGCTGAGCCAGTACGGGCAGCAGCGAAGGCCATGCAGCCAGAAGCCCGACTGATTATCTCAGAGGCTGAATTGGCTGACCCGACTGATGCTTCCCTGGTGCTGTTTGCCAAATCGGTGAAGTGGCCTGGTAGCTCCAAGTGGGCTAAGACTCGCAAGCTATCGCCCAATGTACGAGCTGGGCTGATCGAGCGGCTGAACGCAGGCAGGAGGGCTGCTTAGAGCGAGAGAGTATGGGGGCTTCTCTGCCCTCGCAGAGGTTGTCAATCTTTGCGACACCCACACAGTAAGCAGCGCCTAGCACACAGATCTAAACGCTGCTCAGTAAAACCATAGCAGGATTAAAATCATGATGTCTGAACACCGACCTGAAACTATCCACACTGTTCTCCATGCGGTAACTCTGGTGCATCCTGTGACCGCAGACGAGCAGCGTATTAACGTCTGGAGTCAATCTGATTCGTATTCTGATGTCCAGTTTGAGGTTAGCCGTAAGCGGGCTGAGCTAGGGCTAAAAGGCTATGTTGAGGCCGGGAGTGACCGGCTAGATGCTGACTTTTCAGATGTTGTTGAGCGGATGGGGCTTGGCTTGGCTTTGGTTCAGCTGCACAACGTAATCGGTAAATGGCGCGATGGCAGTATAGACGATTCAGTGGCTGAAGCAAAAGAAATTGTGAAAGGGATTGAAAGGTTAACTTATCACTCGGCTGCGCTAAGACGAAAGTTCAGCCTGACCGTGAGTCGAGGATCGAAGCTCTAATTCCTGACGCTATTATGCCTGCGACACTTACTACCCAGTGAGTTTTGAGCGCGGTGAGTCAGGGCGGTTGAACGTGGGGAGTCCCGGTCGATGCGGTTGGACTGGTCATGGTCGCGGCAGCAGCCTCAAAACGAACTCGTAACCCGCGCGCAAAAATGAACCCGGTGGAATCGAAACCAGCGCCCCAACGTCGGGGCAGGCCGCGCAAAGTTGCAGTTTGAATTCCTGGAAATCGTCGCAGTAAATTACACGCAGGAAAATCATGCAAGAGCTTCTTTTTATTTCGGATGACTCGTGTCACTTGAATCATCTCTGGGTGATGTCCGGCTTCAGTAAAGCGTTGCGTAAAGCTCTTGAGAGGAAAGTCACAAGGTGCTACCGAATATCTTCAAACGATCGTAAAGATGAAGCGATAGGCTTTGTCGTGCATCTGTCAAGTCATGAAGATTTATGTTTGGGACTCGTGGATGAAATTATCAAAATGCTGCGCAGTGAATTAAGGCAGCAGACGGTAGTTAGCGTTTTGTTTGTGAACTCGCCCGGATGCTCCGACCCTGTTTGGTCGCGTGGTTCTAAAAAATGGTTGCCACATGAGATCTGAGCATCGTCACCAATTTATTAGGAGAACTATGAGTGAAGGTTTTGAAATGAACACAGACGAATTGAAAATCAACATCATCATGAAGCGGTTAACGCCCGCAGTCGAGCGCCGCACTACGCCAGATTCCACAGGTGCCGATGCTTGTCGCGTATGACCTGATGGATACTGCTGGGCTGGCCCACCACATACATCCCGATTCCGGCAAGTAGTCATAGCTTCAAAACTTAAAAACTAAAATGTAGTGAGAAGCTTTTGATTTCTCACTACATTTCCTATGGCGTTTCTCCGCAAGTATCGCAAGGCCGGGAAGGATTATTTCAGCATTGCCTATTCGATCCGCATCACCGGCCAGCCTTATCCAGTGCAGCGGCAGCTCGCATGGTTGGGGGACGCAGAAACAGCAATCGAAAAGTTAGAGTCTGGAGTCTTAAATCTCAGCCTGCCAGATCAGGAAAAGATGTTGGCGCAGTTGCAAAAAACGGCTCTTGTTAAACCGTCTATAAGTTAAACCTTGTTAGGCGAAAGAGGCAGTTGAGATTGTCACGTCTTGGCCATAGCGCACTTCAATCGAGTATGACCGAGACGGGTTATTTTTAAGGTTTGATTTGGTCTGTTCGACTGCATCACCGAACTCAGAACGGCTCAGCAGATGCCATTCGCCGATACTTAGCCGCGCTTGAGCGCGACGCGCGTTTTGGATCGTGTAGTTACCAATCTCACCATGCCGATCCGTAATTTTGACAAGTATCACGTCATCCAGCAGTGCCGCTTTTTTGACTACACCAGCCTGCTCAAACTCTTGCAGCTTGCGTTCTGCCGCCGCCAAACGCCGTTCTAATTCAGCCGTTGTCGTCATTCTTAATTTCCTCAAAATTGGCAGTGCGCCTTAATTCTAGCTACTCTTGGGATATTCAGAGCGTCAGAAATTGTCAGCTTATGCCAACCAATCTCACCCCAAAACAAACTAAAGCGATTGGCCTGCTGGGTGCTGGCATGAATAAGACTGACACTGCTCAAGAATGTGGCATTAGCCGAGAGACTTTGTACCAATGGTTACACCAAGACGACTTCAACGCGGCTCTACGCGATCTGCATCGGAGGCAAGGACGGCTCAGCTTCAGCCGAGCATTGTCGCTAGTGGATGATGCCCTGGCTACGCTCAGCGAAATCATGACCAACCCAGATCAAGACCCACGTTGCCGAGTTGCAGCAGCTAGCAAGTTGCTTAGCTTTGCCAGCACCACATTTTTCGACCTTGACTCAGAAGAACGGCTGATGAAGGTCGAGCAGGAATTGGGGCTTCGAGAGAAGCCAAAAGCTGGTTGAATGTTCACCTCTCCTTAGATAACGGCACGTAACAGAGCGCAAAGACTTTTAAACAAAACTACAACATCAAAGACGGGAGGTAGATGCAGGCTCTAGGCTACTGATCATCTGGCGTTCCTCTGTAAAGTTGTCATTCACAAAGCAATGCTCCGTAACATGCCCGCATGAGGGCTGTGTGCGTCTTTGCTCTATCTACATCCTAGTGAATTGACAAACAGCGCCGAACAATTATGACCAAGCGACTGAATATCTCCTCTGGGCACATCAGGAACCTCTTTGCCAGTGTGATTTTGACCATACCAATTCTTGCTCTCTCCGCCTGCACCTCGGCGCAATCACCACAGGGTGAGGCTGTCAGCTCACCATTTCAACAAGCAGCGCCGTTAGCAGCTTCCCCCTCGCAGGAATCGGTCATCAGCCTTGGAACATGGGGTGATGTCAGAGACAATCGTGCGGTTCAGGTTAGCAGCAGTGAAATCGGAACAACGATCTCAGCAGCAACTTTCAGCGCAAAAGAGGTTGCCCAAAAAGATGGAAAGCTCGTTGTTGTGTACGTGACGCTCAAAAATACAGGTAAGGAATCAGGAGACTTGGACTGGTCAGGGTTTCAGCTCATTGACAGTCAAGGCCGTAAATATGATGACTTGGAGGATTGGGAGGATACCACTGTTTTCAATCAGTGGTTGAAAGAACATAATCTCGGCGAGTCAAGTGATCAGCTATTCCCCGGCGCGACCGTCAAAACGGCAAAAGCTTTTCGCGTTGCGCCTGACGCCTCTAACATCAAGCTGCTAGTCAACGAGGTGTTGTTCGAGACTGAGAGCAACCCAGCAATAACGAGCGCAGCAGCCACGCCAACCAGCACGGATGCTTCAGCCAAAAAATCGCCTCAGCCGACAATCGGCGCGACACCTAGTGCAAGTCCAACCCCAGCAGTCAGTCAGGCTTCCTCGCGCACGGTGCAGGCGAAAGATGGTTCTGCAAATCTGCGTAGCAGCCCCAGCACCGAGGTCAGCGTAGTTTCAAAAGTACCCAATGGCACTGCTGTAAAAATCTTGAGCGAGAAGACCAACAGCTCTGGACAGCTTTGGTATGAAGTTGAAGTGGATGGGAAAGTCGGCTGGCTCTATTCGGAACTGCTTGGGAGCGCTGACTCACAATGCAGTTCTCTCCCGCAAGTAGATCCTTGGGCATTAGAGAGTCCTATTTCACTGGGTGCAAACAATGCATCGCCCTACTATCAGCATGTTGTACTTGCAGGCAATGCCCAGCAAGTGAACACTTTTCTGGGCTGCTATAACCTTCATATAAAATCAAGGGCAGACTACTCCTCGGCCTATAAACTCTGGGCGGCCTGCCAGGAGATTGTCAGGCCAGGTGGGGGACAGGACAACCAGACGGTTTGCATTGCTCTTGATGAAAGTGGGAAGTCGCTGGACGAGAAGATTTTCTCTGCCACCTATGCCGAAACTGTAGCCCAGAAAATTTTCAGGTAGAGGTCAAAAATGCTGAGCCGAATGATGACGCTTGCTGCAATTTTTGTGATTGCAGTTGAGGCAAATGCAATGGCGCAGGGTGAGGCACGGTGGGAATATCAAGGAGTTGCTTCCACTGGAGAGAAGGTTTATCTCAATCTGGATTCTATTCAAGCTGACGCTAGAGGTGGAGGCTACTTCTTCACCTACCAGATTGGACAAGATCGACCTTTTTCTTTCACACCTTGCGATGGCCGATTTCAAGTAGTCAAAGCTGACGGAGTGACCTTTGAGCCGATGCTTGAGCCACAGTCCGAAGCTACTCGAAAGATGCTCAGGCGCGTCTGTACTTACCATCTGTCGCAATGAAACATCAGGGCAGAGCTGAGAACTGAGAGTTTAGTCGCTCGCAGTACTTTACATTATTGTCAAGGGTTAAGAATGAAGTTATGACAACCCCAATTGAATCTAGAATTCACGAAATTGTTCACGAATTCGGCTATGACGCTCAAGTCTTAAAAGAGTTTGCTGAATTTGTACAATCACAAACTAAATCAGCTCGTAAGCCTAAGACTTCCACCAAGTCAACTCAAACAAGCAAGACTCCAAAAATAAAAGAACCAACAGTATCTGAGCTACAGGCTGCTGTTGCCAAAGCTTTTGGGTGCGGTGATATCAAAGAACTGAAGAAGCACAAAGCTTTCAAGCTTGCAATTGCTGGGCAAGAACTAGATCTTCGCAAAAAAGAAGGCTGGCTGATTCTATATCGAGAGTGGGTGAGAGTTCCTGAAACCGAGCGTCATGAGGAAGGCCCGACCTGCATCAATGGCATTGACGTTCTCAAGAATTTCCGCCCGTGGCACGTCTTCAACCTGAATCCAAAGACAGCCAGCACTGACGATATCAACACAGCGTTTCGTCACTTAGCAAAGCAGCATCACCCAGATTATGGGGGGAACCGCGAAGTATTTGAGGAGTTGCAAAAAATGCGAGATTCACTTCTGGCGTTTCGTTAAGTACACCGCTCTACTAGAAGGCTGAGCAGCTATGGTCAACACTAAGCACGAACTGCTGTCTGCTGAAGAGACAGCAAAGATTCTGGATGTTAATTTGAAGCGATTATATGCAGTCTGTACAGCTTTTGATGCTCGCAATGATGACGAATGGGATTTGATCGAAGGTGAACATTTTGAGTGGTTAAATCAGAGCCTGGGAACTCGTATCTTCTATGAAGAAGGAGCAATGGCAATTGCCAAATACCTTCAAGAGACTGCAAGAGCCAGCGTGTTTAGTCAGCTTTTTGAATCTGTTATAGAGAGGCTGACGCATCGGCGCAAACGCATCAAACAAATGCTAGTAAGACGCAGAATTGTTCGCGAATGCCAAGATGGTGTAGTCGTCAGAGGTGAACTGGTCTTTGTTGATCGACGCCGTACAATTCGGATTCTAGATACTAATGGCAAGGGGTTGAATGCTGCTAGAAAGAGAGAGCAGGAAAACGATAGCTTAGACGGACGTAATCAACTAAAAATAGGGAAAGACTTTGACATAATCGATGGAGTTGAATACTGGAGCCAGAGCGGGATGGTTCGTATTGCCAAAAATATGTCTGAGAAGTTAGCGCAAAAGTCTCGAAAAGCTTGGACTGAGGCAGTATGTGAAGTCTATGAGGATGCTATTAATCAGCAGAGAAAATATTTAGACTCTTTTGATGCGAGAGTTCAAAGAGCCATGGATCAGGTGAAAGCAGCTGCCAACCGCAAATGTCAGGTAACTCTGGAGCGGCAGAGACCCCATGCCCCATTTGACATGCATATTCATCATCTGTTCGATCGTTCAACTCGCCCTGATCTTGCAGCCCGTCACGATAATCTTCTAGCAATGCATGAAGACATACATCAAGGCTTCCATAAGTGGCATGGGAGTAGCGGATGCGAACCCCAGCATTTTGTTGAATATTTAACCTCAGTAGAAGGCTGGCGTTTTGAGAAACCCAAAATGGCTGCTCATCTACAAAATTTGATGAATCGATTTGAAAAACTACAACGCGATTTTGAAAACCGGCCATTCATCAGCTGACAACGTGTGCATGTCACTTTGGAAGGTTCATAACTTGAGTGTCTTGGCAACGATATAGCTGAATGCCTGTAAGTAGAGGGTTTCTGCTCATGAGTATAAATACTTCACCGCAAAGGTGACATGCTCCCGCTGACAACTGAAGCATTCAAAGTGGGGCTGAAGCATTCCCTACCCGTCTAGTTTTTCTGGAAAAGAGCGGAAAACAGTTCATCGCTCCCAAGCCGAGATCTCTACAGCTGAAGGCTTCTGGGGCTTCCCACACACACTCAATACTGCGAAATCATCACCATACATAGCGCCAAAATCGGAATTAAAGCCACCATTCTGCGCTCAATTTCCGTATTTTTCGCTTCTTTTCCATCACCTGACTACCCTCAACAGTTTGCTGTTTACAGCTTTGACCTAGTGATCGCACCAGTTTTCAGCTACTCTAGCTCGTTGGCAGCAGTGTACTATTCCGTACTCATTCTTGCGCTAAAGAGTCATAAAATCGATTTCTGGCGTTTCCATGAGTACAGAATGAGTACAGAATGAGTAGGCAGATCGGGAATGTTAAAACGTCTATAAGTTAGAGTTTTAGGCCAAGCTGGCATTAAAAAGCACCATTTTCAAAAACCAGCTTTACCCCGAACATCACTGCCCCACTCGCCAATCTTCCAGCGCCGGACGCGCAGGCTGGATGAACCGAGCCGCCCGTTTTACCCGCTTGCCTGACTTCTGTTCCAACAGCGCCAGGGCGAACTCAAGCACTCGGAGCCGATCACCCTCAGATAGTTGAGGACAGATTTGAGATAGCTGCCCCAGCGTCGTTGTTGAAGTGGAAGAAGAGATGTAAGTCATTATTGACGACCGTGTTTTTTGCCTGGAGTGGGTCTTCGGACTGAACTGCTAGCTCACCAACAGCCGACAGTAGTAGATCTGCAACTTCACTATAAAAATCGGTGCCAGTGGACTCGCGCCCTGGATTTACTTTGCGATGACCCGCCCCTATTTCAGCCATCAGTTAATCCTCCCATTCTGTACGCCCTGCAAATAGCTTTCTACCAATGGTCTTGTGTAACTGCGATCTGTCACACGGTTAAAGGCATTGCCCGCGCCTTTTTGAGCATTGGATATTTCAAGATGAATATGCGAACCATTCTCGTTTTGCGGGAAGATCTTGCCCGTCCAGCCCTGATTCCCCAACGTTTGCCCTTTGGTGATCCTTGCTCCCGGTTGAACACCGCGCGAGTCCATATGGGCGAAGAACCAGGTGTTGCCGTCATCGCCGATCACCTCGACAACATTCCCGTATCCCGGCAATACTTCAGACCTACCAATCGTGCCGTTTACTGGTGCAGGGATTGGCGTGATCACATTCCCTTTGCGCTCCAGCGTGAAATCATACGAACCGGGCGGGGACTCATCTTCTAGATTGTCGCGATAGATTTTGTCTACTGGCTCAAAGTCCACACCTGTTGGATCTGGCGTTACAACAGCAGGCGGCGGCGCATTCGGATCTACTGGTGCAGGCTCTGGTGTTGGATTTGGTTCAACCGTTGCAACTGGCCCAGGCTCACCCACGGCTCCCGCAACATGAGCCTGCCCCCAAGCAATCGGATCTCCGCCAATATTGATTATTCGCATTCCTGACATGCGATCTGTCCACCAGTAGTCATCCGCCTCAACCTCGATATCTGCGCCGTTGTTATATTCCTCGTCCAGGTTGATGTCAGGGAAGTCAAGGTCTGGAATATTCTGCAATCCGCCTTTAGACTCGCTAATCCCTAGAATCCGCCCAATGTCAATCCCAGACGTAATGCGCCGCAGGCCATCTAGCGGCCTGTACGGCTCGTTGCCCAGCAGCCGCTTCAGCTCATCTGTCAGGTCTATGCCTAAGTCGAGCAGTTGATCCGTCGTCAGCACTGGCCTTGCCGTTTGGCGCGGCGGAATCACAGGGGGAACTGGCTCTGCTGGATTATTCACGACTGCTGTTGAACCTGCACCAAGCCCTAAATACCGCTCTCTCCTGTCTCTCAGCAATTCAAGCGTTGATATCCATGAGCCTCGCTGTATGTCGATCTGATGTGTCCTGGAGACAACATAGTATTCAGCTGGTTCTGCGTCTGGGCAATGCCAATCTTCTTTGAGCGAGATGCGCGTATGAACACGCCAAGCTGACTCACCCCGCGCTGTAATGCCGACTCGCTGCACCGGGCGGTCAAACCAACGGATCGACTCAAGCGCTATGTAGTCGGTCAGCGTGTTATTGGTTGCCTGCTGATTGCGGCGATCTGGCGAGGTATACCAATTATCTTTTTCGAGGATGCCGATTGGCACCATCAACTCACGTTTGGTTGGCCCGCCATACTGCTTGATTGAGCCAAGGTTATAAATGCAGGATGCCATTGCCGCTCTTTCCTGCCCGCCGCTATTCCCCTGTTGGCTTGATGTGACACGCAAGAAATTGGTAATACCTTGCTCTGACAAGCGATCTGACCAGCTAAGGATTTTCCAGGACGGCATCTCGATCATCGGCAGGTCTTCCCAATTCCGACCCGGCACTAATGCCTGCGAACGCGACGAATAAGGTAGTTTCTCCCAGACGATTGCGCCTGTGTGATCCACGAACATGTGGAAGAAGCCTTCTACCGCAAGGTATTGAAGGTTCGACCATGCAGAGCCTTCGTTGTTTATCCTGGCTAAATAGTTGGGCGGGAATGGCAGCGGCCTTGTTCTAGCCTCCCATCCTGTCGGCTCCCCCCAGAAGTTCTCTACCCAGTCACGCAGGATTCGATAGTAGAGAATAGCAGCGCCCATCGTTACTGTCGCTGTCTGCCGGATCTCAAGAGATCTCTGCGAAACACCTATCGTCTCTGGTGTATTCAGATCTGTCAGCACATACGAGTCTTTATAGATCTTTCCGTAGCTTTCGCCCGTCACATACAGGCTTGTCTCCCCGCCTTCGGAACTGCGGCCATAGTCAGTAATCACACCACGGATCAGCAGGTGCGGAGCTTTGTCTAGGTAGGCATCCTCCACTGGGGCGATAATGCCAACATCTGGGTCTTGCAGTCCCTCCGCGCCCTCACCTTCCGGCGCAGTCTCAACCCGTTCAATCTTGGATGGATCTCGAATCACGCCCTGCAACGCATCAGCGTTACGAGCGCAGTAAGCCTCCATTACCAGTCCAGGATGTACTTTTTTGAGCAGGTTTTGGTTGCAGAGGCTTGCCCGCATCCTGAAAGTGAATGTGCCCGACGCTGCCTCAGCCGACAAAGAGTCGCGATACGAAATCAGATCTTGAAACTCCCCAAAGTCAAGAACCACCTCGCCAAGCCGGGTTAGAATTCTAAGCTGAAATTGGATCAACCCTTTACCCGCAGGATGTTCCATGTCGCCCGGTCGGATATCCGAGACGATCATCGGTGGTGCGTATGTTCCTACCGTTAAAACCATCTTTAATGAATCCCAGTTCTCATCCGTGGGTGATTGCGCGGATCTGTAACACCTTTTTCCCATCGAGCCAAGAATTCGTCATGAGCGGCCAGCACGCCCTCTTTCGCGCCATCACGAGCCTGTTCCTTGCTGCCTTCACCTGCCACTGTGACATGAACCACGACGTTCATTTGCGGCATTGACCCACGATTTGCGCCGCCGGGGGAGATCCCCTTTAGGTCAAGTCCCTCCACTTTCATGTCGCCGTCAGCCACACGGTCTACGATGCTGCGGCCTTTGCCTTTGACATTCTCATGGTCACGATACGCTGGTGAACCTTCAGGCTGTATGGGCAGTTTGGCAAAGCCGAACTCTGGTGCAGGCTTCTCGGTGACAGCTTTGATAAAATCATCGACGCTGCCGCTAACCGCTTTGTAAAATGCGCCATCATCCTTAAACGGCATCCCATCGTTAAGCGCATAGTCCGCAGGTTGCGCCGTCATCGTTGGCGTACTGCCGAGCATTTTTGTTGCCATGCTGGTTAGCACGTCCAGTATTTTTTGGAGCAGTCCGGATTGTTTCTGATCTTCCGTTTGTTCGACTGCCGCGACCTGCGTTCCGAGTAAATTGTCTCCAACCGTTGGGTTGGGATCTGAACGCATCGCTGCGCCCTGATCTTGCGAATTAGGCTGAGTGGGCACCAACCCATCTTTAGCCAACTCGGCCTTGCTTTCGGCCTTTGGCTGCACTGTTTTCAAAAACCCGTCTAGCGTTTCACTGCTCTCGTCCAATCCCGCAGCTTTCAGCGCGTCAGTCTCCGGCTGGGCTGCAAGTAAGTCGGGTGATGTTGCTGCCCCGGTAAAATCGCCGAGTTTCGCAACGTCAAAGTCAGCAGGCGTGGCTTTAAGCCCGCCCATTTGTGTTTGCCCAACACTCCCATCTTTTAGAGGATATACGCTTTGTGCGAAAGTGGCGGCATCGCCATCTAGCGCGTCATAAAACCCGCCAACTTTATCAAGGCCAGAATCACGATCAGGTTTTGGGGAACCTGCCCCCACGAACTTACTTAAGTCATCACCTTGCACGCCATCATAGAACTGCCCAACGCTGTCAACGTCAATCTTTGGATCAAGACCTAGATCCACTTTTGCCACGCCGCTAAAGTCGCCAAGTTCGGCCATTGCGCCAAATTCAGATGGGTCTGTCTTCAGCGTGGGTTTGCCCCCAAAGTCAGCGCCCAGTTTAGTCAACGTCGCTTTATTCTTCGTTTTGCGCCCGCGTCCACGTCGCTTCAGGGTGGTGAAAAAGTCTTCATCCTGTGGGACATCGCGTTCTGGCAAGTCCAGGTCTTCTGGTGTTGTAAAATCACCAGCGCCAGCCGTCATCATCCCAGCAGCACCTAGCTTGTGAGCGTTGCCGTCTAATCCTAATTCTTTGACGAATGCACCAAGAGCTTGTCCGCTTGCGTCATACAGCCCTGCTGAATCAATTGCAGATCCTGCCTTCTTGCTTGGCTCTAGCAGCTTGCCGCCCGCTTTGCCGACAAACCCTCCCCCTAGAGCCTTCTCGATAGAGTTCAGCTCATACTGATCCGGCTGAGTCGGGATGACTTTGGCTTCAGGTTTACTGCCAAACCCAAGATTACTTAGGAATCCTCCAATTCCGCCTTGAACGGACTCATAGAATTTGCCAATCTTGTTTGTGTCGGGAGCCGGAGCGCCTTCAGGGGTTGCGCCAGACATGGCTGGTTCTGGGGATTGACTTTGGATGCCCAACGACTGAGCAAACTTGCCTGCATCGCTGCCCTGCGCCGCCTCATACGTGCCAATCACTTTATCTAGATTGCTTTGGCTTGCGTCTGTGACGCTAACCGTGTTGGACAATCCAGCGGTTGCGCTTAGCCCGCCGACTTTACCCGCACCATCAAAAACGCTGTCAGAGAATGCCCTGTCTGTTCTTCTGGAGACATTACGCTTATGATCCACAATGCCCTCGCCCATCTGACGCTCACTACCAAGCGTCTTACCCAGAATGATGAAGTCTGCAATGCGGCGCACCTCGTGGAGGATTCCGACCAGCGTCTCACGGCTACTGCTTAGCGCAGAATCACTCCCACCGGTAGAGCTACTCACTGGCGCAGTTTCAGATGCAGGAGATTCACTCGCCTGGGGTGAACCTCCTGCCGTGGGCTGTGTGGCAACGACATCCGGCGTTGCAGCAGGGGCGGAATTCGCCACATTACCGCCCAAGTGAACTTTGATACCTGCATTCAGTTCAGCCTGTCGCCGTGCCTGGTCTTTGCGAACCCGGCCTTCATCATTGCCTAGCCCCGGCGCGTCAAGCCTGCCAGTGTCAGGGTTGTAGTAAGATGCGACCCGCGCATCCAGGATCGACTCATCGCTAACGCCCTTCTCCTTAATGGTCGAAAGCTGATCCAGAAAACCGCCTTTATCTGAAGCAGCCAGCGGAGACTGGACATAAAGATCCAGGTAATTCATCAACAGGCGCGAATCGTTCGGATCTACGCCTGCTTGTTTTGCTCGCTGCTGGAATACTGCCTTTTGCTCTTTCAGCTTGGCGTTCCAGTGCTTGTCGGCTTCTTCTGGAGCCATGCCCTGCTGTGCGCTGAACGAGCCTGTATTTGCCGCGCCATTGCCCGGATCTGAATGCCCGTAATAAGACTCTCGGAAGCCGCCCGACTCATCGCGGTTTCCTTCGGACATGCCGATGATTTTGGCAGCAAGGCTAGCAGATCCACCGCCAAACAGTTTGTCATCACCCACACCAGGCGCAGGTGCAGCCCCGCCTGTGATGTTGGCAGGTGCGGCTTGATGCTCGTTTGCCCAGTCATCTTTGGCAGGCGCAGCGGCAGGCTTCGCAGCAGTGGCAGGCGCTCCAGTTATCGTTCTATTGCCAGGTAAAGCCTTACTGTCATTTCCATGACCCATCTGCATCAGGTATTTACCCTGAGCATCCTTCATGATCACATAGTTGCCATAATTGCCGCCTGACGCATATTCAAGCTTGGCCCCTTGAATCGTTGGCAGCAGCATGTTGACGTTTTCGGCAGACTTGTCAAACCGATCTTTGTCTTTTTGTGGAACATAGTAATCAATCGAATGGACATTGTTGGCATCATCTCTTGATGCGCTGTGCTCCCCGTGCGCTTCAAATGCAGATTCCAGAAGCGCTTTTTTCTTCTCAAATGAAGCCTTGGAGTCGTAGACCTGTCCGGCAACGCTATTGTTTGAAAACTCAATCTTTCGACCCTGTTTGTCGTACTGCTGAGCCATCTGGTCAAACATCCCGACGATCTTCTGCATTCCCAGGCCGCGATCGAACTTCTGATCGATATGGTAGTCAGCAGAACCGCCATTGTTTGATTGCGGCGCGGTAAAGATCCCCGACTCAAACCCCGGATCTGCGCTGCCCGTAACTGCACCAGCCGCAGCTTGTTGAGATGCCGTGGGCTTCCCGCCACCAGAAAGAACGCCGCCAGTCGTAACAGCGCCATCTTTGCCTTTTTCTCCCTTCTTCTCTTCCGGCTTGGGCAGAACTGCCTCGATCTGAGTTTTCTGAACTTCAGGCGCTGCCGCTTTGATTTGCACAGCTTCAGTGGCCGATTTCCTGCCATCCAGCAGCCATGCACTGATCTTTTTAACCTCTTCTAGCAGTGCCGTGAATACGGCTGGAGCGCCCGACTGCTGAGATTGTGTCGGCTTTTCCCCATGCGGCTCACCCATCACGCGCCCTGTTTCGTAAGGCGGTGCGATTGAACTAACGGGAGTAGTCGCCCCACCAGTTACAGCAGCAGATTGTTCAGTCACGGCAGAAGCATTCCCAAACATGGGAGAGCCGAGCTTCATCGCAAAATCTTCTAGAGATGCTGGCTTCTCAGATTTATTGCCGGATACTGATTGGAGAACTGACAAGATATGGTCAAGGCTACTTTCGGTGCTATTGACTGCCTGCTTTTGCTGCTCGTGACGTGCCGGACTTTTCTCTACGCCCTTGCCTGGGTATGCTGCGCCTATTGAGCCAAAGGGGATGCTATTGGCCTGGTAGGCATGAACAACGTCACCCGGTTCAAATTTGAAAGTCCTAAAGTTTGGAGTGGCCGAAACCCCCGCAGGTGGAGTGTCATGATATTGCGCGTCCGCAGCGGCACTAGCCTGTCCCGCTTTTGCTTGAATCTTGGACAGGTCAACATCTTCGCCAACGATCGCTGTAGGCGCTTGGCTATGCCATTTTTCCAAATCGGATTGAGTTTGCCCGCCCCCGATATGAAAGAAGTTCTCACCGTCTGACCTGAGTGGATCTTCAGCGGCCACTCTATGCTGGTACATCGTTGTACCTTTGAATTCAGTCCGCCCGCCGACGTGATCAGCAGCATTCTTCATGATTGAAGATTCGCCAAACATGCCGACTGTTTCATCCAATCGCGTCAGCGCTTCTTCCTCGGACATCCCGCGATTTTGCGCTAGGAATTTTGCCGCACTTGCTCTGTCTGTGATTTCAGAGCGGTCATGCCCGAACATTGGTTCGTATTGACCTTCTGCGAAAATTACGTCAGTGACGCTATCGCCGTAGTTGCCAGAATTGACACGATTGAAAATAGATTGAGCAACGTCAACCCGCCCCATTTTTGTCGTGGCTTCCAGATTTGAGATTGCTGCAAGCTGGTAAAGCTCCTCATTGCTTATCTTGGTAGCATTGGCGGGGACTCCATTGCTACTTACTACAGATGGAGCGCTAGCGGGAGGTTTCCCTTCACTAGCCCAGTCGTCTTTTGCACCACTTCCCCCAGATGGCGCAGCTGCTGCTTGAGCGCTGCCGCCCATAATATTATTGGCAATGCCACCCGCCATATTTGCAGCATTCTGGCCGAGTTGTCCCAGTCCATCCATGACACCGCCGATCGCGTTACCGCCAGCCTTCATCGTGTCGCCAACACTTTTCAGCCCAGGCGTATTTTGGAAAATAGTGGCAATTCCATCCAACCCCTTAGACAAAAACTCGCCAAAGCCCATGATCGCTTTAACTAGCGTTGATCCAAGGTCTGCGCCAAATTTGCCTATAACTCCGCCGAATTGCATGACCCCATCAATGATCCCTTTCGAGAAATCAGCAACACCTTTAATGAATACTCCGCTGAAGTCTGTCACGGTTTTGGTCATGCCGGTCAGAGAGCCGATCAACCCCGGAATTTTGTCTGTGACCAGATTGCCAAGCCAATCAATCAAGTCTGGTAGATGCCCCAAAATGGAATTCAACCCCTCAATGATTTGCGGGTTCTGCTCCAGGAATGTATTGACATCGCCTAGCAGTTGATTGGTCGTCTCGTCCATCGTGTTCAGCGCTGTCGTCAGATGGTCAAGCGCTTGGATGGTGAGTTTTGACCGTTCCGCCTCTAACTCTTTCGTCTTTTCCGCCTCAGACATCCCTTGTGTCTCAAGCATCTGCTGAACAGTTTTGCCGTCAGCACCTATAGCGTCAATTGAGAGTTCGCCATTGTTTGCAGCTTTAGCGCCAGCAAGTTGCGTAAAAACCTGCCGATCCTCTACGGTCATATCGCGACCATAGTTGCCCTTGAAATTCGTCTTGATTAGATCCTGTAACGCCGCTGCCTGCTGTGTGTCTGGATTCTCAGACGACATGACATTCTCAAGGTAATTCGGATCTTGAGCCATACGCTCTTTGAGCTGACCCTCATTCATTCCCAAGATATTCAGGCCAGACTGGGAGAACACGGTATCATCCAGCGTCTTATCCATCCGCATTGCAGCGTTCTTCAGTTTCCGCTCTGGCGTAATGAACACTTCATCCGTCTGACTACGCTCGATACCTGAGATCTGCATCGCTACAGAGTCGTAGCTATATGATTTTGCCCCTCCAGTAGACAGGAAGTTGGACATTGCCGCCTGAGACATCCCTGCGTTCTCTCGCAGAAACTCAGACGTGTCATTTTTGCCGCCAGTTAGCATCGCCGAAACCGACTGAATCATCTTCAGCGCTTTATCGTCTTTATCGGCAGTTCCAACAGACTGGACAACCTGACTGCGAGCTGAATTCATTTGCTCGGCATACTGTTGCAGGTTGTTTTCCATCCCTGCCTTGACAGCACCACCAACCATCTGCGCCATATACTCAGCGCCATCACCCTCACCGCCCGCCGCGCTATAGGAGGCATACTGATTGACCATCGCATCAGTATTCTGGCCAGTGGCGCGTGAAAGCTCTTGCAGTGCCTTGACTAGCTGCTGTTCTTCTTCCCCAACCTTGCCGATTACATGCTTGTCGCGCAGCTGATCGACCATCTGCAACGACTCTTCAGCCGTTGACCCCTTAGACGACCATGCAGCCGCCTGCTGGATCTCTAATGGCTTCAGGTTCTCATCGCTCAGCCCCCCGAATCGAGTCGCAATATCAGACGCTTTGACCTGATATTGCCGCGCTTGATCTGCTTGTTTGATATAGCCGTCAGCAGCACCGCCGATCATGTTACCAATGCCAGCGCCAATGCCGATGGACATGCCCCCCGTGAACGGCGCTAAGAGTGCACCCGCAGCTCCGCCTGCCAGCCCGCCAGCAGCACCCAAATAATTGCCTTGGCTAACGTCACTTGCTGACTTCCCTGCAACGCCAGCAATTGCTGCCACGTTGAGGAATTTCATCAGCTTATTGAACCCGCCCTCGTCAGCGCCTTGCTCCTGCGCGCGAGGTTTCTCTGCGCGATCTTCTTTTCCACCAACACGCCCCACCAGCTTTTCTGTTGAACTACTGTCTCGCTCAGGTGCAGATTTGACTTGCCGGGTTGTTTTTACCTCTTCTCTTAGCGCATGGAACTCGTCACTGCCGCCGCCCTTGGACTGCTTGGCTTCTTGCCTGTAAACTCCAGCAAGATTCTTCAGTTCATCAATTAACTCCTGATATGCTTTTGCCTCTTCAGGATTCTTGACGGCTTCTTTGACTGCCGCAGATTGCAGCTTCTGGACTTGCGCCACGGCCACATCTGGCGCATTTTGTCCATACTGCTTAACCTGCTCGACTTGCGCCCGGATTGAAGCAAGAGAAGGGCTTTGCTTCTCCGTCTCTTGCTCTGGCGGTGGCGGAATGATTTTGTGTGCAGGGTTCTGTGCTGCGGGGACGCTTCCAATCGGACTACTATCGGGCGCAGTGCCAGGGAATGGCGGCGCTGGCCGCGTAGTTGCTGCTGCTGCACCCGGTTCAATAATTTTTGCAGGGTTCTCCGATTGCGGCTCAGGTGCTGGGATGTTTAAAGCTGGACGTTCCACATAAGGGCTTTGCCCTGGCCCTAGAATCTCCGCAACAGACCCCTGATTCTGAGGAGAAGAAACGGACTCAGCAGTTTCTGCAATCTTAGTGACACTCTGTTTCGTTAAATTCTCAGCTTCAGACAAATCCTGTCTGAAGTTTTCGATATTTAGCCGAAACTGAATCTCTACCTGATTGTCATTGCCCATCTCACCGTCTACCTTCGAGTGCTTCTAAGTCGTCAGATATGTGTCGTATTCCGCTACCGATCTTCGTTGTCGAAATGGGATCAGAGTCGGGCAACAAGGCATCGCGAGTGCTAAAAGTCTTAGCAGAATGGATATGATTACAGCCTAACTTATTGTGAGTCTTACTGTCTTGAGATGAGAGTGGCAGCAGGTGGTCTAGGGGCAGCGCAGCGGGAATTAGCAGGGATTCAGAATCTCGCTGACCATGCCATTGTGCAGGCTTGCCAGTTGGTATCGACCATTTTTGCAGCGGGAACAAGCCGACTCACCACTGCGTTTCAAGCGCGATCGAAAGAGTCGGCAAAACCTCAGTCAGTAAGGCGCATCTTTTCACCGGACGAGGTAAAAAGATTTAGGCTGCTGCTCATTCTGCAATTGATCAACAGCTAGCCTGTCCATCACCTGCTCAAGGTGAGCCAGCACTGGAGCCGTCAGCTCAAACCACTCTCCAGACTTCCGGTAATGACTGAACTGCCGATGCAAACCCAGCTCGACCCGTCGCGGCGCAACGCAGTCAATCGCCTTCAGAACGCTCAGGCGATGCCCGTTCCCAGTCTGGAGCTGCTTCAATCGCCGTAGTGGATTAGCCGCAATACCAATTTTGATGTGATAGATTCCAGCCTCTCGATACCCAATCAGATAAAGCACTTGCTTCTTGAGATAAAGATGATGAGTCTCATTCTAAGATGGATGGCAGAGGGTGATAGTACTGCAAATAGCGAGCCGATTTACAGCCTGGACTTATACTCTGGACAGAAAGCGAGGATTGCCTTTGACCTGTCGCGGTGACCGCCCATATTACCCGACGGCGTAAAAAGCATCTCTCCGTCCAGAGTTCGATCATATTTGGGGCAGGGACAATATGGTCGTAAGCCTTGCCCTGAATGTTTTCCATCAAAGTTGATGAAAAATGAAGCGCATTCTTCAGCCGTCTATACAGATTCCCATAGACGGCACAGCGGCTGCATTTTGTGGGAATCCCGATAGCCCCAGCACAGTCCCGATTCCAAATCGGAGTTGTCGGGTTTTTCCGACAACTTCAGGCAGCATCAATTTTGAGAAAAGGGTGGTCAGGCGCAAGTGTCAAGGCAGCATCAATTTTGAGGGCTAGCCTAAACTCACGGTACGGCACTTTAGCCAAAGTCACACTGTCGGGTTTTGCGACAGTGTGGCTCAAGAGGTTTATGCGAACGTGGTAAAGCCTGCGCCAACTGCATCGGTCGGAGCTTCACTGCTGCTTGCGACAGATTGCGACAAAAAAACGACAACCCGCGACATCATTCTGGCGGCTACCCGACCGGACAAAAACGGACAAGAAATGGACATCTAGCGGACAACTTCAGCCCCTGCTGCACTCTTCAATGCCGGGGCATCCTGCGAGAGACTTCAGCAAACACGGTAAACCTCAGCCGCTCGTTTCTTCCGGGCAGTTTTCTCATGGGGCATCTTGACGGTGCAACCGTTTTTGCTAAAAGCCATGAGTACCCTCCCAAGCCAGATCAGCCTGCTAAAGTCCCAGATTTCCGAAGTCGAGCAGGCGCTAGAACTTCAGAAGAATCCACCGCCGTACAAAATCGATGAGACGGCATACCCGGCATTGAACACCGTCCGCTCGACTCTCGCCCAGGCAGCAACGGCCTCCGAGCATCAGGTTCTAGTCGCGCAGATCCAGCAGCAGCTTGCCAGCCAGCGCAAAGAATTGGCAGCTCTTGAAGCCGAACTCGCCAAACGGCAGACGGCGATCGCAAAACTCAAGGCAGAGCAGGCCAAGGCACTCGCAGCCTTTGAGAAGCTCGAAGCCAAGCTATTCGATGCAGCAAAAGCGCTGATCGGACTGAGCCAGGAAATCGCCGATGAAGCAGCCACCGTCACCGGCCAGCGGCCTGTTGTACTCGCTGCCAGCCCCACAGAGATCGACCGTCGCATGAGCCAGCCGGTTGATGCTATTGGTCGCCTGCACATGGGACTGGAGCCAGCCGGACTGCTAATATCGGCCTCTACTGGGTTTGGTGGGCGCATGCACATGCCTATCGATTGCCGCCGCAACGCCCCTATCCCTGCCCCTGTAGCTCAGCCAGAGACAACTGACGAGCAGGAGCTGGCATCAGCTCAAATGGCACTCGAAGCCATGCAAGCGGGAAACATCCATATCTTATCTATAGCAAAATCGCTAAAACCCCGCAATGCCAAACGTTTTACTTCGTTGACGATTTCTACAATGTAATGCCGAGAGAGATTTTCTACGGCTGCATTGTCGTATACTAAGTCCATCTGTGTGCCAATAGACCATAGATGAATTTATTGTGTGAGTTCCAGCTTGAAGTGGTGGATCAATTTTTTAACAACATTGCGATACGCTTTTTGCGCTCCTTGCCGGGTGGTGCACAGCAAATTCATCAAAGAGCAAATCTTAAAGCAATTAGAGAACTCATTTGTTATAACCAGGGAAGGCTTGCTGACTACTCTTTTGTTGCAAGCGAGTGTCACAAGAGACTGAAAGAGGAGCTAGTCAGAATAGGTTCTTCTACTGCTCTAGTTTCTCAACAAGACTTAGATATTCTAAAGAATCGAGCTGACGATTTGTCAGGGTATCTTGACTATGAATTCAGACGAGTCTCACATGAGAATTTTGAACGGTTATTGAGATTTTTTACCTACAAGACACCACTAGGAAAGCCTTTGAGAGCTTGCATTAAAGCTGTTGAAGGAAGTACGATGGTTACGCTGGCAAGAGATAAATTCTCAATTGTTGAGGAGGACTTTTCTGTTGGCGCAAATACTGCATTTACTCGAATTAACGAAACGGGTACGCACTACATTTGTAACAATATTCCGAGCGAGGTCAAAAGAGGTTCTTATAGAAACGCTCGAATCTATGAAGATGCTGTGAGGCAGATCTACTCCGAACCAGGTCTGATAAGACGGCTTCGATATCGGCATTCTGCCACCGCTGTAGATCGGAATTGGCAGCAGTGCTGGAAGCGAGTAACTGTAGCCAATTTGGAGGAGTTACCGCCCATAGAGACTTGCTACAAATCCACTCTTGTCATACCGATGACCTTGCTAAACAGCAACAACTGGTTATCTAGCGAGTTTCGTTCTCACTTCAATATTGGGGCTAATGGCTCTAGAGCAAGCTTTGGATTTCTTTGCCTGGATCATCAGAATACAGCTTTTTTCAACGAAAATGAAGATCTTGATCTTGGATATATTTTTGCTGACATTTCAAGCCTATATCTAATCCAGCGACTAACCTACACAACTTATTCGCGTGCGTTTAATGAGGCTGCAAATTTAGTGCAAAGAAGTGGCATGCCTTAGGGAATTTCCAACTTAACTTGAGTATCATATTGTAGCGGCCACTCTTTCTAACCGTCGGCAGACCTTTATTATTACTCAATCACTATGCAAGCATTAAGATACATTATCGACAAGCTGCGTGGGCAAGATAAGCCTCCAGAGCCTTCTGGTAGACCATCGCAAACAACGCACCAGAACATTCAGATTGTTGATATTGGTAAATCTGTTGCAGAAATAGCGAAGAAAAATAATCAAGTAGAAGTTCAGACTCGTTGGAAGCCCAATTCTGGGCTGTTTCTGCCAAGACAGAATTGGTGTCATCCTGCACAGCCGCAGGGTGACAAAAAAAAGCGCTTGTAATAATGCTGCCTTCCTTTGAACAAGGCGGTGATTTATGAGAATTGCGGCAGTACCACAAAAGGGAAAGCCATGCAGCAGCAGAACCCTCAGAAGGCAGGGTTGGTTCGACCGCCCAAGCTAGGAGCAAGGCCACTCTGCCTCAGACTGCCTGACGGACAACTCGAACGGCTGCCCCAGATTCCAGGCTGGCGCGAACGGGTGCGAGAGCTGATCGAAGATATGGTCACTGACTATGAAGACTACGGCTGGTGATTGTTTTCCGCTGAGACTCCTCAATCAACCCGGCAATCGCCTGAATCCGTCGATCGAACTCCAGCCGCAACAGCGCTGCCCGCTCCAAGCATTTGCGCTCAGGCAGTCCCAGCAACAGCACCAATATCTCTGAATACCCAAAGGCTAGCTTCAGACGGCAGCGATAGACCGCAACAACCTGCGCCCCGTCGGGAAACTTGCGCCGCTCTTTCACCAGCTGCACTTCAGCCCGTACCGTCACGCCATAGTCATTACTGAGCTGTCGGAGTTCTTCACAGCTCGACTGCACCCGCTCAATAAGTCCATCGACGCGGCGACATTCGGCCTCAAAGTCTGGCGCTGTCCGTGAGTCGAGCAAACGGCTCAAAGTAAATCGCCCAGGCTTTGGTCTGACATTCAGCGAAGCAACAAACTTGCCTGCTGGTGTTGATGGACCAGTAGATTTCTGCCACGGCTTGACTCGCTGTATGGTCTGGGATGCGATTTGCTTTTGACGGTCGCTGGCTGGATGCTTACCGCCTGCTACACCCGCCGCCGCTCGAAGCTCACTGAGATTAGCCATTTTGCTTACTAGTTCGTTCAGTGTCAGGATGCCCGTTTGTGGTGGCTGTTTGGTGTCAGATTTGTGCCTTTGATTTCGGGCAATCGCTTGCTGAGTCTGGGCTGTGGCTGTGGGGCATTGTGCCTGTCTGGTATCAGGGTGGCTATGGTAATTCAGGCAGTGGGAATGTCGTTGAGCAGCCTGAATACAGGGATTTCGCAATTCCTCTGTGGTTACTATTTAATTCTTCGCCTCCCCCATAGGATAGTGAAATTGAGTTTTCATCCACAGAAATGCCAATCAACAATGGAAACGGGGAGTTCATGTTTACCTCAACGCAAATAGAGACCCACTCCCCCACCTCCACCACCCCCAACGTCAGCTACCCCAATTTGGCAGATAGTGCTTTTGATCTATGCGGTGTTGATGTTGTTTGCAGCAGCCAGCCAGCACCAAGTGTTAAGTCCATCTTACGAATGTGGTGTTGAAATCCCTGACTGTTGACTATTGGGCAGAATCCTCATCCAGCAATTCAAGGCGAGTCTGCTCTTATCCAGACTTGAAATAGGGTACTGGCTCAGCCCTTATTCAGCCGTCAGAACTGTCACTGCCCGCTCATTATTGAGACAGCCCTCGCCCCAGGCCTTCACCAATTCGCCGTCAGGATTTTCAATCACGCAGGCTATCTTAGGAAAGACGCGAGGGATGATCACGCCTGTCCAGATCGGCAGGAATGCACACAGCACACAAGCGGCAAGCAAAAGCTTTTTCAATCTTGGAGTCATCGTCGGCATAGTAAGTCACCCAAATTTCTTGTTCTAGACTTCCCGGCGCTGGGCACTCTGGGCACAGAACTTTAGGAACGGCAACAGATGAAACTTTTCTTGGGCGGACTGCTACTCATTGCCTCAGCTCTAGCCATTCCCGCGCCACAGCCTGCCGCAGCTCAGGAGAACTGCGAGCCAAGCTATCCGACGCTATGCATCCCGGTGGGAAGTGCTGACCTGGATTGCAAAGATGTTGATCAAACAAATTTCCCAGTCCGGCAGCCTGACCCGCACCGATTTGATGGGGACAAGGATGGGGTGGGCTGCGAAGCGTAACGCCATCTAGCCATTTAGCCGCCAACTCTCATCAATCGGTTTGTCCAACCGTCCCCGCCGCTGGCTCCGCTTTCCTGCCCGCTGCTGCACCATCGCCTCAGCAAATTGCAGCAGCCGCACCTGATCGCCCTCGGATAGTTGCGGGATGAGCTGACCCAGTTTGCCCAGTGTCGTAGTCGAGCCTTGTCCAGTCGGATCAAGAGAAGTCATTGCCACACGCAACAGGTATGACTACAGGCTAACTTGCTGTGAGTCTTACTGTCTTGAGATGAGAGAGGCGGCACCCAAGCAACTGGCTCAGGATCGGCGGGTTTACTCGGCAGGTCGCTTCAGTCTGCCCGTACCGTCATCACAACCCGCTCATTATTGAGACAGGTTTTGCCCCATGTCTTTACCAATTCGTCGTCAGGATTCTGAATCACGCAGGACACTTTGGGGGAGATGCGAGGGGTGATCACAAATAGCCAGACTGGCAGAAACGCACTCAGTATCAGGCGGCAACCCAAAACTCTTTCGATCGCAGAGTTATCGCATGTCACCCAAATTCCTTGTTCTAGGTTCCCCGCACTGGGCACTCTGCCACAGGATTCTACGGAGCAATAGATGAAACTCTTCTTAAGCGATCTGATACTCCTCACGGCGGCTCTGTCAATTCCTACAACTAACACTGCCGGAGATCGGGGAACTGTGAGTCAAGCGTGTAGCTTTACTATTTATTATTTTTTTTGTTTCCAGGTAGGGATCTAGCAAAACCTACTACATCCTGGCCCTTTTCAGATGTTTTTTCTTGCTGTGATTTTCGATCAATCCAAAACTTGAAGCCAGCAGCAATGGAACCAGATCCAAACAAAAACGTACTAATTTCCTTCCAGTAGTTAGAAACTGCTTGGGACACAGTGTAGCCAAGATTAATCTGAACTTCCCGTTCCTCTGAAAAGACAATTGTGTCCTTTCTATAAGAGTCATCAATGCCAGGCACTTTCAATTCAACAAATGCCTGAATAGTAATTAGAGCCTTTCCGCATTTAAGGGGAGTCAGTTCCCATATCCAAATTGCTGGATCACCAGGAATTATAGGCTTCCTGCCTTCTGTAACAGGCCTGACTTTGAACATTTTGTCATCAACATTCAGTTTAATCTCAACCCCTAACGGATCATATCGGACATTCTGTTCAGTGCTGACAGGATCCTTAACGTCCAGTTGTTCTAGAAGCTGTTTGGTGACAGATGGAGCAATTCCTGCCTTAACTAATACCGGAACATCTGCTTTCATCCTGTCTGGAATGTTATGAAAACTTTCGCCTAGTGGAAGGTCTTCGAGGGAGCATCTCATTAAGGCAATGAGTATAAATACTCAGGAAATGGCTAGATTGAGATAAGCGCATCGTTGCTTGAGCACTTGAGCCACATTCTCTTGCTTCCACTGCGCTCCCGATAGCTTC
>JAESFP010000165.1_pt1 | contig 36988 bp, 35 predicted proteins | sample 9266181 | NCBI WGS metagenome assembly JAESFP01 (sample SAMN14502547, study PRJNA617102) | algae metagenome | isolation source: Pegethrix bostrychoides GSE-TBD4-15B and co-occurring heterotrophs from... | place: USA: Grand Staircase-escalante National Monument, Utah | collected 2006-08-15 | reverse complement strand
GCCCAACCGGCTGACGACCACGTCGCGCACGCCGTAGCGCGTCTCGGTGCGTTCCTCGAGCGGCGCATTGATCGCCAGATGATCGACGCCGGCGCCGAGCCGCCGCAGGGTGCCGAAGCTGGCGATTTCGCCGAGCGGCCGGGTGGAGGCGGCCATGTAGAAGCCCGGCGCGCCCTCGAACACCACCGGCCGGGAATTGACCCAGACGCCGGCGACGCGGGTCTTGCGCGCCATCCGCAACGGCGCGTCCGGCCCCCGCACGATCACCACGACGTCGCTGGGCTGGGCGGTCGGATCGAACACCGCCCCATAGAGCACGATGCGCGCGCCGCGGAAGCTCGACGTCACCCGTACGTGGTCGTGGTCAGGGCGGCCGAAACCGCGGCGGGTGGGGTTTCCGGCGGGGCGGCGTAGGGCATCAGCCGTTCCCCGCCATCAGGACGAAGGGCTCGGCCGGCGTGAAGAACAGACCCAGCCCCATCCGCAGACCGACAGCCAGCACGATCAGGGCCAGCAGCGCCCGCAGTTCCTCAGCCCGGAAACGCGAGGAAGCCCGCGCCCCAACCTGCGCGCCGAGAACCCCGCCGATCAGCAACAAGGTGGCCAGCACGACATCCACGGTCTGGTTGCGCCCAGCCTGCAGCACGCTGGTCAGCGAGGTGGTGATGATGATCTGGAACAGGCTGGTGCCGACCACCACGCCGGCCGGCATGCGCAGGATGTAGACCATCGCCGGGACCAGCACGAAGCCGCCGCCGACCCCCATGATCGCCGACAGGATGCCGACGAACACGCCCAACGCAATCGGCGGGATGACGCTGATGTAGAGCCTTGAGCGGGGGAACCGCATCTTGAACGGCAGGCCATACAGCCACAGCGGGCGACGATCCTTGCGCCGCTTCGGCGGATCGCCGCGCCGCTGGCGCAGGATCGAGGTGACGGACTCGCTCAGCATCAGGGCGCCGATCACGCCCAGGAAGATCAGATAGGAGAGCGACACCACGAGGTCGGCCTGGCCGAGCAGCCTCAGCCAGCGGAAGATCTCGACGCCGATGAACGAGCCGACCGCGCCGCCGGCGGCCAGCACGCCGCCCATCCGGAAGTCGACCGCCTTGCGGCGGGTGTAGGAGATCACGCCGGAGGTCGAGGACGCGGCGACGTGGTTGGCCTCGCTGGCCACCGCCACTACCGGCGGAATGCCCAGGAAGATCAGAACCGGCGTCATCAGGAAGCCGCCGCCGATGCCGAACAGGCCCGAGATGAAGCCCACCGCCGCGCCGAGCGCGATCAGTATCGGGGCGTTCACCGACACCTCGGCTATGGGCAGATAGATATCCAAGAGCGCCCCTTACTCGGCGCGCGTCACCGCGTGAAGACCTGCAGCCGGGAAACCGTTGTCTGGTCGAGGCTGCCGTTCGCCACCAGGCCCTGTTCGCGCTGATAGGCGGCGACGGCCATGGTCAGGGCCGGCGACGACACGCCGTCCATCGGACCTTGATAGAAGCCGAGCCGCGAAAGCACCCGCTGGGCGGTGACCACGGCGGCGGCCGGCGCGACCGCCGTCTCGACGCCGGAAGCCGAGGGGTTGGCGCGAGTCGGACGGAAGCCCTGCGCCGCACGTTCGGACACGCTGCGCGCCTCGGGCGACAGACCGCTCCGGACGCGAGCAGCGCTCTTGCGGGCTTCTTCGTCACCCGTGCGCGCCGCGACGAGGTACCACTTGTAAGCCTCGGCGGCGTTCTGAGGCTCGCCCAGGCCCTGTTCGTAGAGAGCGCCGAGATTGTACTGGCTATCGACCAAGCCGAGATCAGCCGCGCGCCGGAACCATTGGCCGGCCATGACCGCGTTCTTGGGACCGCCCTTGCCCTCGATCAGCGCGATGCCAAGGTTGTGCATCGCGTGCCGATTGCCGCCTTGGGCGGCGCGTTCGGTCCACCGGCGCGCCTCGGCCAGGTTCTTGGGCAATCCGGCTTCGCCGTTCTCGTAAAGCTTGGCGAGATAGAACTGGGCCGGCGAATGTCCGAGATTGGCGGCCTTCCGCAGGTTTTCCAGCCCGCCAGGCGCCTTGGTCTCGATGGCGCGGACGGCATCGGCATAGAGGGTCGCAAGTTCCGCGGACTCGGTGGTCGCCACCGGCGGCCGCACGGTGCCCATCGGCTGCGGCGCGATGGCGACGGCGGCGAGCGGCGCGGTGTCGGCCTCGCCGCTTGCAATCTCACCGGCCTTGTCGCTTTCGAACACCGCGAGGGCGTCGGCGACGCGCTGGGGCGGCGCGCCCCGCGGCTCACCGTCAGCCACGAAATAGCTTGCCGCGCCCAGGCTCAGGAACGCCGCGCCGCCGGCCACCAGCAAAGCGGTCTGCAAGGTCCCGCCCGCCGCTCGCTTAGGACGCATGCCGAAACTTGAGAACAGCGAAGGGGCCGCCGGCTTATGCAGCTTCTCGACTTTCGCACCGAGCTTCTTGGGGTCGCCGCCGGAAGCCGCACGAGCCGCCGCGCGGGCTTGCTCGATCACCTCGCGGGTCGTCAGCGGGCGTTCCGGCTCAACCTCGGCCGGCAGGTCTTCCAGTTCGGCGTCCGGCGGGGCGAGATCGAAGGCCGCAGCATTGAGTTCGGCAGCCTCGACGCGCTCGTCCGCCTCGGGCTGGGCGGCAAGTTCGGCGCCCTCTGGAACCACTTGCTCGACTTCGGCTTCGGCTTCGGCTTCCGATGCGAACTCCGGCTCACGCTCGGGCTCAGCTTCGGCCACCACCGGCGCTTCGAGCGGCAGCTCTTCAACGGCGTCACTCGGCGCGAGCGGTGTAAAGCCATCCGCCGCTTCGAAATCCTCAGCGTCGAACGCCACGGCCTCGGTCGTATCAGGGAACGCTGCGGCGACCGGAGCCTCGGGCTCCTCATCAGCCGAAGCGGCAGGCGCGGCGATCTGGAGCTCCGCGCTTGCCTGGCCACCGGCGAAGGCCTGCAAGGCCAACGGGTCGACCGTTGGCTCGGCGGGGCCAAGATCATGCAGCGGATCGGGAGCGAAGGGCGACGCCGGCTCATCGCGCACCAGGCGCGGCGACGGCGTGACGGCCAAGGCCTGCTCCGAAAGCCGGCGCTGGGATTCGGCCAGGCTGCGATCAACCTTCTCACGCGCCTCGTCCAGCAGCCGGGCCGTGCGTTCCTCGCTCTGGCGAATGCGCTCGACCAAGTCCTCGGAGGAACGTTCCTGGCGCTGGCTGAGCCGCTCGCTGACCTGAGCGACCTGCTCGCCGACATCATCGATGGCCTGGGCCGCGCGACGCTCGGAACTGCCGATGCGGTCGGTCAGACGCTCGGTGATCTTGGCGATTTCAGAGCCGAGCTTCTCCAGCGCCTCTGCGTGAGCGCCTTCCGAACGTCCGAACCGGGTTTCCATCGCCTCGGCGATACGCGCAACTTCGCCGCCGACCTGCTCGATGGCGTCCGCGCTGCGATTTTCGGCGTCTTGCACCCGACGGTTCAAGGTATCGGCCATGGACAGGACCTCGCGGCCCATCTTCTCAATGGCTTCGCTCGACACCTGCTCAGCGGCCTGCGCGGCCATTTCGCCGAGCTGCTGCTCCATGCGGCCGAAGCGGCCGTCAGCGGCGGCCTGCAGTTTCTCGGCGATTTCCTCGCGGACGATGTCGACCCGCTGCGACAGCGTGGCGGCCAGATCCTCCAGACGACGATCGATGCTGGCGGCGCCGCCGCGATCGACGGCGTCCACCCGCTCGTCCAGATGGGCGAACGCTTGGCCCAGGCTGACGAACGCGTCGGCGGTGCGCGCTTCGGCGTCGCTAAGGCGGGCGTCGACGCGATTCACCACTTCCTCGATCAGAGCGACCGCGGACTCATCATCCTGGGCGCCGATCTCCTGGAGACGCAGCTCCATCGCCGCGAGGGTCTCGCGGGTGCGGCCTTCGCCTTCGTGCAGGTGGTGGGCGATCTTGCCAAGCGCCGCCTCGAGCGAACGCAGGGCCTCGGCCGAACGCGGACCGGCCGCCTCGGATTCCACCCGCCGCAGACGTTCGGCCAAGCGTGAGTTCTCAGCCCGAGCCTCTTGCATCGCGCCCTCGAAACGGGCGGCGACAGCCACGTGCTCGCGCTCGGCAGCCTCGATCCGGGCCATGGCCTGGCGCATCACGACTTCGGCGGCGATGGCGGCCGGGGTCTTGCGAATACCTTCCTGCTCGACACCGCCATTCAGGCGATCGAGGGCGACGGCCACGCGCTCGGCTTCGGCGGTCGGCGCCTCGGCGCTCTCGACCAGTCGCGGCGTGAACTGCGGGCGCTCCGGGCGCTCGGCTCGCTCATCGAAATAGGTTTGAGACGTGATCTCTTCGGGACCCTCATCTTCGAGGATCACGCGATTCAGCCATTCTCCGAGTGTCATGCCGGAGCGGCGGGCTAGGTCTTTCGCGACCTCCCTCGCCTTAGGGTCGATCCCTTTGACACTCCAGGGCGCCCCCGACGTCATGCGAATCGTTCTCCAGCCCAATTGTGACGCTAACACCGATCCGTGGTATGTAAACGGATCCTTAACACTAGATATGGCGCCCAGGGCGAAAGCCTGTGGATTACTCTGTGTAGAGTGAGAACAAGACGAAATTCGGTTAATGCCGAGTTAAGGTTAACGCCGTCTCGCCTTTACCGGCCCCCATAGCCTGAGGTAGGCGAGACGGGAATGGACCTCAACTTGACCCTGGCGCTTTGCGCCGTGCTGCTCATCGTCGCAGCCTTCGCTGGCTGGCGGGGGTCCAAGCCGCCGAACGTCATCAAGGGGCCCAGGATGATGCCCTGGCGCTTCATCATGGTCACCGCGGCGGCCTTTGCGATGTTCCTGATCGTCCACATCGTGAACCTGCTGGGCGTCAAAACCGGGCGCTGAGCATTACCCCTTCGGCCGCTTGGCGAGACCGGAGACGCCGCCGGAGGTCAACAGCCCCATATCGGCCAGGATCAGCGGGATCGCCCACTTGTGAGGCGCAGCGATATAGCGCGGCCGCCAGACGGGGTCGTACTTGCCCTTGTAGGCTCGCACGCCTTGGAAATTGTAGACCTCCTCGCCGCGCTCGAAGATCAGCGCCCCGACCCGCGACAGCACCGGAGCCAGCGGCCGATCCTCGAGCCCCGACAGCGGAGCCATGCCGAACTCGATGGCCTCGTAGTTCTCACGACGCCCCCACTCGATCAATTCGACGAACAGGTAGTCCATGATGCGCCGAGGCCCCTCCTCGATGTAGCGCATCAAGTCCATGGAGAAGGCGCCCTTGCAGGCCGTGGTCCAGAGCGTCGCAAAGGCGATGATCTTGCCTTCGAACCGCACGACCGCGACCGGGAACTCGGCCACATACGATGGATAGAAGCCCCCCATCGAGAAACTCTTGTCGCCGCCCGCGTGGTGCACCAGCCAAGCGTCGGAGATCGCCTGGATCTGCGGCATGATCTCGCCCACCCGCTCGGGCGGCACGACCTCGAAGGAGGCCCCGGCCTCGCCGGCCTGACGCCAGGCCCGCCGCAGATTTCCGCGCTTGGTGCCCTCGATGCTGAAGGTGTCCAGCGCCACCGCGGCGCTCTCCCCCACCTTGTGGATGGCGAAGCCCAACTCGACCACGTCAGGCAGATGCTCGGCGTCCAAGCCGTAGAAGCCGGGCCGAGCGGCATGCGCATCGGCCAGCTCGCGGAACCGCCACATGAGATCCATGCGCTCGTCAGGCCGGCCGACCGGCGCGCCAAGCGATATCCATGAGCGCCCCCTGACCCCAAACATCAGGAAGCTCTCGCCCGACGGCGAGAACAGGAACCGCTTGTCGCCCAGCAAGGCGAGGTTCGAGCCCGGCTCGGCGTCCTCCGCCTTGGCCAGGATCGCCCGCACGCGCTCAAGTTCGGGATCATCTTCGCCCACCACACGCGGCGTGGCGGCGGAGGCGAACATTCGCCAGATCCCAAACGCGAACAACAGAATCGCCACGCCAACCCAGGCGCGGATAGCGCGGGCGGCGTCGTCGTCGGCCATCACCCGCCAGAACGGCTGATCCCCATAGTCAGCATGCTGGAACGACCAGAGGCCCAGGAACCCGGCCCCGAACACGACAGCGAACGCCGACAGCAGCCAGCCGGGCGTGACCTCCATCTGTGAAAGGCGCGCCTTGCGCGGGAACGCGCCGCGCAGCGGGATCAGCACCGTCGCGAACAGGGCGAGCGTCGCGGCCTCTTCCCAGGCGAAGGCCTTCAGCAGGGCCAGGGGGCTGGCGATCAACAGGGTGCCCACGGTCGCGGCCCAGGCTCCATCGAGCCGCGAGCGCAACCCAAAGGCCAACAGGACCAGGATCAAGCCAAGGATGCTCGACAGGAAGTGGCTGATCTCGATCAGCACGACCGGGGTCACTTCATATATGCGCAGGAAGCGGTCCGGGATTGTCGGGGTGGCCCCGGAGGCCAGCAGCATGATCCCCGCAAACAGCGCGAGCACGGCCGCCACGGATGGCGCGGCGGCGAACAACGCCGGTTTAACTTCCCGCCAGAATTTCATTCGCCCGCCAAAAGCCGTCTCAGGTAGCCGATATATAGCCTGATTTGGCGTCTACGCAGCGCGCTAGCACGACGTCAAACAACCGTTTCGTTTCCCTTGCTCTTGAGGCGCCCGACGCTAATGTGGCCGGCGTAAAAGCACATCCGATCACGGGAGGATTCCATGGCCGATTTCGGCGCCGGCGAACTCGACGCGTTCCGCGCCGAAGTTAAGGCCTGGCTGGAAGCCAACTATCCGGCGGAACTCCGCGACCCGAAGGTCAAGAGCGACCCCGAAGCCATGTGGGGCGGGCGGGCGTTCGCCGGCTCGAACGACCCGCAGATCGTTTGGATGCGCAAGATGGCGCAGCAGGGCTGGACCGCTCCGACCTGGCCGAAGGAATACGGCGGCGGCGGACTGACCCCGCCGCAGGCTCGCATTCTCGACCAGGAACTCGCCGCCGGCCGCTATCACGCGCCGCTGGCTTCGTTCGGGATCTGGATGCTCGGCCCGGTGCTGCTGGAATACGCGACCGAGGCGCAGAAGAAGGAATACCTGCCCAAGATCATCAACGGCGAAATCCGCTGGTGCCAAGGCTATTCGGAACCGGGCGCCGGCTCTGACCTCGCCTCGCTGCAAACCAAGTGCGAAGACAAGGGCGACCATTGGTTGATCAACGGCCAGAAGATCTGGACGTCTTATGCAGACAAGGCCGACTGGTGCTTCTGCCTAGTCCGTACCGATACCACGAAAAAGCACGAAGGCATATCGTTTGTGCTTATCGATATGTCCAAGCCGGGCGTGGAAACTCGGCCGATTCAGTTGATCTCTGGCGAGAGCCCGTTCTGCGAGACCTTCTTCACTAACGTCCAGCTTCCGAAGGATGCGCTGGTCGGCAAGGTCAATGGCGGTTGGGAGATCGCCAAGCGGCTGCTGCAGTATGAGCGCCAGAACATCTCCGGCGGCTTTGGCGGCGGCGGCGGGGCTGGCGGCGCAGCCGGCGACCTTGGCTCCATCGCAAAGACCTATGCCGGCGTCGACGAAGCCGGCCGCGTGGCCGACCATGACCTGCGCCAGCGGGTCACCCAGAACAAGATGAACTTCCAGGCTCTGGGCCAGACCATCGCCCGCACCGCCGCCGAGGCGCGCGCCTCGAACGGCCCCAGCGCCGCGACCTCGATCATCAAGTACGCCGCCGCCTCCTTCGCTCAGGAGCGATCCGAGCTGATGGTGGAGGCCATGGGCCACCAGGGCCTGGGCTGGGACGGCGAAGGCTACGCGCCTGGCGAACTGCTAGCCGTGCGCGGCTGGCTGCGATCCAAGGGCAACTCCATCGAGGGCGGCACCTCGGAAATCAACATCAACGTGGTCTCCAAGCGCGTGCTTGGCCTGCCAGACCCCAAGTAACCGTGACCGGCGCCGCGCTATTTTGGGCGGCGCCTTTGTTTTTGATCGACGACATTTCTAGAGGCGAATTTCATGGCTGACTTTGGCGGCGACATCGAAACCTTCCGCGGCGAAGCAAAGGCCTGGCTGGAAGCCAACTTCCCCAAGGCTCTGAAGGCCGACCCGGCCGCGCAGCTCGCGGCCATGGGCGGCGGCAAGGAAAGCGCCGACGCCAAGGCCTGGCGTGAAGCCATGGGCGCCAAGGGTTGGGGCACCCCCACCTGGCCGGCCGAATACGGCGGCGGCGGTCTGAGCCGCCAGCAAGCCCGCGTGCTGCAAGAGGAAATGGCCGCGATCGGCGCCCGCAACCCGATCGGCGGCATGGGCGTGATGATGTTCGGCCCGACCCTGATCGAGTACGGCACCGAGGAACTGAAGCGCCAACACCTGCCCGGCATCATCACCGGCTCGGTGCGTTGGTGCCAGGGGTACTCCGAGCCCGGCTCCGGCTCGGACCTGGCCTCGCTACAGACCCGCGCCGAGGACAAGGGCGACCACTATCTGGTCTCGGGAAGTAAAATTTGGACTTCGGGCGCGAACACCGCCGACTGGTGCTTCTGCCTGGTGCGCACCGACACCAGCAAGAAGCATGAAGGCATCAGCTTCCTGCTGATCGACATGACCTCCCCCGGCGTCGAGGTCCGGCCGATCCTGCTGATCAACGGCACCTCGCCGTTCTGCGAGACCTTCTTCACCGAAGTGACCGTTCCGAAGAACCAGTTGTTCGGCCCGCTGAACGGCGGCTGGACGGTCGCCAAGCGGCTACTGCAGTTCGAGCGCGACAACATCTCCGCCGGCCTCGGCGGCGGCTCAATCGGCGCGCCGGTGACGGCCCTGACCGTGAAGCAAGCGGCCAAGGACTATGTCGGACTGGACGAGAGCGGCCGGCTGGCCGACAGCGATTTCCGTCGCCGGGTGACCGAACACCTGATGGAGGTCCAGGCCTTCCAGCAGACCGTGCGCCGCGCCGCCGACGAGGCGAAGGCCGGCAACGGGCCGTCGGCCGCGACCTCGATCATGAAGTACGCCGGCGCCAAGGTGGCGATGGACCGCAACGAACTGATCGTCGAGGCTCTCGGCTCGGCGGGTCTGGGCTGGACTGGCGAAGGCTTTGCGGCCCCCGAACTGGCGGCGGTTCGCACCTGGCTGCGCTCGAAGGGCAACTCGATCGAGGGCGGCACCTCGGAGATCAATCTGAACGTCGTCTCCAAGCGCGTGCTAGGCCTGCCAGACCCCAAGTGATTTTCACCCCCTCCCGGTGGAGAGGGGGACATGCTACAATATTGCTAACATAATGAATAATTAGGGAGATTTTTCATGGCTGATTTTGGCGGCGCAGATTTGGAAGGCTTCCGCACCCAGGCTCGGGAGTGGCTTGAGGCGAATTTCCCCAAGTCCCTGGCTGAGGATGTCGAAGGTCAACAGGCGGCTTTGATGAGCCCTGAAAAGCCCGTTGGCGACCAAGCGCTCTGGAAAGAGCGCATGGGCGCCAAGGGTTGGGGCACCCCCACCTGGCCGGCGGCCTATGGCGGCGGCGGCCTCTCCCCTGCCGAAGCTCGCGTCTTGGCCCAGGAAATGGGCGCCATCGGCGCGGTGAACCCGATCGGCGGCATGGGCATCGGCATGTTCGGCCCGACCCTGCTGGAATACGGCACCGAAGAACAAAAGAAGAAGTATATCCCCGACATCGTCACTGGTAAAATCCGGTGGTGCCAAGGTTTCAGCGAGCCGGGCGCAGGTTCCGACCTTGCCTCCCTGCAAACCAAGGCAGAAGACAAGGGCGATTACTGGCTCGTTAACGGCTCGAAGATTTGGACAAGTGGCGGCCAATACGCCGACATGATCTTCTGCTTGGTCCGCACCGACTTCACCAAGAAGCACGAAGGCATTTCTTTTGTTGTCTTCGAGATGCATCAGCCGGGCGTCGAAGTGCGGCCGATCAAGCTGATCGCCGGCAACTCGCCCTTCTGCGAAACCTTCTTCACCGACGTGAAGGTGCCGAAGGAAAACCTGGTCGGCCCGCTGAACGGCGGCTGGACCGTGGCCAAGCGCCTGCTGCAGCATGAACGTTCGGGCATGAACGGCAGCCGCGGCGCCACCGCCGCCCGTCCCGACGCGCTCGGCGTCGTCGCCAAGAAGTACGTCGGCGCCGACGAACAAGGCCGGCTGGCCGACAGCGACCTGCGCACCCGCATCGTCATGAACGAAATCGACCAGCGCGCCCTGCAGCAAACGGTTCGCCGCGCAGCGCTGGAAGCCAAGGGCAATTCCGGCCCGTCGGCCGCGACCTCGATCATGAAGAACGCCAACATGAAGGTTGCGCAGGACCGCGCCGAGCTGACCCTGGAATTCATGGGCCACCAAGGCCTGGGCTGGGACGGCGCCGAATTCACCGAGGAAGAGCGCACCGCGGTCCGCTCCTGGCTCTCGGGCAAGGCCGGCTCGATCTATGGCGGCTCGAACGAAGTGCAGAACAACATCATCTCGAAGCGGATCCTGGGACTCCCAGACCTGACCCAGAGCCACTAGGGTGACGCCAACACCCGGTCGCGCCCGCCAATTAGGCTCAGCGACCGGGGATGTGCATAACGACTTTCAGACGACCTGATTTTTAAGGAGACGATTTAAATGGCTGATTTTGGCGGCGGCGATCTCGACGCCTTCCGCGCGGAAGCGCGGGGCTGGATCGAGGCGAACTTCCCGCCCGCCCTGAAGGGCAAGGCGAACCCGATGATGCGCGAAGAGCGCAGCAAGCCCAACGCCGACCAGGAAGCCTGGCGCAAGGCGATGGGCGAAAAGGGTTGGGGCGTCCCGACCTGGCCGGCGGCCTATGGCGGCGGCGGTCTGTCCCCGGCCCAGGGCCGAGTGATCCAGCAGGAGCTGGGCCGCGCGGGCGCCTATAACCCCATCGGCGGCATGGGCGTGATGATGTTCGGCCCGACCCTGCTGGAGTACGGCACGGAAGAGCAGAAGCAAGAGCACATCCCGCCGATCGTTCGTGGTGATCTGCAATGGTGCCAAGGTTTCAGCGAGCCGGGCGCAGGTTCCGACCTCGCCGCCCTGCAGTGCAAGGCTGAAGACAAGGGCGACCATTACTTGGTCAACGGCCAAAAGATCTGGACTTCGGGCGCCCAATACGCTGACTGGTGCTTCTGCCTGGTCCGTACCGACACCAGCAAGAAGCATGAGGGCATCTCCTTCGTGCTCTTTACTATGCATCAGCCGGGCGTCGAAGTTCGCCCGATCCCGCTGATCGCCGGCAACTCGCCCTTCTGTGAAACCTTCCTGACCGACGCCAAGGCGTTGAAGAAGGATCTGGTCGGCCCGCTGAACGGCGGCTGGACCATCGCCAAGCGCCTGCTGCAACACGAACGTTCGGGCCTGTCGGGCGCGGGCGGCGGCGGATACGGCGGCGCCAAGCCGCTGCCGAAGCTGGCCAAGGACTATGTGGGCGTGGACGAAAGCGGCAAGCTGTCGGACAGCGACCTGCGCACCCGCATCATCATGAACGAGATCGACGGTCGCGCCTTCCAGCAGACCGCCGTGCGCGCGATGATGGAAGCCAAGGGCAATTCCGGCCCGTCGGCGGCCACGTCGATCATGAAGAACGCCGGCACCCGCTGGATGCAGGACAAGGCCGAACTGACCCTGGAAGTCATGGGTCATCAGGGCCTCGGCTGGGAAGGCGACGCCTTCAACGCCGACGAGCTGACCGCGGTCCGCTCCTGGCTGGGCGGCAAGGCCACGACGATCTACGGCGGATCGCAAGAGGTGCAGAACAACATCATCTCGAAGCGCATCCTCGGCCTGCCCGACCTGACGCAGCACAACTAAACATCAGAACAACCACAGATTTTTAGAGAATAGGATTTCGAAACATGGCCGTTCTGAACGAAGAACAGAGCATGCTCCGCGACGCGGCGAAGAGCTGGGTCCAGGAAAAGAGCCCGGTGACCGCCTTCCGCAAGATGCGCGACTCGGGCGTTGAACTTGGCTACGACGCCGCCGCCTGGAACGAGCAGGCCGAAATGGGTTGGGCCGGGGTCATCATCCCGGAAGACTTCGGCGGGTCGAACTTCGGTTACCTGTCGCTGGGCCTGATCCTTGAGGAAATGGGCCGCACGCTCACCGCCTCGCCGCTGCTGGCCTCGGGCCTGGCGGCCGCCAGCGCCCTGATCCTGGGCGGCAACGACGCCCAGAAGGGCGAGTACCTGCCGAAGATCGCCGACGGTTCGCTGGTCGCCACCCTGGCGGTCGACGAAGGCGCTCACCACGCTCCGGAAAAGGTCGCCCTGACCGCCGAGAAGTCGGGCGCCGGCTACAAGCTGAACGGCAAGAAGACCTTCGTGCTCGAAGGTCCGGGCGCCGGTCTGTTCGTGGTTTCGGCCCGCACCTCGGGCAAGCCGGGCGACAAGGACGGCATCAGCCTGTTCCTGGTCCCCGCCGACGCCAAGGGCGTGAGCCGTCAGAACCTGAAGCTCGCCGACAGCCGCGGCGCCTCGAACGTCTCCTTCGACAATGTCGAAGTGGGCGCCGACGCTCTGCTGGGCGAAGAAGGCAAGGGCTGGGACGTCCTGGAAAAGACCCTCGACCGCGCCCGCGCCGGCGTCTCGGCTGAAATGCTGGGCGCCGCCGTCCAGGCCTTTGAGACCACCCTGGACTACCTGAAGGTCCGCGTTCAGTTCGGCCAGGTCATCGGCTCCTTCCAGGCGCTGCAACACCGCGCCGCGAAGATGTTCACCGACCTGGAACTGGCCCGTTCGGCCGTTGAAGCGGCCCTGCAAGCCATCGACGCCGACAGCCCGGACGTTCCGGAACTGGTCAGCCTGGCCAAGGCCAAGATGGGCGACACCTTCCACCTGGTGTCGAACGAAATGGTCCAAATGCACGGCGGCATCGGCATGACCGACGCCCACGACGCCGGCTTCTACATGAAGCGCGCCCGTGCGGCCGAAGCTGCCTTCGGCAGCCAGTCCTATCATCGCGACCGCTACGCGAAGATCCAGGGCTACTAAGACCCACAGGCCGCAAGAGCCTGAAACTCGAAGCCCCGCCGGTGCGAACCGGCGGGGCTTTTCATTTGTGGGCTAGGCGTCTGCGGGCGAGGGCTGGCAATGACCGTGATGAGTGGGGAGCAGGCCTGGCTATTTCGCGTCAGCCACGTCCGGCGCCGACCCGCCCTGAATGGCGCCGCGGAATGTCAGGAGCAGATCGAGGGCGATTGCGCAAGGACGGCGCGCCGCTCAGCCCGCCGCTCCCCGCTTCGTCCGTTCAGACCGCGAGCGCGACCATCGCCCGGCGCCGGCGCAGCGCAGCGCCGGCCAGGCCAAAGCCCGTAATCATCATCGCCCACACGGCCGGCTCCGGCACGGCCGAGCTCAGCCCCGCCGTGAACGACAGGTCGTCGGCCACCCAGGCGCGGGCGTTCGAACCGAACTGCACGCGGGTGATGCCCGCCCCGCTCAGCGACAGCGCGCCCCAGTCGCCCTGGCTCAGGCTGATGTTCGTGCTGCTCACCAGCCCGCCCAGGCTGTCAAAGGCATTGGCCCAGAAGCTCGCCCCGCTGCCCGAGCCGACGAACAGTTCGAACACATTGATCGCGCTGGTGAAGTCCAGCCGCTCGCCGCCGGCGGTGACCGCGGTGTTGAACGCCAGGAAGTTGCGGCCGCTGCGGGCGTTCAGACCGAACGTCGAATTCTGATCCAGCACCTCGCCGCCGGCCCCGCCTAGGCCCGAGAACACCACGCCCTGGCCGGAATACTCCGCGCCCAGCGTCACCTGATTGTTGAACGCGGTCGGGGCCCAGGCCTCGTCGAAATTGATCGTCGCCGCAGCCGCCGGCGAGGCCAGCACGGCCGCCACGGCCATCCCCAGAACGATACGCTTCAAACTCATCACTGGTCCCCCATACGCAGGCAGGCGCCTCGCCTGTCTGCGCCAGATTGCAACATCGCGCCAAACTCAATCGTCTGTTGCAAAAACCAGGCCCCGCCGACACCCGTTCTGCGGGCGGTCTACGCCCTCGCCGGCCGTTCCCGCCCTTACTTCACTTGGCGTGCCGCGAGGTCGCGCCATGAACCGGCCCGCCCTCCCCGCATTCTGGCGGCGCAGATCGGACCCTGCGGCGCGCCTGGGGCAATCTTACGCAGAAACGCGCGGGTAATCCCCGATATCGCCCCTGACGGCGGACGCCAGAATCCACGCTCCCAATTACCGGCGAGGAGCAGAGTCATGGCGAAGAAACCTAACATCCTGATTATGTGGGGCGACGATATCGGTCAGTCGAACCTGAGCTGCTTCACCAAGGGCATGATGGGCTACACCACGCCCAACATCGACCGCATCGCCGACGAAGGCATGGTGTTCACCGACTACTACGCAGAGCAGAGCTGCACAGCAGGTCGCGCCAGCTTCATCACCGGCCAGGGCGGGCTTCGCACCGGTCTCACCAAGGTCGGCATGCCTGGCGCCAAGGAGGGCATGAAGGACTCGATTCCAACTATCGCCACGGTGCTCAAGTCGCAGGGCTACGCCACCGGCCAATTCGGGAAGAACCACCTCGGTGATCGCGACGAGCAATTGCCGACGATGCATGGCTTCGACGAGTTCTTCGGCAACCTCTATCACCTCAACGCCGAGGAGGAGCCGGAAAACCCAGACTATCCGGACGCCAAGGAATTCCCGAATTTCCGCAAGCGGTTCGGCCCGCGCGGAGTGCTGCACTGCAAAGCCGACGGCAAGGGTGGGCAGTCGATCGAAGACACCGGACCGCTGACCAAGAAGCGCATGCAGACCATCGACGATGAGGTGACAGAGAGGACCGTCGCCTTCATTCGCGAACAGGTGAAGGCGGGCGTGCCCTTCTTCGTTTGGTTCAACACCACGCACATGCACTTCCGCACGCACGTCAAACCGGAAAGCAGGGGCCAGGCCGGGCGTTGGCAAAGCGAGTATCATGACGTGATGATCGATCACGACAAGGCGATCGGCGTCTTGCTGGACCTCGTGGACGAGCTGGGCGTGGCCGAGGACACATTCGTCATGTACTCGACCGACAACGGTCCGCATTGCAACTCTTGGCCCGATGCAGGCACCACGCCATTCCGATCGGAAAAGAACACCAGTTGGGAAGGCGCCTATCGGGTGCCCGCCATGGTGCGCTGGCCGGGCAAGATTCCCGCTCGCTCGATCTCCAACGACATCGTCTCGCACCTCGACTGGTTGCCGACCTTCGCCGAGATGGCGGGGACCGCTTCGATCAAGGAAGACCTCAAGAAGGGCGCCAACCTCAACGGCAAGAAGTTCAAGTCCCACCTCGACGGCGACAGCCTGGTCGGGCACCTGACCAAGGGTGAGAAGAGCCCGCGCAAGGGCTTCATCTACTTCACCGACGAAGGCGAAGTGGCCGGACTGCGCATGGACAACTGGAAGGTGGTGTTCATGGAGCAGAAGGCCGAAGGCACGTTGGAGATCTGGGGCCGCCCCTTCGTCACCGGTCGCATCCCCAAGCTGTTCAACCTGCGCACCGACCCCTACGAGTTCGCGGACATCACGTCGAACACCTACTGGGATTGGTACCTTGACCGGGCGTTCATCCTGGTGCCGTGCCAGGACATCATCGGCGAGTATCTCGAGACGCTGAAGGAGTTCCCGCCAGCCCAGAGGGCGGGAAGCTTCAATCTTGAGAAGGTGATGGATACCTTGCAGTTCGGGGCAACCGGCGCCTCCTGACGATCAGACGCAGACTGCCGCTCGCATCGTCAAGGCGGTGCGAGCGGCATGCAAGGAGGTCTACACGTCGCCTTGTGGGTAGGAAGCAGTCATCGGTTGCCGGCTGCGGAACGGACATTGGCCCTACGGCGTGAAGCTCCGATCATCGAGCAGCGGGCTTGTCCAGCAGCTCAGCGTGGTCGTTTGTGGAAGAAGCCCCAGGCGAACCGCACGACGTTCACGCCGACCAAAAGCAGGAACATCGGCCATTGCCAGCCGTCCGGTGCGTTGGGAGCCACGCCAAAGTGAGAGAACGCCCAGAACACGCCAAAGAAAGCTAGCGTTGCAACCCACAACAGGATCGAGTTCTTCGCGTCGCGGCTCATCGCAGCATCCTACTTCAGCCATAACTTACCGGCAGTCCGAACGTGCACAATGGGTGGCCGCAGAAGCTGCATTTGTTTTACAGAGTTGGGCGTGAGAAATCCGCGTTCAGATTTGATCGAGTTCCTTCGGTTATTCTCCGAAAGTCCGGAATCGCTTTCCGACGACGCAGATCTGTTTGCGCTCATCGGTCTTGAGGGTGACGACGCCTCGGATTTCATAGACAGATTTTCGGGGCGATTTGGCGTCGATGCGAGCGGCTACCGTTGGTACTTTCACCATGCCGAAGAAGGCTGGAACTTCGGCGGCTTGTTCTTTGCTCCCCCCGATCAGCGCGTCGAGCGTCTTCCCATCACACCCGGCATCCTGGTCGAGGCCATCGAAGCTAAGCAGTGGCCACTGCAATACCCCCTGCACGACCTGCCGAGGGTCCGATGGGACACCCGCGTGAACCAGTCGCTCATTCTCCTCCCGCTGGCTCTCCTGGCGCTTTGGCTGTGGCAGCAGTTCGTCCGCTAAGGGTGTAAACCGGACACTCTGCGCCACACGCAGTGGCCGATGTCAGGAGGGTGGGATGGAAGCATGGTGCTTCTCGCGACACTGGCCGTCGCCGCGCCCGCTCTCGCGGTTCCTCCGGCGCCCCCCGCTCAGCCCCGCAGCCGGTCGTAGACCAGCGCGACTTCGCCCAACTGACCGACCTCGTGGTGCGTGAGCGTCCACTTCGAAGTGGGTGGACCGTCATCGAACAGGCGCCGGCCGCCCCCCGCAATCTCGTGGCAGATCATCAGATAGAGACGGTCCAACATGTCCGCCGCGAGCAGCACCTTGATAAGGCTGGCGCTGCTGTTGACGAGAATGTCCCCTTCGCCGTTGGCCTTGAGCTCAGCGACGACTTCGACCGCCGGCGCGTTGACCACGCGGCTGCGCGGCCACGGCGCCGCGCTCAGGGTCGTGGAGAAGACCACCTTCTCGGCCTCCGCCAACCACTTGGCGTAGCCGCGATCGCGCGGATCGGCGTCCTCGTCGTCTGCGACTGACGGCCAGTACCCTAGGAACCCCTCAGCATTGACGCGGCCGAGCACGGCCGTCGTCGCCGTCTCCCAGATGCGCGACAGGTGGCTTCGCGCCACGTCCGTCACCGCGTACGGCAGTATGGCCTCCATGTCTCCAGAACCGCAGGGGCCGCTGTAGCGCCCGTCAAGCGTGAGGCTCATGTTCGCGGTCACCTTGCGGCCGGTCGAGCGGGTCATGAGGCTTCACCTTGGTCCTTGGGCGAGCTTGCGCTGATGGCGGCGGCCAGATTGTCGAGCACCTGCCCCCAGCCGGTTTCTATCCCTGCGACAAAGGGCATGGCCTCGACGGACGTGTCGGTGATGCGCAGGTTCAGTTGAAGCTTCGTGCGGCCGTCGGCGTCGGCAAGACGAAGATCGTAGTGGCCGGTGAAGGAGACGGTCCCTGCCGCGTCTAGGACCGAGAGGTCGAACACGAGATGCTCGCCTTGCTTTGCCGCGTGAACTGGCCGCTCGGAGCGATTGCGCCCCTCGGCGTCACGGTATTCCAGAACGGCGCGCCCGCCGGGCTTCGGCTCCAGGACACACTCGACCACGGACATCGATGGCGGAGCCCACCAGGCTGCGAGCAGCTTCGCCTCAACCCAGTGGCGCCAGACGACGTCGCGCGGCGCGGGCAACAGGCGCTCGAACGAAAAGGCGCGTCCGTCCGCCCAGTGCGCTCGGTCCGCATCGACAGAAGCCGCGGCGATGGCGGCCTGATACCGCGCCACGACGTCGCGTTCGCCCGCGTGAGCCTCGGCGCTTTCAATCAGACCGCGCAGCCGGCGCTCGAAGGCCGTCAGGGGCGCCGTTTCGATCGCATAGACACGACGTTGGCCCAGCGGGAAGACCGTGACGAGGCCGGCGCGGGCAAGAGTTTGGAGGTGCTTCGTCGTCTGCGGCTGACGCGCGCCGGTCAGTTCAGCGAGCTCGCCGACAGATCGAGGCCGCTCCGCCAGGAGCTCGAGGATGCGCCATCGGGCGCCGTCTGCAAGGGCTGATACGACCTGCTCCATCCCGGAATATTCTTCACTAAGAATATTCCCGTCAAGGAATTGTTCTTGGCGGCGCTATGCCCCGGTTGAGCAGCGCGACACAAACCTACGCCGCGAGGCGGCGCGGTCGGCTTGGGAGAATGGGGACGGCGCCCGGGCAAGTTCTGCTAAGATGCTTGGCCGTGAACACCGCCGCAAAAATTCCTTCGCCGCCGACCCGTCCGCACGAGGACGAGTGCTGCCGACGCGGCTGCGACCCCTGCATCTTCGACTACTACGAGAGCGCCCTCGACCGATGGTATGAGCGGGTCCGGAAGTTGGGCGGCGATCCCGACGCCATCCTGCGCCAGATGTCGCCACCCGCACCCTAGCGTCGAGGCCGCGGCGCTGGCGCTATTTCGCCGGGGTCTGCAACTCGCGGACCTTGTCGAGGTGGGCCTGGACCACGAGGGCCGCCTTCGCGGCCACAGGCTTGATCTCCGAACTTTCACCGCCGTCGGCATAGTCCCGCAGGAGGGACAGTTCCGCCGCCTGGGCGGCGCGTTGCTGATCGAGGTAGACCTTGTCGAAGTCCCCAGGGGCGGCGGCGTTCAGGGCGGCGATCATGCTCTTCCCGCGCGGGCCAAGCTCAGTTGGTATCTTCTCGTTCGTGGCCTTGAAGAGCTGCATCATCTGGCGCGTCATCGCCGGATGGTCGGTGACCATCGTCTTTGCGAAGTCCTTCACCGCAGGAGACTGGGCCTTCGCTTGGGCGATCTTCCCGGCCTGGACCTCGTACAGGTTCGTCAGGGTTACCCCCCAGAGGAGGGTCGCGGTGCTGGGCGTGCCCGGGGTGGCGGGGGCTGTGACGACCAGCGGTTCGATGGGGGTGATTTCCGGAGCGCTGGCCGGGGGCGTAGCCGCCGCGACGGCGGGCGCAGACGCGGCCGGCGCAGCCGGCGCGGCGGCCGGGGCCTCAGGAACGGCTGCTTCCTGAACGGCCTCCTTTTTCTGACAGGCGCTCAACGCAAGCGCAGAAACGACAGCGGCCGCGAGAACTGTGGCATGCTTCATAGTCGCGTCTCCCTCAGGGCTAACCCAGCGAAGCGTCGCAGCAAGGTCGCCCTCGCGGTAGCAGGGTAAACCCGAAGACGCGGTGGAATTTGTTTCTAGGCGCTCGGCGCGGCCCGATCGTGAACGCCAGCCCGCGCCTGAGGGCCGGCATCAGGTAATATTCTGCGCTCCTCGCTGGTTTGACCCGATGGCTGCAGCTCTTCCACGGCGCTAACGACGGCTGCCGTCCGGACCCAGGCGCTCGCCGATGGAAGCAGGCCTGCGGGTTCGGCCCAGAAGGAGTTCGTGAATGGACACGAGCCTCAACTCGCCGCCCGAACCTCAGCGCGGGACCGCCTCCAGCTTAACCGGCATGGACGCCGTCGAGATCAAGGTGACCATCCGCCCAGACCAGGAACTGCGCGCCGAGCGCGCCCTGCAGGTCAACGAGGACACCGCCGACATCCGGCTGATCTACTTCTACGACACGCCGTCTCTCGATCTGTTCGAGGCCGGGATCGCGCTACGCGCCCGACTGATCAAGGGCGACGAGGACAACTCCACGGTCAAGTTCCGCTCGACCAACCCGCAGGTCATCGCGCCGGAGTGGTATCGCCACGAAGGGTTCAAGGTGGAGGCCGACATGGTGGGCGAGCGCGTCGTCTACTCCGCCTCCCTGACCTGCCCGCAGGAACGCGACGAGATCGAAGAGGTCGCCAACGGCAAGCGGTCGATCGACAAGCTCTACTCGGCGGACCAGGAGCGTTTCCTGAAGACGTTCTACCCCGGGCCGCTCGCCTTCGATCAGCTCTGCGTCATGGGCCCGATCCGCGTGCTGCGCTGGAAGCTGGAACACAAGGGCTTTCCCCATGAACTGACGGTTGAGGAGTGGCGGCTCCCCGACGGCGATGATCTGGTCGAGGTCTCGATCAAGGTTCCGCCCGGCGAGGCGCAACAGGCCCAACGTGAGTTCGACGACCACCTCCGCACGCTGCATCTCGACCCTCAGGGCGCCCAAGAAACCAAGACCCGGACCGCGCTGACATACTTCGCCAAGGTCTGCCAGGACCCGAACGCCGGCCGCGCGTGAGGGCGTGGTGGCGACCATCGTTCCGCGGTGGGAGTGGCGCACCTTCGGCGCCCGGTTCGGGATCGCCGAGGCTCGGTTCGCCGCCCTGACGCCCGGGCCCACGCAGGAGAGCGAGGAAGTCTACTTCCTCGGCGGCGGCGCAGGCGCGATCGTGAAGGTTCGCGACGCCCTGATGGACGTCAAACTGCTGAGGGAGGTGAACGCCGACCAGCTCGAGCGCTGGGAGCCGGTGATGAAGCAGCCCTTCCCATTGCCGGCGGCCGACGCCGCGAACGTATTCGCCGCACTCGGCCTCCCCGCGCCGGTGCTGGCGCGCGCCGCCTACGCCCTCGACCAGTTCACGACCGAGCTCTGCCCCCTGGGGCCGTTGCGGCCGGTGAAGGTCCGTAAGCGTCGGACCCGCTACACCGTCGAGGGCTGCACCGCCGAGCTCAGCGACATCTGGGCGGACGACAAGCCCAGCCGGACCATCGCCATCGAGTCCGAGAACCCAGCGGCAGTCGTCGCCGCGGTCGCCGCGGTCGGCCTGACCGGGTACGTCAACACCAACTACCCGCGCGGACTGCAGGCTCTGCTCGACGGCGCGCCGGAGCGCTATGCGGTGATCGATGTCGGCACCAATTCGGTGAAGCTGCATGTCGCCGAGCGTGTCGCCGGCGGCTGGCGAGCCGTCGCTGACCGCGCCGAACTGACCCGCCTGGGCGAAGGGCTCGACGCGGCCGGCGAGATCGCGCCCGAAGCCGCCGCCCGCACCGCCGACGCCATCGCCGAGATGGCCGATGAGGCGCGGCGCTCAGGCGCCCGGGCGATCGCCGCCGCCGGCACGGCCGGCCTGCGGATCGCCCGCAACGGCGGTCTGGTCGCCGACCAGATCCGGGCGCGCACCGGCGTCTCGGTCATCATCGTCACGGGCGAGGAGGAAAGCCGCCTCGCCTACCTCGCGGTGAAGGCGGGACTTGGCGTGCCCGCCGGCTCGCTGGTCGTGTTCGACACCGGCGGCGGCAGCAGCCAGTTCACGTTCGGCGAGGGCGACCGCGTCGACGAGCGGTTCAGCGTCAACGTCGGCGCCGCGCGTTACACTGAACGCTTCGGCCTCGACCGCGCGGTCCCGCCCGAGACGCTGCGCGACGCGATGGCGACGATCGCCGCAGACCTCGCACGGCTCGACGGCCGGACGCCGCCCGACGCCCTGGTGGCGATGGGCGGGGCGGTCACCAACCTGGCCGCGGTCAGCCACGCGATGACCACCTACGACCCCGACATCATCCAGGGAACCGTCCTCGGCCGCACGGAAATCGACCGCCAGATCGAGCTCTACTGCGCCAGTGACGCCGACGCCCGCCGCAGCATCACGGGCCTGCAGCCCAAGCGCGCCGAAGTCATCCTCGCCGGCGCATGCATCGTCCGCACGGTGATGGAGAAGCTTGGCGCCGAAACGCTCACGGTCAGCGACCGCGGCCTGCGGCACGGGATGCTGGCCGAGCGGTTCGGCTGACGGACGGACCGGGCCCAGCCGGCGGATGTCGACGACAGGCAAAATGTTCTTTATTTGTTCTTGATTGTGGCGATGACGGGGTATCCTCTCGGGCTGAGCACCAACGACGCCAAGCCCTGGATCCCGCCGCATCAGCGGTCCGTGCCGGAGATGGATCACACCGGCGGGGCCAAGGCCTCGCAGTATCGCCGCGAGATCGGCGAGGTCATCTGTGCACGGATCAACGCCGGTGAGACGATCCGGTCGATCGCTGCAGATCCGGCCATGCCGTCCTACGCCACGATCTTTCACTGGACCAAGGTGAGCCCCGAGTTCGCGCGGATGTACGGCGCGGTGCGGGCGCATCTGCGCGAAGGGCGGGTCAAGAACCGGCGGCTGAAACATGTGTCCGACGCCTGGCGCGTCCCGCACGAGATCAAGCTCGGCCTGCGCCGCCATTGGGTCTCTGGGAAGAAGAGCACCTATCGGCGGGCCTGGGCGGCGGCGTTCTGCAGGCGCGTGGCGGCCGGCGAAAGCGTGATGGAGATCACCACCGACCCGGCCATGCCGTCGGCGAAGGCGATCTATGGCTGGCTGAAACGCCACGAGGAGTTCCTGGACATGTACCTGGAGGCCAAGGCCGAGCAGAGGCGCCGGCTGGAGTTCCAGATCGAGATGATCGTGATGGAGGCGACGCCCGCCACGTTTAGGTCGGCCAAGGCCAAGGTGGCCCGGCTGGAGGGGCGGGTCGGGCGGCTGGCGGCCAAGACCTATCGGTCATGAAGCCGCCCCGGTCGCCACTGACCACAGCCGGAGTTTCTGGTATTTTTCGCGTCCCACCGAAAGGAACTGAGATGTCTCTCCGCATCAATTCCGAAGCCCCGAACTTCACGGCGCAGACCACCGAGGGACCGATCGATTTCCACGAATGGATCGGCGACAGCTGGGCCATCCTCTTTTCACACCCGAAGGACTTCACCCCGGTCTGCACGACCGAGCTGGGCTACATGGCCAAGTTGAAGCCCGAGTTCGACAAGCGGAACACCAAGATCATCGGCCTGAGCGTCGATCCGGTCGCCAACCATGCGCGCTGGGCCCAAGACATCGCCGAAACCCAGGGTACGGCGCCGAACTTCCCGATGATCGGCGACACCGACCTGCATGTCTCCAAGCTCTACAACATGCTCCCCGAGGAGATCGAAGGCGTTTCCGACGGCCGCACCGCCGCGGACAACGCGACGGTGCGGACAGTCTTCGTCATCGGCCCTGACAAGCGCATCAAGCTGATGATCAGCTATCCGATGACCACGGGGCGCAACTTCGACGAGATCCTGCGGGTGCTCGACTCCATGCAACTGACGGCCCGGCATCGCGTCGCCACGCCGGTGAACTGGCGCGACGGCGACAAGGTGATCATCGTTCCGGCCGTCTCGGACGAGGAGGCCCGCAGCCTGTATCCGGGCGGTTGGGAAACGCTGAAGCCCTATCTGCGGCTGACGCCGCAGCCGAAGTAAGAGGGCCCCGCCGCTAGGCGCCTGACGCACCGTCCTGTCGTTCCAAGACCTGGTCGAGCCGAAGCGCCAGGTCGTCGCTGACGGGGATCATGGGCAGCCGGACCTCGGGACTGCCAATCAGGCCCATGCGCCAAAGGCGGTGCTTGAGCGGCGCCGGGCTCGGTTCGGCGAAGAGCAACTCCGGAATGGACGCCAGGTCGTTCCACAAGGCGTCGGCTTCGGCCTGACGGCCCTCGGCTTCGAGCGCGCGCAGACGGCGAAATCCCTCCGGATCGAGATGAGCGGACGCCGCGACGCCGCCGTCGGCGCCGGCGCGCAGCGACCGGGCAAGGCTCGCATCGTCGCCCGCCAGCACCGAGAACCCGGGGGGCTTGCGGTTGATGAGGTCCTCCGTCTGGGCGTGATCGGCGCAACAATCCTTCACGCCCACGATGTTGCGCTGCTCGGCCAGCCGCAGCAGCGTGTCGTTCTGCAGATTGACGCCTGTCCGGTAGGGGATGTTGTAGACGAGCAGGTCCTTGTCGGTGCCGGCCGCGATCGCCTCGAAATGCAGTCTCAGCCCCTCCTGCGAAGGCCGCACATAGTAGGGGCAGGTCACAAGAAAGCCGTCCACGGGCCAGGTCTCAGTGGTCCGCAGAGACTGGACGACCGCAGAGGTCACGGCGCCGGCGAGCCCGACCAGGATCGGCGTGGGCGCGCGGGCGATCTCCAACTCCTCGGCCGCGCACTGCACGATCAGGCACAGCTCATCGGCGGAAAGCGCCAGGCCCTCGCCTGTCGTGGCTCCCAGCACGAAGCCGTCCACGCGGCCCGCATAGGCGCGGACCAGTCGGCGCAAGGCGGCCTCGTCCAGCTTTCCGTCCTGGAACGGACTCACCAGCGGAAGCCAGATCCCCTGAAATCGGGGGTGCGGATTTGTCATGTCAGTCTCCTGTCAGGCCGGAGACGAAGCGCTTTGGACCCCGTCGCACCGGCGGGGTCGTTGAGAATTGGTTCGCGCGACTAGACGCGCATAGACCAGCCCAGACCCCGGATGAGGGCCTGTTTTTTGGCGACGGCGATCGTCACGTGGAAGGTCATGAGCCTATTTCGCTCTGCGAAAACGCGAGGTCAAGCCGACCGATGGCGCGAGACGGCTCTCTCGATACCAACGTTAGTTGCCTAGCCTCAACAAGCTGTGCCACAAGCCGGACACTACTTAGGGGGGAATACCAATGGCTTATATGAACGGGCGCCTTGCGCGCCTGGCTGCAATCCTGTGCGCGAGTTCGTCCTTGGCGGCGTGCGCAACGGTTACACGCGGATCTGAAGACGCCTGGGTCATCAACAGCGAACCGGCCGGCGCCAAGGTCGAGACGACCAATGGTCACCAGTGCCAGGCCACGCCCTGCGCGATCAAGATGAAGCGCAAATCCGAGTTCACCGCCACCGTGACCAAGTCCGGCTACAAGCCGGCGACCGTCCAGGTGACGCACAAGACCGCGGGCGCGGGCGCGGCCGGGGTGGCCGGCAACGTGCTGGTCGGCGGCGTGATCGGGGTGGGCGTCGATCTCTACACCGGCGCCTCGCAGGACCTGGTGCCGAACCCGGTCACCGTGAAGCTGGAGCCCGAAGAGGCCAAGGCGAGCCCGATCGTCATCGAATAGGCCAGCCAGCAACGAGTAAAACTGAGCCCCGTCGGTCCTTGCTGGCGGGGCTTTCAGCTTAGAGCTTCGGTCATCCTAGGGATGCCTGAGCCCGGTCCGACCTCGGAAGAGGCGGAGCACCTCCCAGTCTACTATCTTGAATTGCAGGGGCGGTTACATGACTGCGACGCGTTGGGCTTTTGTTCTGGCCTTGCTGGCGATTCCGATGGGAAGCGCCGCGGTGGCCAAGGCGCCGCCAGCGCCAGCGGTCGCCGAGCAGGCCGCGATCAGCCAAGTGCTCGAACGGGGCCGCTTGATCTACGCCTTCGATCAGGCCGCCTGGCATTCGACCGACGAGATGAGGCGGCAGATGCCCGCTGCCTCGCTGCCCACCGATGGCGGGTGGGTGGTCGAGCCGCATGGCGACCTGCTGCGAGTGACCTATTACGGCGTTGAGGACGAAGCGATCTACGCCCTGTTCGAGGCCGATATGCGCGGCTCGAAGGTCGTCAAGAGCCGCATCTTTGGCCCCAGCGACGACCGCGCCCTAACCTCCGAGACCCTGGCGCTGGTCAAGGCGCGTCAGGTGGCGATGCGCCACGGAAGTGGGAAGGCACGCTGCGCGAGCAGCCCATTCAATGTTGTCGTGCTGTCGCAGGGGACCGGTCAGCCGAGCGCGGTCTATCTGCTGACTCCGATGGAGACCGAAGGCGAATATCCGTTCGGCGGTCACTACAGGATCGATGTCGCCCCGGACGGAACGGTGATTTCGGAACGCGCCTTCACCATGGCGTGCCTCAATATCGGCGCGCCGCCGGCGGGCGCGGGGGACGGGGCCATGGCGTTGGTCAGCCACATGCTGGACCCCACTCCCACCGAGATCCACGTCTTCATGTCACTTTGGATGGGGAAGCCGGTGGGGGTGGTGGCCTCACCAGAGAAGGTTTGGGGCGTCACCGGCGACCGGATCGACCTGATCCAGATGAAGTGAGACGCGCCGGTCGGCGACTACAGTGCTCAAGGGGCGGCTCTAACTCCCGGTAACGTGAACGCCACCGGCCCCCTCACGATCACCTGATCGGGGTGTTTAGCCACACGATGAACTCGGCATGGGCGCGGGCGGCGGCCTGGGGATCGAACCGGAAGGTCGAGTCAGGCGTCGTCAGCCGCTCGTCGAAGGCGTGGGTCACGCCCGGAAAGACGACCGTCTCGGTTCGGGCGCCGGCGCGGCGGGCCCGTTCGATCATCGGCAGACAACCGGCCTTGCTCTGCACGGTGTCATGTTCGGCGAAGACCCACCGCACATCGCCCTTCCACGTCCAGTCGCGACGACCGGCCTGCGCGGGAAACGCGCAGAAGGGGTAGGTGAAGTAGATGGCTTCGACATCGGCCATGGTGCGGGTGAAGGCGCCGTCGCCGGGATCGCGCAGGGTGACCAAGTCGCCGACCGCCCAGCCGCCATGGCTCCATGAGGCGATGCGCAGGCGCCCCGTGTCGACGCGCGGGTCATGCTCCAACACGTCCAGGCCCGCCAGGACGTCGGCGGCGCGATGGAAGCCCCGGAGCCTCAATCCGCTGCACACCCTTATGCGGGCCCAGCGCGCCTCCCAGTCGCGGGGCGCGTAGCTGTCAAGAATGGCGGCGGCCCAGCCGGCCTTCACCGCCGAAGCGGCGTATTCGTCCATGATCGGGTTGGGCTCGTAGGGGCCGCGAAGCCCGCCGCATCCGTGAATGAGCAGCACGGTGGGGAACGGACCGGGACCCGGCGGCGTGACCAACTCCAAACCCGAGGCCATGAATTTCGCGTGGCTGGCGCGCGCGGACGGCGTCAGGAAGTGGGGTCGCCAGATCGTCGCGACATAGACCGCCGCCAGAGCGACCACCCCGGCGAGCAGGACCAGTCCAAGGCCCGCCAAGATCCGCCAGGGCCGCCGGCTCACCATCGATCGCCAAACACGGCCTGCGCCGGCGGGGCGATGTCCCGCACGTGACGAGCTGTTGGTCCGACATTCACGGGCAAGGGCGCTCCTTCAGCTACCGTGCACGTGGATTGTTGCACGTCTGCGACGGCGCGCCAGGGCGTTCGAGGCGAGGCGCGAGGCGCCCGGCGACGTCAGTCGACCTGGGGCGGCGGCGCCAACGGGATGGCGAGGTCGGCGTCCTGATCCAGATAGGCGGTGATGGTCTGGCCGGGTTTGATCTCGATATCGTGGCCGCGCTTGAGCAGGCCCAGCGGGCCGAACAGCACGGTCAGCGCCACGGTCGCGCCCATCGCGCCCTTGCCCTCCCCGCCCTTGCTGGCGCGGAGCCGCAGGCGGGAATCGCCCACCCGCAGATAGTTGAGCCGGACATTGAGCTCGCCGGCCTGGCCCATATAGCCCTTCTTCTTGGCGGACATGACCTCGCCCTTGCCGCGGTAGCCGCGCCGCAAGAGCGTGCCGTCGGAGAGCTTCACGTCGTCGTCCAGGCTGATCGAGAACTGATCGCCCTCGCTGCTGGTCCCCGAGGACAGCTTGTCGTCGAAGCGGATGAGGAGTTCGGTCCCCTCCGGCGCCCTTACGGTCGCGGCCTCGGCGATGGCCGGAGCCAAGCCCAGCACCATCGCCAGGGCGAAGATTGCGACGCGGCTGTTCATGGTCCGATATCCCGCAAGGCGCTGTCGCGCCGACCGCGAGCCTATTGATGCAAGGGGCCGGGCCAGTCAGCCGACCTGCGACGAAACCGGTTCCTGCGTCGGCGGAACGATCACCTAGCCGATCGGAGCGCCGACGACTTCGATCCGCTCGCCCCGGCGCAGGAGGGCCTGTCCATCGCGCAGCGTGCGGTAGGCGATGGCGTTCGCATCCAGATAGGCGACCGCGCGGTCGGCGGCCTGGGCCTCCGGGTGGTCCGAGGCGAAGTGCGGGACGATGGCGAAGTCGGCCAATCCCATGCCCTCCCAGATGATCTCGCGGTCGTAGCCGGGCGTGACGAGCTCGGGCTCGTCCATCAGGTGCAGGCCGCGCAGGGTCGAGCCGGCCACGCAGGCGCCGGCGCTCCAGCCGCCATAGGCCAGGCTGTCGTCGGCCAGCCGCCGGGCGAGAAGAGCGTCGAGCCCGCTCTGGCGCAGGGCGCGACGCAACAGGAAGGCATTGCCGCCGACAGCCCAGACCAGGCCGACCTCGGCCAGGTCGCGTTCGAGCCGCGCGGGGTCGCCGAAATAGTCGCGCAGGTCGAGATCGACGGCGTCCAGGCCGGCGTCCCGCAACTCGGCGACCGGATCATGGATCTTGCGGGCGTAGGCTTCCCGCTCGGCGGTCGGGATCATGTCGACGGCGTTGGAGATCACCACCGATCGGCACGTGCCGCCGGCCAGGTCTAGCAGGTGACCGGCCGTTTCCTCAGTCCGGTAGGACGAGAGATAGAGCCGCATGGCTCAGGGCCTGCGCTTGAGGACGGCGGTGGCCTGGACGGCGGTGTCGGTCTGGCCAGGGATGATCTCCAGCACCTCGAAATGCTCCTGGGCCATCTGCTTGAAATAGGCGCGGCTGGTCCAGGCCGAGAGGTAGTTGGAACCCTCCAGCGCATCGTTCCAGACCACATAGTCCTGGCCGGCCAGCAGCGGCTGCACCTCGGCCGGGCCCCAAGCGCGGGCGTAATCCTCGTCGTGGAAGGTCAGCAGGGCGACGCCGCCGGGGCGCAGAGTGCGGGCGGTTTCGGCCAGCCAGGCGCGGGTCCCCTTCTCGCGCAGATGGGTGAGGACGGAATAGGCGTAGACGAGGTCGATCGACGCCGGCGCCAGCTTCACCGGCGGGGTCAGGCGGTTGACGAAATACGTGCCCGGCAGGGCGCCGGCGCACCAGTCCAGCAGCTGCTTGTTGATGTCCGAGCCGTGGAAGGTCCCGCCGTCGGCGATGACCATGGGCGCCGACCAGCGGGCGATGCGCCCGCACCCGCAGCCGAGGTCCCAGACGTCCAGAGGGCCGCTCAGCCCATGCTTGGCGGCCAGGGCCAGGAACCGTTCGGCGTCGGCGCGGCCGCGCTCTGAGAACCAGGCGTGACCCGAGGCGCCGGCGACCAGCACGATCAGCTCGGCCGGCGGCATCGGCCGTTGATCGTCGACGTTCTCGCTGGCGAAGCTGTGGACCAGCTCACGTTCCTTGCGGCGATGCAGCGGGCCGATCAGGCCGGTTAGCTCCAGGCCTCGGTGAACAGCGCGGCGCAGCGGATCTCGCATGGGACAGCCCTTGGATGAGGCGGGAAGACTAAGGCCAAGACCGGCGGCTGCGCCAGGGCCAACACCACCTCCAGTGGGCTTGGGCGGTTGCATCGCCGCCCGGTAATGGCCCATGACGGCGCTCACCGCCGCAGCGAGACAGGACCGGGATCGATGAGCCGCTATTGGAGCCCCCTGGTGCACGACCTGAAGCCCTATGTGCCCGGCGAGCAGCCGCGCATCGAGGGGCTGGTCAAGCTGAACACCAACGAGAGCCAGTTCGGCCCTTCGCCGCGCGCGATGGCGGCGATCAGCGCGGCGGCGGACGACAATCTGCGGCTCTATCCCGACCCGCAAGCGAGCGCGCTGCGCGAGACCCTGGCCGCCTATCATGGGGTGACCCCGGCCCAGGTGTTCGTCGGCAACGGCTCTGACGAGGTGCTGGCCCACGCCTTTGCCGCCCTGCTGAAGCACGAGGCGCAGCTGCTGTTCCCGGACATCAGCTACAGCTTCTATCCCGTCTATTGCCGGCTGTTCGGGATCGCGCACAGGACCGTGCCGCTGGACGCCGCCATGGCCATCGACCCGGCCGACTATCGCGGTCCGGCCGGGGCGATCATCCTGCCCAATCCGAACGCCCCGACCGGGGTGGCCTTGAGCCGCGCGCAGATCGCCGGCCTGCTCTCCGAGCATCCCGACATTCCGGTGGTGATCGACGAGGCCTATGTCGACTTCGGCGGCGAGACCGCCATCCCGCTGATCGCCGACCATCCCAATCTGCTGGTCGTGCAGACCATGTCGAAATCGCGCGGCCTGGCGGGGCTGCGGGTCGGCTACGCGATCGGCGATGCGGCGCTGATCGAGGCGTTGGCGCGTGTGAAGGACAGCTTCAACTCCTATCCGCTCGGCCGTCCGGCGCAGGCCGGGGCTATCGCCTCGATCGAGGACGAGGCGTTCTTCCAAGCTGGGCGTGCGGCGGTGATCGCCGGCCGTGAACGGATGGCGCAGGGCCTGACGGAGCTTGGCTTCGAGGTCCTGCCCTCGGCCGCCAATTTCGTCTTCGCGCGGCATCCGGGACATGAGGGCGCGGCGCTGACCGCGGCCCTGCGCGAACGGGCAGTGCTGGTGCGCCACTTCGCGGCCCCGCGCATCGCCGACTATCTGCGGATCAGCGTCGGGACGGACGCCCAGATCGACCGGCTGCTGTCAGCCCTGGCCGAGATCATCGGCGCGAGCTGAAAGCCCGCCCGACGCCACGTCAACCTCCGCGCCGGGTTTACGTCCCCTCGCCTTTCGATAACCTGTTCTGCAAATGCAGAGACAGACGGCTCCTGAAGAGCCGCGAAGGGGAGGGACCGATGTATCTCGCCGACCATGCCCGGCTGACGCCGGATAAACCCGCCATTGTTTCGGCCGACACCGGCCAGGCCGTGACCTATGCCGAGCTGAACGAACGCTCGAACCGGTTCGCGCAGTATCTCCACGCCCAGGGTCTGCGGCGCGGCGACCACATCGCGGTGCTGATGGAGAACAACCTGTCGTTCATGGAGCCGATCTGGGCGGCGTTCCGCTCGGGGCTCTATGTCACGACCATCAACCGCTACCTGCCGGCGGACGAGGCCGCCTATATTGCCAACGACTGCGGGGCCAAGGCCCTGGTCACCTCCTACGCCAAGCGCGAAGTCGCCGCAGAGCTGACCGAGCTGACGCCCGACACCCCGATCCGCTTGATGGTCGGCGGCACGATCCCCGGCTGGGCCTCCTATGAGGACGCGGTGGCGTCCGGGTCGCCCGAGCCCCTGACCCAGGAATGGATGGGCGACTCGATGCTCTATTCGTCGGGGACCACCGGACGGCCGAAGGGCATTCTGCGCCCCCTGCCCGACATCACCCCGGCGCAAGGGTTCGACAGCCGCCAGGCGGCCAATCGCTACGAGCTGACGTCAGCCTCGGTCTATCTGTCGCCGGCGCCGCTCTATCATGCCGCCCCGCTGGCCTATGTGCTCTCGGTCCAGTCGTTCGGCGGGACCGTGGTGATGATGGAACGGTTCGACGCCGAGCAGGCGCTGCAGCTTATCGAGAAGTACGGGGTCACCCACAGCCAGTGGGTCCCGACCATGTTCGTGCGGATGATGAAGCTGCCGCCCGAAGTCCGCGCCCGCTACGACCTCTCCAGCCACAAGGTCGCGATCCACGCCGCCGCCCCCTGTCCGGTGGAGGTGAAGCGCCAGATGATCGAGTGGTGGGGACCGATCCTCTACGAATACTACGCCGGGACGGAAGCCTCGGGTTCGACCTTCATCACCAGCGAGGACTGGCTGGAGCATCCCGGTTCTGTCGGCCGCGCCGCGCTGGGCGTCCTGCACATCTGCGACGAGGACGGCGACGAGCTGCCGATCGGCGAGACCGGCCTGGTCTATTTCGAGCGGGAGGCGCCGACCTTCGAGTACCACAACGACCCGGCCAAGACGGCCTCGGCCCGCCACCCCAAGCACGCCAACTGGAACGCTCTAGGCGACGTGGGCTACCTGGACGCGGACGGCTATCTTTACCTGACCGACCGCAAGGCCTTCATGATCATCTCCGGCGGGGTGAACATCTATCCGCAGGCGATCGAGGACGCCCTGATCACCCATCCGAAGGTCGCCGACGTGGCGGTGTTCGGCATTCCGGACCCGGAAATGGGCGAGGCGGTAAAGGCGGTGATCGAGCCCGCGCCCGGCCAGGCGCCCAGCGACGACCTGGCCGCCGAACTGATGGCCTATGCGCGCGAACGGGTGGCCCACTACATGGCGCCGCGATCCATCGACTTCATCGAAGAGATGCCGCGCCTGCCGACGGGCAAGCTCTACAAGCGGGTGCTGCGCGACGCCTATTGGCAAGATCGGAAGATTTAGAGCCAGGCCGGACAAGGCGTCGGTCCGCACCGACGCTTTGGGGCTTTCGCACCGCGTCGTCGTCATTAGGGTGGAGCTATTGGGGCCTGATTTGGCCCACCTGCCCATTTGACGAGACCTCTCATGCAAATCATCGATTTCGAGTGCGACACGCCGACCAAGGAAGCTGTCGAGGACACCGTGCGCCTGATCCAATCGGGGCGCGGCTTCGACAAGGAGGGCTACGCCCAGCAGATGGCGCCCGGCTGGGCCGCCCAGATCGGCATGAGCCTTGAGGAGTTCAACGAAGCCAAGGCGACGGAGGGCCTGACCTCGCTGGCCCTGAAGCTGTGCGACGTCGACATGACGCGGGCCATGAGCCACGCCGACGTCATCGAGATGCTCGACAAGGCCGGGGTCGCCAAGGCCTGCATCGGCAACGCCGGACGCCGGGCCAGCAACGAGGACGTCGCCAAGTTCGCGGCCGAGTATCCCGACCGCCTGATCCCCTGGTTCCGCGTCTGGGGCGAGGAAGGCGAGGCTGGCGTCGCCAAGTTGGAACACGGCGTGCGCGAGCTGGGCGTGAAGGGCTTCGAGGTCTCGTCCTATCGCGAGGGCCGCTACATCAACGATCCGGCCTATTGGCCGTTCTTCGAGAAGTGCGTCGAGCTGGACATCCCGACCCGGATCACCGCGGGCCTGCACCTGCTGTCGGACCGCCCCTACGACTACGCCCATCCGAAATACCTGGACGAGGTGGCGGTGCGCTTCCCCACCCTGCGGATCATCGCCGGGCTGTCGGGCTGGCCGTGGGTCGCCGAGACCTGCGCCATCGCCTCGCGCCACCAGAACCTCTACATCGACTTCGCCTGCCGGCGGGTGAAGCACATGCTGGCGCCGGGCGCGGGCTATGAGGCGCTGATCTATTACGGAGCCCGCAACCTGCAGGACAAGATCATCTTCGGCTCCGGCTGGGGCACGCACATGATCCCGCTGGCGCAGTTGGTGTCCGAGACCGACGAGCTGCCGCTGAAGGATTCAGTGCGCGCCAAGTGGATGGGCGGGAACGCCGCGCGCGTTCTGAAGTTGGGCTAGGGATGAACGCCCTGAGCTTCCTTCGACGCGCCGCGCCAGCCGCCATGCTGGCCGGGTGGCTCACCGCCTCGCCGGTCGCGGCGGCGGCGCTGACGGAGGCCCAGGTGCGTGACTTCACGGCGCGCCAGGAAAAGGCCTGGAACGCCCGCGACCTGGCCGGGTTCTTCGCGATGTTCACACCCGACGCGGTGTTCATCGACCAGACGCGGACGCCGAAGGGCGAACTGATTCCGTATGGCCAGAGCGACCGTACCAAGGCCAAGGCGATGGCCGGCAAGTTCCTGGCCGGCTCGACCTCGGTCGAGCGCGGAGTGATCGACAAGGTGGCGATCGCGCCGGACGGCCGCAGCGCCGTGGTCACCGGCCGCGAGATCACCACCATCCAGACCGGCGCGCGGACGCGGAAGGTGTGCGCCGACACCCAGCAGACCCTGGTGCTGAACGGCGGCGCGATCCGCTCGAAGGGCCAGACCGACACGGTAACCCGCTGCCGGTGATCGTTTCCTAGAGCAGGTCGGAGGCGGCGGGTTCCTGGCCGAGCGCGATCTTGCCGGCGATCTGGGCGGTGCGATCCCAATCGAACATCACATGGCCGCGCATCATCTGCAGATCGCGCAGGTGACGCTGGAGCGGGGCGTTGAGGAAGCCCGAGCTGGCGCCGGCGGCGGCGGCCAGGCTGTTCGTCGCCTGGTTGGCCAGCCGCACGATGTCGGCCGCCGCGAGCCGCAGCGTCAGCAGGGTCTCCATCGGCGTGGCGTGACCCAGATGGCCGTCGCGTTCCAGCAGCCGCACGGCGTCCTCCCAGATCAGCCGCGCCGCGCGGACCGTGGCGATGGCTTCGCCCAGGCGCAGATGGGTGACCGGCAGTTCGCCCTGCTTGGCGCCGCTGTAGGCCTGGACCTTGGCCTTCATGCGCTCGGTGAACGCCGCCAGGGCGCCTTCGGCCGCGCCGAGCGCCGGGGTCGCGGCGACGAGGCCGAGCGTTGCGGTCATCGGATAGACCACGGTGGTGCTTGGATGGACCGCCTCGCCGGGCGAGGGCGCGAACTTGAGCAGCACGGCGGCAAGGGTCCGGTGCTCGGGCACGAAGACATCCGACACGACGATGGTGTTGCTGCCGGTCGCGGCCATGCCGGCGGTGCGCCAGGCGTCCTCGACCACGACGTCGGCGAGCGGCAGAACGCAGAAGCGCGGCCCTATGGCCCCGTCCTCGATACAGTTCACCATCACCCAATCGGCGTGGTTGATCCCGGTGGCCCACTCCCAGCGGCCGGAGATCCGGTAGCCGCCCTCGACCTTTACAGCCTTGCCGGTGGGGGCGAGCGGCGCCGGAGCCAGCGGCCAGGTTCCGTTCTTGAACAGCTCATCCTGCAAGGCCGGCTCGAACTTGCAGAGCAGCCAGACGTGCAAGGCCAGGAACGATAAGGTCCAGGCGCTGGAAGCGCAGCCCTGGCCCAAGCGGCGAACCACGTCGAGGAACTGCGCGAACGAGAGCGCCTGTCCGCCCAGGGATGCGGGCGCCAGCAGACCGAAGAAGTTCGCCGCCTGGGCGTCGTTCAGGGTGGCGTCCGGCAAGCGCCTCAGTTCCTCGGCCTGCTGGGCGCGCGCGCCAAGCTTAACGCTGAAGGCGTCGGCCCAGGCCGGCAGGTCGCCGGTCATCGGGGTTTCAAAAGCCACGGGCGTCGAGCCAGTCGGTGACCGTCTTCACGGCGGTGGGCAGCAGGTCCGGGCGCTCCATGTAGTAGTGATCGGCGCCTTCGATATCGACGTAGGTTTTGTCCTTCGACCCCAGCGCCTCGAACAGCCGCCGGGCATGGCTGGGCGTGCAGGCGAGGTCGGCGGTGTTGTTGATGGTGAGCGCCGGGCAGGTGACGCCGGCGCCATTGATCACGCCGTTGGCCCGGCTCTCGTCATAGCTCCACTGGGACAACCACGACCGCAAGGTGGTGAAGCGGCCCAGGCCCACCGGCCCGTCATTGGCGATCCGCGGCTCGCCCAGATAGCAGGTGTAGGGTCGGCGGTCGGACGGGTCCTGGGTCGGGTCGGTCCAGCGGACATCCGACATGGTGCCGTAGACGACGAAGGGGCGCTCCATATCCGGATCGCTGGCCTTCAGCTCGGCCAGGGTCTGCTTGGCGCGCGCGGTGATGCGGCGGTTGCGCTCGATTTGGGCGGCGCGGAAGCGGGCGACGAAGGCCTCGCTATACGGCGGCTGGTTCGGGCAATCGGGGTCGTAGATGTTGAGCTCGCGATCACGCTCGAACGGCCGGTTCTCGTCCAGGATCGAGGGGTCGATCCACTCGGTCATGGTGACGGACCGGCTGATGTGCGCGGCCAGCAGCAGGACGCCGTCGGCGGGCTGGAGGTTCGCGGCCACCAGATCGACCGGATCGCCGGCCGGGGTGTGGGTGATCGTCGGGTGCTCGGCCTGCTCCTGGTAGAACAGCGACAGCGAGCCGCCGCCGGACCAGCCGCCCAGCACGACCTTTTCGTAGCCGAACCGCTCCTTCAGATCGGCGATGCAGGCGCCGAGGTCGAGGACGCACTTCTCCAGGATCAGGGCTGTGTCGTTGCCGCGATAGCGGGTGTTGCAATAGATCACGTGGCGGCCCGCGCGGGCCAAGGCGGTGACCATGGGCAGGAACGAGCCGCCGCCGATCGGGTGGCTGAACAGGATGACGGTCCCCGACTCGCCCTCCTCCGGCCGGATGCGCATGCACTCCACGAAGACCTGGCCCTCGGGACCGCCATAGGTCTCCTTCAGCCGGCTCTTCTCGGCATAGGCGTAGCCATAGGGCTCTCGCAGTATCCGCATGTCGCCTCCCGCCGCCCGTTGCTCCGGGCTTAATTTCTGATTACAAAGTCAGAAATACTGGCTCTGGAGTCAAGTGGATGGCCAAGGCCCTGGCGCAAGCGCCGGCCCGCAAGGGGCCGCAGACCGCGATCCGCATTCGCGAGGCGGCGCTGGAGCTGTTCTCGCGGCTGGGGTTCGAGCGGGCGACCATGGCCGAGATCGCGGCTGAGGCCGGCGTCTCGCAAGCCACCCTGCACTATCATTTCGACGACAAGTTCCAGCTCTGGCGCGCGGCCATGCTGCAGCTCCGCGCGGTGATCGGCGAGGAAGAGCGCCTGCTGGAGGCGGCGATGGACAGCCCGCCGGAAGTTCAGCTTCGGATGGCCATGCGGCTGTTCCTGCAGATCAGCTGGCGGCACCCGGCGCTGGGGCGGATCGTCGCCCTGGAAGGCATGGCCGGCGGCGAGCGGCTGCAATGGCTGGACGCCCACCTGATCGGCCCGCGCAACCGGCGGCTGGCTGAGCTGGCCAAGGCGGCGATCGACAGCGGCGCGCTGAAGCCTTTCCCGGCCGAAATGCTGATCATCACCCTGCAGTCGGCCGCCGCCGGGGTGATCAATCTCGCGCCGATGATGAAGACCAGTTTCGACGTCGACGTGACGGAGGCGCCCGCACGCGCCGCGCATGAACAGATGGTTTTGGACGCCTTGCTGGGCGGGCTGCTCACAGATCCCAGCGCAATGACGTAGACGAGGCGAGGACATCCCATGGGACAGCAACCGACTGGCATCCATCACCTGGCTTTCATGGCCGGGGACATCAAGAAACACATCGCGTTCTTTTCCGAGGTCATGGGTTGCCCGCTGGTGGCGATCTTCGACATGCACGGGGTGCCGGGCGGGCTGCACGCGTTCCTGCGGATGAACGACCACAGCTACTTCTCGATCGTGCAACTGCCCAAGGTCGACGAGATCCCCATCGAGATCGGCAAGACCCACGCCGGCAACGGCGCCCTGCCCAGCGCGCCGGGCACCCTGCAGCACCTGGCCTTTCGCGCCGACAGCGACGAGGACCTGCTGGCGATGCGCGACCGCATCCGCAGCCACGGGGTCAATGTGCTGGGGCCGATCGACCACGGCATGTGCCGGTCGATCTATTTCGCCGGGCCCGACCAGATGACGCTGGAAGTCGCC